>WNEY01002967.1_pt1 | contig 12618 bp, 14 predicted proteins | sample 5400531 | NCBI WGS metagenome assembly WNEY01 (sample SAMN13153338, study PRJNA577476) | soil metagenome | isolation source: 200 cm saprolite under Douglas fir tree site 1 | place: USA:California | collected 2015-04-18
CATCGCCGGGTTCACGCCGATCTGCGAACAGTTGACGCCTGATGGCGTCGTCCGGCTCCTGAACCAGTACTTCGCCCTGATGTCGGAACCGATTCGGAACAACAGCGGCATCATCGACAAATACATCGGGGACGCCATCATGGCGTTCTGGGGGCCTCCGTTCACGGGCGAGGCGGACCACGCGCGGCTGGCATGCCTGGCCGCGCTGGAACAGCTCGTCCAGCTCAACAAGCTTCAACAGATGCTGCCCGAGGTCACTGGCTTGAGGAAGGGATTTGCGGCGGTGAACATCCGCGTGGGGCTCTCGTCAGGCGAGGTGACCGTCGGCACCATCGGCTCGGAATACTCCAAGAGCTACACCGTCATCGGCGATACCGTCAACCTTGCTGCCCGGCTGGAGACCGCCAACAAACAGTACGGCACGCGGCTGTTGATCAGCGAAGAGACGTGGAAGCTGGCGCACGACGCGATCGAGGCGCGGGAATTGGATCGCATCTGCGTCGCAGGCAAGACCGAGCCGGTCCGCGTGTTCGAATTGCTTGCGCGAAAAGGGGAACTTCCCCAGACCATGATGGACGCCACGAAGCTTTTCGAGGAAGGACTCCGCGCCTATCGGAACCGCGACTGGGGGAAGGCTCTCTCCAGCTTCGAAGGCTGCTTGAAGGTCAACCCCGAGGACGCCCCGTCCAAGTTGTTTCTCTCGCGCGTGCAATATCTGCAGGCGCATCCGCCGGCGGACAATTGGGATGGCGTCTGGAACCTGTCGGAGAAATAACCCGTGCCTGAGTCCCCGATCTGCACGTACTGCCGGGAGCCGATTGACACGCAGACGGAGAATTACGTCATCCCGAACAAAGATTCAGCAGAGAATGAATCGGAATGGGAATACGTCCATCTGGACTGCTACAGCAAGGGCCTGCCGGACTGATCAGCCCTGCCCCGCCGTCGCAGCTACAAGGGCGAGAGCCAGGAGGCATGCTTGGCGTCACGCCCACTGACGATGTCGAAGAAGGCAGTTTGTAAATCGCGGGTGATGGGGCCTGGCTTGCCGGTACCCACGGTGCGATCGTCCACTTCGCGGATCGGCGTCAGCTCGGCGGCCGTACCGGTCATGAACACCTCGTCGGCGATGTAGAGCTCGTCGCGGGTGAACCGTTCTTCCACCACCGTCAGGCCACGCTCGCGGGCGAGCTGCATGATCGAGTTACGCGTGATCCCTTCGAGGATCGAGGTCAGCGGCGTGGTCTTCACGACACCGTTACGCACGAGGAAGATGTTCTCCCCCGTGCCTTCGGAGACGTAGCCCTCGGGGTCCAGCAGGATCGCCTCATCGTACCCGCCGGCCTTCACTTCGAGCTTGGCCATGATGGAGTTGACGTAATAGCCGGCGATCTTGGCCCGCGTCAGGCTGACGTTGACGTGGTGCCGAGTGAAAGAGGATACCTTCGCTCGAATGCCGTTCTTCAAGCCTTCCTCGCCGAGGTAGGCGCCCCACGGCCAGGCCGCGATCGCCACGCGGATCGGGTTCTCGGGCACGTAGAGCCCCATGTCGCCGTAACCCACGAAGACGATGGGCCGGATGTAGCATTCATGGAGCCGGTTCACGCGGACGGTCTCCCGGATCGCGTCTGCGATTTCCTTCTTCCCGTATGGAATCTGCAACAGGCAGATGTGGGCCGACGCAAACAGCCGGTCCACGTGCTCGTTGAGGCGAAAGATGGCCGAGCCCTGCGTGCCTTTGTAGCACCGGATGCCTTCGAAAGCGGACAGGCCATAGTGGAGGCTGTGCGTGAGGACGTGGACCTGGGCGTCTTTCCAGGGCACGAACTTCCCGTCCAACCAGATCTTTTCGGATTCCTTCAACACGAGCGCATGATAGCAGCGGGTCCGGACCTTGTCAAACGACTGAGCGCGACCCGACGCCTTGCATCGCTCTGCCCATCAACGTACACTGCGAGCCACACCGTCTGACAGACGGAGGAGCCATGCCGCCGAAAAAGAAGCGGGCGCAGAAACGTCCGGCGCCCAATCCACCGGCCGGGAAGAGGCCACGATCGGTTGCAGTCGGCCCGTCGAAGACTGACGACCGCCGGCTGGCCGAAATCTCGGAAGCGCTGGACATCATGCTGCCGGAACTGACCGCCCGCATCGCCGCGGTAGAGCACCTGCTGGTCGAGAAGGAAATCTGCGACCGCGAGGAGCTCATCGAAGCGCGGGAGTTCGTGGACGAACGGCCTCGAGGCGGCTTTGCAGGCGAAGAACAGGACTGACTAAAGACGGCTGGCAGCTTTGAGGGATTGGGCCCTGGCCATGGCCCTCCGTGATCTGGCCATGGCCCTCCGTGATTCTGTCAATTGCCAACGGGTACGCGCACACGCGAGCTGTAAGATGGCCAATTGCTCTTGAGCACTGGCTTTCTCTTGCTTGTGCAGGATTGCGCACTCGGCTCGGGTGAGATCTGTCCAAGCTCCTCCTTTTCTTGCTCGCTTGATGCGGTCGTCGAGGGATTCTCGGAGTTGTTTGTTGCGCATGTTCACCAGGGATGTTAAGGCCCGCTGTCGGAACTGAAACTCGGCTTGTTCTGCTGCTCTGTCGTGCTGGGTCTTGCCAAACATGGAGTGCTCCTCGGACTAGAGATATAACTCAGAATTGATCTTGATACAGCCTATTATACGCCATTTGAGAATCCCGTGTCTTTTCTTGACTTGCCCCGCTGCCGTGTGTTAGAAAACGGCGCTCCCACACAATCTGGGATCGAACGGAGCATCAGACGATGTACGCGATTGTCGAGACAGGCGGGAAGCAGTACCGGGCGACGCAAGGCGCTGTTTTGCAAGTGGAAAAGCTGGACGGCGCGATGGGCACCATGGTCACCCTGGACAAGGTGTTGCTGATCTCCGGCGAGGGGACCACCAAGATCGGCACACCCGTCATCCCCAAGGCGAAGGTCACCGGCGAGATCGTGGCCCAGGGCCGGACTCCCAAAATCATCGTGTTCAAGAAAAAGCGCCGCAAGGCGTATCGCCGGACCCGCGGGCATCGGCAGTCGTTCACCAGTGTGAAGATCACCGGAATTTCTGAGGGCTAGCCATGGCGCACAAAAAAGGACAGGGTTCGTGCCGGAACGGGCGGGACAGCAACCCGCAGTATCTCGGCGTGAAATGCTTCAGCGGCGAGGTCGTGCCGGGGGGGAGCATCCTCGTCCGCCAGCGCGGCACGCGGGTTCACCCTGGTTTCAACGTCGGCAGAGGCAAGGACGACACACTATACGCCAAGATCGCCGGCGTCGTGAAGTACGAAGGCCCGAAGGAACGGCGCCGGGTCAGCGTATATCCGGTTACGTCCCAAGCCCAGGCTGCCGCAGCCTCTTAACCTCTTTTCTCTTTGTCACCTGGCCCCTTGTTCCGACGAAGGAGCAAGGGGCTTTTTTATTGCGTATTAGGAGACAGTTAGGAATGCTCACGACTGCGGAAGTCCGGTGGTTCTTCGCGGGCCCGATTCCTGACGAAATTGAGCAATGGTTCTGCCGCAGTAGCCTGGCGCTCAAAGCGGCGTCCCGCGAGGACCACTATCTGCTGTTTCCGGCCGCTCTGGGCCTAGGGCTCAAGTTGCGCGAAGGGCGGCTGGAGATCAAGCATCTGGTTGAGTCACTGAAAGTCCGCACCTTCACGACGGACGTCGCGGGCACCGTCCAGGTGTGGAAAAAGGACGCCTATGGCGAACCGGCGGTCAAGGAATTCGAGCGGCTGCGGACAAGCGCGCCCCATCTCTGGATCGCGGTGAGGAAGGAACGGACGCTCCGGAGGTTCTCTCTCGAAGGCACCACCATCGTTGAGGTCCCAGCCGACAAGGTCTTCCTTCGTGATGGCTGCAACGCCGAGTTAACGAAGATCACGGTGGATGGGTTGGCGTACTGGAGCTTCAACTTCGAGGCGTACGGGAATCCCTCACGGGTTGAGGACTACTTGCAACGCGTGGCGGTTCACGTTCTGAAAGACGACCAGCGTCCACGTCTATTCAAGACGAGCGCTTCCAGCGCCGACGCTTTCTCAGCTCAGCATTCCTGCTCATACCCAGAGTGGTTGTGGCGCTTGGCGAAAAAGGGATGAATCGCGTACCCTACTGCTGCTTGCGTTCCTTCTGTTCTATCTGCTGTCCGCGCGGGAAATCCTTGGGCTCGTAGTGGCCGGACTGGTACTCATAAACCGAGCGCAGCACCAGGACGATCGCGGCGCCGATGAGGGAGACCACCAGCATGACGATCACCCACTTCCCGTTGCGGCGGTACCAGCCCCGCAGCGAATGTGGCATTTCCAGTGCCTCTCCCCATCGCGCCAGCTCACGACGAGCCGACTCGACGACAGCTCAATTTAGAGCTTACAAGTATAGCGTAGGGTTTACGAATTACACAACGAAGGGTTGTAAGGGGTCAGGAAGCAATGTATACAGTGACAGGAAAATGCCGTATATGTCAAAGAGATGGAGTAGATGGCTGTACGCTTTTTATTGGATTCATAAAGGAGCTTGCGGTAAGCTAACTCATGCTTGAAAATTGGTTCTCTAAAAATCCTTCTAACCGGCCTAGGCCCCAAGATCAGCACGAGGGGCCGTTGAATATCATCGATAGGATAAAGGATCAATTACAGCGCATCATACCTTCAGATCCCATCAGCTTTCTATCCCGACTTTCTGTTGGCTCTTACATAGGGCTGATAATAGGTGTTCTCGGAATACTTTTATACACTGGATATCGCCTCGGACAATCGGGCAATACGGCTTTGCCGGCAAAAAGTACTGTTTCAAATGAAAGTGTCGAAAAGGTCACTAAACTTGAAGCGGACTTAAGCTTAGTTAAGAGTGAGATCCAAGAACGCATTAAGTCGTTCGAAGGCTTGTTAAAAGAAAGGGAGGATCAAATCAAGGAACGCGAGAATGTTATCTCCTCGCTGCGCAATGAGATCAAAGAACTGCAAAGCACACTCGGCGCCGAACAAAACAAGAACGCTGATCTATTAACTCAGCCAGGCCCCTCAGAAAAAACGATAAGCGAGTTACAAAAAGCACGATTAAGTTTGCCAACGCCTTTGCGTCACAAAGGTTTCCAGATGCAATTTAGCACCATCATCGCGCCAAAGGGATACCTCATCTGGGCGCCCGAACATGTAACGGAAAGTGGCTTCTATATAGACGGAACTCATTATGCTTTATTCAAATGTCTTCAAAAGATTGAGCCAATGGATTTGCTAGGAGAAGCGGAACGGAAAAACCTGTTTTTCGCAATAACTGTTGGTGATAAGGTTCTAACACCCGTACCTTACTTATACATGCTTCCACTCGAAGAGGGCAAACATAAGATTAAGATAGAACCTCTTTCCGTGGCAGCAGAGAATAATTCCAAAGAAACAGTGGTCAAGCTTATGGCAAGGCAAGTCGAATTTATCGAGATCGATGGTATTGCTGTCCTGAGTGAAGCGGGAGGAACTCGCATCAAGCTCAAAACATTTGACCAGGAAAGTACTGTCCAGAGGCTTTCTAAAGTGCTCGAACGTATGCACGTTGATAACGCTTGCCTCTTGGAGGTCCTGACAACGAGATAGCCGCACACCCCGTATCTACTCCCTACCTATTCCTTTACCAGATCCTCTCCGGTTTGCTTTGTCAGTCCTTGGGTTTTATACTGTCTGCACATTTACGGCGAGGACAGTTTGTGGACTTTGTTGATCAGGTCAAAATTTACGTGAAGGCGGGGGACGGCGGGAACGGGTGCCGGAGCTTCCGCCGGGAGAAGCACGTCCCGCACGGCGGCCCCGACGGCGGCGACGGCGGGAACGGCGGCGACGTCATCCTGGCGGCCACCGAGCGCCTGTCCACCCTGCTCGACCTCCAGTACCAGCAGCACCACGTCGCGAAGGACGGCGGCAACGGCGAAGGCTCAAACCGCCACGGCCGCTCCGCCCCTTCGCACGTGATCCGCGTGCCAGTCGGCACCACTGCCAAGGACGTCGACACGGACGAAGTCCTCGCCGATCTGACCGAGGATGGCCAGCAGGCGATCGTGGCGCAGGGCGGCCACGGCGGGCGCGGCAACGCGCGCTTCGCCACCCCGACCAATCGCGTGCCGACCCGAAGCGATCCCGGCACGTCCGGTGAGAAGCGCTGGCTTCAGCTGGAGCTGAAGCTCCTGGCGGACGTCGGCCTGGTGGGCTATCCCAACGCCGGCAAGTCCACCTTGATCGCGGCCATCTCGCACGCGCGCCCCAAGATCGCCGACTATCCGTTCACGACCCTGGTGCCGAACCTCGGCGTCGTGTCCGTGGACGAGGACCGGAGCTTCGTCGTAGCGGACATCCCGGGCCTCATCGAGGGCGCCCACGAAGGTAAGGGCCTCGGCTTTCAGTTCCTGCGCCACATCGAGCGCACGTCATATTTAATGTTCCTGGTGGACGTCTCCGAGGGCGTGACGGTGGACCCCGTCGAGAGCCTGCAGGCCTTACGCAAGGAACTGAAGCTCTACAATCCGGAGCTGGCCAAGAAGCCGTACGCGGTGGCCGCGACGAAACTCGACATCGCGGGCGAGGGCAAGAACTTGAAGAAGCTCGAGACGGACTGCAAGAAACGCCACCTGCGGCTCTTTCCGATCTCGGCCGTCGCCGGTACCGGCCTGAACCCGTTGCTCCGCCATCTCGGCTCGCAGGTCGCGAAGATGCGACAGCCACTCAAAGCGAGCGTGTGATGCGCGACCAGATCGTCAAAGACGCCAAGCGCCTCGTGCTCAAGGTGGGCAGCCGCCTCGTGGCCTCCAAGGGCTCCGGCCTGAACACCGAGCGCATCGACCGGCTCGCCGGCGAGCTGGCCGGGCTGAAGACGCAGGGCCGGGAGATCGTGATGGTCTCCTCGGGAGCCATCGTGTGCGGCATCGAGAAGCTGGGGCTGAACGAATACCCCAAGAGCCTGCCGCACAAACAGGCCGCCGCCGCCGTCGGGCAGTCACGCCTCATGTGGGCCTACGAAAAGGCCTTCGAGAAGGTGGGCCAGAAGGTCGCGCAGGTGCTGCTCACGCGGGAGGACCTGACGAACCGCGCGCGCTTTCTCAACTCGCGCCACACTTTGACCGCGCTGCTCGAATACGGCGTCGTGCCAATCATCAACGAGAACGACACTGTCGCAGTGGACGAGATCCGCTTCGGCGACAACGACAGCCTGGCCGGGATGGTCGCCCACCTCGTGGACGCCGACCTGCTGTTGATCCTCTCCGACGTCGACGGGCTCTACACCGAGGATCCGCGCCACAATCCCAATGCCACGCTGATTCCGGTGGTCACCGAGGTGACGGCCGAGATCGAGCGGCGCGCCGGCGGCACGGCTAGCGTCGAGGGGACCGGCGGCATGGCCACAAAGGTGCTGGCCGCCAAGAAGGCCGCCACCTACGGCATTGCCACGGCCATCGTGAGCGGCGAGCGGCCGGGACTTCTGACGGCGCTGTTCGAGGGGCACGCGGTCGGGACGTTCTTCCTGCCGAAGAGCCAGACGCTCACGAGCCGCAAGCACTGGATCGGCTACACGGTGAAGGCCAAGGGCCGCCTCACGCTGGACGACGGCGCCGTCGAGGCCCTCACGCGCAAGGGCAAGAGCCTGCTCCCCTCCGGCATCACGGCGGTGCACGGGGACTTCGAGAGCGGCGACGCCGTCGCCTGCATGGACAAGTCCGGGCACGAGTTCGCGAAGGGGCTGGTGAACTACTCCTCCGAGGCCATCGCCAAGATCAAGGGATTGAAGACGTTCGAGATCCAGAAGACGTTGGGGTACAAGGACTACGACGAAGTCATCCACCGGGACAATTTGGTGATATTGTAGGTACATGTCATTCTGAGCGAAGCGAAGAATCTAGACCCTTCGCTCCGCTCAGGGTGACACCACGAGGGTAGCAAATGAGTCTTGCCGACTACGTCGTCCAGAAAGCCTCACAGGCCAAGGCCGCCGCGCGGCAGCTGGCGACCCTGTCCACGGCCGTGAAGAACAAGGCGCTCCTCGCCATGGCCGACGCCCTGGAAGCGCGCGAGAAGGAACTGCTCGAGGCCAACAGAAAGGACCTCGCCGCCGCGAGCGGGCTCTCGAAGGCGGCAATTGACCGGCTCATGCTCAACACGAAGCACATCAAGGAGATGGCCGTGGGCCTGCGCGAAGTGGCGGCGCTCCCTGACCCAGTCGGCGAGGTGACGAAAGAGTGGCAGCGGCCGAACGGCATGAAGGTCAGCCGAGTACGCGTGCCGATCGGCGTCATCGGCATCATCTACGAGTCGCGCCCCAACGTCACCGCCGACGCCGCATCGCTCTGTCTCAAATCAGGCAATGCGGTGGTGCTACGCGGCGGCTCCGAGGCGATCCAGTCCAACGCAGCGATCGTGAAGGTGCTGAGCGAGGCCGGCGAGAAGGTCGGCATCCCGGCCGGCGCGATTACGTTCATCGACAACCCCGACCGCCAGGTCTCCACCCTGCTGCTCAAGCAGGACAAGCTGATCGATCTCATCATTCCGCGTGGCGGCGAAGGCCTCATGCAGTTCATCATGAAGGAGTCCACCATTCCGGTGATCAAACACGACAAGGGCGTGTGCCACACCTACGTAGACGACAAGTCCGACCTAGCCATGGCGGAAGCCATCTGCTTCAACGCGAAGGTGCAGCGGCCAGGGACCTGCAACGCGATGGAGACGCTCCTCGTGCACCAGGCCGTCGCCCCGACGTTCCTGCCGCCGCTCATCAAGCGCTATAAGGAGGCCGGTGTGGAGGTCCGCGGCTGCCCGCGCACCGTGAAGCTCGCGCTGGGCGTCAAGCCCGCCGCCGACTCCGACTGGGGCACTGAGTTCTTGGACCTCATCCTGGCCGTTCGCGTCGTAGACGACATGGAGCAGGCTATGGGGCACATCGCCCGCTACGGCTCGCAGCACTCCGAGGCGATCGTGACGCAGGACCACGGACGGGCCATGCGTTTTTTGAACGAAGTGGACGCCGCCGCGGTCTTCGTCAACGCCTCTACGCGTCTCCACGACGGCTACCAGTTCGGCCTGGGGGCTGAGATCGGCATCAGCACGACCCGTTTCCACGCGCGCGGCGCGATGGGTCTGGAGGAGCTCACCAGCACCAAGTTCATCGTGCTCGGCACCGGCCAGCTCCGGGAATGAAGCTCGGGCTGTTCGGCGGCGCGTTCAATCCCATCCATCGGTGCCATCTGCTCGTCGCTGAGACTGCGCGCACTGAGCTTGGGCTCGATTCGGTCCTCTTCATTCCGACCGGCGGCCCGCCCCACAAGCCGCCGTCTGACTTCATTCCGGCGAAGCACCGGCTGGAGATGGTACGTCTCGCCATCGCGCCGTATCCTTACTTCCAGCTCTCGGACATCGAGACGAGACGCGAAGCGAAATCCTATACGATCGACACCGTCCGGACCCTGAAGGAAACCTACCCGCCCGATACCCGCCTGGTCTTCATCATCGGCCTGGACGCCTTTCTCGAATTGCCAAGCTGGAGGGAACCGGAACGCCTTCTGGAGAGTTGCGATTTCGCCGTGGTCTCAAGAGCCGGCTTCCAGTTTAAGTCATTGGAAAACCTTCCGATTCTTGGCATGACGGACTCTGATCAACTGGCCCGATTGGATGCTGGTCAGCTTGAGAAGTATGCGTTCCGGCTCAAGAGCGCACGGTCGCTCTGGGCGCTGGCGATACCCCCCTGCGAAGCGTCGTCACAGGAGGTCAGGAGGCGACTTAAATCGAAGCAGGGCATCGAAAACCTCTTGCCGACAGCAGTCGAGTCTTATATACTGGAGTATCTTTCTGGAGCAGGAGGGGTACCGCAATAATACGCGGGTCACGAGTAAAAGTCCGGTTGGCTGCCCTGGCAGCCGAAGAGAAAAAAGCCTCTGAGATCGTGATCTTAGACGTCGCTCTCAAGTCCGGGGTGACGGATTATTTCCTCATCTGCTCAGCCGAATCCGAACGCCAGGTCATCGCCGTAACGGACCATATCGAGAAGGTCCTTGACGAAAAGGGCTACCGCCTTTATGGCCTCGAAGGCCTCGAGGCTGGCGTGTGGGTCCTGATGGACTACGACGACGTCGTCATCCACATCTTCACGCGCGGGGTGCGCGAGCATTACGGACTGGACCGGCTTTGGGCCGACGCAAAGCGCCTGCCGCTGCCGAAGGCCCACGCAACTGTAACGGCCGGCCGTCCCAAGGTACGGATGCGTAGGGAGCGAACCGCCAGGCAACGGGGATAACCGATGCGCTTCTTCCTGTGGGTGTTCACGCTGATCGCCGCGATCGTGGCGGCCGTCTACTTTAGCGACCTCAACCCCGATCCGATCACGCTCCGGCTGTCGCAGCAAACGTCGAACGCAGTCACCCCGATCTATCTCGTGCTCTTTTGCATCGCGGGCGGCGCACTGGCGGTCGTGCTGCTTTTCGGCCTGCGCGAGGTCCGCGCCCTCCTCCTCAACTGGCGGTCCACCCAGCGGCGCAAGCGCGAGGAGAAGCTCCAGAGCTATTACAGCAGCGGCGTGCTGGCCTCGCTCTCACGGCGGACCAGCGAGGCGATCTCCCAGTTGCAGAAGGTGCTGGCGTTGGACCCCACCCACACCCGCGCCCTGCTCTCGCTGGGCAACATCTTCCGCCGGGAGAAACACTACAACGAGGCGATCCGGCTACATCTGAGGGCCCGGTCCCTCGAAGAAGGCAATCTGGAGATCCTCTTCTCTCTGGCCCGCGACCTCGAAGACGCCAAGCGCTACGACGAGGCGATTCAGGCGCTGGAGGATGTGCTCAAACACGACAGCACCAACCCGACTGCCCTCTACCGCGTCAGGGACATCCACATCAGGAACGGCAGGTGGAAAGCGGCCCATGCGGTCCAGGAACGGTTCCTGAAGGCGGGCCTGTCCGACCACGAAGTCCGCGCCGAGATCCAGGTCATGACGGGGCTGAAATATGAGGTCGGGCGACAGTACTCGGAACGCGGCGACCTCGACCTCGCCAGGCGCTACTTCCGAAATGCCATCAAGCTGGACAAAGGGTTCCTGCCCGCTCGGATTGGCTTCGGCGAGTTGCTCATCCGGGAAGGCAAGCTGAAGCAGGCGGCGGAGTCTTGGGAGAAGTCGTACGTCAAGACCGGCAATCCGCTCTTTCTGCAGCGCCTGGAGGATCTATATCTAGAGTTAGGCGAGCCGGGCGAAATGCTCCGCATCTACCAGGTCGCCTTGAGCCGCAACGACCAGAACCCGCTCCTCAAGCTGGCCCTCGGTAAACTCTACTACCGGCTGGAGATGATCGACGACGCCTTCGATCTGCTCTCGACGCTGGAGGGTCTCCAGGATCCCACCGGAGCCTTGCATAAGATCATGGCCTGCCTCTATATCCGCAAGGGGGACACGGAATCGGCGCTGATGATCCTGCAGGAAGCCCTCAACCGGCCACGGCCCGTTGGGGCCCCGTTCGCCTGCACGGCCTGTCACTACGAAGCGCTGGAATGGAGCGGGCGCTGCCAGGCCTGCGGGCGCTGGAACACGCTGGCCTTGGTGCTCCCTTCGTTCGGCAACGCAGGCCAGCCCCGCGAGAGCGTGCGCGAGCCCGTTCAGCCCCACCCCTATCCGGGCGTCGCCTCGCCGTTCGAGCCTGTTTAGACGGGCTGGCCTTTTTTTTCAAAATCAGTAACAATGCGCGTGTCATTCTGAGCGAAGCGAAGAATCTCATGTGTGAGGCAGTGTCTAGACCTTCACTGCGTTCAGGGTGACAACTTTTGAGCATTGACCCGAGCATGGCAACTAACATCAAACCTGTCGCATTGATCATCTTAGATGGCTGGGGGGTGAGCCAGAAGACGGAGGCCAACGCCCTGGCCCTCGCGCGGCTGCCGTTCTACAACTCGCTCCTTCGGAACTGCCCCCACACCATGCTGTCGGCATCCGGCGAGGACACGGGGCTGCCCGACAACCAGATGGGGAACTCTGAGGTCGGCCACATGAACCTCGGCGCCGGCCGCATCGTGTACCAGGACTTCACTCGGATCAATCGGGCGATCAGGGACAGCTCCTTCGCGGCGAACCCGGTGCTCGCGCAGGTCCTACACAAGGTCCGCTCCACTGGCGGCCGCCTGCACTTGCTGGGGCTCCTGTCGGACGGCGGCGTGCACAGCCACATCTCCCACCTGGAGACAATCCTCGAGATGGTGAAGAAGGAGGGCCGCCCGCCGGTGTTCGTGCACGCGTTCCTGGACGGGCGGGACACGCCCCCACGGAACGGCCTCGGCTACATCAAAACCATCGAGGCGCGGATGCATGACCTTGGCGTCGGGACAATCGCCACCGTGATGGGACGCTACTACGCGATGGATCGCGATCAGCGGTGGGACCGCGTGGCCAAGGCCTACGCCGCCCTCGTGGAGGGTCACGGCGTGCACCGACGCTCGGCCGAGGAGGCCGTAACGGCGAGCTATGCGGCGAACGTGACCGACGAGTTCGTGTTGCCGGCCGTCATCGTGGACCAGCACGACCATCCGATCGGGTGCATTGGCGACGACGACGGGATCTTCTTCTACAACTTCCGCGCGGACCGGGCCCGCGAGCTGACGC
>WNEY01002971.1_pt1 | contig 12614 bp, 10 predicted proteins | sample 5400531 | NCBI WGS metagenome assembly WNEY01 (sample SAMN13153338, study PRJNA577476) | soil metagenome | isolation source: 200 cm saprolite under Douglas fir tree site 1 | place: USA:California | collected 2015-04-18
TGCCAGCGACGTGCCGGCGGCGATCCGCGCCAGTCCAGCGATTCGTGACGCCTATCTCGGCGATGATGCACCGAGGTCCTGAGGCTCCTTCGGCGCGTCATCGCCCAATGGAGCAACCGAACCGGCCACGGCGTGAGCATTCTTCATCATCCGGGCAAGATTCCTGATCAGACGCCGTCGGTCGGCATTTGATATTCCGCGTAGCAATAAGTTCATCTGGTTCTTCACGACGGGCAGTAGCCGATCGAAAAAGGTTTTCTGCCCTTTCCTGGCCAGGGATACCTTCGTGTAGCGCCGGTCGCTCGCTGAGTTTGCGCGCTCTATCAAACCTGCGCGGTCGAGCTTACCCACCAGACGACCCACGAACGAGCGTTCCAGCGTCGTCAATGCTGACAATTCTCCGACGCTCATTTCGCCATGGTATTGGAGCGCGGCGAGGATGCGCCATTCCGAGTTGCGCAGGCCATGTCCGCTCAGCGCGGTCGCCATGTTTTCGGCATTCTTGTGCAGAATCTGTCCCATGTAGAACATCGGGTAGATCGATAGATCGAAGCGCTGTTGGCTCTTGTGAGCGCGCATGCCGTTGTCGGACTGCGAAGCTGATGTGCGCTTCTTAGCCATGTCAGCCCTTGGAAGGTGGGGTGGCTGCCTTTGCGACACGCTGGGCATGGACGTCTTCAATCGCCTGAATGATCGACAGGTAACCGGTGCAGCGACAGAGATTGCCGCCTAGCTCAATCCGGATGCGGTCGCGATCGAGATCTGGGATGCGCGAAAGCATATCATAGGCGGTCGCCAGCATTCCGGGCGTGCAGAAGCCGCATTGCAGGGCATGCCGGAGATTGAATGCCGCATGGATCGCCTGCATCAGCGGATCGTCCCGGTATCCCTCGACCGTCCGGACGTCGCACTCATCGGCGGCGGCGGCCAGAGTGATGCACGAACGGACCGGCTTGCCATCCATGAGTAGTGTGCAGGCCCCACAGACGCCGTGCTCGCATCCGACATGGGTGCCGGTCAGGAGACAATGGTCGCGCACAAAATCGGCGAGCGACAGCCGATCCTCCACGGGCCGCGATACCAGCTTGCCATTGACTCGGATATTTACGGTCCTCATGTCGCCATATCCCGAAGTGCCCGCATCACGATCACTCGATGCATCGTCCAATCGCCCGGTTTCACGCCGAGACTCCGCAAGTCGGCTTCCACCGCCGCCTCGGCGCCGCCGGACGGCCTGCCGCCATCGGCTGCAAGCTGCTCGGATGTCCGCTGCATCAACGCCGGAGGCTCAGCCCGCCTCCCGAGTACGACGCGCGCAACGCCGCGTTCTCCATCGAAGATCGAGATGGCCGCCGATTCGGCGAAGTCACCCGACTTTTTTGCGTACTTGTTATGCCCCCAGCGGGCGCTTGCCGTTAGCCGGGGAACCAGGACGTGCGAGATGACTTCCGCCTCGACTATTTGGGTGTCGAGCGCGCCCACCACGAAATCGGCGACCTTGAGCTGGCGCACTCCGGGCGTGCTCTGCAACCGCACCGACGCGTCGAGCGCGATCATGGTCGCAAGCCAATCCGCGGCCGGATCGGCATGCGCCAGGCTCCCGCCGATCGTCCCGCGGTTGCGTACCGCACGGTAGGCGATCCCCCGCGCGATGTGGCGCATCAGCCCCAGCGTGACATCGGGAATCTCACCATCCTCGATCCTTGCATGCGTGACGCAGGCGCCGATTGCGAGCGCATCGCCCTCCATCGCGGTCGTGCAGAGGGCATCGATGCGCGAGATGTCGACCAGCTGCCGCGGCTGCGCGATTCGGAAATTCAGCATCGGACCGAGCGATTGGCCGCCGGCAATCACGCGCGCATCGCCGGACGACTGCCGCAACGCATCCAACACCCCGGACAGAGCCTCGGGCCGGCTATAGGAGAGCGGTGCGGGCTTCATGCGCCGCCCGCCGAACGAGCGCGCATGACGGCTGCGCGCACCCGGCTAGCTGTGATCGGCGTTTCGAAGACCGACGCCTTGAGCGGGCGCAACGCATCGTTTACCGCGTTGGCAATGGCGGCCGGCGGACCGATGGCGCCGTTTTCACCAATGCCCTTGATGCCGAACATCGCGTAAGGCGAGGGCGTCTCGATGAATTCCAGCTTGACGTCCGGGATCGACGGCGCCGTCGGTGCGGTGTAGTCGGCCAACGTCGTAGCAGTCGGCTGGCCTTGATCGTCGTAGGTGGATTCCTCGTACAACGCGTTGCCCAGCCCGTTGGAGAATCCGCCGATGACCTGCCCCTCAACAAGCAGCGGATTCACGCGCTTTCCGCAGTCCGCCACGATGGCGTAGTCGATGACCTCAACACTGCCGACTTCGGGATCAACGGCCACGACGGCAGCATGCGCCGAATAGGCGAATACGCCGGGATCGTGCGGCTTGTGGCCGGCCGTTGCGGTGAGGCCCGCCACATCCATCTTCTCCGGAAGATCTTCCGGATGGTGGTACCAGGCGCGGCCAATCTCTGCGAGCTCGACGCTGCCGCGCGGACCGAACACCCGTCCGTCGCGGAGGCTCACGTCCGCTTCCTGGCACTGCAGCAGGTGGGCTCCGATTTTGCTAATTGGCCCCTGCAGCAGACGGCAAGCCTCGACGATCGCGCCGCCCGCACTCACCATCGAACGTGATGTGTAGGTGCCGGTGCCGACCGGGGAGGTAGATGTGTCGCCGAAGCGCACCGAGACCTTGCGCGGATCGATGCCGAGAACCTCATACGCCAGTTGCGCGAATACGGTTTCGTGACCTTGGCCATGCGAATGCGTGCCCACTTCGAGGATGAGTTCACCGTCGCCGGTCAGGCGCGCCACGGCCGGCTCCATGCCGGGAACGAGCTCGATGCCCCACAAGGCGTAGCCGAAGGGACCGGTCCCATAGGCGGTTTGTTCATAGAACGACGCGAAGCCCACTCCGATCAGCCGGCCATCGGGCTCGCCCTTCTTCTGACGCGCGCGAACGGCGGGAAGATCAATCAGTTCAGCGCTGCGCTTGAGCGCGGCGCTGTAGTTGCCGCTGTCCAGGGTCTTCTTGGTGATGGACGCGTAGGGCATCTGCTCGGGCCGCACGAAGTTACGCAGGCGGATCTCGACCGGATCGATCCCAACGGCCTCGGCCAAGGCGTCCATCACAACCTCATGGCCCAAGCACGACAGGGGACGGGCAACGCCGCGAAACGGCTGGCCGGCGGGCTTGTTGCTCACCACGTTGATCGCTCGGCCACGGAATGCGCGAATGTCGTAGCAGCCTTGCATGTTGCCCATCGCAAGACCGCCTTCGATGCCGGCTGGCCACGGCCACGGGGAGTAGGCGCCGGAGTCGACGATTACGTCGCATTCCATGCCGAGCACTTTGCCGGTGGCGTCGGCATATGCCGTCACCTTGGCATGGTAGTCGCGGCAATTCGCATCGCAGACGAGGGATTCATAGCGATCCTGCACCCAGCGTACGGGCCGTCGAAGCTTCATGGCCGCCCATGCGACGCAAACGGTCTCACTCTCGATGTATGTCTTGAGACCAAACGATCCGCCCACGTCGGGCGCGATGATGCGCAAACGGCGCTGGCTGATCCCCAGAACCTGGGAAAGCCCGATTTGAAGAGGCACCGGAAGCTGGTGCGCCACATAGACTACGAGCTCGTCGAGACGGCTGTCATAGGACGCGACACAGGCGCGGCCTTCGAGCGCCAGGGGGTGCATCCGGTTCATGCGGAAGCTGCGCTCGACGGTGTGCACGGCGGCGGCCTTGGCCGCGGCAAGGTCACCGTTCTCGAGCTTCAGATCGACCAGAACGTTGTCGCCCCATTCATCGTGGACCAGCGACGCACCACTCTTGAGCGCATCCCACATCGACACGACCGGCGGCAACTGAGCGAATTCGACCTCGACCTGCGCCGCGATGTCCTCGGCCTCTGCGGGCGTGGATCCAATCGCCATGACGACCGGCTCGCCGGCATGTTTGACCTTCCCGGCCGCCAGCACGGGCCAGTCTGACGGCTTGAAGCCCGGAAGCTTGGCGGTCGATCGGATCCTTCCGACGCCTGCAAGATCGGCGGCACAAAACACCTGCTCTTCGCATCCCACCGGCTTGCGGATCGCGAGGATGCGCGCATGGGCGTGCGGGCTTCGCACAAACGCAGCATGCAGCATGCCGGGCAGCGCGACATCGGCGCAGAATTGGCCACGCCCCTCGAGAAAGCGGGCATCCTCCAGGCGCGGCAGGCTTGCCCCGATGCCAAAGCCGCTCACGTAGACGCCTCCGTCACCTCACAAGGATCGGTGCTATGCAATGACGCTCTCAATCGTCGCATTACGCGACGCTTTCTCGTGCAACCGAAATCCCATTGAAATCGGCGTCCCCTGGATTTTGTATTCAATTTACACTATCGAATCTGGTCTAGCGGTCAACCGTGCTTCATGGAGCGCAATGAACTCGCTGCGAATGCCGACCAACAAGGAGAACCGTCATGGCTCAGTTGCGTCACTTTGCTGTTTGCGTCGGCGACCTCGAAAAATCAGCGAAATTCTACGAGAGCGTCTTCGATCTCAAACGCGTCGGCCGTGAAGATATCGAGATCGGGTCGGCGATCTACCTGAGCGATGGCGTCATCAATCTCGCGCTGCTTAATTTCTCCGGCAGCAAGGGCAACGACATCAAGGGCGACCCCACCAAGGCCATCGGGGCAAATCACTTTGGCTTCCAGGTCGACGATCTGGCCGACACGCAGAAGCGCATCGAGGCGGCGGGCGGCAAGTTCTTCTTCGATCTGGGTGACGAACGCCACGGCAACTTCGAGCGCAAATTCAAGGATCCTGACGGAGTAGTCTTCGATATTTCCCAGAATGGCTGGATCGGAACCAGCGGCCGAAAAGATCGGTGAAAGGAAGGGCTGCGCGATGGAGCGACCGTTTTCAATCTGTTCGTTGGTTTGCGCCGCTGTTGCTCTGATCGTAACTGCGGACGGCATGGCCCGGGAACAGGAAGACTTTCCGGCGCGTCCCATACAGGTCGTGGTGCCTGCCACGCCCGGAGGGCCGGTCGATACCGGCATCAGAATGATCGAGGCGCGGCTGGCGGCTGCGCTTGGCGTGCCGCTGGTCCTCGTGAATCGTCCTGGCGCGAGCGGCATCGTCGGCATGAACAGCGTCGCGACCGCGGCAGCGAATGGATACACCATCGCCGCCGGCATCAATTCGACCTTCACGGTCGTTCACATTTCCGGTTCGACGGTTCCCTATAGCCTCGATAGCTTTGCCCTCATCGGCAACTACGCGACCGACGTCAGCGTGCTCGCCGTCCATCCCGATGCGCCGTGGAAGACACTCCAGGACCTGGTCGAATTCGCCTACAAAAATCCGGGCAAGCTGACCTATGGATCGGCGGGCGTCGGGACGGTCTCGTCGCTGAGCATGGAATCGGTCAAGCACGCGTTCAAGCTGGACATCACCTCGGTACCATTTGCCGGAGGCGCGCAAATGACCGTTGCGATCCTTGGCAAGCACGTCGACATCGGGATGGTTCCATACAGTACTGCCGCGGCCATGCTGCAGGAAAAAAAGCTGCGTCCGCTGCTAACCACGGCGGCGAAGCGACTTTTGCCGCTGCCGGATGTTCCAACGCTCGGCGAGGTCGGCGTCCCAGTTAAGGCATTCAACCTCGTGCTGGGGCTTTATGCGCCCAAGGCCACCCCCGAGGCTGCTCTCAATGTGCTCGTTAACGCTTTAGCGGAGACCATGAAGGACCCGGCTGTTGAAGCGAAGATTGAGAACATCGGCCTTTTCGCCCAGTACGAAAACCCCGCGGTCGCACGCGAGCGGTTGATGAACGAATACAAGGATGTGCTGGAGCTGGATCGGCAGCTGCCAAAAGCGCGATAGCGGCAATCTTGCCGCGCCCACCGGCATCTTCGACCCGGCGAGGGGGGCTCAGATGCGCATTGTTGCCTTGGAGGAGCATTTCAGCCTTCCATTAGTGCAAGGCCGTGCCCGCCTATCGGTTCCAGGCCATGCCAGCGTTGCCGATAATGAGGCCATGCCACTCGTCGTCCGCAGGATCGCCGAGAAGATAAAGGATCTGGGCGCGGTCCGGTTGGGAGACATGGATCGGGCAGGCATCACCGTGCAGGTGGTGTCGAAGGCCGGCAATCACATGGGCCCGAGCGCCGACATGTTCGACGGGGCGGAAGCAGTCGCGTTTGCCCGCGACTTCAACGACACCGCCCATCGAGAGATCGCCCAGTATCCCGATCGCTTTGCCGCCTTCGCGCACCTGCCGATGAACGTCCCGGAGGCTGCGGCGGACGAGCTTGAGCGCACCGTGAGGGAGTTCGGCTTCAAGGGCGCTCTGATCAGTGGCACCATCAAAGGGGCATTCCTCGACGATCGCCGATTTGCGCCGGTGTTGCGTCGGGCTGAGCAGCTCGATGTTCCGATCTACGTCCACCCCGGCATGCCGTGCGAGGCCGTGCGCAAGGCTTATTACGAAGGCTTCTCGCCGCAGATCAACTTTGGGCTCGCCACCTTCGGCTGGGGCTGGCATTACGAGACCGCCGTTCACATCATGCGCTTGGCGGTATCGGCAACATTGGACCAATACCCAAGACTCAAGTTGATCATCGGCCATATGGGCGAGGGCCTGCCGACGATGTTGGCGCGCTGCGAACAGTCGTTCGGGTCCGACCTGTCGCACCTGCGACGCGGCCTATCGCAGACCATCGTCGATCAGGTCTATATCACCACAGCGGGCTTCTTCACGATTCCGCCATTCATGGCAGCTCTGTCGACATTCGGAATCGATCGGCTCATGTTTTCGGTCGACTATCCCTATTCCAGTAACGATGATGGTCGGGCCTTGCTGGAAAGGCTTCCGCTTGCACCGGCGGACCTCGCGAAAGTCGCGCATGGGAATGCCGACCGACTGCTCAAATTGAGTCCTGGAATCTAACGGAAAACGCGCGAGTCGGCAGCGAAGGGGCTTTCTCTCGCCCCGCAGGTGCTGCGTCGGCTGCGCCTGCGGCACCGCATCGCCTGCGCCTGCGCCTGGGGGCGCGCAGCGGCATCGGCCGGACGGCAGGCTGATCGAGCACTTGGTGTCCGGCTCGGGCGGCTTTTATGACAGCTCCAATCTGTCTTCTTCGTGGTTCCGGGGCCGGAGCGGCACTGCAACGCCTGCACCGGCCATTTTCATTTCCCATGATCTTCCCAACTCTCGGTCAATTAATGCGGCCAAGAAAGAGACCGTTGAAAACCGATGTTGTTGAGGATTGGGGCCTCTGATTACTAGAACGCAGTTCTAGATTCGGCGCGCCCGCAGCGACCCAAGAGGTCGTTTTAGCGCCGATCGGACGGGCGAACAGCCCGCGCCGGTGGGCGCGATCTTGGCACTGTGCCGGACCTGCTAGTCCTCTTAGGCCGGTACAAATACGCAGATGTCATTTCGTGCGCGCTCTTATTTCGCGCGCTTTCATTTCGGCATGAAGTCCCTTTCCAATCAACCAGCGAATAGCCTCCGAACGAGACGGCTTATCGATACATGAGACAAGATGCGAGCCCATTGCATATTGTGCCGGTGGTCGAAGCCGCAGCGCTCGCGGACAAAGGTGAGAAATGAGCCGAACGCGGGCGCTCACTGCGTAGTTTGATGCCGCGCTCGCGAATAAACCTTGCCCCATTTCGCGCTCTCCGATTGCACGTGGGCATCGAGCGCGGCCTGGCCTTTTGCTAGCACTTCGAAGCTGAGCGTGCGGTACTGGTTCGCCACGTCTGGGCGTTGCAGCCTTGCCAATAAAAATACATGATGTATTTTAATGCCGGGAAAGGCGGCGAGTGGGGTGCTATGAACCTGACGGGCAAGTCCCTTCCGGAGCTACAGACGGCGCTGCAAAGGCTCCGGAACTCTTCGATTCCGGAGCTGTTTGCTGAGCGCGTTAGGGAACAACCCGACAGTGTTGCGGTGCGATATAAACGCGGCGGTGTATTTCGGGAACTCACTTGGGCCGCTTATCGTGAAGAAATCCGCACGGCGGCCGCGGGGCTGATCCAATGTGGGCTCAAGCCCGGCGCCCGCATGGCCATCATGGGCGATGTGTGCATCGACTATCTGGTGGCTGATCTAGCAGCGACCTTTATCGGTGCGATTCCTTGCGGCGTCTATCCGACGAGTTCTCCGGAAGAAGTCGCCTATGTGCTGCGATTGGCTGGTGCACGGATCTTCGTCGCCGAGGACCAGGAGCATCTCGATCGTCTTCTCGATGCCGAAGCCAAGGAAAATGCATTTCTCGTTGACAAGATCATCATCTGCGACGAGCGCGCGCTGTTTCTTTACGACGACGCCCGCATCGAGTTGTTCAGCTCGGTCTTGCGAAAAGGACGTGAAGACGCCGATTCCATTGCCACAGTCGCGGAGCTCGAGGCACAGGTCCGGGCCGATCAAACGAGTGCCATCATCTTCACATCCGGCACGACGGGATATCCGAGGGGCGCCTATCGTACCCAGAGCGCTGACATCATCGGGTTTGGGTTCAGCTTCCTCGAAGTCATGCCCGAGATGCGGAAGTGTCCGCATCGCGTCGTTTGCCAATTGCCTTTAGCGCACGGCATGGGCCGCGCGATTGCACTTTATGTTCCCCTCTTGGCCAGCATGGTCCCGCATATCGGCGAACCAAACCAGAGCTTGCCGGGGGTGATGAACGAGGTGCGCCCGACCTACGTCATGGGCGTCCCGCGCACCTGGGAAAAGATCGTTGCTCATGTGCAGGTCGCTGTCGACAGCGCTGGCTTCCTCGCAAGGGCCGCGTTCGCGCTCGCCACCTCTATCGGCCGCAAGCGAGCGCGCAGAATTTGGGAGCAGGGATCCGCCCCTTGGTATCTCGAAGCCATCTACTGGCCATTGTGGGTCACGGTTCTCTGGCCCGCTTTGCACAAGATCGGGTTGACCTACGCCATCGGCGCCTGCTCCGGCGGTGCGCCTTTGCCGCCGGTGGTGCATGAGACGCTTGAAGCCTGGGGTATTCCGGTCCGCGATATGTTTGGAATGACGGAGACCGGAGGGATCGGCGCGCAAACAGGCAAATGGCCTGCTCCGGAATCGGCAATCCGGCCGATGGCCGCATGCGACATACGCGTTTCGGCAGACGGAGAATTGTGTCTACGCAGCCCGGGCAATGTCGTCGGCTATTGGAACGACGAAGCGGCAAGCAAGGCACTCCTCGATCCCGAGGGCTACGTCCGCTCAGGCGACATCGCGACCGTATGTAAGGATGGTGAGTTCCGAATTGTCGATCGTAAAAAGGACATCCTGATCACGAGCGGTGGAAAGAACATTGCGCCTGCGGCCGTCGAGAATGCGCTGCGTTGCAGCCCGTATATCAGCGAGGTGATCGTTTTTGGCGATCAGCGCAAATACATCAGCGCGCTGATCGAAATCGATTTCGAGAATGTCGCGCAATGGGCGCGTCAGCGTCAAATCCCCTATACCGGCTATATGAGCCTCTCCCAGAACGAAAGGGTTGTTCAGCTCATCGCCAAGGAAATCGAGCAACTCAATCAGCGTCTGGCGCGCGTGGAGCAGGTCAAGAAGTTCAGGATCCTATCGAGGGAGCTCGTTCCCGAGGACGGCGATACGACCCCCACGCGCAAGGTGAAGCGGGCTCATGCCTATAAGCTGTTCGGCCAAATCGTCGAAGAGATGTATGGCGAGGACAATCTCAAAGAGGCCATCAGTATCTGATCGACGGGGATAACCAGAGCGGAAGGTGACAATGAGACAGAAATCAAGGTTGGCCACGGTGTCACTGGCACTGGGCGCTGCGCTCGCGCTGTCAGCAGCGAGCGCGCAGGAAAGAGCCTACAAACTCGGCTATCTCGCGGACCTGTCCGGGCCGATGCAGGACAATTATGGTCCCATTGTTGAAGGATTCGAATTCTATGTGAAAGACCTGAACGGGCGGGGCGGCATCAATGGTGTTCCCGTTCAGGTCGCCGTGCGTGACGATCAGCTCGACGCGACCCGTGCCGCGTCAATGGCGCTCGAGCTGGCAACATCGGTGGGCGTCAACAGCATCTGGGGCATGAGCCAGACGCGCACGCATCTCGCCGTGTACCAAACGGCTGCGCGCAATCGCACACCCGCGACTGCCATGTTCAGCGGAATCAAGGAAGTGCTGCCGCCAAGCCCCTTGCCTTACGCGTATTCCGCCGGCCACGTGTTCGAGGTTGCGGGCGAGGTTTCGGGCAAGCTCGCCGCGACGATGCTGAACGGCAAAGGCAAGATGATCTGCAACAGCATCGAGGCGCCGGGCGGCGTCGCCGCATGCCAGTTTGCCGAAGGCGCCGCGGCAGCAGGAGGTCTCGAGACCGGAACGGTGCTGTTTCCGCCGACCGTGACGGAATTCGGGGCGATTGCGCAACGCATGATGTCGATGAATCCCACGATCGTCGTGGCGCATGCCGGTTCGGGCCAGAATGTCGGACTGATCAAGGCGCTGCGCGGCGCCGGATTCAGTGGCCCAATCCTCATGGGCTCGCATGGGCTCAACGAAGCGCCGCTCATCAATGCGTTGCAGGGTATCGGCTCACTCGACAAGCTGCAGATCGTAAGCCGGTTCGCTTCTCCGGACAGCACGGGCAAGGAGCTCGCTGACATTCGCGCAGCAGCTCAACAGTACGGCAAGAAAACACCGATCGCGACGACGACAATCATGGGTTGGGCTCTTGCAAAGCTGATGGACGCCTCGCTACGCCAATGCGGATATCCGTGTCCTGGTGACAAGCTCAATTCGGTGCTCGAGAATATCAAGGTGGACATGGGCTCGTTGATGGGTGGTCCCGTGCAATTCACGCCCAAGGATCACTACGGCACCACCTGGTGGCGGGTGTTCCAGTACGATGCGAAGGAAAAGAAGTTTCTCCCGGCATCGGAATGGCTTGAGGCTTCGTCCACGCCGACGCTGCGCAAGCAATAACACCAGACCCAGCCGCGAACGACCGGAGAAGGTGGTGGCATCGTTCATTCTGACGGTCGTCGCGAGCTGGGGTATCTATGCTCTGCTGGGAATGGGCATCGTGCTCGTGTATCGCACGAGCCGCGTTCTCAACCTCGCAGGCGGCGAACTGGCGATCTTCATCGGCTATGTGGTCGCCATTGCGATTGAAAACGGACTGTCCTTTCCCATTGCTGTTCCGCTTGGAATGGGATCAGCGATGGCGCTCGGTTTGGCTATTTTCTGGTTCACGATCAGGCGCATCATGGGCGAGCCGCCGCACGTCGGCCTCATGCTCACAGTTGGCATCGCGACGATTCTAAACGGTTTGATGATCGTCCTGTTCGGCGGCGGGATGATCGCCGTCCCGGCTGGCCTTTCTGGCTTCACCACCATCGGTTCTCTCCGACTGCCAACGACCGACGTGGTTGCGGCCATCGGCGCATGGCTGTCGATTGCGGCGATCGGCCTCGTCTACCGCGTGACAAATCTCGGGCTGCAGATGCGTGCGGTGGCCGAACGCGTGATGCTGAGCGCACAGCGCGGGCTCAATGTCGATCGAACGGTCGCTCTTAGCTGGATCATCGGCGTGCTGGCCGCAGGCCTTGCCGGAATCCTGCATGGCGAGCGTGCATTCGTCGCCTTGTCTGCGACCGTGATTGGCATCAGTGCGCTGATCGCTTGTCTCATCGGGGGCATGGACAGCCTCAAAGGCGTTATTTTCGCGGCATTCATCGTCGCGCTGACAGAGAGCTTCACGGCCCTGTACATCGATCCACGCTATGTTCTCATTGCGCCTGTAATGATCTTGTTGGTGATCCTGATCGTGCGACCGTGGGGATTGTTCGGCACGGTCGAGGAGTTCAGGCGCGTATGATGTCTCACGCGCAGTCGCCAAGAATTCCATCTTCGCTGCCCATCAGCATGGGCCGAACGCTCGCGTTGCGCCGTGGCCGCGCACAATGGCTTGCCGTTGTTGTCGGCGGGGTCGCATTGCTGGCCTTGCCGCGCTTCTTTTCAGTCTTCTGGATCCACCTCGCAAATGTCTGCCTGATCGCCATCATCGGCGCCGTGGCGCTCAATATCCTCACCGGAAATGCCCGCCTCGTTTCGCTCGGTCAGGCGGCCTTTCTCGGAATCGGGGCATTCGCTGCCGGCCTTCTGCAGCGCGCCTATAACGTTCCGTTTCCGATTGCTCTTGCTGCCGCCGCGATAGCCGGCGGAATCGTCGGAGTCATGGTTGCGCTTCTGTCGCTGCGGTTGCGTGTACTTTACGTTGCCGTCACGACGCTTGTGCTGCACTTTGCGGTGACAACCTTCTTCTCCTTCGTGCAGGCCGTATTTCTCGATTCCTCCGGGATCATTTTGCCGCTGCCGAATCTTGGTTTTATGGAACTACAGACGCCAACCGATTGGTATTATTTCTTACTCGCTATAGCGGCCCTGATCGTGCTGGGCGCGCTCAATCTTCTGCGGAGCTTCATCGGTCGCCGATGGATTGCGGTCGGTGAGCACGACCTCGCCGCTGAAGCACTAGGCGTGCCGGTGCGATGGGCCAAGGTTTCAGTCTTCGCCGTGACGTCAGCAGTGGTCGCAT
>WNEY01002972.1_pt1 | contig 12612 bp, 6 predicted proteins | sample 5400531 | NCBI WGS metagenome assembly WNEY01 (sample SAMN13153338, study PRJNA577476) | soil metagenome | isolation source: 200 cm saprolite under Douglas fir tree site 1 | place: USA:California | collected 2015-04-18
TGACCTTCCAACCTGCTCGGGGTGGCGACGGCGCCGATAGCAACGTATCGATCCGCTGGACGGGTTACTTTACTCCAACTCCTCCGGGCGAATACCTGGTCTTCGTTCAAGGTCCAGGAGAGAACGGCGGCTACAGACTCTATATAGACAAGAAGCTGGTGTTGGATAACTGGAACGACTGGTACGCATTTGTGGGTGAAGCCTCAATGACGTTAGTGGCCGGCCCGCATCAGGTCGAACTCGATTACCACGCGAAGAAAGGGTGGGGGAAAACTACGGCGAACCTTGGGATTGTGCGACCCGAGACCCTGGTCAGTCCCGAGGCGAAGTCGTTGGCGGAAAGCGCGGATGCGGTAGTGTTGGCCATGGGTTTTGATGCCTCCAGTGAAGGCGAAAGCGGCGACCGCACATTCCGGCTGCCTCCCGGCCAGGATGAGCTGATCAATCAGATTGCGGCCGTGAACAAGAACACAGTGGTAGTCATGACCTCCGGCGGTGGCGTCGACATGACCGCGTGGGTGGATCGCGTCCCGGCGCTCTTGCAAGCCTGGTATCCCGGCCAGGAAGGTGGCACGGCTCTTGCGCAACTGCTGTTCGGCGAGTTCAATCCTTCGGGTCGGCTGCCGATCTCAATGGAACGGCGGTGGGAAGACAACGCGGTCCACGACAGTTACTACCCAAAGAACGGCGAGAAGAAGGTTGAATACACCGAGGGCGTGTTGGTTGGATATCGCCACTTCGACAAGTCTGGAATCAAACCGTTGTTCCCGTTCGGCTACGGCTTGTCATACACCAGTTTTGCCTACAAGAATCTGACGGTGTCCCCGACATCGGAGTCGACCTCGGATGGCGATCAGTCGAAGGCTCAACTAGTCAGTGTGGATTTTGATGTAACAAACACCGGTACTCGCGCGGGCGCGGAAATCTCGCAGGTCTATGTTGGGGATCGGCATGCGAGTGTTCCGCGTCCGGTAAAGGAATTGAAAGGTTTCGCGAAGGTTGAGCTCAATCCTGGCGAGAGCAAGCACGTTCAGGTCACCCTGGATCGCCGGGCCTTCTCTTACTATGACGTGAAGAGTCACCAGTGGACGGTGGCTCCGGGGGATTTCGATATTTATGTCGCGCATTCGTCGGCAGACATCGAACTCACGGGAAAAGCCACGGTGCAGTAATCCGTGTTTGTGTGTATAAAACTTGGTGTCCAACTCTTTATTATTGGCAATAGTCATCGCCAAAGAAACGGCGGGAATTCCACATGACCGAGAAGCCATTCAACTTGTGCTCGGAACTGGAGCGCTTGGGGTTCGCTCAAGGCAACCGCATGAGACTCTACGGTGAAGAATTCGAGTTTCTTGGCGGTCCAATCGTCGTGGGAGAAAATGTGGTTCTGCTGGACGCAACCGAGAGAAAGTCGGGGCAGTCGAGACGCGTCCGGATTCCGCTACCCATTGTGAGAATGGTGAATCGGGAACGCAATGCCGCATGAGTAGCGGCCATGTGGCGCTACATGGCCTTTATGCCGACTGACAGGCGTCGTACGCTTAGATAGCGCAAGAATTCAATCCCGGCCCGCTAAGAAAAGTGTTTAACATTTGGGATTGACGCGCCTAATTGACGGACAAACAGCGAGAGGGACCCCTGCCGTGAAAAGAGGTACCTTCAGGCGCCAGTCCCACGATTTGCAGATCCGAATATTATCGAAGAACATTTCGTGGACGTAGATGGTCGCTCTCCTTGTCCACGCCAGACTTGCCCGTGTTTTCAATCCTGATGAATCGTCACGCCATACCGCTAGATTCGGAGCTTTGGTGTTAAGATTCCAACACTAGGCGCCCCCCAGCGTCTCGGCCGACACAAACCAAAGTATGAGTAACCCACAAAATGGTGGAAGGGATTCGGAGAGTCCGACACTAGTCCCTGATGGCCGTTCCGTTCCGCCGGCAATGCGCCGTGTCCAATCACAGGCTACGAGTGCGGATGCAAACACAATCGCTTCGCCGGGGCCACTGTCAGCGGACGCTCCCACCATGATCGGGGACATAATGCCCACCCCGTTGGTAGCCTCGGAGGCGCCCACTCTATTCGACGTTCGCGGCCCGGGAGGCTCGCCGCCAAGGCCAGCCAGCTCCGTGATGCAGCTTCCTGCCTTGTTTCCGGGGATGATCCTGGGCGGACGTTACGAGATTCTCCAGACGATCGGTGAAGGCGGCATGGGGACCGTTTATAAGGCCGAGGATCGCGAGCTGGGCCGAACCGTCGCTCTGAAAGTGATTCGTCCCGAACTGGCTCGCAATCCAGAGATTCTGCAGCGCTTCAAGCAGGAGATTGTTCTCGCCAGTAAAGTTACCGATCGCAACATCATCCGCATCTACGACCTGGGCGACGCCGAAGGCATCAAGCTCATCACCATGGAGTTCGTCGAAGGGGAGGACTTGAGCCACTTCCTGAAGCGCCAAGGCAAGCTGCCGGCAGCCGAAGCGGTGGACCTTATGGAACAGGTGGTCAGCGGTCTGCGGGCGGCGCACCGTGTGGGCATCATCCACCGCGATCTGAAACCGGGCAACATTATGTGCGCCACCGATGACCGGGTGCTGGTCATGGACTTCGGACTCGCCCGCTCTCTGCAATCCGACGGCATGACCCACACCGGCGCTATGCTGGGGACGATGGAGTATATGTCTCCCGAACAGGCCCAGGCGAAAGAGCTTGATGCGCGCTCCGATATCTTTACCGTCGGTCTGATTCTTTACGAACTGTTGACCGGCATCATGCCGTATCACGCCGATAGCGCAATCGCCAGCCTGCTCAAGCGAACGCAACAGCGCGCGATTCCGGCTTCGGACATCGACGAGAACGTTCCGGGGGCTCTCAGCAACATCGTGAGCAAATGCCTGGAGCGCGACCCCGGGCTTCGCTACCAGAGTGCGGATGAACTGCTCAGCGACTTGCGGGCCTGGCAGGGAAAGAGCGGCAGTACCAGGGTTTCGGCCTCCTCCATCCAGTTGCGGATGAATCGCCTTCGCGAAGTGCGGTGGCTGCAGGTTATAGCCGTTCTAGTGCTGGCGGGAGCTTTCGTGGGCGGAGCGGTCTGGTATTTGGGTAGGGGGAAGACGACTACACTAAAAGTTCATGAGCCGGTGTCGGTACTGGTCGCTGACTTCAAGAACAACACGTCGGACGCCGTATTCGACGGCACGCTCGAGCCGACCTTCAACCTTGCGCTGGAAGGCGCTTCTTTCATCAACGCCTACAGCCGGGGAGATGCGCGAAAAACCGCAGCCTTAATCAAGCCCGGAATGGCGGCATTGGACGAATCGCTGGCCCGCTTGGTCGCCCAGCGGGAAGGCGTGAGTGCGGTGGTCAGCGGGTCGATCACCCCGGAGGGTCGGGGGTACAAGATCGCGGCCCGGGTGGTGGACTCGGTGACCGGCAACGTCATCTCCACGCAGCAGATCAGCGTCCAAAACCAGGACGACGTTTTGCACTCGGTGGGAGTCCTGGCCGCTAAACTCCGACAGGAACTCGGTGATGCCACGCCGGAGTCGGCGCAGTTGCTGCAAATGGCAACCTTTAGTTCGAGTTCGCTGGATGCATCCCACGAATACGCGCTCGGCCGCGACCTCTCCGACAGGGGAAAGTATCAGGATGCCGCCAAGTATTACCGGCGAGCGATCGAAGTCGACCCCAATATGGGTCGTGCCTACGCCGCCTTGGCGAATCTGGAGAACAACACCGGACAAACCACGGACGCTGCCAAGCATTACGACATGGCAATGACTCGCATTGATCGCATGAGCGATCGCGAGAAGTATCGTACACGTGCCGAATACTTTCTGTTCAAACGCGAACCGCGCGAGGCCATTCGGCAATACAGCGCGCTCGTCAAGCAATTTCCCGCCGATACGTCAGCGCACTCGAACATGGCGCTCGCATACTTCGAAATGCGCGATTTTTCCATGGCGCTGCAAGAAGGCCGCCTGGCGGTGCAGTATGCGGGTAAGTCGGTTCTGGAGGCGAACAATCTTGCCCTGTTCGCAATTTATGCAGGCGATTTTGCCACCGGCGAAAAGTACGCGCAGGAAGTGATTCAGCAGGAACCCTTGTATCTCGGCGGCGCTGCCTTCGGTGCCCTTGCCATGGCGCAGATGGGACAGGGCCACCTCGAAGATGCACGCCAGACGTACCAGAAGCTGGCGACCGTGGGCATGCGGGGAAGTTCGATGTCCAAGCTGGGCTTGGCCGACATCGATTTGTACGAGGCCAAAGCGAATGAGGCCATTCCAATCCTGCAGAGCGGTATAAAAGAGGACGTCGAAAACAAAGACAGCGCCGCTGCGGCAGTCAAGTCGATTGCGCTAGCCCAGGCCTACCAGCTTGCCGGTCGCAACCCCCAGGCGGTCGCGGCCGCCGAGAAGGCGGTGGCGCTGGATAAACAACCTTCGACTTGGCACGCAGCTGGGACGGTTCTTTCGGAAGCTGGCCAGGCGGCGAGGGCGCAATCGCTGGCGTCGCAACTGGAGTCGAGCCTTGATTCGGAGCCGCAGACCTACGGGAAGCTGCTGGAAGGAAAGATTGCGCTCGATCGCGGCAACGCAAGGAAGGCAGTCTTGACTCTGAAAGAGGCCGGACAGAAAACCGACACCTGGATCGGGCACTTACTTCTGGGGCGGTCGTTTCTCGAAGCAGGTATGTATCCCGAAGCGAGTTCTGAAATTGAGACCTGTATCAAACGACGTGGGGAAGCCTCCGCGCTCTACCTCGATGATGTTCCGACCTTCCGGTTATCGCCGTCCGTCGACTACTATATGGGGCGAGTGCAGGAAGCTCTGAAGAGTCCTGCCGCCGCAGATTCCTACCGTTCCTTTCTTGCCAGACAAGGAAAGGGCAGCGGTTCGCTGGTGACCGATGCCCTGAAGCGTACAAAAGTCCGGTAAACATATAGACCGGCCGCATCGCCTTCAGTGAAGTCTGAGGCTATGACTCGTCGTGTCATTTGACGGTCAGGCTGACGTTTATGCTGCGTGTCAATCCTCCCGTCGCCGGATTTCCGCTGCCCAGAATTCCCGTAAACGTCAAAGTAGAAGTTCCATGATTGACGTTCATGGCAGAGTTCAAGGTTACGGTTGTCGATAGTGAACCGGAGCCACTGAGGCTGACGACGCTCGGGGAAATCGAGCAGGTAGAATTCGCCGGCGCACCACTGCAAGTTAGAGACACATTTCCTGTGAGACCCCCGATCGCTGTTAGCGTGATCTGGAACATCCCTTGGTGCCCGGAGGGAATGGTCTGGGACGCCGGCGCTGCGGTAATGGTAAAGTTACCCACCGATTCCGTCACCGTAACCGCAGCTGACGTGCTCGCCGCAAAATTCGTGTCTCCGGCGTAGGCAACCGTCAGGGTTCTCGGGCCTGTGCTTGTGAACGTTAGCGGACAACTGCCTAACGCCACGGAGTTCGAGCACGCCTCGCCGGTACTTGCCGTTACGGTGACGGTTCCGGTCGGAGTGCCCGCTCCCGGAGCGACCGCCGTCACCGCAGATTTTACGGTCACTGGCTGCCCCACCACCGATGGGTTCGGTGCGGTTGAAGTGATTGCCGTTGTACTATTGGCGATACTTACAGCCTGACTCGCCGTAGCGGCGCTGGCGTTGAAGTTGGAATCACCTCCGTAGGTTGCTGTTAGCGAGCGCGCACCCGCTGTGGCGGAAGCCATCTGACACAAACCCTTACCGCTCGAAAGCGTAGCGGCGCACGAACCGCCCGCACCATCTGAAACTGCGACCTGCCCGGTGGGAATCCCGCTGAACGCTGGCGCCACTGTCACGTTGACGGTATAAGCCTGACCCACTACCGACGGATTGGGACTCGCACTGGCCAAAGTTGTTGTGTTTGATTTCCCGACGGTCGGACCCTGCGTTGGCGGACTGCTACTGCCTGCGTAGTTGCTGTCTCCGGAGTAGTATCCCGTGAGTGAACTCGTGCCCGAATTGGCAATGGTCACTGCACAGGTGCCGGACCCGTTGACAAGGCTGCCGGTGCAACTTCCGCCAGTGGAGTTGCTCACTTTCACCGTTCCCGTTGGGGCCGGAGTTCCGGTGGAAGGAGCGTTTGCTCCGACCTGGAAGTTGACAGTGATGGTCTGCCCGGCGACGGCGGTCTTCTGGGGTGAGTTCACCGTAGTCGAAGTGGAAGCCTGCGTCACCGCCAGGCTGGCCGAGGCGTTGCTGGGAAGGAAGCTGGTATCGCCCGCGTAGGTCGCCTGTGCGGTCCGGGTGCCAGTCGAGATCGGAACCAGCGTACAGCTTCCCGAACTCGGATGTCCCGGGATCGTTGCTGTCAATGATGCTACCGTGCAGCTCAAACCGGCGCCGTCGCTGACCTGCACACTTCCGGACGGGCTGATCGATACCCCGTCGGCCGGAGTGACTGTAACATTTGCCAGGATTTGTTGGCCTACAACTGCCGACGCCGTACTCAAAGCTAAGCTCAGAGTCGTCGTCCCCTTGTTCAACACGAGCGTGGTTGTGCCGGAACTGGCATTGTAGAGGCCGTCGCCGGAATAGCTGGCAGTGACTGTGTCGGACACGCTCGGAGCGGTTGGGGTCAGTTGGCAACTGCCGGATCCGCTCGCCAGCATTGCCGTGCAGGCGGCGCCGGTCGCATCTTTCACAGAAACCGAGCCGGTGGGAACTCCGCTCACTCCGGGCACAACCGTCACGGCGACTGTCACCGGGACGCCAAACAGGGCGGGATTCGGAGAAAGTGTCATCGTAACCGTCGTATTTTCTGTGAACCCCACGCTCAGCGACTGGCTGGCGGTCTGGGCCGGCGGACCTGGATCATTCACGGTCACGCTGAAGAAATACGTTCCTGGAACTTCGTTCTGATTGATCAGGGATGATATTGTGCCGGAGGCTGGATTGATCGCCAGGAATGCAGGCAGGCTGGTCGCGGACCAAACGTAGTTCGCCCCGCCGCCGCCAGTCGTAGGCACAGACTGCGCGTACGCCGTGCCCACGATTCCTCCGGGCAGAGATGTAGCGCTGATCTGCAATTGACTAAAGATATTGATGTTGAACTGCCGGGTGAAGGTGTTGGAGATAGGCGACGAGTCCGTCACCTGCACCGTGAAAGAATAAGCACCAGTGTTTGACGCACTTCCGCTGAAACCTCCCGTCGTGGCGTTCAACTGGATTCCCGGCGGCAGCGCGCCAAACGGAATCGTGAAGGTGTACGGAGCCTTTCCACCGAATACTCCTACCGCTGCGCTATAGGTCTGGCCCACGATGCCGCCGGGTAACGAACTCGATGTGATCGCGAGGGTTGCAGGTGGAGTGAGTGTGCCCAGGTTGGCTGCGTGGGCGACCACCACCGGCGCGACCGCCGACACCAGTTGCTGTAACTCCGTGGAACTTAGATTCGTGCGCAGGATCACGAAGCCGGTCTCGTTGGGCGCCAGGGCAATCGTGGCATTAGTTATGTCGGAATTGAAGATGATGGGATCGCCCAGTTGATTCGGGTCGGTTACGAACATAGGTGTGACATTGGTGTAAGTCACGAAATTGTTCTGTACCGCCAGATTGCAACCCTGATTGGTGTTAGTGAGGTACTGCTTCGAAAGCAGCAACTGGATGTACACACATGAAGAACTCACCGTTCCGGTACACAGTGGACGCGGCAGATTGCTCATGGTGGCATCGCTGTCGAACAACTTCACCACGTAGGTTGCGGCGGTGTTGCCTGTGTTGATTACGGAGTAGACCGCATCGTTGAGGGGCTGGTTCTGCACCACGGCGTTCGCTACCGAACTGTTGTAGACGGCCGGATCGTTCAAGGCCGTGTTCAGCGCGGTGTTGGTCTTGATCGCTGGGTTGATATCGGTGTTGGTCTTGATCGCCGGATTCTGCGCCGGGTAATTGGTCTTGATCGCCGGATTTGGAACGTAAGGGCTCAGCACACTCGAGTTGGTCAGTGGCGTCGTCAGAAATACCGACCCGATGGTCGGCGTGTACACTTCACCCGCCGCAATGGACGGGTCTTGCTGCGGCAATCCGTCAGGATTGATAATCTGCGGAGCGCTGGGATCCGGATTAAAGGTGATCGTGCTATTCAGGCCGTTGGTTGTGGGTTGGCCCCCGATGCCATCGATTTGAAATGCCTGGACCGCGAAGCTATCGGTGACGATGGTGGACTGGGCAAACACCGAGCGGGCGATGTTGGATAGCGGCGCCACCGTCACATCGAGCGTGCGGATGACTCCGCCGAATTGCTGGAAGGAAGATTGTCCGCCCGCGGGCTGGCTGGTTTGAAGCCGGATCGTCAGCGGGGCATTGTTCGCATTCCGCACGTACATCGAAAAGGCGCGCTGCAGCAACTGAGTGTTATTGGGGGCAGGCTGGTAGCCGAGCGTTTTCTGGTTGCCGGGCGAACTGATGGTGAGAGCCGGCTCGATGCGTGCTGTGTAAATGTTCTGGTTGCGCGTTCCCAAGTACTGGTCGTTCGTTCCAGCCACGCATTGCGTGACTGTTTGGGTCGGATCGAACACGCTGGGGTGCGACACGGTCGGATTCGACAGCGAGTACGGAGGAACAGATTGCGTCCAGTCCCCATTCGGGGGCTGCACCACGTCCCGGTTGTCCGTCCAGGTAGCGTGGAACACCTGCGGATTGGTGTTGCTCGTATTGAACTGCCACTGTCCACCCTGCAGGATGAAGGGGGGATCGCCGGCGAGGTCAATGTAGTCCCCCATGAATGGCTCGGTACCCTTAACGAATAGCGGGAGATCCGGCGGGTTGTACGTAAGCTGTTCGGCCTGATTGGTCACTGGATCGAATCCGACGAAGTACTTGGAGATACGGAAAGTGTTAAAAGACGGCATTGTCAATTGACCCGCCGGAGGTGGATCGGCCTGCGCACCCTGAACATCCATCGTGTGCCGGCGCACGGTGAGGGTCGAGTCGTCAATAAATGACGTGAACACCGACGACGCGTTGGAGGTCAGATCGGCGAGGAATTGCCGGGTCTCGGTGTACCCGCTCGCATCCGATGAAGGAGTGAACACACCCATGGTGTGGTCCTCTCGCAGGTCGTAGTAGATCAAAGTGAGCTTTCCCGCATTGAAGCTCATGGACGGCATGATCTGGTGACCGTGGTCGGAAAGGTTGAGAAAAGGATTGCCGCTGTCGTCGAAGACGTATCCGTTGTCAATCGGCGCGGGAGTGGACCACGTGTTGGCGCCATCCGTCGACATGGTCAAGACGACACGAGCATCGCCATTGGCGTTGCGCTGCGAGACCGCCACATACACGCGGCCGGTGGCGTCCACCGCAAGCGCAGGGTAGCCATTACTCCGGTACGTACTGGATCCTTCCAGTTCGTCGAACTGGCAGTTCGGGGCCGTGGAATTCGTTGCACAACTCAGCGGAAAGTCGACCACGTCAATGGCCTTGCTCCAGGAAATACCGCCGTCGGTTGACTTCGCCAGCACGATCGCATCGCTCTGGCTGCCATTGGCGAAACGTCGCCATCCAACGTAGACCGTCGCCGGGGAAGTTGCCGGCACGCTCGGATCCATGGCAATCACCGTCCCCTGGTTCACGCTGTTGGTCTGGCTGATCTTGACTGAGGACGGAAAGGTAGCACCGCAATTGTCAGAATAGGCAACGGTGACCTTGCTGGATCCGCCGGTGCCGGTGAAGTTGCTCCACGCCATAAAAACGCGCGCGGCAGGAACGGTTTGAGTTCCCGCCGTGCCATCGGGGTTCGTGAAGTTGATGGTGCACGTGTTCGTATTACGCGGGATATCCACGGCCAGCCAGGGCTTGTCGAGGAATTGTCCGGATGTGCCGCTGCTGATGACGGTTGCTCCCAGATAGCGAATCGAATCCGTGGGAGTGAGGTTGGTGAGGCTCGCCTTGGCCGTCGGATCGCCGTTTTCGCGATTGTTGTTATCAACGAACCGCGCCACGAAGACGGCTCCGAGCGCGTTGTTCGTCGGCGTGCGGTTGAAGGCGATGCCGCTGTAATAGAACATCCCGCTGGGCCCCGAACGCACCGTCGGGTCGGAAGCGGCTTGAAATCCATGGAGCGGCGACGCGTTGCCCACAGCGGACGAATCCTGAGGATAACCCGGCAGCAACGTGCTGCCCCAGGTCAGGCCCCCGTCAAAGGATTTGAATACACCGAGCCAGGTATCGCCGTTTACTTGAATGCCCGTGACTCCCGGCAGGTCAACCGTCCGATAGTCGTTGTTGCCGGCCAGCAAGTGTAGATTATTGCGGGTCGACACAGTGATCGAAGGTTCATTCTGCCGCTCCAGGAAAGGATCGCCCGTGGTCCAGTCCGTGCCGGAAACCATGTTCACGTTCTCCCCTCCGAGCGATGTTTGTGACACTAGAGGGGACACAAAAAGACAAACGAACACACACAAAGATGCCGCGGAGACGATGTGACGCAACATGACCTCCAGACAGAACTTGGCTGCCTTAACTAAGTTGTATTTTTTCTGGGAATGCCCAAATCCGGGGGGGCGGATTCTCGTACGGCTCGACCACACATCATACGTCAAAAAGACGATGCACGGAAAAATCTTATCGGCGACGGCCGCAGATGCCGAGTCCGCAAGTTGCCGGACCCTATACCGACCCCGAATACGGCTAACCAGCCACTCACTTGTTGTCGAACCACGTTCCGTTTTTACTTTTTTTACTTTGTGCGAGCAGACTTTACCGCTGCAATTCGGGCGTTAGTTTCCGGATGATGCGCACCCATTCTGGACGGCCTGATTCGGGGCGGAACCGCGAAACAGTCACGCTTCCCAATTCGGCCTCTCTCGACGTTTGCGCGTGGGCCTCGCAACAGAAGTGTGCCACTCGGCTGAAACGAGCCTGTCAGATGCCGGCGTACCAGGCATAGCCTCCTTCTGGAGAGGCGGAGCCCAGACCCTTGCCGAAACCTTTCAGACTGTCGGTGACCGTCAGGTGGGTGATGAATTTCACGCTCTTGTACCCGAGCTGGCGGGGGAGCCGCAGCCGAAGCGGCCCGCCGCTGCCCACGGGGAGTTCATCGCCATTCATCCCGTAGGTGAGAAAAGTCTGCGGATGCAATGCATCGGCCATGTCGATGCTTTCCCACCAGTCGGGATCAATCGAGAAGTAGACTACATATCTGGCTTGCGGGTGGATTTCCGCGACTTGCAGGATGTGGGAGAGAGGCACGCCGATCCACTCGGCTATGTACGACCAACCCTCTTCACACTGCAGCATAGTGATCTGGCTCTGAGACGGGTAGCTCTTAAGCTGGGCAAGCGAGAACGAGGCAGGCCGGGCGACCATGCCGTTGATGGAGAGCCGCCATTCAGCGAATCCTCCGGACTGAAGGCGCTTGAACTCTTCATTCAGGGGCGGGATTTCGTTTGCGAATGGAGGCTTCGAGATCTGGCTCCGAGAGAATTCACGGGCTAAACGAGTGCCTCGTCAGGATCCGCTGGGAAGCGTAGGTTAGCGTTTCTCCGAGGCCGTAAATTCCGCCGTGATCGGGCGGGACCAGTCCATACTTTTGCGCAATGCGCGCGGCAACGCCCAGGCCCGATACGCCAGCCACGGCTGCGATTCCGGTTGTGATCAGTTTGCGGCGTGAGAGATCGCTCATGTGCGCTCCATAGGTGTAGCGGCGCGGCCCGTGATCATCGCCCGCATGCGACTCCTGAATCCGGCAAGCCAAACCATCACAACGTGGACCAGCAGGAAGAGCAGGAGAGACAGGGAGACGAAGAAGTGAATCGTGCGCGCGGATTGCTGGCCGCCGAGCACTGTGACGGTCGCCGGAATCGCGGAAACAAAGGCGGGAGACATCGCCAGTCCCGTCCAGATTACTAAAGGAAAAAGAACGAAGATCACGAACAGGTAGGTGAGGCGCTGGAGCACGTTATACGACCAGGTATCTGCCAAACTCGGCCGCTCAAAGCGCAAATGGCCGGCGATCGACCTCGAGAACGCCCGCCACGACAGATCGGCCCTGCCCGGGAGCAAGTTTTTCCGCAAATGCCCTGTAAATAAGCCGGAGATTATGTACAGTAAACCGGTCAATACCACAACCCAGGCAGCTTGAAAGTGCAGATACCGGCTCCAGCCGTTCTGGTCCGGCAGCACGTACCCGTAGCCGGTCGGTACTAATGCCCTCGAGGAAGGGATCGGCAATTTGAACAACGGTGGAGTCAAATCGTTGCCGGTTTCCCCCCAATAGAAGCGGGGGTGAGAGATCACAATTTCAACTCCGCTGAGGAGCAGGGCAAGAAAGCATAGGGTGGTGATCCAGTGAGTGACGCGGACGAGCGCAGAGTGCCGTGATGTAACCGTCGTCGCTGGGACCGAAAGAGAGCTTGGGACGCAAGCGGAATCGCTCACAGCGGAATGGTATCACGTGGAGCGAACATTGCGATCGCTGGGCGGAACGCGGGAATGATTAATTGCGCGATCTGGCTTTCCTCGGCTGTTGGTCGATTTTCAAAACGCGGTGAATGATCGGATTGGCGCGCTTTTCCTTCAGATCTTTCGTCAAAAACTCGACTCCCTGATCCGTTATCTTCGTGAATCGATGCTGGGCAATCGTTGGT
>WNEY01002975.1_pt1 | contig 12600 bp, 9 predicted proteins | sample 5400531 | NCBI WGS metagenome assembly WNEY01 (sample SAMN13153338, study PRJNA577476) | soil metagenome | isolation source: 200 cm saprolite under Douglas fir tree site 1 | place: USA:California | collected 2015-04-18
ATCGAACTCGGGCGTTTGTCCAGGCTCTTCCCAGCCCTGCGGACTGCGCATGTGCGCCACGCTCACTCCCGACGTCTTGGTGTTGACGCGGCCAATAAATTCGTCGATCAGTTTCGGTTTTGTCCCCGCGGCAGGGATGCGTGTGGGCTCAGCGACCAGAGTGGGCATGGTTTCTCCTCAGGATCAACACAATAGGATGAACACAATCAATTTACCAAAGGGAAAACCACAGGTTCGAAAGCACCCGGCGGTTCGGCTTATCCCGCGCATGGGAATTCCGTGACCCATCAAGGCGGGAGCCGGAGCGGGGAATTTTCTAAACCGATAACAGGCGCGCTTTTTCGACTTGCATCGCTGCCAGCGCCTCGAGCGGCGGAACCGAGGCCGGTACGGTCAAGGTTCGTTCTGGCGGCGTGGTGCCACTTTGGAAAGCCTTGACCAGCATTTCCAGCGCTTGACCCGTATTCGGCCCGGCGAAGATTGTCGCGGTCAGCAACCCCCGCTTGACCCAGGCCTGACCTGTTTTTGGCAAGCCGTCACATCCGATAAAGGGCAGGCTCAGCCAGCGCTGCCGGGCTGCAGAGTCGGGTAGTTCCTGAAAGGCCTTTCTTGCGCCCAGCGCCATGCCATCATCCTGGGCCGCGATCAGGTCGATACGGTTCTGGTGAGAAGTAGACAACCGCAGCCAGGAGCTTACGGCCCGATAAGAGCTGGCTTCAGTCCACTGCGCTCGCATGACTTTTACCTGTACGTCAGCCGGCTTGGTCTCGTACATCCCGCTGGTGCGCTGTTTCGCGGCCAGGCTTTCTGCGGGGCCTTGAACGTACAGGACCGACCCGCCTTTGGGCAAAAGCGCGGCAAACTGGTGTCCCTGGATGCGGCCAATCTGCTCGTGGTCCGAGCTGACCCCGAAAATTGGAACGCGACAGCTTCTGCGGATTTCGGCAATATATTCGACATTGCGGTTCAGGACCACCCAGCCGATGCCTGCGGCCGCCGCGGCACGAGCCACCTGCGGCAGAGCGGTTCCGCCCACGGGTTCGAAAACGATCCCGTCAGGCTGGGAGTCGGATCGCGACTGAATGACGTTCAGGATTTGCTGACTTTGGGCGATGGAATCGTTGTCGGCGTAGACGATCTGGACGTCTACGCCGAGGCGCCTCGCAGCTGCTTCGGCGTCCGCAGCTTGCTCGATCTGATAATCGTTGTCGTTAGTCGTCAGCGAAACCAGAAACTTTAACTTCTTCATGGAGGTCACGGTGCCAAAATCATACATGGGCCTTGGTTCGCGGGCACAGTGACTGTGGTAACCAATTCAGGTGCCCCGGTTCGGCAGTGATAAGTAAAACTTTTCGGACAAGAGTTTGGCCCATGCCTGCCGCCGAACCTTGGTGACGCCCGGGGCAGTGCTAGAATGCGCACCCTCGGGGGAAACGTCATGCGCAAAGCGATGATCGAGTTTGGACTGCTGTTTTTCTGCACCTTGTCGGGTTGGTCGCAAGCCAGACTCTCAACCCACTGGGAAGAACTCACCGCGGGAGACTTCCGCTCGGCCATCCAGCAGTCGCAAGGCGCCTGTCTGCTGCCTTTCGGCATTCTGGAAAAGCATGGTCCTCATCTGCCGCTGGGCACGGATCTTCTGAATGTTCGCTATGCGGCCTTGCACGCTGCCGACCAAGAATACGCCGTGGTTTTTCCTGAATATTATTTTGGCCAGATATTTGAAGCCCGGCACGAACCCGGCACCGTAGCCTACAGCCGGCAATTGCAGCTGGACCTGCTGCAAGAAACCACGGACGAGATGGCGAGGAACGGCTGCAAGAAAGTCATCATCGTGAACGGTCATGGCGGAAACGAGAATTTGCTTCCTTTTTTCGCCCAGAGCCAGATGGAGAAGCCGCACGACTACGTAGTTTATGTGCTGGGGCTGGTTGAACCGCCAGCTGGCGGCCCGCCGCGAAAGAGCACGGGTCCGGACTGGCACGCGGGTGAAGTGGAAACATCGGCGACGATGGTCTCCCATCCCGAACTGGTGCATCTGGATCGAGCCAAGAGCGAGTCAGGAGCTGATCTGGGCAGGCAGAAGCTGGCTGACAACCTCTACACCGGAATCTGGTGGTATGCGCGCTTCCCGAATCACTATTCCGGCGACGGGTCTGCGGCTACCAGCGAGATGGGCCAATACAAAATGAAGGCCTGGATCGATGGCGTGGTTAAGGCTATCCGCGCCGTCAAAGCGGATGGGGAAAGCCTCAGGCTGCAGAACGAATTTTTCGAGAAGGCTACACATCCCCTGGAGACGCGCCCCTAACCGGTCACAGCTCGCGGAGCCTGAGCCGGCGACGTAACTTGGGTAACGTTGGCCGAGGTGGGCACAAATGTTACGCTCCCGGAGAGGCAGGAAAATCAGCCGTTTGCGAGGGGGAAGCTGAATGGTAGCCCTAGGCGCCCGCTCGTCCTCGACGCAGCGGCGATACAGCAGAATTCAGCTGGCCCGCCATTCCGCGCCGGTTTGATCAGTTCAGCGCGGCAGCCGTAGCCAAGCGAGACCGCCAGCCATGCCACGCATTCCGATCTTTAGACTCGGCCGCACCCCGGAGCAGATACTGCCTCCTCAGCTGAGCAGTTACACGCCCAAGCTGACCCTGGACGATCTTCAGTTGGGGGTGGATAACCTGCGCCACGATGTGCATCTGAGTCCCCGATTTGTGGAGCAGGCGCGCCTGCGGATTGCGCGACTGATCGTGCGTCACGGTGACATGGAGGGACTGGCGGCCGAGACGCCGGAACCGAAGGCCGGCCATCACTTTGGGGGATCGATGGCGAGGCTGCAACCGTCAAAGGCGAACCCTTCGGAACTCAAGTCGCTTCTGGCCGACCTGCACGTGTCGGCACTCAATCGCGCTAAGGCGGCGGAAAATCTTTCCGTAGACGTGCTGGCGCGAGTGGCCATCGTCAAATTCTTGCGCATCGAGTTGAACTCCCAATTTGCTCAACTGCTGGAGCGTGGCCGCATGATGCTCAAGAGCTACGAAGGGGTGCGCCAGCAGAGGGCGCTGGAGTATCGCGAGCGGGTGGCTGGCTTCCAGGTGGCAAAAAAAATCATCCAGCGCAAAACCGGGCAGGAGCTGTTTCGCATCCTGCGCGAGATTGAGAAGGAAACGCTGGCCCGCACCCGCCGTTCGCTGTTCGGCAATCGCGGCGAGGCGGAATACAAACTCTTCCTCAACCCACTGCTCTTCACCGAAGACGGATCTGACACCTACCTGAACGCCGAGCATTATGTGATGCTGGGCAATTTTGATCGCGACCCGGACCGGTTTTCTAATGTAAGAAGAGTGACCCGCGACTTCCTGCTTTCGCTGAATCTGGGAGGAGAAGCCGAGGACGACAGCGTGGTCGACGGCTGGCTGAATGTTCCGGAGAACGCCCATGAACTGGTGGGTTCGGGTCAAGTCGACGAGGCCACTCGCGAAGGCCGTGCCCAGAAAACACGGCTGGAGTCCTGGGTGGAGTTGCTGGAGCGCGAGCGGCTCATGGAGCACATAATCGCCTCCTACGAGGTGGTGCCACTGCTGGCCGAATACTCTCCGCGCATCAACGCGCAACAATTGAAGCATGCCCTGATCTCACGCGAAGAGCGCGACCGAGTGGAGAAGCTGATCGAAGAGCACGGCAAACTCTCCGCCGGGAGCCTGTACTCGGCCATGGCGCGCTTTGCCGCGTGCCGTGGAGCCGAACGGACCAAACTGGCGGCGCGCTTTCTGCGCGACTTCCTGCGCTATCACCGCGACCTGCGGCGTCTGGAGGCGCTGAATTCTGCCCTGGACAGCGGCAATCTGATGGGGAATTCGAAGATGCGGGAACTTTCGGCCATGAACAGCACGCTCTATGAGTTCTTGTTGCCGGAGGAGCAGAAGCCATCCGAAGACAAAGTGCTGCGTCATGTGATTCTGAAGGCGGATGTCCGGGACTCGTCACGGCTTACGCGATCGTTGCTGGAAAAAGGCATGAACCCGGCTTCCTACTTCAGCCTGAATTTCTACGGTCCCGTCAATAAATTGCTGGCCAAGTACGGCGCCCGCAAAGTGTTTGTCGAAGGCGACGCCATCATTGTCGCGCTGCTGGAACACGAAGGCGAGGCGCCGCTGGCGGTCAGCCGGGCTTGCGTGCTGGCGCGGGAGATTATCGAGATCGTGCGTGGCTACAACCAACTGCTGGAGCGCTCCGGACTCCCCACGCTGGAACTGGGGACGGGAATTTCGTTTCAGGATTCGGCGCCCATGTACCTGATGGATGGGGAACAGCAGATCATGATTTCCGAAGCCTTGAACGAGAGTGACCGGTTGTCCTCCTGCAGCAAGCGGGTGCGCAAGGCCATCGCAGGTGTGGAGAGCCCCTTCAATGTGTACGCCTTTCAGGCGCTCAACGATGCCGACGCCGCAGACAGTCCGGAAGACTTCATCTTCAAATACAATCTGAATGGGATTCGCATCAGCGAGGCGGCATTCGCCCGCTTGCAGCAGGAAATCTCCCTCGAGCCTTGCCAGCTTGACTTGCCGGCGCTATGGGGCAGCGAAGTTTTCCAGTTGCACCGCGGCCTGGTTCCCGTCGGCAACGACATTTTCAAGAAAATCCTGGTGCGCTCCGGCCGCATTCCGCAAATCGACCCCCAGAAGTTCTCTCTGCAGCGCTGGACCGAGCAGCGCTACTACGAGGTATGCTCCAATCCAGCGATTTACGCCATGCTGGAAGGGAAGAGTGCTAGGAGCAGTGGCTAGTTTCGCGTAGCCAGTTGCAAGTCTTACGGCTGGGGGAAGGGCATGACCTCAGTCGCGCCCTGAGAGAGGGAGACAGGCCCAGCTCTCAACCCCGCCCAACGGCTGTTTATTTGCTTAGAACCCCTGCCCCCAGGGGTCGCCACCGGGCTGCAACCACCGGGATAAACCAGTGGAAATGTTTGGCGCTCGTGGCAGGCGGTCATGATCTCGTTTCTGCTCATTCGGGCCGGTGAATTGCAGACATCGTCGCCAACCATGAGTCTCCGGCATGGGGACTCGGGTTGGAGTGCACGCGCCACCCTGCCGCCTGGCTACTCGCATCGCAGGGCCACGACCGGCTCCATGCGCGAGGCCTTCAGTGCCGGCCATGTGCCAGCCGTAACCCCGACCAAAGCGAGAATCACAAAAGCCATCAGCATCACGCTGCTGGAAGTCTTCAAGATGATGTCGCCGTCGTGATTGGCGGTCTTGTACATCTCGGAGTAGAGCGGCATGGGAGGAATCGCGTGCGCCAGCAGAACGGAGACCAGCAGTCCCACCGCGCCAGCAGCGAAGGTAAGCACCAGTGCTTCCACCAGGAATTGAAACGCGATGTCGCGCTTGCGTGCTCCCAGAGCTTTGCGCAAGCCTACTTCTCGGGTGCGCTCGGTGACACTGACCAGCATGATGTTCATGACGCCGACGCCGCCGACGCCCAGCGTCAACACGCCAATGAACCCGAGGATCAGACGCAACGCGATTCCGAACTGTTGAATCTCTTTCGTATCTTCCACCGTGTCCCACTCGGGGCTGGATTTGTCGTCCTTAGGATCGAAATTGTGGCGGCGGGCAAGCACCTCCCTCACCTGCCTGAGGGCCGCCGTGTGCTGGAGCGGCGCGACCGGCTGGAACACAATCATCTCGGGATCGCGCTGGTCATTGATATCTCTCAGGCTTTCGAAAGGGAGGAACGCGTTCTCATTGTCGGGACCGTTGTTGGAGGAATCCTGGATTTTCAACTGCAGCAATCCGATCACATCCCAGCTCTGCCCATTGATGGTCACGCGCTCGCCGACCGGATCACGATTGCCAAACACTTTCTTGGCCGCATTCGGGCCAAAGATGAGAACGTGGCGGTGTTCTGCGAAATCGCTCTCCTCGAAGTAGCGACCCCCGGCGATGTTGAGCTTGCGCATCTCCCGGTAGGGATACTGCACGGCCTTGGAGGAGACGGAGATCACCTTGTTACCGTACTTGTAGGCGATGGGGTCGTCCCATTCGGCGCTGACCAGGCGCACCAGCGGAGCTTCGTCACGGATGGCCTGGAGGTCCTCGTACTTGAAGTGAATGCGTTTGCCGGCGCGTTGTCCGCCTGCCTGTAGGCTGGTCTGGCCTTGCCAAACCATGATGACGTTGTTCCCAATTCCCAGAAACGCGGCGAGCACACCCTGGCTCACGCTTTCGCCATAGCCAAGCAGGAGCACGACTGTGGCGAGTCCCCACACGATCCCCATCATGGTCAGGACGGAACGCAGGCGGTGGCGCGAGAGCGCCTCCCAGCTTTGCCGGATCAGTTCCTTGATGCGCATATGGTGACCCGTTGCCTACTCCTGACGCAGACACTCGATGGGACTGAGCGCCGCCGCACGCTGCGCCGGATACATTCCCGCACCCATTGTGATGAGCCCTAATGTCACCAACGACTCGATGATCGCTAGCGGCGAGATCACGGGATGGGGCACGACGTCCGGCAATTGCAGATGACTAACCAGGAGGCAAATCCCGATGCCGATGCCGAGCCCGAACGCTCCGCTAATGATCATGAGCGCGGCCGACTCGGCAAAGAACTGATTGCGGATATCGCGCGCGGTCGCACCCAGAGACTTACGTACGCCAATCTCCCGGGTGCGCTCGGTGACGCTGACCAGCATGATGTTCATTACGCCGATGCCACCGAGCGACAGCGTCATCAAAGCAACCGCGCCGAAGAAGATGGTCATGACGTCGAAAATTCGCTGCACCAGCTTCGAACCGTCGAGCGTATCCCAGATGAAGAGGGCGTCTGTGTCGGTGGGATCGAAGTGGTGCTCGCGTCCGAGAATCTGATAGATCTGACGCATCGCCTTTTCGTGCTGTTCCGGATCAGCCACTTCGACCACCAGGTTGTTGATGAATCCCTTCGAGATGCCGGGCCTATCGGGTGGGGGAAAATCGCGGGCCATGGCAGCGTAGGGAACGAACAGCTGAGTATTGTCGGGGCCGCTCCCGTAACTGCCATTCTGTTTTTTCTTCTCCAGCACACCGATGACGGTATAGGACGAGCCATCCATGGTGAGCATTTCGCCGATGGCGGGCTTGCCCGCAAACAACTGGTCCCGCGATTCCACCCCGAGAACAACCACCCGCCGGGCTTCTCTCTCGTCGGCATCGGTCATCAGACGTCCTTCCTGCACCTTGAGCGAGCGAAAGCGCTGGTAGTCAGGCCATACGCCGCGCACGGGCCGCGATGCCGCGTTGTAGCGGCTGACTTCGGCGACGCTGCGCCGCAGTTCGGGGCTTACGGTCTTGATCAGGTACCCTTCGTTTTTAATGGTGTACGCATCCTGAATGGACAGGCGAACCGGGCGTCCGGCGGCATAACCGCCGGCCTGTTCGCTGGTGCGCCCGCCCCAGACGATGGCGAGATCGACGCCGATGGTCTTGAGGCGTTCCTTCTGATCCCGGCTGAATCCCTTCCCCAGGCCAACCAGCAAAATGACGGAGGTGATCCCCCAGATAATCCCGAACATGGTCAGGAAGCTGCGCAGTTTGTGCGCAGTCATGGAAGAGGCGGTCTGCCGCAAGACCTCCCGGATGTTCAAGAGCTGAGGACCTCCCGTCTCTTGGACGTCCCGGACAGGCTTACGTGAGCCCAGAGGCGCATGTCTGTCACATACGCGCCGCTTTATGTTTTTGTTCCGAGGGGAAGAGGCTTACTTTTGGCGCAAGCCATATGAAATCCAGAGCTAAGGCTACAGCGACTTCACGCGACCGCCTAGGCCCCCGCGGTCAGCTTGTGGCTCTTGGTCTGCGCGATTCCGTACTGGCGGATTTTGTAGAGCAGCGCCTTGTAACTGATCTGCAACAGCGCCGCAGCCTGCTTGCGGTTCCAGTTAGTCTGATCGAGCGCATGCTTGATGGCTTCAGCTTCCGCTTCGTCCTTGGCGCCGCGCGCCACGGATTTTAGCCCGCCACTTGGCTCACCGGGACCGTGCGGCGCGTCGAGCTTCGTCCCGTGGCCGCTGTCGCGAGGTTGCAGTTCCTGCACCGCCAGCTTCTCGTCGCCCAGCACCAGATAGCGTTTGATGAAGTTGTTAAGCTCGCGCAGGTTGCCGGGCCAGGAATATTCCTGGCACGCCTGCAGCATGTTCGGAGAGAGCGGCAGCGGCGGCCGCGCGTACTGCTCCGACATGCGCGCCATGAAATGCTTCAGCAGAATGGGGATTTCTTCTTTCCGTTCCCGCAGCGGAGGCAATTGCAGCGTGAAAGCGTTCAAGCGGTAGTAAAGATCTTCGCGCAGACGCTTGCTGGCCAGCGCTTCCGGAATGTTGATGTTGGTCGCGGCCAGGATGCGGACATCTACTTTGATAACCGAACGGCTGCCCAGGCGCGAGAACTGCTGGTCCTGCAACACGTGCAGCAGCTTGGCCTGCAACAGCGGCGGCATCTCCCCAATTTCGTCGAGCAGAATCGTGCCCTTGTTGCACAGCTCGAATTTGCCGGGCTTGGTATGGTTGGCGCCAGTGAAGGCGCCCGCTTCGTAACCGAACAACTCGCTTTCCAGCAAATCGGCCGGCACGGCCGCGCAATTCACCTTCAGGAAAGTGCGATGGGCGCGTGGAGACAGCTTGTGTATCAGCCGCGCCACTACTTCCTTGCCGGTGCCGCTTTCCCCCAGCATCAGGACGGGAATATCCACGCCAGCGACCAGCGCTGCTTGCGAGCGAATCTTGCGCATGGCCGGACTGGCAGCCACGAAAAATACCTCGTCGGCGAGTTCTTCGACCTCGCCCGCAAAATTCTGCTGGTTCTTTCCCAGGCACTGGTCAAGGACGGCGTCCAGTTCCGCTTTCTGGAAGGGCTTGGTCAGGTAATCGTGCGCGCCCAGTCGGATCGCCTGTACCACTTTGCGAGTATCGCTGACGCACGAAAGCATGACTACCTTCATACCCGGCACAAGCTGCCGCAATTGTTCCAGCGTCTGCAGACCGTCGATGCCGGGCATGAGCAGGTCGAGCAGCACTAAGTCGGGCCGCAGACCTTTTTCCACCCGCTGCAGCGCTTCCTCGCCCGTCGAAGCGGTTTCGACCTTGTAGTCATCCACTTCGAGCAGGGTGCGGATGTAGCGCAGCATCCCTGGTTCGTCATCCACCAACAAGATGTTGACCGCCTCGGTCATTTATTTTTCCCTTTACTGGGGGCGATGACAGCCGGCTTGAGCGGAACGATAAACGAGAATTTCGCGCCCGACCCCAGCTCGCTTTCCACCCAGATCTTACCGCCCATGGCGCTCACCAAGCGGCGCGCGATGGCGAGTCCCAACCCCATGCCTTCGATTTGCGCTTCATTTCCCGGCAGTCGAAAGAAATCGTCGAAAACTTCGATGTGATATTCCGCCGGAATTCCCGGCCCAGTATCGGAAACGCTGACCTTTACCGAATTCGGCAGGGGATTATTCTGCCTCCGCCGTTCGCCCGGCCTAGCCGAGCTGTTGGGGGTGCGCCGCTCCCACATGTAAGGCTCGGCGTGCAGCCAAACCGTGCCCCCACTGGGCGTGAACTTGGAAGCATTTTCCAGAAGATTTGAGATCACCCGCTGCAGCTTGGCCGAGTCAAAGGTAAACTCCGGCAATTTCTCGTTGGCCAGAAAATACAGCGCCAGGCCTCGTTCCTGGAACCGGTGTGCCCAGAGACGGCAGACCTCGGACAGGCAAGGGTTGACGTTGCCAGTCTCGTACCGCATCTTCATCTCGCCGGTTTCGAGCACGGTGTAGCTGAGAAAATCCTGTATAAAGTCCTGTAAACGCTGCCCGCTGGCCTGCATGTCCCCGAGAATCTCCCGCTGCCGTTCGTTGAGCGAGCCCAGTTTTTCATTCTGCAGCAGTTCGATGTAGCCGTTCAAAATTGAGAGCGGAGTCTTGAGATCGTGAGCGGCTGACCCGAGGGCGTTCGTGGTTCGTGAGGAACGTTCCCGCAGCTGGTTGTACTCCCGCAGTAATTCGTCATAACTCAGGGGATCGACAGGCATAGGTCCGTCTGGAGTCGGCTCCACCTTCGCCACTGCCGCGCTGGCGTCCTGAGCTCCTGCTTCCCGAGAAAGACACGTATTTTCCGGCGCAACGCCCATAGATGAAAAACTCACAGGTTGGCTTACCGGGGAGGGGAAAACTAGCCGAACGAACCAGATTCCGTACCCTAGAAAGCGTATGGCACCGCATTTACAGTGTCAACGGAAAATGCAAGCAAGTAGTAACGAAAGGGAAAAACCTTGCGTTTCTAAGCGCTTCAAAGTTCGAGGTTAAATGCCTTTCATGGGGCGAATAAAAGGGGAAATAAATAGGGTTGCGACGGAATTCGAAGGCGGATTTATGCGGAATCACCCGTAATCTTGCCGGTTTGTTACCGCAAATGACCTCTGCGGCCTGGCAAGTTTGGCCCCCAAGGTGCGGGAGAGGGTTATCTCGCGTCGAGAGGGGTCAGTTTGAAGCGTCCCGCGAATCCCGAAGCACAGCGCCGCCAATGGCCGCGCCTCCCCATCGCTATCCCGGTTTTCGTTCGTAGCCGCGACGAAAAAGGCAAAGATCTACTGGAGTTTGCCACCGCGCTGAACATCTCCGCCGGCGGCGCGCTGGTCGCGGTCCGCCGCTCTTTGCCGCTCTCCGCGCAGGTTTTGCTCGAAATTCCCAGCGCACCCCTGAGCGCGGCAAACTCGCTACCCAAGGCAGCACGCAATCTCCGCGCCCGAACTCTCTGGGTGACGCACGCGGATGGCTACCATCTGTTCGGGCTCAAATTCTCTCGTCCGCTGCTCGCCCAGGCCGCGCGTCCGCCCTCTCGTCCAAGGAAAGTTGCTTCTGTTCTGTGAAAAGTTTTTCCCACGGCTAGGCTCGCCTTCCAGGCGCAGCAATGTGCGTTGGCGGAGCGCGCCCGGGCCCGCCAGAAATCATGCAAGTCAATCAATATAAATAACTTAACTAATAAATGAGGCCCGGATTCGGGAATTTTCCTGGGTTTGGCTCTCGGGGTGCACAGTATGGTTCCGTAGCACCGGGCCCTGGGCCACTCGACACTCATGACAACTATACCTTCCGTCACTTCGCTGGCTACTTCACTGGGAGAGTTTCCTCCCGAGGCCGTGATTTTCGGCCACTCTGAGGTCATGCAGTCGCTGCGCGACCGCATGGACAAAGTAGCGAGCGCCAACGTTCCCGTCCTGATTCAGGGCGAAAGCGGCACCGGCAAAGACATCATCGCGCGCATGATCCACGGGCTTTCTCCCTGGCGGAATGGACCTTTCGTCAAGGTTAACTGCCCTGCGATTCCGGGCACGCTGCTGGAAAGCGAGCTCTTCGGATACGAAAAAGGCGCCTTCACCGGAGCCTACGGATCGAAACCGGGCCGGGTGGAGTTGGCCCATCGCGGCACGCTGTTCCTCGACGAGATTTCTGAACTCGACCTCGGTCTGCAATCCAAGCTCTTACAGCTGCTGCAGGACGGGCAGTTCTGCCGCATCGGCGCTCAGGAAGACAAGAAAGTCGAAGTGCGCGTGGTCTGCGCCACCAACCGCGTGTTGGAAGTGGAAATCGAAAGCGGCACGTTCCGCCAGGACCTGTTCTATCGCATCAACGTGGTGAACCTGCAGATGCCGCCTTTACGCGAGCGGCGCGGAGATATTCCCGACCTGGTCGCCTATTTCCTCGAATACTACAACCGCAAGTACAACTGCCGCGCCCGCACGCTTTCGGCGGATTTGATGGCCTCGCTGCAGAAACATCACTGGCCGGGTAACATCCGCGAGTTGGAAAACCTGATTAAGCGCTATGTGATTTTGGGCAACGAAGAAGTCATCAGCAGCGATCTGGTTTCGCACCAGCAGGAATATGCCGTTCCCGACATCAACTACGATGGGCCCATCGCGCTAAAGACGATCACTCGTCAGGCCACTCGGGAGCTGGAACGCAAGGTAATCCTCAAGGTGTTGCAAGCTCACCACTGGAATCGCAAGCAGGCGGCCCGCGCCCTGAGCATCAGCTACCGAGCCCTGCTCTATAAGATTCGCGACGCCGGTCTGCCCCCCAACCGCTCCTCCCGCCGCCGGCCGGACACGCTCCCCACCCAGGACGTAGCCGCCGACTGAAGCCGACGTCAGTGTGGGGCGCACACTTTGTCCGCCGCCTTTGAAGTTTTTCCGCGTAGTTCCTGGATGTCTATCGCACGGCTTGAACGAATTTCGAATACCTAGAGGCCAAGTCAAAAGGGGCGGACAAGAGTGTCCGCCCTACACGAATGCGGGCGTCCCGCCCGTGCTCCCCACAGGCCCGCGGTGGCAATGGCCAAGAATCACCGCCCTCATCCTGAGGAACTTCAGTTTCGAAGGATGCGGCGCGCACCAGTCCACACCCCTCGCACAAGAATCAGAATTCCAATCTGACCACTCCCCCACCTGGCGCAGCCTTGACGAGCTGCCAGAGCAAGCTGGTAACCTTACCTAGCAGCCTAAGTGGACAAAGCAAGGTCAGGTAATCGATCGCCCTTGAGACTCCAGTGATCCCGAACTGCCCATCGATGCGCGCAACCCTCAC
>WNEY01002977.1_pt1 | contig 12591 bp, 11 predicted proteins | sample 5400531 | NCBI WGS metagenome assembly WNEY01 (sample SAMN13153338, study PRJNA577476) | soil metagenome | isolation source: 200 cm saprolite under Douglas fir tree site 1 | place: USA:California | collected 2015-04-18
CCAGGTGGCAGGAACACCTGAGAACCATGAATTCCACTCGTACCACCTCCACGCAACAGCAGGAAAATACTCATTGGCCAGCCCACGTAAATAGCAATTGCCAGTGTGAGCGACCAGTCCACCAGGGCACCATCGAGTTTTTTGCGGAAAAAGAGCAAGGGAAATGAGACGAGAAGAGCCAGCCCTATGCCACACTCAAGTAACAGGAGGCGCTGCTGTTGCGGTAACATGGCAGCGACGAGAAAGAGGACGCTCAGTCCCAGGCTGACAACGATCAGTGGACGATACCCCGCATGGAGCATCATGTTGTGCAGTTCATAGATGCACAATAGGACTATAAGCAGCGCTCCCGCAAAGGCCACCCATCCCCCAAACCAGACCCAGGCAAGCACGATAGGTATGGCAATGACAGCCGTAAGCCACCGTTGGCCAAGAGACTGCCCTTGTCCTTTGTCCTTCTTTGGTTCCGGTGCATCCGACTGTGAATTTTGTTCTGTTGCGCTTTGCACGCGGCTCCTTACAACCGTCCAAACCGTCGCTGTCGTTGATAGTAGCTATTCAATGCTGCACGTAAATCTTCTCGTCCAAAATCAGGCCAGAGAGTGGGTGTCGCATAATACTCACTATAGGCCGACTGCCACAGCAGGAAGTTGCTGACACGCATCTCCCCAGCCGTGCGAATGACCATATCCGGGTCTGGCAAATCGCGAGTATAAAGGTACGAACTGATCAATTCTTCCGTAATGGTCTCAGGATTACGCCCATCCGCGATAATCTGGCGAACAGCATCCACCAGTTCGGCTCGCCCACCATAATTAAAGCACACATTGAGGCCAATGCGAGTGTTATTACGAGTCAATTCTACCGATTCGCGCACAGCGCGCTGAATATCAGGTGAGAGATCCTGCAAACGACCAAAATGGCGCAGACGCACTCCATCGCGGTGTAACTTCTCTAAATCCGAGCGGATCGTCTCCCAGAAGAGACGCATCAAGCCATCAACTTCTGCACGAGGGCGGGCCCAGTTCTCGGTCGAAAAGGCGTACACACTGAGCATCTCGATGTTTTCATCAGTAGCACACTCGACGACACGGCGCAATGCAGCCACGCCAGCTTTATGTCCAGCCAGGCGCGGCAGATGACGTTTCGTCGCCCAGCGGCCATTGCCATCCATAATAATAGCAAGGTGGCGCAACGGACGCACACTGTGCTCAGATGCTTCAGATTGCGGCTGTAGAGTCTCTTTCCCTCGGGATGAGGGAAGAAGATTTTGTATTTTGGCCAACTTAGACCTCCAGGATTTCCTGTTCCTTGGTCTTCCCGACCTTCTCCATCTCATCAATGAAACGGTCGGTAAGCTTCTGTAGCCGCTCCGTGCTACGTTTCAGCTCATCCTCGGAAATTTCTTTCTTTTTCTCACGATCACGCAATTTATCGTGTACATCACGGCGAATATTGCGAACTGCAACTTTATGCTCATCCAACTTCTTGTGGACTGCCTTCACCATTTCGCGACGCCGCTCCTCATTGAGCGGAGGAATAGCGAGGCGAATCACCTGTCCATCATTATTTGGATTGATACCCAGGTCCGATTTTTGAATAGCCTTCTCAATATCGGTAAGCAATTTCCGATCCCAGGGCTGAATCACCAACTGACGCGCATCAGGAACGGAAATGGTGGCAACCTGATTGATCGGCGTCGGCGCACCATAATAATCGACTGAAATGCGCTCCAACAGGGCTGCGCTGGCACGGCCAGTGCGAACTGCAGTAAGGTCTTGTTTCAAGGCCTCAACCGCCTTTTGCATACGTCGTTCTGCATCCTCGAAAATATCTGTTACCATAGCAATGCTCCCTTTCTAGCGCACGTTTTCAGAAAAGCTTCACCTAATCCGGTTCCTCCAGGTCATGAACCAGCGTTCCCCACTTCTCGCCATGCATAATGGCCTCTAACACACCCACCTTGTTTAGATTAAAGACGATAATCGGCAGGTGGTTATCCTTACACAGCGAAAGTGCGGTGCTATCCATGACCTTGAGTCCCATATTCAGTGCCCGCATGTAGCTCAATTCTTCGAACTTGCGGGCATCGACGTTACGCATGGGATCATCGTCATAGACACCATCCACTTTGGTGGCCTTGAGCAAAACCTGTGCATTCAGTTCAACCGCACGTAAGGCTGCCGCAGTATCGGTCGTGAAAAACGGGTTTCCACTCCCTGCTGCGAGAATCACCACACGCCCCTTTTCCAGGTGGCGTACCGCACGGCGGCGGATAAACGGCTCAGCCACAGGCGGCATTTCGATGGCGGTCTGCACTCGTGTGTTCATGCCCAATTTTTCCATTGCATCCTGCATTGCCAGCGAATTCATGACCGTCGCCAGCATACCCATATAATCGGCAGTGGCCCGATCAATACCTGTCGCAGCAGCATCCGCTCCACGCCAGATATTGCCACCACCAACCACTATTGCTACTTCTAAACCCAGGTCATGCACTCGCTTGATCTCTCCAGCGATACGGCGTACCGTCCCGGCATCGATACCATAACCTTGACCTGAGCCAAGTGCCTCTCCACTCAACTTGAGCAGGATACGCTTATATACAAGAGATGAAGGCGTCTGAGACATGTTCTCTACTACTCCCATGCGCTTCACCTATCCTATTCACCTAACGCAAAGCGACTGAAACGCCGCAGCACAATATTTTCCCCCGTATCAGCAATCACTTTGCTCACCAGATCACCAACCACGGTCGTCTCATCCTTCACCCAGGGCTGCATCATCAATACCTGCGAGCCCAAGATCTTCTTGAGCCTGCCGTTGATAAAGTCATCACGCTTCTCCGCTGGAATACGCTCCATCGCCGAGTCTTCCAGAATTGCCTTACGGGTCTCCTCAAGAACATCGGCTGGCACATCCTCAAAGGTAATATACTTAGGAGTAGTAGCAGCACCCGCAATCTGTAACGCGAGGTTATTGGCCAGGTGGCGGAAACTCTCACTGCGGGCAACAAAATCAGTGCTGCAATTAAGCTCAAGCAGCACCCCTACCCTATGATTGTGATGCACATAGGAGAAGATGCCGCCCTCTTTGGTCTCCCGATTCGCCTCCCCTATTTTCTTGGCCTTACGATCACTTTTAGCTTCGAGAATATTGATGGCCTCATCCCAACTCTTCGCCTCAGCCAGGGCGTTCTTACAATCAGCAAATGTCGCACCTGTCTCCTCACGCAGCTTCTTCACATCAGCGGCAACGTAGTTCATAGCGTTTTCTCTCCTCAATTCTCACACTTGTATCATACTCAGACTATGGACAGAAGTACAATTACCTCTGTCCATTTTACTTGGTCCCTGAGTGCTTGACAAATGCCTTTAATTATGATGTCAGGTGTAGTATCATCTCTTTTTTGTGTAGCATGGGCAGTTGGTGGCGGAGCCACCAACTGCCCATGCTACACGTTTTATTGCAAGCGACCCAGGGGTCGCGAGTTCTTGAGCAAAAAATGCAGAGAGACTCCCCTACATCTCTTTCGCAACGAGTTCAGGGTGAATAGAAAGCTCATCTTCTCTCTGGGCGGGGATCTCCTCCGTCACTACCTCTTCAACGGGAGTCTGCTGAAGCTCAACCTCACCTGGGCCCTCACTCTTTTGCTCGACGGCCTCAATTGTTTCGGTCGGCTCACTATCTTTCTGACGAGCCTCTAGCTCACTGCGCCCTTCAACGACAGCATCGGCAATCTTGGAGCAGAGCAAGCGGACAGCCCGAATAGCATCATCGTTGGCCGGGATGGGATAATCCATCTCATCAGGATCGCAGTTGGTGTCGGCCAGAGCAATAATGGGCATTTCCAGGCGACGCGCTTCCAATACCGCTGTGCGCTCCTTACGTGTATCGATAATAAAGATAGCGCTCGGCAGACGTCGCATATCCTTGATACCTCCCAGGATGCGCTCCAACCGTACCATGTCGTCCTGCAAATGCTGGACTTCTTTTTTGGGCAAGCGCTCAAAGTCACCCCGATCACGGCGAGTTTCCAGGTCACGCAGATAACGGATGCGCAACTGAATCGTCTGGAAGTTGGTCAGCATACCACCCAGCCACCGCTGATTGACATAGTACATTCCACAGCGCCTGGCCTCTTCAGCCACGGCTTCCTGCGCCTGCTTCTTCGTACCGACAAAGAGCAAGGTGCCGCCATTGGCCACAAGTTGCTGAACAAACTTATACGCCTCGTTGAGGCGCGTCACCGTTTGCTGGAGATCGATGATGTGGATACCATTGCGATCCATAAAGATAAAGGGCTGCATTTTGGGGTTCCAGCGACGGGTCTGATGTCCGAAGTGTACGCCCGCTTCAAGAAGCTGCTTCATTGAAATGATATTTGCCAAAAATGGGTCCTCCCTTGTTCATCCTCCGCCCTCTTCCTACCAACGCCTATCCTTGAAATGGATCGAAGTTGCACCACGGTTTCCGTTGATCAGAGAGCGTGCGTATTTCCTATGTGATTACCATAATCACACACACGCGGGAGACACCTCCCGCTAAGGTGAAAGTATAGCATAGAGCAGGAGAAGAAGCAAGAAAAAAAGCAATTTGCCATTCCTATCCCCTCCCCAAGAGGCGAGAAATGCGCTATACTTTGGGAGAGACAATGGGATGTCAGGTAGAGGGAGGTGGGACAATATGCTGGGCAAGGTGCGCCATCATCGGGTACACTTGTACCCCTATGAAGTAATCAACACTCCCCTCTGGAGCTTGCCGCTCATCGGTCCCAGTCCAACGCCTCTGCCACCCTATCCACGCCCATGCAAGCGCCTCCCGCGTAAGATTCACCTGGTGGTTGTCAGGGAGAGAGACCTTTAGCCAAGACAACTATCGCCATATGATACAATATGTATCGCAAAGAGACTAACTAGCCCGGTGTGCAAGTTTTTGTAAACGGGTTCCAGGGGCGCTGCCCCTGGCGGGGTTTGGGGTGTCCCCAACCTCCCTCTCTCACCCTGCCGCCGAAGGCGGCGAGAAACACAAGCATGCAAGAAAAGCAGTCACAGAGTCAACAAGAACACATAATTATTCAGGCACAACAGGTGCGGAAAATCTACCGCAATGGTCATCTACGGGTAGAAGCACTGCGCGGTATCGATATGGCGGTAGCACCTGGAGAGATGGTTGCCATTATGGGACCGAGTGGTTGTGGCAAAACCACATTACTTAACTGCCTCTCTGGCTTAGATGCCATCGATGAAGGTGACATTTTCATCAAGGGTGACAACCTTCGAGACCTGAGCGACAACGAGCGTACAGCCTACCGCGCCCGGCATATGGGGTTTATCTTCCAGGATTTCAATCTGCTACCTGTGCTGACCGCCGTAGAGAATGTGGAACTTCCTATGCTCGTCTCCCGGGTCCCCAGTCGCAAGGCACGGAAACGCGCTTTGGAGATGTTAGAGCGTGTAGGCCTCGCCGACCGGGCACAGCATCGTCCGGCGGAACTCTCGGGCGGGCAACGTCAGCGCGTGACTGTTGCCCGTGCGCTGACGAACAACCCGGCTATTGTGTGGGCCGACGAGCCAACCGGGAACCTCGATAGCGAAAGTGCTCACGACGTTATGGATTTACTCTGCCGACTGAACCGTGAGCATGGACAAACCTTCGTGATCGTCACCCATGCCCTAGAGGTCGGGAAATTGGCCAACCGCATTATACAGATGCGAGATGGCCAAATCGCCTAATGTGCGAGCTCATACCCTTTTGCCTCAGAACGTACCATCTCGCGCACCACATCCTTGATATGTGAGGAGGAGAGACCGTATAGTTCTTTCAGAATCGCAGGCGCACCATGCTCAACGAGCTTGTCGGGAAGCCCGATCAGCCGCACATCAACATTTCTTAGGCCACGGCTCTCTAGCAACTCAAGCACAGCACTACCGAAGCCGCCTGCAACCATATGGTCTTCGACGGTCACGATACGACCTGTCCCCTTTGCCAGGCGTACAATTAGTGCTTCATCAAGCGGCTTGGCCCAACGAGCATTCACCACGGCAATAGAGATGCCTTCGTCAGCCAACTCTTTCGCCGCCAGGTCTGCTTGTGCAACCGTTGACCCATAAGCCAGAATCGCACAATCCTGCTGCTCCGCTGCTTCAAGCGATTGCGGACTAATCAACTCCGCTTTACCAACTTCCAGTTTGTGCAATTCATCATCCAGCGGAACACCAACCCCTTTGCCACGCGGATAGCGCAGACCTACCGGCCCATCCATGTAGATAGCGGTGTAGAGCATATGGCGTAGCTCATTCTCATCTTTTGGGGCCATAATCTTCATATTCGGGATGCAACGTAGAAATGCAATATCGAACACACCATGCTGCGTAGGACCGTCTTCGCCAACTATTCCAGCGCGATCCATGGCAAACACAACATGCAAATCCTGCATGCAGACATCGTGAATAACCTGGTCAAAGGCCCGCTGTAAGAAGGTCGAATAAATAGCAGCGACAGGCCGCATACCTCCCACCGCCAGTCCACCCGCAAACGTCACAGCATGCTGCTCCGCAATGCCCACATCAAAGTAGCGTTCCGGGAGACGCTGGTGCAGCTTCTTCAAACCAGTGCCTTCCGCCATAGCTGCCGTGATACCTACAATGGATGTATCCTTCTCGGCCAGTTCCACTAACGTATTGGCAAAAACCTCCGTATACGTGGGCGGATCACCTGGATTTTTCTTGATGGTACCGGTTGTATGATCGAACGCGCCGGGGCCATGCCACTTGGTCGAATCCTCTTCTGCGTACTCCCAGCCCTTGCCCTTCTTCGTCACCATCTGCACTATCACAGGCCCTTCGATCCGCTTAATATTCTCAAGGACATCCAGCATCAGTGGCAGATCATGACCATCGAATGGCCCAAAGAACTTGAAGCCCAATTCTTCAAAGATAGCCCCACTCTTGCTATGCATCCAAAATTGCTTAAAGCTCGTCTCAGCACGGCCCGCTGCCTCACGTGCTTTGTCACCGACCATAGGCAGCTTTTCAATCGATCCTTTTGCCATCTCACGCAGGCGTTGATAACTCGGCGATGTCTGCATACGGCTTACTTTGCCTAGATAATGATGCAGAGCACCAACATTATCCGATATGGACTTCTCGTTGTCGTTCAGTATGATAATCAGGTTCTTCTTCAAACTGCCCGCGTTATTGATCGCTTCTAAGGCCATACCTCCGGTCAATGCACCATCGCCAATGACCGCAACTATCTTGAAATCCTGACCCTGAAGATCACGCGCCACCGCCAGGCCGAGCGCCGCCGAGATTGAAGTGCTAGCATGACTGGCACCAAATACATCATACGGGCTTTCCTCGCGTCTGAGGTAGCCACTAAGTCCACCAAACTGACGAATAGTATGAAAACGATCACGACGCCCGGTGAGTAGTTTATGGACATAAGCCTGATGACCAATATCCCAGACTAACAAATCTTCTGGCGTATTGAAGACAAAGTGCAGCGCCATCGTCAGCTCAACTACTCCCAAATTCGGGGCTAAGTGACCACCCTTCACCGAAACTTTTTCTATGATCTCACGTCGAATCTCCTCGGCCAACTGCTGCATCTGTGCAATCGTCAAGGTGCGTAACTGTTCTGGACTGTCAATGCTGTCGAGAATCCTCGCCAATGGTTTCCTCCAATTGTGGGCGCAATTTGCTACGCCGCTATGGGACTACACTTACCAGGGACGCAATGCATTGTGTACCGCATGCGGCCCCCTACATGCATCAATGTACATCATATTATAGGGTTGTTAACACAACTCAACAAACTCCCTGGTCAGAAAATTCATGCACTTGAGGGCTTGACAACCCCTCTAACTTCACTACAGGCTGATCCAGTCAATTTCAAGGCATCTTGACAGTCTCTCATTTTCTCCTTATCATGACAGAGAGGTACCATCATCAGTAGAGTCAGGTACCCCCTACCCGACGTAGCAAATTAGTGGAGGGAGCGCAATGCATTGCACCCCCAATGAAAGGAGGAGCGGCACTTAGTGAAGCTTCGCTTCACATAGGGCCTCCCAGACCTGAAGGCCGGGGATTTCGCGCCGCATACCTGATGACAAAGAAAGATAGCGAGAAAGATTCAGAACGACCACATTACTACTCCCAGTTTTGGTTAGATGTGGCCGCTGGGCGCAAAGTCATTGGTGCGCCTAAAACCAACGAAGAAGCAGAAACAGTAGAACCCGAGACAATCGAACCTGTCACATCACGAAAAGCTGGACGTAACAGTGCAGGCCCTGTCGCTGATGGACACAAGGAAACACGCCTACACGCAATCGACGAACCGATATTCGATACGGAAGAGTTCGATGAGCCTGAACTGGATGAACTGGACGAGGACGAACTGGCAGAGGTAGACGATATCGATATCCCGAACATTGCGATTGAGGAACCAGTGGAGGATACGAATATCCCCAACGTGGATCTGGTTCCCGAGGAACCAGTGGAGGATACGAATATCCCCAACGTGGATCTGGTTCCCGAGGAGCCGGTGGAGGAGGAGACTTTCGAAGAAGAATTCGAGGAAGATGAGGAAGATCTTACCTGGGGCGCTGGGCGTGGACGTAAAAAGCCCAAGCCCGGTCGCCAGGCGAAACCGCCTTCCAAAAAGCCTAAGCGTGATCGACGCAGCTTCTAGCCACAGAATCAACTGATGACATTAATGCAGGGGCCGATTTATCGCGCCCTGGGGTAGGGAGACCCTCCCTGACACTTTCTGGGTACTGTCGCGTCATTGGCCCGCAAGCGGGCTTCACCTCTTTTTTGTGTGGGATGGGCAGTTGGTGGCAGAGCCACCAACTGCCCATCCCACACGTTTTTTTGCGAGCGACCCAAGAGTAGCAAGCCCCTGAGCAAAAAGTGTTAGGGAGAGAGGATAGTAGGCATCCTCGTTGAGCGGTCTCCCCCAAGGCGCAATAAATCAGACCCCTACAGGCCTTTGCTCCTTCTGTGGTTAATCATCGGTAAAGTTTGCCTCATTGTGTTGAGATTTCTCAACCAAGCAAGCAGATATTCCCCTGCACTACTACATCCCACAGGTATGCTCATCCAAAACAAGTACATCGCTACTCTTAACCGTATGGTTATCTGCCTGGTTGTATGCTATAACCTTCTCTATACACGGGCACCCACAAGGGATGCCCCTACAGTTGAGGATACACAACATTATGCTTACAACGCCTTTGCAACGCCCGCTCAGGGTCTGGTTTTTGCTGTTCCTGGCTCTCAATATCGTTGATCTCGTGAGTACTTCCATCATTCTTCAGCAGGGGCTGGTCAAGGGGAATCCACTGGGGACTTTTCTGTTGCAGCACGTTGGACTTATCGTCATCATTGTCTTGAAAATAGCGATGATAGCGCTGGCAACATTAGGTATTAGCAGGATAGCAAAGCGCTCATCGGACTCACTAGAACTGGCCTGCAATCTCTTGATCGGGTTGAATGGGGTAGTCTTGATTCTGTTTACAGTGAATATAGCGCAATGCCTGCTGGCGTATGCCTGAAGGCATAAATATGAAGCATCCCAAATTTTCCCTCGCGTGCAAAAAGGGGGTTCTTAGGGGCTAGCGCCCCTAAAGCGGGGTGTGGGGTACGTCGGTCTATGCCCGACGTACCCCACACCCCGGCAGGGGGAGGGGAGCGTATGTCGAGCGCAACGCAGTGGAGCCGACATAGCGATGCGGGTGGGGAGGCTTCGCCCCCTGCACCCCCAACAGCTAGGGGTAAATACCACGAAGCTCTGTCGCCTTTGCAACGCGCTCGACAGCCAGCATATTAGCAGCCAGGCGCATATGGCACTTGTACTCATCAGCCTTCGCTGCAACAGCGTCAAAGGAACGATTCATGACTACTTCAAGTTTCCTGTTAACATCTTCCTCCTCCCAGAAGAAGCTCTGAAGATCCTGTACCCACTCGAAATAGCTGACAGTCACACCACCCGCATTCGCCAGGATATCGGGAATAACAATAATCCCCTTATCAAAGAGAATATCGTCTGCTTCAGGGACGGTTGGGCCATTGGCAGCCTCGGCAACAATACGGGCCTTAATGCGGCCAGCATTAGCCTCTGTGATCACTTCCTCGATAGCAGCGGGGATCAAGATGTCACAATCGACCTCCAGCACATCCTGCACATCTATTTGGTCGGCACCAGGGAAGCCCTTAACGCTCTTGTGTTCCTTCCTATAAAGCGTTACAGCATCAGGGTCCAGACCATTCTTATTATAAATGCCACCGTCTCTACTACTCATGGCCACAATCTTGCACCCCGCTTTATGGAAGAGGCCTGCAGCAATAGAGCCAGCATTCCCAGAGCCTTGAATACTGACACGAGCCCCCTGCAAGGGCATACCGATACGCTTGGCGGCTCGGCGGGTAACAAACAGCACACCCCTTGCAGTCGCCTCGTTGCGACCCTCGCTCCCTCCAAGAGCAATAGGTTTGCCTGTGACCACAGCGGGGGTGAAAAAGCCTGCATGCATAGAATATGTGTCCATAATCCATGCCATCACCTGAGCATTCGTATCAATATCCGGGGCCGGAATATCACCGTGTGGCCCAATAAGGACAGAGATTTCGGTCGCATAGCGGCGTGTCAGGCGTTCCAACTCGCTGAGACTCATATGATTGGGATCGCAGATGACGCCACCTTTGGCACCACCATACGGGATATTCACCACAGCACATTTCCACGTCATCCACATTGCCAGCGCCTTGACTTCACTGAGGGTCACATCAAGACCATAGCGGATCCCCCCTTTGGCGGGACCACGGTTGACATTGTGTTGGACACGATAACCTGTATGCATCTTGATTTCACCCGTGTCGAGACGTACCGGAAAATGGACTATGAGCTCGCGCTTGGGCTCCCGCAGAATCGCCCGCCACTTGTCCTCGAGGTTCAACTTGTCAGCGGCTAAATCAAACTGTTGAACCGCCATGGTGTAGGGATCTAACATATTCACATCGTTGTGCATTGTCCATTTCTGCCTTTCTGCGCATCATCGCGCATCGTCTGTATTCGGCTTCTCCAGTACGAGATACCTTACTACTCAGGTGGTATCTCGCTCAGTTTTTCTTTTAAGAGTGTTTGTACAATATCGGCCTTTGCCTGGCCGCGAGTTTGTCTCATGACTTGACCTACCAGTGCCTGCAATGCATTTGTCTTGCCCGCACGGTAGTCATGTGCTGCCTTAGAATTATTGGCTATCACCTCCTCTACTATTCGTTCTAGTACGCCCAGATCGCTAATCGGGGGCTTGATCCCCCTTTTCGCTACAATCACCTGCGGCATCTCTCCAGAAGTAAAGGCCTCATCCAGCACTTCCTTGGCTTGCTTGCCAGTGATCCGCTCCTTGTCAAGCAAATCCAACAAATTCGCCAGGGCCGATGGAGAAAGGGTACAATCTTGGATTGAAATGTCATTCGCATTGAGGAGGCGTACGACTTCGCTGAGCAGCCAATTGCTGGCAGCCTTGGCTCGTGCCCTGCGATCGCTCACCTGCGAAGCAGCCATGACCTGCTCAAAGTAGTCACCGAGCGCCTTATCTTCCGTCAGTACATTTGCTTCTTGCTCAGCAAGTCCATACTCAGCCTTATAGCGTATACGGCGAGCATCTGGCAGTTCTGGCAGTTCTGTACGCAACTCTTCAACCCAGGCGCGACTAATCACCAGCGGGGGCAGGTCGGGTTCCGGGAAGTAGCGATAGTCATGGGCTTGCTCCTTGCTGCGTTGTGACACCGTAATACCCCTCGTCTCAACCCAGCCGCGTGTCTCTTGATGAATGGGTTTTCCAGAGCGGACCAAGGTGATTTGGCGCTGCTTCTCATACTCCAGGGCACGCTCTACGGAACGGAAGCTATTCATGTTTTTTATCTCAGTCTTTACCCCTAGTTTCTCCTGCCCACGCGGGCGAACCGAGATATTGGCATCGCAGCGCAGGCTCCCCTCTTCCATACGTCCAGAAGATACACCTAAGTACACGAGAATCTCGCGCAGCCTTTGCATATAGAGCCGGGCCTCGCCAGGGCTGCGTATATCTGGCTCACTGACAATCTCCATCAGCGGAGTACCCGAGCGATTGATGTCCACTAAGCTATAACCATCATGGTGCAAAAGGCGGGCAGTATCTTCCTCCAGGTGTACGCGGTGAATACCAATACGTCGTGTTTGCCCCTCATGCTCAATCGTGAGGTACCCATTCCGACTCAGTGGAATATCATATTGCGAGATTTGATAGCCCTTCATCAAGTCAGGGTAGGGATAGTTCTTACGGTCGAACTTGGAGTACTCAGGAATCGAGCAGTTAAGGGCCAGAGCCGTCATGATCGTATACACAACGGCTTGCTGGTTAATCACTGGCAGGACACCAGGCATACCCATGCAGACAGGGCAAACGTGCGTATTTGGTGCTGCATAAGCATAGTCGGTGCTACATGAACAGAACATTTTACTCTTGGTCAGCAATTGGGCATGAACTTCAAGGCCGATAACAGCCTCAAAGTCAGTATCAATGGGGGTATCTATAGCCATTTT
>WNEY01002978.1_pt1 | contig 12590 bp, 7 predicted proteins | sample 5400531 | NCBI WGS metagenome assembly WNEY01 (sample SAMN13153338, study PRJNA577476) | soil metagenome | isolation source: 200 cm saprolite under Douglas fir tree site 1 | place: USA:California | collected 2015-04-18
CGGCATCGGCCTCGCCGCGTACTGGCCGCAGTTCGAGGGTCTGCGCGAGCGGCTCGTTGGCTACCAGCAAGGTCTCGAGACGCGGCTCGCCGAGCTGGGCGCCGACGTGATCTCGGCCGGGCTGGTGGACACGGCCGAGGCGGCCCGCGAGGCGGGCGAGGCGCTCGCCGCCGCACGGATCGAGCTGGTCATGCTCTACACGGCGACGTACGCAACCTCGTCCCAGGTGCTGCCGGCGGTTCAGGCGGCGAAGGCTCCGGTCGTGATCCTCAACCTGCAGCCGACCCGCTCGGTCGACTACGAAACGATGACGACGGGCGAGTGGCTCGCGAATTGCTCTGCCTGCTGTGTTCCGGAGCTTGCCGGTGCGTTCACCCGCGCGCGTATCCCGTACCGCACCGTCACCGGTACGCTCGTCGACGGCGATCCCGCCTGGGACGTGATCCGCGAGTGGATCGACGCTGCGTACGCGGTGCGGAGCCTGCGCTCGGCGCGCTTCGGCTTCCTCGGCCACAACTACCCGGGCATGCTCGACATGTACTCCGACTTCACGCAGGTGCACGCCCAGGCCGGTGTGCACGTCGAGGTGCTCGAGATCGACGACCTGGTCGCTCGGGTGGAGACAGCAGATGCGGTGGCGATCGAGCGCAAGGACGCTGAGATGCGCGAGATGTTCGCGCTCGCCGACCCGGGCGTCGATCCGATCGCGGACGAGATCACGCCGGAGCGCTTCGAGTGGTCGGCGCGTGTCGCCGTCGGACTCGACCGGCTCGTCGAGGATTTCGCTCTCGACGGCCTGAGCTATTACTACCGCGGGATCGGCGACAACATCAACGAGCGTGTCGGAGCAGGCGTGATCGTCGGGAACTCGCTCCTGACCGCGCGTGGGGTCCCCACCTCGGGGGAGGGCGACCTGAAGACGAACATCGCGATGTTCCTGCTGGACCGCCTCGGCGCGGGCGGTTCCTACACCGAGTTCTATGCACTCGACTTCGAGGAGGAGTTCGTCCTGATGGGCCACGACGGTCCCGGTCACGTGGCGATCGCGGACGGCCGACCGGTGTTGCGCGCGCTCAAGCTCTACCACGGCAAGGCCGGCGCAGGCCTCTCCGTCGAGTTCAAAGTGCGCCTCGGCCCGGTAACGATCCTCGGCGTCTCGCAGACGTCCGACGGCCGGTTGAAGCTGATCGCGGCCGAGGGCGAGTCGATCCCCGGCGCGACCTTCCGGATCGGAAACACGAACTCGCGCATCCGCTTCGCGAAGGGTCCCGGGCCGTTCATGGACGCGTGGTGCGAGCAAGGGCCGACGCACCACGTGGCGCTCGGAGTCGGCCACCAGCTCGGCCGGATCCGGAAGGTCGCTGATCTGCTCGGCCTCGAGCTCGCGATCGTCGAGTAGCGGACCGGCACGGCCTGCACCAGTCGGATCAGGTGGTCGGCGCGGCGAAGCCGCCGCTGGCGCATGCGTGGTTGCGGCCGCTGCTGCGGCCGCAACCATCGTCAGGTACACCCGGGTCGGGTTACTCGGGCCAGCCCACGGCGCTCCAGCTGGTGGAGCTCCAGCTGGCCGAGTTCCACGAGGCCGAGTTCCAGCTGGCGGAGTTCCAGCTGGCCGAGTTCCACGAGGCCGAGTTCCAGCTCGCAGAGTTCCAGCTCGCAGAGTTCCAGCTCGCCGAGTTCCACGAGGCCGAGTTCCAGCTCGCGTCGCTGGAGATCGTCGAGTTCCAGCTCGCCGCGTCGAAGACGGCGCTACCGGTCGTCGGGTCGGTCGTGAGGTACCGGTCGAGGCCGGCGTTCGGGTTCGGCGGGTTCGAGACGGCTGCCGCGGCGGCCGCGTCGATCTCGCCGACGCCGGCGGCAAAGCCGGCGAGCGGCAGGTAGTGGGCGCTCAGCATGAGCGCGCCCTTCACCTGGTCGGGCGTCCAGTTGGGATGGCGGGCGAGGATCTGCGCCGCCGCGCCGGCCACGATCGGCGCGGCGAAGGAGGTGCCCGACATCCACATGTAACTGTGGACCCGGTACACGCCGTTTTGGGACATGATGCGCGTGGGCAGGACGTTCGGGATCGCGGCGACCGTGTTCACGGCGCCGACGAGGTAGCGGCCCGGCGCGGAGAGTTCCGGCTTGGCGAAGCCGTCGCCGCTGTAGCCGTAGGCAGACCAGGGGGCGATCGAGTCGTCGCTGGTGACCGACGTCTGGTTCTGGTCGACAGCGCCGACAGTGATGACGAATGGGTCGTTGCCGGGCGCGTAGGACATGTCGACCGCACCGCCGGCGCTGCCGAAGTTGCCGGCCGCGGCGACGACGACGATGCCGTTGAACCAGAGCCGTTCGACCGCCTTGTCGAGCGGGTCGAACTGGAAGCTCGTTTGCCTGTCGCTGACCATGGAGAAGTTGGCGACGCGGATGTTGTACTGGGCCTTGTGGGCGAGGATCCAGTCGCAGGATGCGATCACGTCGCTCGTCAGCGATTCGCCGTTCCCGTCGGCGGTGCGCACGTCGACGAGCGGTGCGGTCTGGGCGACGCCACCCCAGTACCCGACCCAGTTGTTCTTGCCGCTCGGCGGGCCGCCGGCGGCGAGGCTGGCCACCATCGTGCCGTGGCCCTCCTGGTCGCCGCTCGCCCCAGGGGCGAGCGAGGAGAGGTTGACGCTGGCCACGATCCGCGAGGCGCCGAAGACAGGCGAATCGGTGGCGTCGATGCCGCTGTCGACGATCGCGATCGCGGGCGCCTGCGGCGCGGTCGTGCCGAGAAGCGGCGTGGCATCGACGCTGCTGAGATACATGCTGCCGTCCTGGTAGCCGGCGCTCACCAGCGGCGCATCGGCGCTGACCGCGGCGACGTTCGGGTCGCGGGCGAGCTTCAGCAGCTCCTTGCCGGAGAGGTCGGCCGCGACGCCGTTCAACGAGTGGAACTTCTGCTTCAGCTTGCCGTTCTCGGCTGCGACCCGTTGGGCGACGGCGTCGCTCGAGCCGCCCTGGTCGCCCTGGACGATGACATGGAAGAGCTGATCAGGATTCGCCTGCGCCTGCGCGAGCAGGCTCGCCGGCACCTGCGCGGCCGAGTCGGGGGAGCCTGCGCCGGCCGTCGGCGCCGAGATGCTGATCAACAGGACTGAGACGAAGGCGGCGAGAACAGCCGTCCCCTTGGCACGGCGGCCCCAGAGGCCGCTCGCGCGCGTGCCCGAACCCGAACCGCCTTCGCCGCCCCACAGACCATTGCCCCTTGTTTCCCCCGAGCCGCGTTCACTTCGCCGCATTTCTTGTTCTCTCCCTTATCGCGCTGGTCGCGCGGGCCGCAGTTGCCCGTTTGGATGGTTCGCTTGGACGGGGAGGTTCCCGACTGAGCCCCACCGTAGGTGAGAGTCGGTGCGCTCCGATCCCCGTAAAGGGTTAGTGGTGCAAAATCCCTCGAACGGGGGGTCTTGCCCGGTGATCGCGGACCATGCTGGTCATTCGAGTCTCGCGCCGACTTCCGCGGGTACGTCGACGTCCACGGGGATCCGCTCGACTGCACTTCTTACCAGCGCGTCGACGCTCAGGGCGGTGACTACCGACTCGGCGAGAGTAGGCGCCGGCTCTGCTCGTCCTCGAATAACCGCAGCGAATCTCTCGAGCTGAAGCTGGTAAGGATCAGCGGCGTCGATCTCGAAGCTCTCTTCGTGGAATCTCCCCCAGCCCACGCTTCGGCTGACGGTGACACTGCTGCGGCCCTCGATCCTCCAAGCCACCGGCAGTACGACGTGGCCAAGGGCGCCGCTGATTCTTAGCTCGTGATCGAAGTCGCTCCTGCTGCTGCTCGTAACGATGCCGACCGGCGCGTCGGCGTACTCGATCAGTCCGTAGAGGCGATTGATCGTGCCGTACCGCTCGCTGCGCGCGCCAACGGCGAGCGCGCGGTGAGGTAGCGCCCCGGCGAAGTGGTTGCAGGCGTCGACGCAGTAGCAGGCCAAGTCATACGGAACTCCCCCGCCACGCTCTGCTCGCTGGCGCCAGTCCCGAAGCGGATCATCGGCCGAGCGCTCCTCGGGGTCGAACAGGCTGAAGCACGCCCGGACGCTGTCAACCGCCCCCACGGCGCCGTCGTCGAGCAGCTGCTCGAGCTGTTTGATCGCCGGGTGATGGCGATACATCAGCGCCTCGACGACGATCGCCGACGCTGCCTCGGCGGCGTGGAAGACCTCTAGGGCGTCAGCGCGACTGGTTGTGAGCGCCTTCTCGCAGAGGACGAAGCGGACGCCTGCTTGCAGACAGCCGAGTATCTGCTCACAGTGCTGTACGGGCCAGGTCGCAAGCAGTATCCCGTCCAGCTCGAGCTCGTCGACCATCGCCCGGTAGTCGCCGTAGAAGTTTTCGCACCCGTAGGTCGCAGCCCAGTTCTCGGCCACATCGGTCCGGGTGTCACAGCACGCAACGATCGCAACCTCGGCCGACGCCGCCGCTGCGGGGGCATGCCTGTGCGAGATGCCCCCGCAGCCGACAATCCCTAGCCGCACCGGCATCGCCTCTGATCCGTGCAACACCCAGTCGTTCATGTCCGGCTGCAGCATTGAAGCCGTGGTAACCGCCCGTCAAGCTGGCGGCGCGCTGCGGATCGGCTCCCGGCGACGGGGCCGCTCGAGGTCATCGGTTGGCACGTTCGGCCTTGGTTGAGCGTGCCATCGGCGGGCCAGCTCGATCTTCGATCATCCTTGTTGACACGCCTCAGGCGCCTGGAATAGCGTCCTCTGTCTCAACGATGGATCGCGAGACGCGGAGATGGTTCGAGACCTACCGCAAGCAGGCGGGGGAGGTCGAGAACACTCTCATCGACGAGTTCGCGGCCGGCGAGATGGACCGGAGCGAGTTCATCCGTCGCGGCACCATGTTCGGCCTCTCGCTCCCTCTCGCCGGCGGCATTCTGGGGGCGCTCGGAGAGGCGCCAGCGGCGTTCGCCAAGCCGCAGGCAGCGCGAGCGGGTGGGCGCCTCCGAGTTGCGATCATCCCACCGCCGTCCGGCGCCCTCGAGCCGCACATGCTTCAGGACCAGGGCGGCGCCGAGGCCAGCAGCATCGTCGGCGAGTTCCTGAACCGTGCCAACCCGAATCTGACCCTCTCGCCCGAGCTCGCGACGAGCTGGAAGCCGAACAAGGACGCGAGCGTCTGGACGTTCAAGCTGCGCCCGGGTGTGAAGTTCCAGAACGGCCAGACGATGAGCGCGGACGACGTCGTCGCGACGTTCAAGCGCCTGGTCGACCCGAACTCGGGCTCGCAGGCGCTGTCGGCGTTCAAGGGCGTCCTCTCGCCGGACGGTGTCCGCAAGGTCGACGACCTGACGGTCGAGTTCCGGCTTGACGCGCCGACAGCGAGCTTCTCGTACCTGCCGAGCTCGCCGACCTACCAGGCGATCATCCTCCCGGCTGACTATCGGCTCGGCACGTTCGCGAAGAGCCCTCAGGCGACCGGCGCCTTCAAGCTCGGCTCCTACACCCCGGGCGTCGGCGCGACGTACGACCGCTTCACGGGTTGGTGGGGCGGCTCGGCGCTGCTTGACGGCGTCGACGTGACCTTCTACTCGGACGAGGCAGCGACCGTCGCCGCTGTGCTCGGCGGTCAGGTCGACCTGGTCGGCCAGATCCAGTTTACGACCGGCCGACCCCTGTTCAACAACTCGAGTGTCCACGTCTTCGCCGTGCGCGGTGCCACGCACCGGCAGGTGCCGATGCGCGTCGACCTCAAGAACCCGCTACGTGACTACCGGGTGCGCCAGGCGATTGCGCTCACGCTCGACCGCGCGGCGATCATCAAGACGCTGTTCAACGACTTCGCCGACATCGGCAACGACTCGCCGTTCGCGCGTGTGTACCCGTCGACCGACAAGTCGGTGCCGCAGCGCAAGAGGGACCTACGCAAGGCGAAGCAGCTGATGGAGGCAGCCGGGTACGCAAAGGGCTTTTCGATCACGCTCACAACGGAGACGACGCAGGAGATCCCCCAGCTCGCGCAGATCATTCAGGCCTCGGTCCGGGCGATCGGGATCAATATGAAGCTCAAGATCCTGACCTCGACGGCGTACTTCGCCGGCTCGCAGACCGGCCCGCCGGCGGGCTGGGGGACGACGCCGTGGCTCAACGCGGCGATCAACATCACCGACTGGGGCTTCCGGCCGGTGCCGAACGTCTACCTGACCTCCGCGTTCGACACGAAGGGCATCTGGAACGCAGCTCACTACTCGAACAAGACCTTCGACCGGCTCGCGAAGTCCTACGTCGCGGCGATCTCGCTCAAAGATCAGCGGAAGTATGCGAGGCAGATGGAGCTGCTCCTGCTGCACGACACGCCGGTGATCTTCCCGTACTTCTACGACTACCTCGCGGCCGGGTCGACCCGGGTGAAGGGCTACCAGGCCGACGCTCTCGGCCCGGTCTACCTCAGCAAGACGTCGCTCACCTGATCGGCTCAGCCGTAGCGTCGCGCTTCCAGTCGAGTGCGCCCAGCCTGCCTCTGCATTTCCGGCTCCATCCGAAGGCTCCTGCGTGCGGGGACGCTCATGGCTGAGGAACGGGTTCCGCTCATCATGGACGTGGACACCGGGGTCGATGACTGCGTGGCCCTGCTCTACGCTGTCTCCTCGCCGCAGGTCGAGCTCGTCGCCGCGACATGCTGCGCGGGCAACGTCCCAGCGCCTCGCGTAGCGGCGAACACCCTGGCCGTGCTCGAGCTGGTCGGCGCCGGTCACGTCGAAGTGGCGCTCGGAAGCCTCGCGCCCATCCTCGCGCCGTTGCAGACTGCGACCAGCCACGGACCGAGCGGGCTCGGGTACGCCGAGCTCCCCGAGTCCCGACGTGCACTCTCGTCCCGCTTCGCTCCCGACCTGCTCGTCGAGGAGGCACGCCGCCGGCCCGGAGCGATCGTCCTCGTCGCGACGGGCCCGCTCACGAACGTCGCGCTCGCTCTCCGGCGTGATCCCGAGCTGCCCCGGCTGCTTCGCCGCCTCGTGATCATGGGAGGATCCTTCGAGCATCCGGGCAACACGACACCCACAGCGGAGTTCAACGTCTTCGTCGACCCTGAGGCGGCCAAGATGACCCTGGACGCCTGCTCGGCCCCCGGTCTCCGGCGGCCGCTGATCTGCGGACTGAACGTCACCGAGCAAGCAGAGTTCCACCCAGATCACCTCCGGCGGCTTGCCGAGCTCGCCGGAAGCGCGCCTCCGGAATCGCCTGATCCGGATGACCTGCCCGGCGCCCGCTCACTCGCCTCGAATCCTCTCGTCCGCTGCGTCTCGGATGCCCTGCGCTTCTCGATGGAGGCGCACCTGGGGCTCGGGCAGGGGTACCTGGCGCATATGCACGACCCGCTCGCGCTCGCCGTGGCGCTCGACGAGTCTCTCGGCGAGACTCGGCCCGGAACCGTCGACGTCGAGCTGTCCGGCTCGCTCACGCGTGGTATGACGGTCGTCGACTGGCACGACCTGTGGGCGCGCCCTCACAACGCCGACGTCGTCGTGCGGATCGACGCCCAGCGGTTCATCGACGAGCTGATCGAGCGCATCGCCGCGCTCGCGCGACGAGTAGGGGCCGGAACAGCCCATTAGAGGCTGGATGTGATCCAGGCCGAGCTTGTGAAAGCACGTCGACTTCCAGGTGCCGCGCTTGTACGATGCCTCACAAGGAGGTGTGGGCAAGTGGCGGTGAACGCCGACATCGACCCGGCACTCCTGAAGGACGAGATCAAGAAGACCTACGCCTCGCTCTCGAGGGAGCCGGACAAGGACTTCATCTTCCCGACCGGACGGGCCTGGGCCGTCGACATCGGTTATCCCGAGGCGCTGCTCGCGCGCATTCCCGAGACGGCGGTCGAGTCGTTCGCGGGCGTCGCCAACCCGTTCGCGCTCGGCCCGCTCGCGCCCGGCTCGCACGTGCTCGACATCGGGTCGGGCGCAGGCACCGACTCGCTCGTAGCCGCGCAAATGGTCGCGCCTGAGGGTCGGGTCACCGGTGTCGACAGAATCCCGTCAGCGAGGAGGCAAGGCGCGACATCGACCTCTGGACCGGCTGAATCGCAGGCGCTCTGCTGGACGCAGAGTACGCAGCACTGCTCGAACGCCACGGCTTCGAGTCGATCGTCTCGGGAAATCTCGTGGCCACCTACGCCAACTCGAAGATCCCGGACATGCGGCGTAAGGCGATCAAGTTCGGCGCCCAAGGGGCGACCGTGAAGGCGGTCAAGCCCGACCGCCCCGCGGGCTCGGGCGACTAATCGACCGCGGCGCCGGCCAGACCCCGAGGAACTCGGAACAGCGATGAAGCTCCATCCGCTCGCGTCGGCTTCGTCCACCGACGCCCCGTCGGACGTGGGGGCGACTGATCGGCGGCTCCTGCTCATCGCCGACATCAGGGGATCACCAATGCAGAAAGAGCCCGCTCTCCGCCGGCTTTTCGTTTTCCCGGGTCTGCTCGGGAGTCTCTCGGCCCCGCCGCATCGCGCGGGCGAATACGGCCGAACCCGCTCGCCTATGATGGCGGCAGGGATGCAAGGCGGCTAACCGTGCAGTGCTCGTCGTGTGGCCAGCAGAACGACCGCGGGGCCGGCGTCTGCTCCCGGTGCGGCGCCGGCCTCGTCCGGCGCTGCCCTTCGTGCGACGCCGAGGTTCCGGCCAGGTTCGCCTTCTGCGGCGACTGCGGCACACGGTTTACCGAGTCGGCCGAGCGGCCCGTCGAGCGCGGCGACCGCCGTGTCGTCACCGCCCTCTTCTCCGATCTCTCCGGCTTCACCTCGCTCGCCGAGCAGCTCGATCCCGAGGACCTGACCAACCTGATCAACGAGTGCTTCAGCGGGCTCGTGGAGGAGGTGCGCCTGCGCGGCGGCTGGCTCGAGAAGCAGATCGGCGACGCGCTCGTCGCCATCTTCGGCGCTCCCCTCGTGCACGAGGACGACCCCATGCGCTCGGTCGACGCCGCGCTGGCGATGCGCGAGCGGATGCGCGGGCACAACGAGCGCCTGGGGCCGCAGCTCGGGCGGCCGCTCGAGCTCCACATCGGGATCAACACCGGCCTCGTCGTCATGGGCCCCGGCCTGGAGACAGGCGAGGGCGACGAGCTCGTCGTCCTCGGCGACACCGTCAACGTGGCCGCCCGCCTGCAGCAGGCGGCCGGCGCCGACCAGATCCTCGTCGGCGAGCTGACGCACGCGCTCACGAGCTGGGCCTTCGACTATCGCAAGCTGCCGCGGCTGACGGTGAAGGGCAAGGCGGAGCCGCTGACCGCCTACGAGTGCCTCGGCGCCCGAGCCGGCCGGCGGAGAGCCCCGGGCAAGGCGGCCACGGCGGGCTCTCCGCTCGTCGGCCGCGACCGCGAGATCGCCCTGCTCCGCGAGCAGGGCGAGCGCGTGCTGGCGGGCAAAGGCGGGATCGTCACGATCGTCGGCGAGCCGGGCATCGGCAAGTCGCGTCTCGTCGCCGAGGCGATCCGCGCGCGTCCGCCCGAGGAGCTGCGCTGGCTCGAAGGCAGGACGCTCGCCTATGGGCAGACGATCGCCTACTTGCCCTTCATCGAGATCGTCAAGTCCGACGCCGGCATCACCGAGGAGGACGGGGAGGCGCAGAGCTGGAGCAAGCTCGAGCGACGCGTGCGCTCGCTCTTCGCCGACCAGGTCCCCGAGATCCTTCCCTACCTCGCCACGCTGCTCGCGCTCGACGTGGTCGAGGAGCTGGCGGAGCGCGTCGTCTACCTCGACGGCGAGGCGATGCGGCTCCAGATCTTCCGCGCCTCGCGCCTCTACGTCGAGCGGCTCGCGCGCGAGCGGCCAACCGTGCTCGTCTTCGAGGACTTCCACTGGGCCGACGCCTCCTCCGCGGCGCTGCTCGAGCACCTGCTCCCGCTCGTCGTGAGCGCGCCGCTGCTCGTCTGCTGCCTGACCCGGCCCGACCCGGAGAGCCCGGGCGGGCTCTTCCGGGAGCTCGCCCGTCGCGACTACGCCGGCTGCAGCAGCGAGATCGTCCTCTCCCAGCTCTCGGCAGAGGACAGCGCGCGGCTCGTCCAGCAGCTGCTCGACATCGAGCCCTCGCCCCGCCTCCAGCCGCTGTTCCGCAAGACCGACGGCAACCCGTTGTTCCTCGAGGAGGTCGTCCGCTCCCTGATCGACATGGGCGCGATCGTGCGCGACGAGGAGTCAGGGCGCTTCCGGATCTCGACGCGAATCGGCGAGATCACGATCCCCGACACGATCCAGGGCGTGATCATGGCCCGCGTCGATCGCCTCGACGAGGAAGCCAAGCAGGTGTTGAAGACAGCCTCGGTGATCGGCCGCACATTCCCCTACCGCGTCCTCAGCGCCCTGACCGCGCCGGAGGCGAACGGGAAGCTCGACCGCTGCCTGGCCGACCTGCAGGCGCACGAGCTGATCCGCGAGCAGAAGCACCGGCTCGAGGCCGAGCTCGAGTTCATCTTCAAGCACGCGCTCACGCAGGAGGCTGTCTACGGAAGCATCCTCATGCGCCAGCGGCGCGAGCTGCACGGCCGCGCCGCCCGCTGCATGGAGGAGCTCTACGCCGAGCGGCCAGAGGAGCTCTACGCGGTGCTCGCCTACCACTACGCCCAGGCCGAGGACTGGGAGAAGGCGCAGGACTACCTCATGCGCGCCGGCGACCACGCCGGCCAGATGGCCGCCGACACCGAGGCGCTCACGCACTACGAGCAGGCGCTCACCGCCTATGCGCGCGCCTTCGGCGAGCGCTGGGACCCGTTCGAGCGCGCCGTGCTCGAGCGCAAGATGGGCGAGGCGCTGTTCCGCCGCGGCGAGAACGAGCACGCCCGCGCCCGCCTCGAGCGCGCGCTCGCCTACCTCGGCCGGCCCTACCCCGAAACACGGCGAGGCGTCCGCCGCGCGATCGGGCGCAACCTCGCCCGCCAGGTCGCCCACCGGCGCCTGCCGAGCCTGTTCCTGCGCGGGCGTCCGGCCCCGCCCGACGAAACCGTCAAGGAGCTCGTACGAATCTACGGGACGCTCTCCTGGATCGACATCCTCCTCGACGGGGAGCGGCTCTTCCTCGACTCGCTTCTGGAGACGAACCTTTCCGAGCGGAGCGGCTACGAGGAGGGGATCATCGGAGGCCTAGTCGGGCTCGCGTTCGCGTACGACTACCTGGCCCGCTACGGTGTCGCCGAGCGCTACCACCGGCGCGCCGTGGCGCTCGCGGACGAGACCGAGCACCCGGCCACGATCCGCGTCGTGCACTTCGGGCTCGGCTTCCACGCGCTCCGCCTGGCCCGCTGGGACGACGCGATCGAGCACCTCGAGCGGGCCACGGAGCAGGCCGCCCGAGCGGGCGAGATCCGCAAGTGGGCCGCTCCTGCCTCGCTCGTCGCGCGGATCTGGCTCCTGCAAGGCCGGGTCGCGCCGGCGATGGAGCGCTACCACGAGCTCATCCGGGTCGGCCGGGACGCGGGTGACCACCAGTCGCTCGGCTGGGGTTACTTCCGGCTCGGCCAGGCGCTCGCCTACGTGGGCGAGCTCGAGGAGGCGGAGCAGCACCTGATGAAGGCAATCCCGCTCTTCGAGGGCGTCCCCGACTATGCCTCGGTCGCGGCCGCAAGCGGCGAGCTCGCCCACGTCCACGTCCTCCAGGGCCGGCTGGACGAGGCGCTGTCGCTGCTCGCGGTGGCGAACCGCTTGGTCGACGAGCGGAAGCTCCGCTTCTTGATGATCGAGGTGCGCGTCGCCACTGCCGAGGCGTACCTGAGCGCGGCGGAGCTGGCCGACGGCCAGGAGCGCGCGGAGTGGCTGAGAAAGGCCAAGCGCGCCTGCGAGCAGGCGATCGCGCAGACGAAGTGGGACCGCGAGGGCGAGCCGGCTGCCTACCGCCTGCAGGCGCGCTACTGGTGGCTCGCCGGCGCCGAGAGCAAGGCGCGGAACTGGTGGCGCCGCGCCCTCGCGGCGGCGGAAGAGCTGAAGGAGCCCTACGAGCTCGCTCGCACCGCGCTCGAGTACGGGCAGCTGACAGGCGAGACGGCGGAGGCCGAGCGAGGGGAGTCGATGCTCGGCGAGCTCCGGGCGAAGTACGAGGCCGAGGCGAAGGTGCTCCTGGGCACGGTCGCCGCCCAGGGCCAGGAGGAGAACGACGAGCGCGGTACGTCCAGCCCGGCCGTCCCGAGCACCGCGGGAGCCGCGAGCGCGTCAGTCGAGACGGTGCGCAGCCGTCCGTCCTAGCCGAGGATCAGCTCCCGCTCGCGGTCCTACTCGCTACTCGCCGACCCGCTCGACCAGGAACGCGACGCGCACGAACGCGCGCCACTCGTCGAGGTTGTCCCCCCGCAGGCCGACCGAGACGACGTCCACCGCCTTGATGTTGCGCAGCGTCTCGCGGGCCTCGGCGAGCGCCTGCCGAACGGCGTCGTCGGAGCTCGTGGGCGAGCTGCCGACCAGCTCGATGATCTTGACGATGGCCATCGTCCTCCCTTCCCTCGCTGTCTCACCGGCACCCCAGCGAGCTTCGGGCCGGCGGAGCCGGAAGTCAAGGGCGGGAGCCGCGATCGCGCGCTGCACGCCCCAGCGCGAGCTCGGGCAGCTGACAGGGGAGACGGCGGAGGCCGAGCGAGGGGAGTCGATGC
>WNEY01005271.1_pt1 | contig 12588 bp, 7 predicted proteins | sample 5400531 | NCBI WGS metagenome assembly WNEY01 (sample SAMN13153338, study PRJNA577476) | soil metagenome | isolation source: 200 cm saprolite under Douglas fir tree site 1 | place: USA:California | collected 2015-04-18
CGGCGCGTAAAACCGCTCCGTGATGGAAGCCGGGTTCGGCTTCGTCCGCCCATGGTCTCTTACCGGGTCTCTGGATCCAGCCGCGATGAAAAGGTCAATCGCTCCGAGGCGCTCGTTATTACGTCATTGATTACCGCTGCCATGGAACAGCCGGAGTATCAAAGCAACGAGGTGGGCGACCCCGTGAGTTTTGGAGTGGTCTCTCTTCTCGGAGATGAGCAAGCGGTTGAGATTGACCGGTTGCTGCGAACCCATTTATCTCCGGATCGCTACGAGATGCATCGCGTACTCTGCGGAAATGCCGCCCAGTTTCAAGGAGACGAGCGCGACGTAATCTTTATCTCCATGGTGGATACTGGCGAGCGGGGCCCGCTGCGCATGCGCGATCAGCAACTCTTTAAGCAGCGCTTCAACGTAGCCGCGAGCCGGGGCCGCGACCAAATGTGGATTGTCCATTCCCTCGACCCCGAGCGCGACCTCAAGGATGGCGATCTGCGCCGGCAACTCATCGAACACGCCTGCGACTCCAGCCATCTCATGCGCGCTTTGGAGGAAGCAGAGAAAAAGGCTCCGTCTCCATTTGCGCGCCAGGTCATGAAGCGGCTTGAGGCTCGCGGCTTCCGGGTGACACCGCAGTGGCGGGTGGGCGCTTATCGAATTGACCTGGTGGTTGAAGGCGATGGGAGGCGCCTCGCCATCGAATGCGACGGCGACCCGCGTTTTCCTGTGGAGATCAGCAAGCTCTCCGAGGACCTGGAAAGACAAACCATCCTCGAGCGCCTGGGATGGATTTTCACCCGGGTTCGCGCCACGGAGTTTTTCCGGGACGCTGAACGGGCCATGGGGCCGATTTTTGAAAAGCTCCAGATGCTGGAAATTCCCGCTGTGCGGAACTCTGCTGAGCCGGTGGGCTTAGCCGGTATGACACCTGAAACGGAAGGGACGGAAACAACCGAACTGCTTGTATCAGGTGAAGGAACTTCAGGACCGCAGCTCATTGCGCCTGATGACCTGGTTCGACGGGTGATCCACCGCGCTGATCAACTGCGCCAGGAGTGGGTGTTGTCCTAGAGCATCGATGCGAGCAGTGGCGCGCTGACTAATGTGAAAGGCTCACCGTTCCCGGTTGCGGCAAAACCCATTGGCGGCAGCAGCCCATCAAACTTGGCGATCACGCACTGATTCCAACAGCCTGAAGGGGCCTGATGTCGTGCAATTTGCGATGTCATCCGCCTTCATTTATGGTAAGGTTTTTAGCCGAATTGGAGGACGCCATGTGCATTACTTGCGAACATATGCTTTATGAGGAGCACCGCAGCGCTGAAGCGGGGCCATTCGATGCGTGTCCGCAGTGTCATAAATTCCCCAGCAATGAAGGCCAGCCTTGCTATCACTGCTTCAGCATTGGAAACACCATTGACGAATGCGCTGAGTGCCTGGGCAAACTATGGAGCGAGGAGTTCCTCGCCGCCAAGGCGGAAATCGAGAACGACTCCTCCAACTCGATTTTCTAAGGCCGGCTGCCGGGTACGTTGGCTGCTGCTTTCACCGCGCCGCGCAGTACGGTGATCGACGCTTTGGGCAGCGTGAAGGTAGCCTCGGGGCTTCCGTGAATTGTCGTTGCCCGGGGAGGCCCATCGGGATCAGCGTGGCTATTCTGCCCATCGTTCTTCCACCCATACTGCTCGCTGCCGAAGGTCACCAGCGTGACCGGCCCGGCAAAAAAGGCTTTGCCCTTGTGCTTGTTGCTGGAGTCTTCGAAAACAACGCGGATGGTGTGCGCTTTGTTTTCGTCACGATTGACCAGCATCAGTGACCACTTCCCATCGGGCCGGCGCACTGCATACGACGTGACCAGCACATTGCCGTCGCTGTCTTTGACGCCGGTTGAGGAGGGAAACATGCGATGTTCTCCGGCGCGGTGCTCGACCCATTCCAGGTTGATCATGCGGGCAGCGAAATAGAGCGATGTATATCCGGTGATGTTGTAATCGTTATCGGCCACAAAATTTGACCACGTGGCCCAGCCCAGGCAGGTCTTCCCCACCGCTTGCGGCTGAATGGGGGAGTGGTGGAACATTGCGCCTCCGCCTTCGAAGAACGATCCAACGTTGTCGGCGAGCCATAGGCCCCCGAAGATCGTGCTCATGGGTCCGGTGAGGTTCGCGGCGAGGTGGCTCTCAGTCACCATCAGCGGCACCTCTTTGGGTACGCCGTCATCTCTCCACACCTGGAGAATGTGCTTCATCAGTTGCGGCTCCTGATACAGACTCTTCCAGGTAATGTCGCAGGGCTCAAAGGGATAGTGCTCGAACGACACGAAGGCCAGGTCAGAGAGATGGCCGTGTGATTTGAGATAAGAAACGAAGCGCCCCATCCAGGAGGTGCGCCCCTGGGCGTCGGGCCACACGCGAATATCCTCGTTGACTCCCTCAAAAACCGGTCCGCCTAGTTTCAACTTGGCATCGACCTTGTGAATCGCCCTGGCCCACTGGATGTAGAGAGCGGCGTAATCCTCAGGGAGCATGTGCTTGCCATCGGGCTCTTCGCCCATCTCGATCCAACTGATGGGATAGCCACGCTTTTCAACGTAGGCGATCTGCGCCGCCGAATCTTCCGGGGTGCCGTAGAGCAGGGTCACCGGAATCATCGCCGGTAAATTGTTGGTGAGGCCGCTGGTGAAGAAAAGGTCGAAGCCGGTGTGCTGGCCTCCGCCGCTAGTATTGGCATCGCCGGCCGAATGCCAGGGATCAATGGAAGAAGAGGTGTAGGAGGGTTGGTTCTTGCCCGTGATGTCTGTCACGGTGTCGGTAAAGGCGCCGCCGACATCGATGACGCCGGGGTGCATTTCCTGGATTGCGTATCCGACACAGTTGCGGATGTCGCCTGGCCCGTGCATATCGCACGTGTTGGATGATTCGGTCATCCAGATGCGCAGGTACTGGGTGGAGATGGACATTTCCGCGAGCTTTAAGGTTGCGGCGCCGCCCTGGCCGTTGGTCACTTTGCCTGTGGGAAATGTTTTCCACTCGCCCTGCGGGCCTGCGTCGAAGTCGAGCGCATTTTTGCCGGCCCAGTACTCCACTTGGTAGGTCGTGGCGTAGGGGCTGGCCCAGGCGATCCGCACCGCGTTGACCGGCTTAGGAGCGCGCAGGTTTACCACCACCCATTGCGGATGCAGTGAATCACTTTCACCGGTGAACCTGCTGGTGAGGTAGGGATTGCTCTTCCAATAGATGAGGTTCGGACCTTGCACCGGGCGATCACCACTGGTGGAGAATCCGCGATGGGGCAGCGCATAGGCGAGGATGTAGCGGAGCGGTTCTTTCAGCTCGGTGCTGCCGGTAAAGTATCCACTCTTGTTGGCGCGATCGCTCCAGCTCCCGTTCTCAGTCCAGTGCCACGCGGCCATGCGCAGCTCGGTGTTGTTGCGATAGCTGATCGGTCCCCAGCCCGCTGACAATGCCTCCTGGATGATGTGTGGAGTATAGACCTTATCGATCCCATTACGGGAAAGAACGTCAATGGAGCTTCCCAGCGCGGTGTCTGGATCGAAGGTGTTGAGAAGGTGAGTGGGTGTTGTATCCACGCGCACCACATCGGGCCGCAGGATTGATGCTTTTGCCCCGCGCGCGTGAGCAACCGCGCTTTGCTCCGGCTCCCGGCCTGGACTCGACGAAGCGGAAGGCGCAGCAGCCTGGGCAGAAGCGAACCCTTGGCCGTGTATTAGAAGTAACAACATAACCGCAGCCACGATTGCGTAACCCAGCATCTTCTTCATGAACCTTCCCAGTATCTTCCCTCGAACTTATTTCTTAAGCGCTCGATTATAGAGGAGCGGTGATTCGTGTAAAGCGCAATTAAAATGAATTTTCAAAGAGTCCAAAACCCGGCATTCTTGAATGCCGTCCGCCGGAGAACATACGCCTGGCCCAATGATGGCCTAAAAAACGGCTGCCATGAAAAGTGATATCAAACTGCCAGTTCCCCGCCGGTTTCATGCCATCATTGTGCCAAGGCGTATGTTTGTGCCGATAGCAATCCCAGAATGCGGGGGCCTTGGAACAAAGCCCCCTGTGGTCTTTGAAAAATCATCACCTGGCAGGATTCCGCGCCCAGACCCTTGGAGTTCGGAGCTGGCATATTTGCCACCCGGCTAGTGTGCACCCCGACATCGATTTCCCCCGCTATTTATGCGGGTCAAACGCTGTTTTCAGGGCTTTCCCCACTAGCCTGCAAGTACCCCCCCTTCCCCCGGCCCCAAAGCTGCATCGGCGGTGGGATTTCACTTGAAGTTCTTCACCTACTGATCGAGGAAGTCCGCAATGGCAAAGGCTCCGGTACTCCCGCTCTTCGCGACCGAAGAGCGGGAGTACCGCCAAATTCACGGAGGCCGACTATTGCACCGTGAAATTGCACACCCGGAGCGTGTTCGTCGTGGTGGCAGCCACGAACAGCCCGTAGTTATTGAGACTGGTCACCGTGTTCTGCTCCAGGCGGAAGGCGAAGTTGCTGCCAATGGTCACCTCTGATCCTCCCGGCGGAGTTACAAAGATGGAGTAGTGATGCGTCGGTATGTCGATCGCCATGCGCACGTGATAGGTCTCGCCCGCCGTGTAGTGGAGGGTGGTGGTGGCTGCATAGCCGCCTCCATTCCGCGCATCGATGGTACCCGTGGTATTGAACCTCACGATGTTGGCAAAGCCGGTGTAGGCGGTTTGCGCGCCGTGCGAGATTCCCACATGGCCACCGATCGTAGCGCTCGATGGCGTGACATCGAATTGGGCGGTAAAGGTGCCTGCCTGCGACGCAAATGAGGTGTTCACCCAGCCGCCGCCGTTTCTCGCCGTCACGCAAGGTGCATTTACTACCAGGGTTACCGTGGTGCAATGCGAGAGTGTGCCATCAGTTCCACACACTGTAATCGAATCGTTGCCGGTTGGAGTTGAGCTGCTGGTTGTGACCGACAGCGTAGAGGAACCTGAGCCGCCACTGATGGAAGTCGGATTCAACGTCGCGCTAACGCCTGTCGGCAATCCGCTTGCGCTCAACATGACCGTAGCCGAATAACCGTTGAGCGGAGTCACGGTCACTGTACATGTCGTGCTGCCTCCGGCGGTAACCGCGGTCGGACATGACCCGGCCAATCTGAAATCGGGCGAACCGGTCACCACCAGTGTCACCGGCGTGCTGTGGTTGAGGCTTGGAGTGCTGCTGCTTCCCGTAATATTGAGCGTGTAAGTTCCAGAAGGCGTTGTGCTCGAGGTTGTGATCGTCAATGTAGAAGAACCCGAGCCGCCGGTAATAGGATTTGTGCTGAAGCTGGGCGTTGCCCCCGCGGGCAAGCCACCGACTCCCAGGTTCACGGATCCGCTGAAACCATTACTAGCGTTCACCGTGACGTTGTAGCTTGTGGCGCCACCAGGACCAATGCTCTGCGAAAGTGGAGTTGCACTGATGGAAAAGTCAGGGCCAGCGGGCACTCGCCATGCTCTCAGGTGACCCCCGGGACCGGTAAAACCGCCGGAATTTCCGTCCGCCATGTAGACGGTGCCGTTGACGACAATGGGGCTCTCCCAATGGAACAGATCGATCGCGCCAGTCCACAGCACTGCGCCCGTCGTTGGATTGATCGCCTGCACCCGATGGGTGGTACTGGAACCGGTATGTTCGCCGCCGCAACAGGCCGTGAACAGAACTCCATTGGCCACGACCGCCGAGGTCGTCCAACCGTTATTCATGTTCCAGTGATTATGCAGGCTGGGATTTCCCGCCGCGTCCACATCCACAGTGAACCCGTGCGAGCCGGAGTTCCCGACAACAAACACCCAGACCGCACCGTCAGCCGGATTGGTCCATACGGCGCTCTCGGCGCGCATCAGACTGCCTGTCGAAAAGGGGAAGAACTGCACTTCGCCGCCGGTGTGGCCGGGAGCGCCCATCCCGCTCATGTTGGCAAGATTGATGATGCGAATATTGTGGTCTTTGCCAGGATTGACACCCAGGTGGGGAAACTTGCTGCTGAGAGTTTCCGGCAAGATTGCCAGTCCACCCGAGCCGATATCCTGATCGGACCCAACACTGGTCGCCCAGTTTGTGGGCGTGTAGCTGTCTGCCGGGAAGCCGCAGCCACCTGACATGTGCGTGCTTCCGTCGGCGGGAAGGGCCAACCAGCTTTGTTTCCACATGTTGCAACCGTTCCAGCCATTACCGTTGTTGGTGCCGGTCATGAAAAACATTTTGTCCATTGAGGCTACATACGGCATTCCGCGCGACCACGGACGGGCGCCGGTGCTGGTGCAGCCGGTGGGATTATGGGCATCGGGAAACTGCGAGCATGATGCGTTGAACACGTGCTGGCTGCCCATGGTGGTATCAATGGTAGTAATGTGACCCTCACCATGATTGGCGGCATACAAATACGTGTGCCCGTTGGCCGCTGTAGCAACGGTGAGCTGCGAACCGCCTTTGCCGCCTCCGGTACGCTCCGGCCATCCGCCACTCATCACCTCGCTGCCGTCTGCCACATTCAATTTATGCGCGAATCCGTCGTTTCCGTTGACGTAGATGAACATCCGGTTCGGGTCAATGGCAGGCGCGCTGTTGTTGGTGCCGCCGGTGCCGAAGACCTTCGACCAAAGGACCGCGCCGTTGTTGGCGTCAAATGCCGTGATGTGCCCGTGCTCGCCCTGTACGAAGACGAGGTCCTTGACCCCGCTGGAAGTGCTGACGCTGGTCAACAGCACCGGAGCGCCGTCGGGATTATCGCCCCCTGGAAGCGCCACATTAAAAATAAGCCCCAGATTAGAAACGGTGGACGCATTAATCGTCGTCTCCAATGTGTTGTTGCCGTTTTTATTGGGGGTAAAGCCAAATTGTGGCCAATCCACTTTCGTCGGCGCGGCCGCTGCGGCAGCATCCTGATAAGCGCGAACGTGAAGAGGAAACTGCGCGACCAATACGAGTGTGAGTACAACCATTACGGGGAGCCAGTATTTGCGCCTGATCATTACCTTTACTTCCTCCTTGGAGTGCCCGGTTTGAGCACTAATATTCCAACTAGGCCTCGTGTGTATCCAATGGGATATGGTTTCGTTGCGCATTGACTCTCGACGTGTTCAATGCCGTTAAAACCGCGGAGTTGCACCAGAGAAAAACCCTGATGTAGCGCAACTCCATCGATTTCCTGATGAACGCACCGACGAAGTTAAGAATTGGGCGCAGCGGCAATTGAGGTGCGGTCAGAATCGCCACTACGAAATTTGTGCGGTACTACCTTCAGCGCATTCGCTTTTTCTGTCAAACCAAAAAAAACGAACTTTATGTTTAGCCAAACTGAATCCAGAACATAAATTCAGGTGAATGAAACAATGTGTTTTGCAAATTGGGAATTCGCTGCGCGCATGCCCAACACAAGCGGGCGCTTGTGTGGATGGGCACGCGAGCAATTCGTTAGAACAATGGCCCCCAGGAGGGGCCATTCCTTGTGGGTTCCCGCTTAGTTTCCGCTCGGCGCTCCCGGCCGCGGAGAGGCCGCTTGCCGAGACAGTATGACCGCTGCGGCCGGCTTGTTCAGCCGCCCATTCCGCTCTTCTACCAGCCGGGTAAAGTCTTCGAGGGTGCTGATTCGTCCGCTTTCTTCCTGATCCCAGGCTGCCATTACATACCACCACGCGCTTCCATTGCTGTTCAGCGTAATTTTCGCCAGGTAGTTATTTGCGTCGTCATTGATCTTGCACTCCTTGGCAGACTCCGGAGCCAGCAAGGCGAGGCCCAGGTTCTGGTCGGGGAGTGTTTCTGTTGCTCCCGTCCCCGGTCTCACTATCTGGTGCCCCCAGATGCCGATGGAGCATGACGGTCCCACGGAAAATTCTTTGAGATCCGGCTTGCGCGACAATCCTGCCACAAAGGTCAAGCCGCCAGCTTTATGTACAGTGATGCGCTCGCCGAAGCCACGCTCTCCCGCCCACTGCGTCACTCGTGTGGTCAGGTCTACCGAGCGGTCGCTGATCTTCCATCCTTTATATGTAAATTCCACGATGGCGCGTACCGGTCCTGTGCTGACGATGCGCCACTGCCGGTCGGCCACGTCTGCCACCCGGACCACCTTGCCATCCACCCAGGCGCCGACCGAGCCCGAGCCCAAAGAATTACCAACGTTATAGATGTCGCGCGCAATCGGAGATTCCTCCTGGTATTTGTAGTCCTGCGGAGCAAACATCTCGAGGTAGAGACCGGGCTTTTTCTTGCCCCACAGGTCCATGGCATTGCGTTTGTCGAAATAGAGCCGCCACGCGGTTAGCTCCGACTCCCAGCCCATGCCGTCATAGTGTTTCGCAAATTTCGCGTTGGTCCGCTGCGGATATTCGCTCTTATTGCGGGCAATCGCCGCCGGGTCTCCATACACAATGGTCACGATTCGCGTCTGCTTCGCTTGCAGATCGACCTGGAAGGCAAGTTCATCTGGCTTGCCATCGCCATCCAGGTCGTCGAGCTGCGAGGGCAGTTCAAAATATTGAAATGATCGCGCGTCTTCCTCGGATGAGCCGGCAGAGTTGGTTGTGACCATGACCGCGGAGACGTCGAAGTCAGGGACCTGCTTTTTCACCTCAGCCACGCTGATGACGATGTCTTCCGCGGCACGTCCTTGGTCCGTTTGGTTCGTGACTGCCAGTTTGATCGATTTAGCGCGCGGCGCCTTCAGTTCCATGGATGAAGCCGAGGTCAAGAATTGCTCATTCATGATCAGAAATGCACCCAGCCCGTGAAAGTCGTTGGCCGGATGTTTCCTCGCAAGATAGTAGGCCAGGTCGGCGACGTTGGTGCCTTCACAAATATCCGGGATGTCGGCCGTACCATCGGCAGCGATGGAAAGCTTCGCAAGCACGCCCTGGTAGCCCTTTTGGGCCACATCCTCGTAGCTCTTTTCCACGTACCCCCTGCGCACCGCCATGGAGATGATGTAGATATACATACTGGAACTCGATGTCTCCAGCCAGTTGCCGTCTGCGGAGCCTTTGTCCACGACCTGGTACCACAGACCAGTCTTGCTGTCCTGGTATTTCACCAGCCCTTTAATAAGGTCCTGCAAGATGGCGATCAACTGCGCTCGTTTGGGATGGTCCTTCGGCAGGACTTCGAGCACGTCTACGATCGCCATTCCATACCAGCCCATGGCCCGACACCAGAATTCGGACGAGTGGTGGGTTTTGGGATCAGCCCAAGTCGAGCCCCCGCTCTCGTCATAAGCGTGATAAAGAAGACCGCTGGCAGGATCTTGCAAATGTTTGGCATCAATCAGCAGTTGCTTGACGGCCTCGTCGTTGGCGTACTTGCTCTCTCCAATCATCTGGCCGTAACGCACAAGGAACGGCAGCGACATATATGTTCCATCCAGCCATAACTGCGATTTGCGGCTCGCGCCGGTCGCATGCCAGAAGCCTCCGTCAGAGGTCCGGGGATAGGTCTTGAGCCGCTCCCTGATTTTTTGCGCCGCAAGTCTATATTTTTCGTCCGCCGTTTCCTGATAGAGCGCCAGCAGCAGGTTTCCCGGTAGCATGTAGTCCAGCGCTTCCAGATTGTGGTCAATATTGCCGCTGTTATCTACATGCGAATCCACCCAGTTCTTTATGTATTCAAAATAGCGCGGGTCTCCTGTTCTCTTCCACACTAGGTATTGGCTGAAAAGATAAAGTGCCTTCACATATGCCCAATTTCCCAAGTCGGTAGGTTTTGGATAACGCTTCATGGTGGATTCAACCACCGCCTTTGACCAATCCACCTTGGGCTGCAGCTTCCACTGGGCTTCGGCCGGAGGTATCGCCACTGTTTTGCCACCTGCGCCTTGCGCGCTCACCGGTGAGACCGCAGCCATTTGTGTAACAATCGTTACCAGCGCCAGAGCCGCAGCCGTAATGCGTTTATTCCAAGCTCCCATAAAACGTCCCATAAGATGTTTCTGTCTCCCCTGCAGAGATTCAGCTAAAACTAATGGGAGATCAATGCGTGACGCCAAATTCTTAGGGTTGTGCCTGGACTTGCTGCCTTATTGCTCAGCCGCTCAGATTTGCTTGCTAGACCTGCGTCCCGCGGGCGGCTTCATCGCTAGATTAACGAAATGAAAAATTCCCGGTTTGATATCCAGTTGCGCGCCGGACAAACCAGCTTGTAAAGAATTGTTAAATGGCAGCCTAATGAACAACTATCGGTTTATAGTTGCGTCTTATAGGTACAGGGTGATTCCTATCGGAATTCCAACGCAGCCTATTAGTAACTCGAGAATCATGTCTTGCTGCGCACCAACTAAATTTACTCGAAGGAGTTTTCTCATGTTAAAGCGTTTTGCAATTACATTGGCTTTAGCTCTGTTTGCCTGCGCCTATTCATTTGCGCAGCAGGAAAATCAGAGCCAGCCCAATTCGGGATCTAACTCTAACCAGGATCAGCACGAGCGCCGGGGCGGATGGGGGCCGCGCGATCCCTCGCAGATGGTCCAGCACCTGACCCAGGAGCTAAACCTGACCTCTGACCAGCAGTCGAAGATTCTGACGATTCTTCAGGACCAACAGAAACAGATGCAATCTCTGCGCGATGACACCACAACTTCCCAGGACGACAAGCGGGCAAAATTCATGGAGCTGCGCAAGAACACCAACAGCCAGATCCGCTCTGTTCTGACCGAAGACCAGCAGAAGAAGTTCGACGAAATGCAACAAAAGCGCGAACAGCAGATGGGCGGCCGCCGTAACGACGAGCATCCGAAGAACGACGATCACCCCAAGAACGAAGAGCAGCCGAAGTCTGATCAGAAGTAATTTCTGAACTCAAAATCCCGCTGGCCGGCAAAATGGCGAACTGCTTTTTTGCCGGCCAAGACTTCTCGATCCAAATCTGCGTCGATCTACATTCATCTGCGGCTTCTTTATCCTGCCCGCGATCATTTCAACCCGACCATACGGACATGTACCCCTCAGACCAAAAAATACCCTATCGACGACAAAAAACAGCAACTCTGGCCGGAACTGGGGTACAATTCTGCCGCTTCGCAGGTCATGGTGAAGCGTTCTAGTTAGCTGGATTGGTACCGCCTAAAAAGTAAGCTTCAAAATCTCGAATAATAACAGCGCTTTTTCATCGAGCAAGCACCGTAACAGAGCCGTGTACTTTAAGCCACAGCAACGTGAAAGAAGCGTCTTCGAAAAACTATTTACTTCGTTGACACTGCTCCAAGTTTTGATCAGGCGCATATAGCAAGACAATGTAATGCAGCGAAATGAACCTAATTGGAACAACCAGACCGCTTTTGTCTCCCAACTTATGTGGATCAAGCTGTTCATCGGATTGCTCAACACTGCGGCTGCTCGATAAGAAAGCAAAAACAACACTACAACTCCTCCCCCTGAGGAAAACCCGCTGTACGTGCAACAAGGAGACTACATGAACTTGAAAATAGCGAGTATTTCCAAGATCGTTTTGTTAGTGCTTATCTTGATAACTTTATCTGCTCCCCTGGCATTTTCCCAGGAGAGCGAAAATGAGTCGCAGGCAGTTCCTGCCAATCAACTTCCGCTTTTTGACGGAGTTCCCACAGTACGCACGGACATCCATCATGATGTTTCCCTTCCCTTGCGTGACTTGGCGGCGATTGCGCCCCAGCCCGTGGGCATCTTCCACGAAGCGCAGCCAGTGCGGCGCATTCCTCTGCCCGCGGGCATGAGGGCCGCGCAACTCGATGAGGCATTGCAGACCGGCTTTGTTCCTGCCTCGCCCACCGTCAGTAACAGCTTTGATGGCATTGGCCAGGGCCAGTTCGGCTTCGCAGTGAATAGCGCTCCTCCTGATACCAACGGCGCCGTAGGATCCACCCAGTATGTACAGTGGGTGAATAGCTCGTTTGCGATATTCAACAAGGCCACCCGCGCGCTCGTTGCCGGCCCTACCAACGGCAATGCGCTGTGGACAGGCTTTGGCGGCGGCTGCGAAACCAACAATGACGGTGACCCGATCGTTCTTTACGACAAGCTGGCCAACCGCTGGGTCTTCTCCCAGTTCTCGGTCAGCACCACGCCCTTCCTGCAGTGCGTGGCCGTCTCCACCACCTCAGATGCCACGGGCACCTTCAATCGCTATTCTTTCCAATACTCCAACTTCGATGACTATCCCAAAATGGGAGTCTGGCCTGACGCCTACTACGAAACCTTCAACATGTTTAACGGCAACACCTTTGTCGGCTCCGATGCCTGCGCCTATGATCGCAATGCCATGCTGAACGGGCAGCCGGCCAAGCAAATCTGCTTCCAGCAGAACTCCTCCGTCGGCGGCCTGCTGCCCTCTGATCTCGATGGCACCACGCCTCCACCGGCCGGTTCGCCGAACTTCCTGGTTTTCTTCGGCAACAATAATCTCAACCTCTTCAAGTTTCACGTGGATTTCGTCGGCAGCGGCTCGACCTTTACCGGACCGACAACCATTCCCGTAGCAGCCTTCTCTCCCCTGTGCGGCGGAGGCACAGGGGAGAGAAGGCTGCTACGGGAATGGTTGTCGGTCCGGTAAAGGTCGAGCCGCTGCCGACGAAATCCATTCCCGTAG
>WNEY01002982.1_pt1 | contig 12583 bp, 11 predicted proteins | sample 5400531 | NCBI WGS metagenome assembly WNEY01 (sample SAMN13153338, study PRJNA577476) | soil metagenome | isolation source: 200 cm saprolite under Douglas fir tree site 1 | place: USA:California | collected 2015-04-18
TCGGGCTTGTCGAAGATCGCCAGCGTCGTGAGACTGCCTTCCGTCAGCATTCCTTCGAGCGAGACCTCGACGCCCGGCACGAAGTCCTCCACGAGGATCTTCGACGCGCCGTCACCCAGCGCGCGCACCTCGGGCTCGGCCAGGATCGCGGCGATGCGCGACCAAGCGGCCGTGAACTGGGCCGCGGTGTCCGCGCGGATGACGCCGCGGCTCGCCGAGAGCACGAGCGGCTTGAGCACGCACGGGTAGCGCGCTCGCGCCGCGATCGCAGCCGGATCATCGTCGATAGAGAACACCGCGAAAGCCGGCTGGCGCACTCCTCCCCGCGCCAGCGTTTCGCGCATCACCTGCTTGTCCCGCGTCGCGCTGACCGCGGCCAGCGGATTGGCGCGAAGTCCCAGGGCCTGGCCGATGGCGGCGCCAACCACGGTCGTCGCGTCGTCCACCGGCACGACGGCGGCGACCGGATGAGTAGCTGCGTATTCGCGCATCAGCGCGGCTGAGGCGGCCGGATCCGCGAAGGGCAGCGTGAGGAGATGATCCGGCAGGGCAGCGGCCAGCGTATTGGGCCGCTCCGCCGCGACGACCAGGTCGACGTCGAGGCGGCGCGCCGCTTCCACGAAGTCCTCGGTCCGGTAGGTCGTCGTCGGCACCAGCAGGAGCAGGCGCGGCGACGCCATGATCAGCCCTTGTAGAAGCGGTCGAGCGCCTCGACCGCCGCGGGCTCCGACAGCATCGGCGCGTGTCCCATGCCGGGCACCTCCGCGCGCACGAGAGCCGGCTGGCGGCGCACCATGTCGTCGGCTGTCTCCCGGCTCAGCACGTCGCTCTCCGCGCCGCGCACCAGCAGCATCGGGCACGGCAGTGTCTCGAGGGCTTTCCACCAAATCGCGCCGGCCGCGGCCATGACGTCCGGCGACGGGCGCGGGACGAGGCCGATGGCCGGATCGAACTTGAATCGCCACCCGCCATTTCGCTCGCGCACGGCCCACCGCATCTGCTCGGTCACCTGCTGCCGCGGCAGCCGCCGCAGCCACACGTAGCGGCCGAGCGCCCAGTCGACGGCCGCGTCGAGAGTCGGGAAATTCGCGGGCACGTCGGCCGTGTATGCGGCGATGCGCGCGCCTCCCGCCGGGTCGATCTCGGGGCCGATGTCGTTCAACGCGAGGCTCAAGACGCGCTGTGGATGAAACGCGCCGACCGAGAGCCCGCAGAGACCGCCGAGGGAGGTGCCGAGGAAGTGCGCAGATGGGATCTCGAGAGCGTCCATGAGCTTCACGACGTCGTCCGCATATTGGGGCAGCGCGTAGGTCTCGGGCAAGGCCCAATCGCTCTCGCCCCGGCCCCTGAAATCGGGCGCGACCACTCGATAGCGACCGGCAAAGCGCTCAGCGACGCGGTCGAAGGTGTGGCTCTGCTGGGTGAGGCCGTGCAATGCCAACAGGGCGGGCGCGTCGCGCGGCCCCCAGTCCTGCCAGTGGAGCCGCACGCCGTTGATCGTCGTCGTCTCGTCACGATACATGGCGGCCCCATTGGGCCTTGGATGCTGTAAGGTGTCAAGCCGAGGAGGCACCTTCATGAAGGTTGGCATCATGCCATGAAGATCGGGATCATGATTGAAGGGCAGGAAGGCTTGACCTGGGAGCGCTGGCTTCGGCTGGCGCAGACGGCCGAGGACCTGGGCTTCGAGTCGCTGTGCCGCTCCGATCACCTCACTGGGCTCGGCGGCGAGTCCAAGCGGCCGTCGCTCGAGACGTGGACGTCGCTGACGGCCCTGGCGCTTCGCACCAAGCGCATCCGCTTCGGCCCGATGGTCTCGCCGCTGACCTTCTACCACCCGGCGCTCCTCGCCAAGATGGCGGCGGCGGTCGATACGCTCTCGGGCGGGCGGCTCGATCTCGGTCTCGGCGCGGGCTGGAACGAGCACGAGCACAAGATGTTCGGCGTGCCATTCCCGACGGTCAAGGAGAGGCTCGACCGCCTCGAGGCGGGCGCGCGGCTCATTCGCTCGCTCGAGAAGGGCCAGCCCGTCACCCTCAAGCAGCCGCTCTTCCCTCTGGAAAAGGCCGAGAGCTACCCGCTCCCGGCGAGCGGCCGCTACCGCATCGTCATCGGCGGGCGCGGCGAGAAGCGCACGCTCAAGATCGTCGCCGAGTTCGCGGACGAGTGGAACGTGACGCGCGTGGACGTTCCGACCTTCACCGAGAAGCGCGCCGTGCTGGCCGGGCACTGCCGCGCCTTTGGCCGCGATCCCGAGTCGGTTCAGCGCTCGCTCATGGTGCCGTGCGCGGTCGGGCGCGATGCCGCGGAAGTCGGCACGCGCATCGCGGCGGCTCGCGCCGCATTCCCCGCCCTGCCCGCCGACGAGGCCGCGTGGCACGGGGCATCCTTTCTCGCGGGTACGCCGGACCGTGTCGTCGCCGATCTCAAGGCCTGGAAGCAGGCCGGGCTCCAGCGCGTCCTGCTCCAGAGCCTCGACCAGGACGACATCGCCGGCTTCGAGCTCTTCGCGCGCGAGGTCATGCCGAAACTGAACTGAAGGAGCGATCGATGGCCCAAGATCTTTCCGCGTACCTGGACCTGATCAAGCGAAGCCGCCCCGAGGAGATCGTCGTGATCTCGAAGGAGCTCGACCCCGCGTACGAGCTGACGGCGCTGGTGGTCAAGCTCGAGCGCGAGGCCAAGCGCCGCCGGCCCGTGCTGACTAACCTTCACGCGAGCCGCTCCCGCCTGGCGCTCGCGATGGGCTCGGCGCCGGACCAGATGCAGGCGACTTACCTTCGCGCCATGGACAAGCCGATTCCGCCGACGGTCGTCAAGACCGGCCCCTGCAAGGACGTGGTGCTAACCGGAGAGAAGATCAACCTCTACGACCTGCCCCAGATCCTCCACCACGAGGGCGACGCGGGCGCCTACATCACCGCCGCCATCTCCTTCGCCAAGGATCCCACGCGCGAGATCTGGAACTGCGCGTACAACCGCTTGATGATCAAGGGGCGGGATGAGACGTCCATCCATCTCACGGCGGGCAAGCATCTCTGGGAGTTCCAGCGAATAGCCGAGTCACGCGGCGAGCCTCTGCGGGTAGCCTTCGCCATCGGCGTGCATCCCGCGATCGCGCTGGGCGCGCTCGCCATCGGGTCGATCGACGAGGACGAGCGCGCCATCATGGGAGCGCTCTTGCGGGAGCCGCTCGAGCTGGTCAAATGCGAGACCTCGGACGTGCTGGTGCCGGCACACTCGGAGTTCATCATCGAGGCCGAGATCCTTCCCGGCGCGCGCACGCCGGAAGGGCCTTTCGGCGAATTCACCGGCTACAGCCTGGGCGAGCGACCGCGCGAAGTGGTCAAGGTCAAGGCCATCACCCACCGCGCTGGCGCCTTCTTCCAGGACATCTCGGTCGCTCACCTCGACCACATGCTGCTCTCCACGATCCCGATGGAGGCCAATCTCTACCGCGCGGTCCGCGCCATGGTGCCTTCGGTCAAGGCCGTCCGGGTGCCGGGGCCGTTCACCTGCTACGTCTCGATCGAGCAGCGGCTGCCTGGCCAGGCCAAGAACGCCCTCCTCGCCGTGCTGGGCGCCGACCTCTACATGAAGCGCGTGGTCGTGGTGGACCAGGACGTGGACATCTTCGACGACAGACAGATGACCTGGGCGATCGCGACACGCTGCCAGCCCGACCGGGACATCACCATCATCACGCATGCCCGCGGCTCGGACCTCGATCCGTCCACCAAGGAGGACGGCTACACCGCCAAGTGGGGCGTGGACGCGACGGCCAAGCCGTCGCTCGCCGCCTATACGCCTCGCCACCGCGTGCCGTCCGAGGCCTGGAAACGGATCAACCTGAAGGACTTCGGGCTTCAGTGACCGAGAGCTTCTCCGCGCTGCTCGATGCGGCAGCGCGCCGCCGCGGCCTTGCTCCTGCCCTCGTGGGGGACGGCGGCGCGCTGACGTGGCGCGAGCTCGAATTGCGCGCGGGCGGCGCGGCGCGCAGGCTCTCGCGCCGCGGAGTCCGCGCCGGCGACACCGTCGCCCTTCTCCTCCCGAACGGCTGGGGCTTCGTCGCCGCGCTCTGGGGAACGCTCAAGCTCGGCGCAACCGCGGTCCCGCTCAACCCACTCCTTTCCCCCGACGAGCGAGACCGGGTGTTGGCGCATCTCGGACCCGCGCTGGTCGTCGACGAGCTCTCCGGTAGCGAAGAGGCCATGTGGGACAGCGCGGACGGCAAGGCGCCCGCGCTTATCCTCTACACCTCCGGCAGCACGGGACAGCCGAGGGGCGCCGTCCTGTCGCATGCCGCGCTACGGGCCGCCAACGAGTCCTGGGCCGGGCCCGTCATGCGGCTCACGCCGCAAGAGGTCGTGCTCGCCGTCCTCCCGCTCGCGCATTCCTTCGGCCTCAACGGCGCGCTCCTGGCTCCGCTGCTGGCGGGCGCCACCGTGGCGCTCAGCGAGCGCTTCGTTCCAGAAGCCGCGCTGCGCGCCATCTCGCGGCACGGGGTCACCGTATTCCCCGCCGTCGCGACCATGTTCCAGCGCATGCTCGAGCTGCCTGAGCTCTCGCGAGCCGCCTGCTCGACTCTGCGCATCGCCGTATCCGGAGCGGCCCCCTGCCCGTGGGAGCTGGCCGAAGCGTGGCGGCTCCGTACGGGAGTCAGGATCGTGCGCGGGTACGGCATGACCGAGCTGTTCCGCCCGATCTCCTACCTGGCCGACGATCCAACGGATCTCAAGGACGCCATCGGCAGGCCCGTGCCCGGCGTCGAGGTGCGCGTGGCAGACGAAGACGGCCGGCCGCTCGGGGCGGGCGAGCCGGGAGAGCTGTGGATCCGCACGCCGGCCGCGATGGACGGCTATCTCCGCGCCGAGGAGGACACCCGGGCCGTCCTGCGCGACGGGTGGTTCCGCACCGGCGATCTCGGCACCGTCTCGAGCGAAGGGTTCGTGAGCGTCGTAGGGCGGAAGAAGGACCTGATCCTGCGCGGCGGCTACTCCGTGGCGCCGGGCGAAGTCGAGGCCGCGCTTATGGCGCATCCGTCCGTGGCGGAGGCGGCCGTGATCGGAACGCCCGACGCCGTCCTGGGAGAGGAGATCGCGGCCTTCGTGATCCTCCGGCCGGGCGCGCGCGTCGATGCGCCGGAGCTGGTCGAGTTCTGCCGCGAGCGGCTCGCGACCTTCAAGTACCCGCGCCGGGTGTCCATCGTGACCGAGCTGCCCAGGAGCGCCACGGGCAAGGTCCTGAAGTGGCGCCTCGGGAGCCTTTGACACCTTCCCCCCATCCCGCGTAGACTCCCCGAAGTCTCCGCATTCTGACCTGAAAGGCGGGCATCAGGTGGCGTCCAGCGAGCTTGTCTACAACCCTCTCCTGCCGGAGTTCCACGCCAATCCCTACCCCTTCTACCGCCGCCTGCGGGAGGAAGATCCGGTCCACGTGAGCCCCCTCGGGATCTGGGTGCTGACGCGCTACGAGGACGCGGTCATGGTGCTGCGCGACGCGCGCTTCGGGCGGGAAGGCATCGCCGAGCTGCAGGAAGCCCGGCTCGGCGCCGCACGCCCTCGCCCCAAGAACAGCCGGGACATGCTCTTCCGCGACCCCCCAGACCACACCCGCCTGCGCTCCCTCGTGAGCCGGGCGTTCACACCGAGGGTCGTGGAGGAGATGCGGCCGCACATCCAGGAGATCGTCGACGGCCTGCTGGACCGCGTCGAGGGCTCGGGCGGCATGGACGTGATCGAGGATCTCGCCTACCCGCTCCCGGTGCGCGTGATCTGCGAGATGCTCGGCGTGCCGACCTCCGACCAGGAGGTGTTCAGGCAGTGGTCCGCGGACATCGCGCGCAGCCTGGACGCGGCGCTCTTTCCCGCGGATTCGGGCGTCGGCACACGCGGCCAGGAAGCGAGCGACGCGCTCAAGGAGTACTTCCGCTCGCTCATCGCCGTGCGCCGCAAGCATCCCCAGCCGGACCTGCTCTCGGGCCTGATCGCCGCCGAGGAGCAGGGCGACAAGCTCACCGAAGCGGAGCTCCTCTCCACGTGCGTGCTGATCTTGATCGCCGGCCACGAAACCACCGTCAACCTGATCGGCAACGGCCTCCTGGCCCTGCTCGGCAATCCAGACCAGCTGCGGGCGCTCGCGAACGACCCCGCGCTGATCCAGACGGGCGTGGAGGAGCTCTTGCGCTACGACGGCCCCGTGCAGCGGACGTCACGCATGACCATGGCGGACGTGGAGATCGGGGGGAAGAAGATCGCCAAGGACTCCGTCGTCGTCGCGGCCATCGGGGCGGCGAACCGCGACCCGGCGGTCTTCGCCGATCCGGAGCGCCTCGACGTCGCGCGGAAGGACAACCGGCACATCGCCTTCGGCTTCGGGATCCACTTCTGTCTGGGCGCCTCCCTGGCCCGCATCGAGGGGCAAGTCGCCATCGGCACGCTGCTGCGCCGCTGGCGCGCGCTCAAGCTCGTCTCGGACATTCCCGAGTGGCGTGAGTCCTCGGTGCTCCGCGGGCTCAAGACGCTGCCCATCACTTTCTGATCACACGAGGAGAATCGGACATGGACAAGCCCATCGGCCCGCAGGTCAGCCGCCGGGACCTCATCAAGCTCGGAGGCATGGCGGTCGCAGCGGGCGCCGCCGGCACCGGCTGGAGCCTTCTCGATGCGCCCAACGCGGAGGCACAGGCGCCGAAGCGCGGCGGGACATTTCGCATGCGATTCCACCTCGCGCCCGTGCACTTCGATCCGCAGGTCACGGTGGCGTTCACCACGATGCTGCCGCTCTCGTTCACCCACAGCCGGCTCGTCAAGGTTAAGGCCGGCTCCGCGGTGAAGCCCGGAACCCAGCCGCTCGAGCCCGATCTGGCTGAGTCCTGGATCCAGCCCAACGACACGACCTACGTCTTCAAGCTCCGCAAGGGCGTGCGCTGGCACAACAAGCCGCCGGTGAACGGGCGCGAGCTCACGGCCGACGACGTGAAGTACAGCTTCGAGCGCTTCATGCTCCCGGCCAATCCCAACCGCGGCCTCCTCGAGCAGGTGGACAAGATCGAGGTCGTCGACAAGTACACGATCAAGTTCACGCTGAAGGAGCCCTTCGCCTGGTTCCTCGACGCGGTGGCGTCGACCTCGACCTGGATTGTCGCCAAGGAAGCGGTAGACCAGTACGGCGACCTCAAGCGGCCCGAGAGCTGCGTCGGCACGGGCCCCTTCATGCTCGAGCGCTACGAGCCCAACCTCCGGCTCACCTACGTGCGCAACCCGAACTACTTCGTCCCGGGGCTGCCGCACGTCGACGGCGTGGACGTGGCGATCGAGACCGATCCGGCCTCGGCGTTCGCGGGATGGCTGTCGGGCAGGTACGACTTCGGCCCCGAGTACGGCATGGTCGTGCGCCGGAGCGATCTCCCCGCGGCCAAGCAGCGCAAGCCGGGGCTGCAGACCCAGGACTACGTCGTGGTCTTCGGCGGCATCACCTGGGTGCACGTCGACCAGGAGCCCTTCAAGGACCTGCGCGTGCGCCGGGCCATCGCCATCGCGACCAACTGGAAGGAAGTGCTCGAGACGAACGCCTGGTCACAGGGCCACGGCGTGCCCAATCCGGCCATCCCCGCCGCGTTCAAGGACTGGTCCATCCCGATCGATCAGCTGCCGCCGGAGGGCAAGCGACTCTACGACTTCGACCCCAAGGAGTCGAAGCGGCTCCTGACCGAGGCGGGCCTTGCCGGCGGTCTCAAGACGACCGTCGAATCGACAGCCGGGTACGGCCCCGACTTCATCGACGGGGTGCAGGTGACGCTCGGGAGCTGGAAGAAAGGCGGCATCGACGCGGAGCTCAAGCTCAAGGAGTACGGCGCCTTCATCTCCAGCACCATCTTCGGCAAGTTCGACAAGATGGGCACCGGGCTCTTCGGCGCCTGGACCGACCCGGACAGCTACCTCTACCGCTATTTCATCCCGGGGCAGCCGCTCAACGCCCAGGGCATCAACGATCCCAAGCTCACGGAGATGATCAAGCTCCAGCGTCGCACCTTCAACGTGGCCAAGCGCCGCGAGATCATCTACGACATCCAGCGCCATGTCTCGCTGCATGCCTGGGGACTCTACGGCCCGTCGGTCAGCGCGGTCGCGGCGTGGGAGCCCTACGTCAAGAATTTCGCTCCCAACATCGGTCACGACTACGGCGGCCGCCTGATGGTCGCCTGGCTCGACCGTTGACGGCGCGCGCCGGACGCTAGCGCGTGAGGCTCAAGGGCAAGGTCGCGCTCATCACGGGCGCGGGCTCGGGCATCGGCCGCGCGATCGCGACGCTGTTCGCACAGGAAGGCGCGCGCGTGATCGCGAACGACCTCAAGGACACGGCCGCACGGGAGACCGTGGAGGCTCTGGGCGCCGCGGGCTCGGGCGCCCGCGCGATCCGGGCTGACGTGGCCGACAGCGCGCAGGTCAAGGCCATGTTCGCGGAAGTGGAGCGCGAGTTCGGCTCGCTCGACGTGCTCGTCAACAACGCAGGCATCGCCGGAACCTCCGCCGCGGACCGGGACAAACTCCGCGAGCGAGCCGACACCCGCATCATGGAGCTCATGAGCGGCCAGGGCATCCGGACCCACCTGGACGTCACGCAGGAGATGACGGACGAGGCCTGGCACCGGATGATCGCCGTACACCTGAACGGAACCTTCTTCTGCACGCGCGAGGCGCTCAAACTCATGAGCCGCCGCGACCAGGGGGCCATCATCAATATGTCGAGCGTGGCGGCCTGGGGGATCGAGGCCGTGCCGCACTACAGCGCGGCGAAGGCCGGCATCCTCGGCTTCACCCGCGCGGTCGCGCGTGAGGTCGCGTCGCGAAAGATCCGGGTGAACGCGATCTGCCCCGGCTACATCGACACGCCGATGACACAGCCGATGTCCGACCTGATGCGCAAGGCGACCATCGCGCGGACGCCGCTCGGCCGCTACGCGGAGCCGCGCGAGGTGGCGCAGACGGCGCTCTTCCTCGCGTCGGACGACAGCTCCTTCTTCACCGGCCAGTGGCTCTCGCCGAACGGCGGCCTCCTGATCGCGTGATCCACGACGACTCTCACCCGCAACGACCACGGGAGTGACCATGGGACTGCTCGACGGAAAGACCGCAGTGGTGACCGGAGCCGGCCGCGGCATCGGCCGGGGCATCGCGCTCGCGCTGGCCAAGGCCGGCGCGAAGGTCGTCGTCAACGACCTCGGCACGGGACTCGACGGCGAGGGAGTAGCAACGGGTCCCGCCGCCGCGGTCGTGGACGAGATCGTGAAGGCCGGCGGCACCGCCCAAGCCAACTACGGGTCCGTCGCCGACTACAAGCAGGCGACCGAGATGGTCGAGCAGGCCGTCAAGGCGTGGGGGCGGATCGACATCCTCGTGAACGTCGCGGGCATCCTGCGGGACCGCATGATCTTCAACATGAGCAAGGAGGAGTGGGACGCGGTGCTGGCGGTGCATCTCGACGGCACCTTCTTCTGCACCCGCGCCGCCTCGATCGCGATGCGCGAGCAGAAGGCCGGCCGGATCATCAGCATGTCGTCCGTCTCGGGGCTCGGCGCGCCGGGCCAGCCCAACTACGCCGCCGCCAAGGCGGGCATCATCGGCCTGACCTGGTCGACGGCGAACGCCATGGCGAAGTACAACGTCACCGCCAACGCGATCATGCCGAGCGGCGCCACGCGCATGATCGACTCGACGCCCAGGGGCAAGAAGGTCTTCGAGGAAACGGGCAAGTGGCCGAGCGAGCAGGCCGTCGGCACCGAGCGCGACCCGGACAACGTGGCGCCGCTCTGCGTCTTCCTCTCGAGCGACGCCGCGGCGCACGTCAACGGGCAGGTCTTCCACTCCTTCGGCTACGGCTACACGCTCCTGGCCCAGCCGCAGGCGATCCGCCGGATCGACGCCGACCGCCGGCTCGAGCCCGAGGAGCTCATCAAGCTCCTGCCCGAGACCTTCGGCCCGAGCCTGCACGAGCCGCCCGGCACGAATTTCGGGCGGACGCTCCACGAGCGCCCCAAGAGCGAGTGGAAGGACCTCGGCAAGGGCGCGCGCTTCTGGCAGTGGCCCCGGGAGGACCGGTGAGGCGGTGAAGAGCGTCCTCCTCGTCTGTCACGCCAATACCTGCCGCAGCGTGATGGCCCACGTCCTGCTCGAGAAGATGCTCGCCGAGCGCGATGCCGGCGGGCGCGTGCAGGTCCGCTCCGGCGGCATCGCGAACCACGCGCGCGACGGGATGATCCCGTCGCTCGACGCGCGGATCGTCCTCCGCGAGGACGGCATTCACCTCGCCGAGGACGCGATGGCCTCGACGGACCTGAGAAGGCACCGCGAGCTGATCGCCGACGCTCACCTGATCCTGACCATGACCAACCAGCAGAAGGAAATGCTGGGATCCTACGACGAGGCGCGGGGCAGGCTCGTGTTCACGCTGAAGGAGTTCGCCGGCGAAGAGGGCGACATCGGCGATCCCTTCAACCAGGGCGAGGATCGCTACCGCTTCTGCCGCGACGAGATCAAGCGCTGCCTCGAGAAGGGCGTCGACCGGCTCATCCTCACCCTCTCCTAGCAGGCCCGCCCGGCCGCTCTACTGCGCGGTTTTGAGCACGTCGGGGTGGAAGCGTATCCCGTGGCCCGGCACGTCGAGCGGCCGGATCATGCCGCGGTCGATCACGGGCGCCTGCTCGAAGATCCCGTCCACGAAGTACGGCAGGTATTCGATGTACAGCGCGTTCGGCGAAGCGCCCAGGAGTGGCGTCATCAGCTCCGGGAAATGGTGGGGAGCCACGGGCAGGTTCTTCGCTTCGATGAGCCCGAACGCGCGGAGCATGGGCGTGATGCCGCCCATGCGCAGGATGTCCGGCTGCACGATGTCGACGGCGCCGCGCTCGACGAGGCGGGCGATGCCCTGCGGCAGGTACATGCTCTCGCCCGATGCCGTCTTGAAGGGCGCGCGGCGGCGAAACTGACCGAGGTCCTCGATCTGGTAGGGCTGCAGCGGCTCCTCGATCCAGAAGACGGGCAGCTCGCGAAGCACGGCCATGCGATCGAGGGCCTCGGACACCGTGCGGAAGGCGCAGTTGGCGTCGATCATCAGGCGCCGCGTGGCGCCCACCAGCGACGCGACGGCGCGCACGCGCTCGAGGTCCTGGCGCGGGTCCGGGTGCCCGACCATGACCTTCACGCCGTGGACGCCCTTCTCGAGAATCTTGGCGGTCTGCTGGCGGAGCTCGTCGAGCGACAGCGAGAGAAGTCCCACCGTGGCGTAGACGGGCAGCGGCTTGGCCTCGTGGCCGAGCATGCGGTAGAGCGGGATCTTGTGCGCCTGCGCCGCGAGATCCCAGCACGCGATGTCGACCGCGGCCATGGCAAAGGCGCCGATGCCTTCGGGACCCGTGAAGCTGAGCCGCCGCGCCATGGCTTCCCACAGATCGCGCGGGGCGAGCCCATCGGCGCCGACCGCCACAGCTCTCAGCTCCTCGATGCACGCGCGAATGGCCTGGGCGCCGAACCCCGGCGTGAAGGCATAGCCCAATCCCTCCAGGTCTCCCGCCTTAAGCCTGACCGTGACGTAGTCGAGGGAGGGCAACGCCTTGCCGGCTGTGCCCAGAGGCTTCTGGAAGCCCAGCCGGCTCGTCGAGAGGGACAGGTGCGCGGTGATCAGGTCCGATATGGGAAGAGCAGGCATGGCGCTTCTTCAATATGGCCAGACGGCCCCGGGCGCTGTCAATGACCCCGCCGTCGGGGGCCCGACACACTGTCAGGACCGCCGACGCAGGAGCTGACGCCCCGGTGATATGACGCGGCGAACGGCCGCCCGCTTTCGCCAGCCATTTCCCGTGTTTGCCCGCGGACGACCCCAAAGGATTCCCGTGGCAGAGTTCGCGCGACAGACAATGGAGCTGAGGAACCAGCCCTTCGTGCCCGGGCCGGCCAACGGCGCGGATACGCCCGAGCCCGGCATCACGCGCACGTGGTCCATCGCGCCGGCGGGCCCGACCGTCGCGCCCAACCGACTCGCGACCATCCAGGTGATCGTACGTGTCGATCGGGCGACCGGCACGCTCGGCGCCCAGAACATCACGCTGACGACGATGCGCGCGGAGTAGCGGCCCGCCGCCCTACGCCAGATCCAGCCGCTCGCCGGGCCGGTGCCAGGTGGCCTCGAGGCCCCGCCGGAAGATCTTGATCCTCGCAGTGCCGCGCGCCGTGACGCTGCCGTCGTCCTCCACCCGCGCAAGCGCGCCTTCCTCGAGCCCGATCACCGGGTTGGCGTTGACGACGTGGTATTCGCGTATGCGGTCGTCGCGCGTCTCGCTGCCGGGAGCCATCGCGGGGTCCGTCTCCTTGTAGTGCGGGTTGATGTTGAACCGCACGAGACCCAGGGCCTCGAAGGTGTCGAGCGCGACCACGTTCCAGTCATTGGTCGTGAGGATCGTCGGGCCCGCGACGTTGGAGCCCGCGCTGGCGCCGACGTACGGCATGCCGCCCGCGACCCTCACCCGGATCGCGGACAGGAGCCCCGCCCCGCGCAGCCGCTTCAGGAGCGCGTACGTGTTGCCCCC
>WNEY01002983.1_pt1 | contig 12581 bp, 12 predicted proteins | sample 5400531 | NCBI WGS metagenome assembly WNEY01 (sample SAMN13153338, study PRJNA577476) | soil metagenome | isolation source: 200 cm saprolite under Douglas fir tree site 1 | place: USA:California | collected 2015-04-18
TGTTCATCGCGATCCTGATCATCACGGGGCTGGCCTTTGTGATCGTGGAGGCCGGGCTGATCTGGTTCGTGATCAAGTACCGCGGTCGCCCGGGGCGCAAAGCACACTACACGCACGGCAGCGCCAAGGCCGAGGTGATCTGGACCGCGATTCCGGCGGTCACCGTCGTCGCGCTGGGGCTGGTGAGCAACCACTACTGGAAGGAGATCAAGGGCCGCGACAGCATCCCCGCCGACGCCTACCCCATCGGTATCCACGCGAAGCAGTTCGAGTGGCAGGTGACCTACCCGGGCCCGGACGGCCAGCTCGGCACCGCGGATGACTTCACCGTCCGCAACCAGCTGCACGTGCCGGTGGGCCGGAACATCGTCGTCGTCCTCACGTCGGAGGACGTGGTGCACTCGTTCTGGGTGCCGGTGCTGCGGGTCAAGCAGGATGCCGTGCCGGGGATGACGATCCGCGCGTGGTTCCAGGCGACGGTGCCGGGCGAGTACGAGCTCGGCTGCGCGGAGCTGTGCGGGATGGGGCACTATCGCATGCGGGCGCGGGTGTTCGTCCACACGCCCGCGGAGTTCACCGCCTGGATGCAGCAGCAGATCCAAGGAGGGGCCACGTCATGAGCAGCATCGCCGCGGCCGCGCCGGCCGTCCACGCGCACCACGACGACCGGAGTTTCATCCGCAAGTACATCTTCTCGACCGATCACAAGATCATCGGGATCCAGTTCCTGTTCGTCAGCCTGTTCTTCCTCTTTTTGGGAGGGCTGCTGGCGATGCAGATCCGCTGGCAGCTGGGCTACCCCGGCCGGCCGATGCCGGGCGGCGGCATCCTCCCCGAGACGATGGCGCCGGGCGGGGTGATCCTCCCCGAGTACTACATCCAGCTGGTGACGATGCACGGCACGTTCATGGTGTTCTTCGCCATCATGCCGCTGCTCGTGGGCGTGTTCGCCAACTATCTGATCCCGCTGAAGATCGGCGCGCACGACATGGCGTTCCCGCGCATCAACATGTGGTCGTTCTGGAGCGCGCTCACGGGGGGCCTCGTGATGTTCGCGAGCCTCTTCGTCCCGGAGGGCGCGGCCCGCGCGGGTTGGACCATGTACGCGCCGCTGTCGGCGCGCCACGACCTCTCGGGGGCGGGAGTCGGCCAGGAGTTGTGGTCGATCTCGATCGTGCTGCTCGGCCTCTCGTCGATCCTCGGCTCGCTCAACTACATCACCACCATCATCAACAACCGCACGCCCGGGATGACGTGGTTCCGCCTGCCGCTGTCGGTGTGGGCGCTGTTCATCACGGCGATCCTCGGGCTCCTCGCCCTGCCGGTGCTGTCCGGCGCGGCGATCATGCTGCTGTTCGAGCAGATCCTGGGGACGCACTTCTTCGATCCGGCCGCGGGCGGGCAGGTGCTGCTGTGGCAGCACCTGTTCTGGTTCTTCGGGCACCCGGAGGTCTACATCCTCATCCTGCCCGGGATGGGCATGGTCTCCGACATCGTCGCCAACGGCAGCCGCAAGCCGATCTTCGGCTACCACTCGATGGTGTTCGCGCTCGTCGGCATCGGCTTCCTCGGCTGGGTGGTGTGGGGCCACCACATGTTCATGAGCGGGATGAATCCGACGCTCGGCTCCACGTTCATGGTCACCACCATGATCATCTCGGTCCCGTCGGCGATCAAAGTGTTCAACTGGATGGGCACGATGTGGCGGGGCAATCTGCGCTTCCACGTGCCGATGCTGAACGCGATCGGGTTCGTCGCCATGTTCGTGATCGGCGGGCTGTCGGGGGTGTTCATGGCGGCGACGCCGGTGGACATGCCGATCCACGACACCTACTTCATCGTCGCGCACATCCACTACGTGCTGTTCGGCGGCAGCCTGTTCGCGCTGTTCGGGGCGATCACCTTCTGGTACCCGAACATGTTCGGTCGGATGATGAACGAGCGCTGGGGGAAGATCCACTTCTGGCTCACGATGCTGTTTTTCAACCTGACGTTCTTCCCGATGCACATTCTCGGCATGGGCGGGCATATGCGCCGGATCTACGACCCGACGCAGTACAACTTCCTCAAGCCCTACCAGCCGATGAACACCTTCATCACGATCGCCGCGTTCGCGCTGTTCGCCTCGCAGCTGATTTTCGCCTTGAACTTCATCCTCAGCCTCAAGTGGGGGAAGAAAGCGCCGCTGAATCCGTGGGAGGACAACGGCCTGGAGTGGACGCTGCCCACCCCGCCGCCGCACGGCAACTGGGAGCGGCCCCCGGTGGTGTATCGGGGCCCGTACGAGTACAGCGCGCCGCAGGTCGCCGAGGACTATTTGCCGCAAGCGAAGAAGCTCCCCACCGACCGCGAGCCGGCCGCCGCGCCGGTTGCGGGCCACTGACGCCGAAAGGGATTCCATGGCGCACGCGACCGCGACCGTCGATGTGATGCGACCCCCGGTGGCCACCGAACGGGGAGTGGACACCTACGACATGAAGCTGGGGATGTGGGTGTTCCTCGGGTCGGAAGTGATGTTCTTCACGGCGCTGATCGGCTCCTACATCGTCCTGCGCTTCGGGGCGTCCCCCAACCCGTGGGTGCAGCCGGGCAAAGTCCTGAGCATCCAGATCACCGCGTTCAACACCTTCCTCCTCATCTGCTCGTCGGTCTCGATGGTGAAGGCGTACGCCTCCATCGCCGACGGCAACGTCAAGATGATGAAGGTGTGGCTGCTGGTGACGATCCTCTGCGGCGCCACGTTCGTGGGCGTCCAGGCCTACGAGTACACGCACCTGATCCACCACGGCTTCCAGCCGAGCGGCTACCGCGAGGGCAGCGAGCTGGCGGAGCTGGCCGCGGCGAATCCGGTCGCTTACGGCGCGGCGACGGCGGGGCTGTACGGGTCCACGTTCTTCACGATGACCGGGTTCCACGGCTTCCACGTGACCTGCGGCGTCATCTCGATGACCTACGTGTTCATCCGGGCGCTGCGCGGCAAGTACAGCCAGCAAGACCATCGCGGCATCGAGGTGATCGGCCTCTACTGGCACTTCGTCGACCTGGTGTGGATCATCCTCTTCACGATCGTCTACCTGATCTGAGGACGACTCATGGCCGAGACGCGCCACGCGCATCCGCCGTACTTGCTGATCTGGCTCTACCTGTTCGTGCTGACGGTGGCCGAGATCGCCCTCGCGTTCGAGCTGCCGTTCTCGCGGAACGTGAAGCTGATTCTCCTGCTGTTCCTGGCGGTCTGGAAGGCGTTCCTGGTGGCCATGTTCTTCATGCACCTGAAATTCGAAAAGTGGAACCTGCGACTGATCGCGATCGTGCCGCTGCCGCTGGCGCTGATTCTGGTGCTGGCCGTCATCACCGAGCACGTCTGGTAGCCTTCCTCGAGCTGACCAAGCCGGGGATCACCCAGCTGGTCCTGCTCACCGCCGCCGCGGGCTTCTACCTCGGGGCCCGGGGCGGCGTGCAGCTCGCCCTGCTGCTGCACACTCTGGTCGGCACCGCGCTCGTCGCGGCCGGGACCAACGCGTTCAACCAGCTGCGCGAGCGGGACGTCGACGCCCTGATGCACCGCACCGCCGGCCGGCCGCTGCCGTCGGGGCGGCTCACCGCGCGCGCGGCGGGCGCGTTCGCGGGCGTCATCTCCGTCGGCGGCGTCCTCTGGCTCGCCGCGTTCGTCAACCTCGTGACCGCGGGCCTGGCGACCTTGACGCTCGTCTGCTACGTGTACCTCTACACGCCGATGAAGCGCCGCACGTCGCTCAACACCCTCGTCGGCGCGGTGCCCGGCGCGCTGCCGATCGTGGGGGGATGGACCGCCGCCGGGGGCGAGCTCGGCCCGGCGGTCCTCGCCCTCTTCTGGATCCTGTTCCTGTGGCAGCTGCCGCACTTTCTCGCGCTCGCCTGGATCTACCGCGACGACTACCGCCGCGGCGGGTTGGTGATGCTCGGCGTCGACGACGAGGACGGCACCCGCACGGGCAGGATGGCCCTGCTCTACGGGGCCGCGCTCCTGCCCGTGAGCCTGCTCCCCACGTTGCTCGGCGTCACCGGCGTCTGGTACTTCTTCGGCGCGCTGGCGTTGGGGCTGGCGTACGCCGCAGCGGGGGCGACCCTGCTCCGCGGCGCGACGCCGCGGCAGGCGTGGCGGCTGTTCCTTGCCTCGATCGTCTACCTGCCGTCGCTGCTCACCCTGATGGTGTTTGATAAGGTCGCCACGTGAACCGCCGAGCCGTGGCTTCAGCCACGGTGGCCTGAGGCGCCGATGATCCCGTTTCACAAGCTGCTCATCGGCACCGCCATCGCGTTCTGCGCGCTGATGGCCGGATGGGCGGCGTGGCGCTACTCCGCGGAGGGCGGCTCGGGCATGCTCGTGCTGGGTGGCGCGTTCGTCGTCGCCGGCGCCGCGTTGAGCTACTACCTGCGCCACCTGAAACGCTTCCTCGGCCGCTGATGCTCTCCGCGCTGCTCCAGATCCAGCACGACTCCCCCCGGATGGAGAGCGTCTACTTCTGGAGCGCCGTGCTCATCGCGATCACGCCGATCGTCGTGTTCGGCGGCGTGGGGGTGTGGCTGCTGCGCAAGTATTGGCGCGAGCGACGCGCCGGAACGCGGAACGCGGAAGGGGGAACGCGGAACGAAACGACAGGCTGATGTTCCGCGCTCCGCGTTTCCCGTTCCGCGTTGTACATTGAGCACATGACCGCCTCCGGATCCCCCGAGCACCGCCAGGTCGTCCGCTACGCGTTCTACAAGCTCGACCCCGCGTGGCGCCGCTTGCCTCCCGAGCGTCAGGCTGCGGGAAAAGCCGAGTTCGCCGAGACGATCGAGAGGTTTCACGGACGGCTGCTGCTGCGGCCGTACGGACTCGTCGGCATCCGCGGCGACTGCGACGTGCTGCTGTGGCAGGTGGCCGAGGACCTCGACGCCTTGGTCGAGTTGCAAACCGCGCTGAACCGCACCGACCTCGGCGCCTACCTCTCCATCCCCTACAGCTACCTCGCGATGACGCGGCGCTCGATCTACGAGTTCCCGCAGGACACGGCGCGCGACCAGCGGCTCGTCATCCGCCCCAGCGCGGCGAAGTACCTGTTCGTGTATCCGTTCATCAAGACGCGCGGCTGGTACGCCCTGCCCAAGACCGAACGCCAGCGCATGATGGACGAGCACGTGCACGTGGGTCGCAAGTATCCGACGATCCGTCTCAACACCACCTACTCCTACGGCCTCGACGATCAGGAATTCGTCGTCGCCTTCGAAGGTGACCAGCCCGCCGAGTTCCTCGATCTCGTGATGGAGCTGCGCGAGAGCGAGGCCTCCGCGTACACCCTGCGCGACACCCCCACGTTCACCTGCGTGCAGATGGGTCTGTGGGAGCTGCTGGATACGCTCGGCGGGGCGGGGGCATCGCGGGCGGAGCCACGGCGCCCGGTGCGCGACGATGGCTTCACCCCCGTCGCGACCCTGGCCGAGCTGCCCCCCGGCGGGAGCAAGCGGGTGTACGCCGCGAACGACGCCGTCGCCCTGTTCAACGTCGGCGGCACCGTGTACGCGATCGCCAACCGCTGCACCCACGCGCGCGCCAGCCTGTCGGAAGGCACGGTCGATGCCGGGCGCTGCGCGGTGACGTGTCCCTGGCACGCCGGCGTCTTCTCGCTCGAGACCGGGCAAGTGCTGTCCGGCCCGCCAGGCCTTCCCGTCCCGACGTACCGGGTCAAGGTGGAGGGGGACACGATCCTCATCGCCCCCGCCGCTCCCGCCGAGGCGCGCGAGCCGACGGTTGCCCGCTGAGCTCCCCCGGTTCCTGAAGGCCTGCCGCCGCCAACCGGTCGACGCCACTCCGGTCTGGTTCATGCGTCAGGCGGGCCGTTACCTCCCCGAATACCGCGCCATGCGCGACAGGCACTCGCTGCTCGAGCTGTGCCACACACCCGACCTCGCCGCGCAGGTCACGCTGCAACCCATCCGTCGCTTCGCCGTCGACGCCGCCATCTTGTTCGCCGACATCCTGCTGCCGTTCGAGCCCCTGGGGCTCGGCCTGTCGTTCGCGGCCGGCGAGGGGCCGCGGATCACCCGCCCGATCCGGGACGCGGCGGCGGTGCGCGCGCTGCCGATCCTGGAGCCCGAGGAGAGCCTCGGGTACGTCCTCGAAGCCGCGCGGCGCGTCGCGCGGGAGCTGCCGCCGCACGTCCCCCTCGTCGGGTTCGCGGGCGCGCCGTTCACGCTCGCGAGCTACGCGATCGAGGGGGGACCCTCCAAGACCTTCGCCCGGACGAAGGACTTCATGCACCTGACGCCTGACACCTGGCACCTCCTGTTGGACCGCTTCGCCGACCTGACAGGTCGCTACCTCGCCGCGCAGGCGCGTGCCGGCGCCCGGGCCCTGCAGCTGTTCGACAGCTGGGTGGGGTGCCTGTCGCCCGCGGAGTACCGCGAATACGTGCTGCCCCACAGCCGCACGGCGCTGGCGCTCGCCGCCGCGGCGGACGTTCCGGTCATCCACTTCGGCACGGGGACGGGCCCCTTTCTCGAGGACTTCGCCGCGGCCGGCGGGGACGTGATCGGCGTCGACTGGCGCATTCCCCTCGACGTCGCCTGGGCCCGGCTTCAGGGCGGCCAGGGAATCCAGGGGAACCTCGATCCCGCTGCTCTGCTCGCGCCGCGCGATGTCCTCCGTCGCCAGATCCGGGAGGTGCTCGACCGCGCGGGCGGCCGGGCGGGGCACGTCTTCAATCTCGGGCACGGCGTCGTCCCCGAGACGCCGCCCGACGCGGTCGCGTTCGTCGTGGAGCAGGTTCATGGCGGGTGAGGCGTACGCCGTCATCCTCATGGCCTATGGCGGGCCGGAGACGGTGGACGACGTCGAGCCCTATCTCCTGGACGTCCGCGGCGGCCGCCCCACGAGCCCGGAGCTGGTGGCCGAGATCCGCGGCCACTACGCGCAGATCGGCGGCGGCTCGCCGATTCGGCGGTGGACCGCCGCCCAGGCGGCGGCGCTCGCCGAGGCGCTGCGGCTGCCGGTGTACGTCGGCATGCGGCACTGGCATCCGTTCATCAAGGACACGGTGGAGCGCATCGTAGCTGACGGCCATCGGCGCGTCGTCGCCGTCGCGATGGCCCCCCACTACTCGACGCTGTCGGTCGGAGCCTACGAGAAACGGCTGATCGAAGCCGCCGGCGGAAGGCTCGAGCTGGCGCTGGTGCGGAGCTGGGGCGAGCATCCGCTGTACCTCGAAGCCCTACATGAACACCTCGCCGAGACGCTGCAGCGGTTCCCCGCCCCCCTGGAGGTGCAGGTGATCTTCACCGCGCACAGCCTCCCGCGGAGAATCCTGGAGACGGGCGACCCGTACCCCGACGAGCTGCGCCGCTCCGCCCAGGCATTGGCGGCGCGGTTGCGGCTGCGCCCCGACCAATGGGACGTCGCGTGGCAGAGCGCGGGGCGGCTTCCCGAGCCGTGGCTCGAGCCGGACGCCGCGCTCGTGCTCGAGCGCCTGGCGGCGCAGGGGCACCAGGACGTCATCCTCGCGCCCATCGGGTTCGTGTGCGACCACGTCGAGGTGCTCTACGACGTGGACGTGGAGTACCAGGCGCTGGCGCGGCGGCTCGGCGTGCGACTCGAGCGCCCGCGCTCGTTGAACGACGACCCCGGGCTCATCGCCGCGCTGGCGGACCTCGTCCGCCGCGCCGCGCGCGAGCGCGGCTGGCTCGGATGACCGTCGTGGTCGTGGGCGCCGGCGTCGCGGGGCTTGCCGCGGCGTGGGAGCTCACGCGGGCCGGCACCGACGTTGCGGTCCTGGAAAGCGAGCGGCGACCCGGGGGCGTCGTCGTCACCGAGCGGCAGGGCGGCTTCGTCGTGGAAGGCGGCCCCGACGGCTGGCTCGCCACCGAGCCGCACATCCCCGCGCTCGCGCAGGAGCTCGACATCGCGGGCCGCATCGTCCGCCAGGCAGCGCGCGGCTCGCTGCTGTGGACCGGCACGACGTTCGAGCGGCTGGAAGAGGGCCGCGCGGCCGCGCTGCTCGGCATTCAGGCGCGATTGGAAGACCTACAGGCGGGGTTCGCAAGCTTCGCGGGCGGCATGGCGGAGCTCAGCGACGCGCTCGCGGCGTCGCTCGGCGGGCGCATCAAGATGCCGCTCGGCGTCACCGGGATCGCGCAGGCCGGCGCGACATGGCGACTCGCCGTGACCGGGGGGATGGTGGTCGAGGCCGACGCGGTCGTGCTGGCACTGCCGGTCTACTCGGCGGCGCGGCTGCTCGAGGCCGCCGGCGTCGCCGGAGCCCGCGACCTCGAGGTCGCCTACTTCCCCAGCCTCACCGTGTCGCTCGCCTATCGGGAGGCTCAGATCGGACGCCCGCTCGAGGGAACGGGCTTCGTGACGTCGCCGGACGCCGGCGGTGCGATCCGCGCGGTGACGTTTGCCTCCAGGAAGTACCCCGGCCGCGCCCCGGGCGGCCACGTGCTGCTGCGCGCGTTCCTCGCGCCGGTCGAAGGGGAGCCGGCGGTCGTCGCACATCAGGAGCTCCGGGACGTGCTCTCGTTGACCGGCGAGCCGCTGTGGTCCCGCACGTTTTTCTGGAGTCGGGGGATCCCGCGCTACCCGCGCGGGCACGCGCCCCGCGTCGCGGACGTGCGGCAGCGGCTGGAGCGGCTGCCGCCCTTGGCGATCGCCGGGGCGGGGTTGGATGGGACGGGGGTATCGGCGTGCGTCAAGTCGGGACGGGAGGCGGCACGGGCGGTACTGCGGCGACTCACCTTCCCTGTGCCGCCCTCACCGAGTCGTTGGCCCTGAGTCCCCGCTCCGGCGACCAGCCGTAGTACAGCTGCAGGCAGGCGGCGATGTTGGCGGTGCGCTCGCGCGCCAGGCAGGCGCGGATCTGGCGCCGGTGTTCGGCGGAATCGGCCACCCAGGCGGAGTCACCCGCGCGCTGGGCGCGGGCCTCGGGCCATCCGGCGGCCTCCAGACACGTCGCCATATCCCGCCAGCGTCCCGGGCACTGCCGGATTTCTTGCCGGTGTCGCTGGGCGGCGACGTTCCAGAGCGAGTCCCCGTGTGAAAAACGCAGGCTGTCGAGCTCGCGCTCGCGGGCCCGGCCGGCCGAGTCGGCCGCGGCCTCCGGCCACTTGTGCTCGCTCACCAGGCACAGGGCGATGAGCTGCGCCTGCGCGTTGACCTTGCTGCACTGCACCACTTCCTCGCGCCGACGCGCAGCGGTCGCGCAAGCCACGAGCAGCAGGAGCGACAGCAGGACGGGACGTTGCACGGGCCGATTCTACACCAGCCGCTTCGCTTCCGCCACGATCCGCTCCACCGTCAGCCCCAGCTCCTGGTAGATCCGCTGGTACGGCGCCGACGCGCCGAACCGCTCGATCCCTACCACCACGCCACGGTCACCGACCCAGCGGTACCAGGACTGCGGCGCCGCGGCCTCCACCGCGATCCGGAGCGGCACGCTCGGCGGGAGCACGGCATCGCGATACTGCGGCGGCTGCGCAGCGAAGAACTCGAGGCAGGGCATGCTCACGGCGCGCGTGGGGATGCCCGCCGCGGTGAGCTTCTCGTGCGCGCCGAGGATCAGCTCGACCTCCGAGCCGGTCGCCATGAGAATCACCTTCGGCTTGCCGCCGGGCGCCTCCGCCAGCACGTAGCCGCCGAGGCGCAGGCCGTTCGCCGGCGCGTAGCGGCCGCGGTCCACGACCGCGACCTTCTGGCGCGTGAGCACGAGCGCGACGGGCCCCGTCGTGTGCAGCACCGCCGCGCGCCACGCCTCGACCACCTCGGTCGGATCGGACGGACGGATCACCGTCATGTTGGGAATCGCCCGCAGCGCCGACAGGTGCTCGATCGGCTGGTGGGTGGGCCCGTCCTCGCCCAGCCCGATCGAATCGTGCGTGAAGACGTAGATGACCTTGAGCCGCGCCAGGGCGGCCAACCGGATCGCCGGCCGCATGTAGTCGGAAAAGATCAGGAACGTCCCGCCGAAGGGAATGCAGCCGCGGTGGTATGCGATGCCGTTGAGCACCGCGCCCATGCCGTGCTCGCGCACGCCGAAGTGGAAGTTCCGTCCGGCACGGCTCACGGCGGTGAACACGCCCCCGCCCTTGATCTCCGTGTTGTTCGAGCCGGTCAGGTCGCCCGAGCCGCCGATCAGCTCGGGCAGCTTCGGCGCGATGGCGTTGATCGTCTTCCCCGACGCCGCGCGCGTCGCCTGAGCGTCGGCGGGGCCGAACGCGGGAAGCCCCGCGTCCCACCCTTCCGGCAAGCGGCCCTGGAGCCGGCGCTCGAGCTCGGCCGCGAGGTCGGCGTGTGCCTGCCGGTACGCGGCGTAGCGGCCGCTCCACTCCTTCTCCAGTCGGGCGCCGCGCTCGGCGGCGGTCCGCCAGCGCGCCAGGGCCTCCTCGGGCACGTAGAACGGCTCGAGGGACGGCCAGCCGAGGCTCTGTTTGGTGAGCTTCACCTCGTCGCCCCCCAACGGCTCGCCGTGCGCTTTGGCGGTGTCCTGCCGGTTGGGACTGCCGAACGCGATGTGCGTCCGCACGATGACCAGCGACGGCTTGTCGGCGACGCGCTTGGCGGCGCGGAGCGCCGCGTCGAGGGCCGCGAGATCGTTGCCGTCGGCCACGCGCTGCACGTGCCAGCCGTAGGCTTCGAAGCGCTTCGCCGTGTCGTCGGAGAACGTCAGCGCCGTGTCGCCGTCGATCGTGATGTGATTGTCGTCGTAGAGGCCGATGAGCTTGCCCAGCTTCAGGTGCCCGGCGATCGAGGCCGCCTCGTGCGAGACCCCTTCCATCAGATCGCCGTCGGAGCAGATGAAGTACGTGTGATGGTTGATGATGTCGTGGGCCGGCCGGTTGAACGCCGCGGCGAGCTGTGCCTCGGCGATCGCCATCCCCACCGCATTCCCCACGCCCTGACCCAGCGGTCCCGTGGTCGCTTCGACGCCGGGCGTGTGCCCGTATTCGGAGTGCCCCGGCGTCCGCGAGCCCCACTGCCGGAACCGCTTGATCTCCTCGAGGGGGAGGTCGTACCCCGTGAGATACAGCACGCTGTACAGCAGCATGCACGCGTGGCCGCACGACAGCACGAAGCGGTCGCGGTCGAGCCACTCCGGGTTCGCCGGGTTGTGGCGCAGGTGGCGCTGCCACAACACCCACGCCAGCGGCGCCAGGGCCATCGGCGTGCCGGGATGCCCCGATTCCGCCTGCTGCACCGCGTCCATCGCGAGCGCGCGGACGGTATTGATGCAGAGCTGCTCGAGGGCGATGTCGCGGTCGGTCACGACGTCGGTCATAGCAACCCGGATTTGGCCGCCTGCCACAGCTGGATCAGGCGGTCGAACCCGTTGACCAGCAGGTCCACCTGTTGGGGGCTGGGGGTCTTCTGGGCGATGACCTTCAGCTCCTCGGCGATCTTGGGCATCTCGCGGCGGCCCTGTTTCCGGCTCTCGGTCGCGATCTGGTCGAGGGTCGTCAGGAGCTTCTCGCGCACCGCCGCATCGTCGGGGACCTGCCACAGATAGTCGGCCGACTGTTTCCCTTCGGTACACAACGTGCCGAGGGCGTCGAGCAACGGCTGGCGGGTGCGTCGTGGCGGTTTGGGGTCAGGCATGGGCGGAAATCTAATTGCGGATTGGGGATTTCGGATTGCGGATTGACTGACCGTGCTCAAATCCGCAATCCGCAATCGGCAATCCGCAATTAGATTCCAGGACCTTATGCTCATGATCCTCGCCTTCGCCCTCCAGGCCCAGGCCGTGCCGCCCGAGTCCGGCGAAGTCCACCTGCGGAACATCCGCCAGCTCACCTTCGGCGGTCAGAACGCCGAGGCCTACTGGTCCGCCGACGGCGGCCGGCTCATCCTGCAGCGCCAGCCCGGCGACAGCGGCTGCGATCACATCTACGTCATGAACGCCGACGGCTCGGCCTTGCACCCGGTCTCGAGCGGGAAGGGTCGCAACACCTGCGGGTTCTTCTTCGACCACGACCGCCGCATCTTCTATTCCAGCACCGAGCACGCAGCTCCCGCGTGCCCACCACGCCCCGATTACTCGCAGGGCTACGTCTGGGCCCTGCACGACTACGACATCTACGTCGCCGATGCCGACGGCGCCCATGCCCGCCGCCTCACGACCGCGCCGGGCTACGACGCCGAAGGCACGCTGTCGCCCGACGGCGGCACGATCGTCTTCACCTCGCTCCGGGACGGCGACCTCGACATCTACACCATGCGCACCGACGGCACCGCCTTGCGCCGGCTCACGCACACCCTCGGCTACGACGGCGGTCCGTTCTTCTCGCCCGACGGGAAGCTCATCGTGTACCGCGCCTATCACCCCGCCACCGCGGCGGACAGCGCGAGCTACCGGGACCTCCTGGCTCGCCACCTCGTGCGGCCGCTGCAGATGGATCTCTGGGTGATGAACGCCGACGGCTCGGATCAGCGGCAGGTCACGCACCTCCCCGGCGCGAGCTTCGCCCCCGCGTTCGCGCCCGACGGGCGGCGCGTCATCTTTGCCTCCAACTGGCGCGACCCGCGATCGCGGAATTTCGACCTCTATCTCGTGCGCCTCGACGGCTCGGGGCTG
>WNEY01002984.1_pt1 | contig 12579 bp, 13 predicted proteins | sample 5400531 | NCBI WGS metagenome assembly WNEY01 (sample SAMN13153338, study PRJNA577476) | soil metagenome | isolation source: 200 cm saprolite under Douglas fir tree site 1 | place: USA:California | collected 2015-04-18
GTTCTTTTGCGAACTCCTCCAAGGCCTCGAGCCGGTCGAACGCCTCGTCGGTGAACACTTCCTCTCGCCCAGCCAGGCGAGTGCCTTCCGGGGGCTGCTCGCCACGGCGGTACTTGCCGGTGAGCAGACCGCTCGCCAAAGGGAAGTACGGCAGCACGCCGAGCCCGAGCCGCTCGCACGTCGACAGCAGCTCCTCCTCCGCTTCGCGGTAGAGGAGTGAGTACCGGTTCTGCGCACTCACCGGCCGCGCATAACCGTGCTCGCGGCAGATTGCGTCAACCTCTTCGACTTGAGCTTCGTCCAGGTTGGAGTGGCCCACGTAGCGCACCTTCCCTGCACGCACGAGCTCGTCCAGCGCACCGAACGTTTCCTCGAACGGCGTGAGGTTGTCGGGCGAGTGGTACTGGTAGAGATCGACGACGTCGGTATGCAGACGCTGCAGCGAAGCATCGATCGCTTTGTGGATGTACGCGCGAGAGCCGCGCGCCTTGGTCCCGTCGTCCATGTCGCCGCCGAACTTCGTCGCAAGCACGACGCCGTCGCGGCGATCCTCGAGTACTTCGCCGAGGAAGGATTCGCTGCCGCCCTTGTTCCCGTAGATGTCGGCGGTGTCGAAGAGCGTGACACCGGCGTCGAGCGCTGCGTCCACGACGGCACGCGTTCCCTCGAGATCGACCCTCATCCCGAAGTTGTTGCAACCCAGGCCGACCACGGAGACCTCGGGCCCGTCCTTTCCCAACCGCCGCGAGCGCATGGCGGGCCATGCTAGAGCTTCCTTGTGCGCTACCGCCGCCTCGGCTCCAGTGACCTCGAGGTCTCCGAGATCAGCCTCGGCTCCTGGCTGACCTTCGGCGGCGGCGTCTCGAACGCCCAGGCGGAAGCATGCGTCGCCAAGGCATTCGAGGTCGGGATCAACTTCATCGACACGGCGAACGTCTACTCGCGCGGTGGCGCGGAGGAATTCCTCGGCGAGGTGCTGGCCGAGCGACCGCGCGACTCGTACATCCTCGCGACGAAGCTCTACTTCCCGATGAACGGCGACCGCGGCCTGTCACGCGAACAGGTCTTCAAGCAGATCGACGCGTCGCTCGCCCGGCTGCGCACGGACTACGTCGACCTCTACCAGTGCCACCGTTACGACGAACAGACGCCGCTCGAGGAGACGATGGAGGCGCTCAGCGAGGTCGTGCGGCAGGGCAAGGCGCGCTACCTCGGGTTCAGCGAGTGGAGCGCCGATCAGATCCGCGCGGCCCTCGCGCTGGTTCCGCAGGTCGAGAAGTTCGTCTCGTCGCAGCCGCAGTACTCGCTCCTATACCGCGTCCCCGAACGCGAGGTCATCCCGCTCTGCAAGGAGAACGGCATTTCGCAGATCGTCTGGTCGCCCCTCGCCCAGGGCACGCTGACCGGGAAGTACAAGCCGGGCGAGGAACCCGCGGCCGGCACCCGCGCGGCATCGCAGCAGATGGGCTGGACGATGGACCGCTTCCGCGACGATGACGTGCTGCGAGCGGTGCAGCGGCTGGCCCCGATCGCCGCAGGGCTCGGGATCACGATGGCGCAGCTCTCGCTCGCGTGGGTGCTACGCGAGGAGAACGTCGCGTCGGCGATCGTGGGAGCATCGCGCCCCTCGCAGGTCGAGGAGAACTCAGGCGCCTCCGGAATCGTGCTCGACGATGCAACCCTGCAGGCGATCGACGACGCCGTTGCCGACGTCGTCGTTCGCTAGTAGTGGAGCCCTCTTCGCTTCTAGGTGAGGCGCTTGCGCGCCTTCTGCACGGACGGCAGTGCCGCCTTCGCCTTCGCAAGCGGCCGCGCTTTGACCGCGACAGAGGCGGGCTTCGCCGAAATCGTGATCTCCTCGCCCGTCGCGGGATTGCGACCCTGGCGCGGTTTCGTTGCCTCCTTGACGCGCACGACCAGCTGAACGAAACCGCCGATCCGCACCTTCTCGGCGTCCGCGAGTTGCTCGAGAACGACCTCCTCCAACGCCGCAAGCGCGGCCTTGGCATCGGTCTTGCTCAGGCCGCTGCGGTCGGCGACCTCACTTGCCAGTTGCGTCTGAGTCAGGGACATTGGACTCCTTCGGTTGTGGGCGAGATGACGTAGGGATTCAAGCGGGAACAGCAGACGGACGCCCGAGGGGGTCAGGTCACGACCCGATAGACCTCGAAAACCTCTGCAAACTCGCGGTTCACGTTGATTCCGTGGGTCCTGGCGACGTTCCGGATGTACTCCGGATCGCTGTAGCGCCGGTGCTGCTGCGACGCGTACTTCGACAGGGCGGCGACCTTCTTCTCGACGTGCGACTCCTGCAGCGCGAAGTAGGCCTGGTAGGCGAAGTCGAAGTTGTTCCACGGGATCTCGTAGCCGAGGATCGTCGTGCGCTTGAACGCGCGCAGCCCTTCCGCGGCGATCACCTGATGATCCTGGTGGATGTCGTGCAGGCTCGGCTGGAAGACGGCGTCCGGCCGCCAGTCTTCCCAGAGCGCAACGAGGAGCTCGAGGATGTCTTGCCGGTGTTGGGGAAACGTGCGGACGTCGAAGTCGTGCACGGTCAGGTTCTCCGGCGAGATCCCGAGCTCGGCGGTCGCCTCCTTCACCTCTTGCGCCAGCGTGTCCGGCGGAAAGCCCTCCGGTAGCGACCGGGTGGCGATCGAGAACGCCACGTAGCGGACGTCCGCCCCTTCCTCCACCAGCCGCGTCATCGTCCCGCCGGCGCCGAACTCGCCGTCGTCGGTATGTGGCGCAAGCACGAGTACGCGCTCCCAGGCTCCGATCACGCGGCCCTTCCTATCACGACCCCCGTAGTCTTTGTCCCTCATGCCCCATGGCGACCTGGCTCAGCTGTCTGCGGTAATCGGCGGGCTGGGAGCGGCGGCGATGCTCATTTCGCGTACGCGCGCTCAGCTCCTGGCCGGCCTGGCCGTGACCGCGGCGGGCGAGGCCGCCCTCGCGGCAGCCCTCATCCCGGGGGCCGATCTCAAGCTGCTCGTCAGCCCTGCGAGCCACGCCGCTGCCCTCGTCGTCGGCGTTCTCGTGGTCGGGGCCGGAGCCGCGGCACTTGCTCGATACCCGGCGATCGTCCCGGTCGTGCTGCTCGCTGCGGCGCCTTTCCGGATCTCCGTCTCGATCGGAACGCAGAAGGCTTACCTGCTCCTGCCGCTCTACGTCGTCCTGGCGGCCGCAGCTCTGGCACTCCTGATCCGTGCCCTACGCGGCGACGTCGGCAGGCCGCTGCCCCCGCTGCTCGCCGTGCCCGCGGCGGGGTTCGTCGCCCTCGCCGGGGTCTCGCTCCTTTGGACCCGGGATCTGCGACAGGGCACGATCGAGCTCCTCTTCTTCCTGTTTCCGTTCTCCGCGCTCGTCGTCGCCGTCATGCGCTCGCCCTTCCGTTCGTGGCATCCCCGCGCACTCGCGGCGACGCTGGTCGCCCTGGCCGGACTGTTCTCCGCGGTCGCGCTCTTCCAGCGCCTGACGCACGGACACCTCCTCGCCGGCGACGTCGAGCGTGCAAATGCGTACACCACGTACTTCCGCGTGACGTCGCTGTTCAAGGACCCGAGCATCTTCGGCCGGCACGTCGTGATCGCGATCGCAGTCCTTCTTGTCGCGGTCTGGCTCGGGCGGATCGGCTTCTGGGCGGGCACGGCGCTCATCGCCTTTCTCTGGGCAGGACTGCTCTTCTCCTATTCGCAATCGAGCTTCGTCGCACTGTTCGCCGTCGGCGTGGCGGTGTCGTATGCGCTGGGGGGACCGAGGATGCGGCGCGTGCTGGTCGTCGGCGGCGCGGCCTTCGTCCTCGCGGGAGCGGCCTTTGTCGCCGCCACCGCAGTGAACGATTCCGCGCGCCAGGCCACGAGCGGCCGGACGCGCCTCGCAAGAGTGACGTGGGTCGTCTTCACCAACCATCCGCTCGCCGGCGTCGGGATCGGCGGCCAGCCGCAGGCGAGCAAGGACGAGGCGAACACACAGCTGTCGGCAAAGCGAGACCGCTCGCACACGACGCCGCTGACCGTCGCAGCGGAGCTCGGCCTCATCGGCCTCCTGGCCTACGCTGCGTTGCTCGCCGGCGCGACCCGGCTGCTCTTCCTGCTCACCGGCCTGAACCGCGCGCTTGGGCTGGGAGCGTCCGCGGTCTTCCTCGCCCTGTTCGTGCACTCGCTCTTCTATTCGGGCTTCTTCGAAGACCCGATCGTGTGGGGCGTGATGGCGCTCGCGGCCTGGGCCTGCGTCGCTCTTTCACGTAAAACGCTCCCGGGCCCACCGACTGCGCCTGACCCGCAAGTCACCGAGCGTCCTCAGGATGGCGGGACGCGACAAACGGCTCCCGAGCTCCAACACCAGGCTCCGCTGGCAGACTAGATCCGCCCGGTGCGCCGTCGGATCCTTCTCATCGTGGTAGTCGTCGTGCTGCTCGTCGCGGGCGCAGGCGCCGCCTATTTCGTCAAGTCGCGTGAACGACCGGGGGGAAAGCTCGACACGAAGCTGAGCGGCGTTTCGGCGTCCGTCGCCACGAACGCGCCCGAGCCGACGCAGCCGAAAAAGAAGAAGGGTCGCTACCACGTCGTCGACGACAAGCGCTGCTGGGACAACTTCGGCGGAGATCCCGCACGAACGCTCTCGCGACCCCAAATCGACATCGGCCTGCCGCTGCGGCACTTCTGGGTCGTCGGCCTGCGCAGCTACATCGAGTACCCGCCCAGCTACTGCAACGGGATCCTGTACGTGAACACCTTCGGCGGTCGCACGGTCGCGCTCGACTCGCACAACGGGCACAGGATCTGGCAGCGCCTAGGGGCCAAGAAACCCTCGACACCGGCGATCGCAGGCACACGGCTGATCGTGAGCTCGCAGGACGGCCGCGTCACGGCGTACAACCGCTTCAACGGCCAGCTGCTGTGGCGGCTGCAGGTCAACGCGAAGATCGAGTCCTCGCCGGTCGCAGTCGGCCGTGTCGTTTACTTCGGCGCGACGGACGGACGGCTGTTCGCGGTCTACGTGCGCACCGGCCGCGTCAAGTGGGCCTACGACACGGGCGGCAGGATCAACTCGAGCCCGTCGATCTCCGGCAACCGCATCTTCGTCTCGACGTACGCGGGCTCGATCTTCTGCCTACGCGCAAGCGACGGCCACAAGCTCTGGGACAGGTACTTCCGCCGCGACGTGCTCCGCTACGAGAGCTTCTACGCCAGCGCGTCGACCGACGGACGGCGCGTCTTCACGATCGCCCGCTCGGGGAAGATCTATGCCGTCTCCGCGAGCAGCGGCCACGTCATCTGGACGGCGCGGGTCGGAGGGTTGGGCTATTCCACACCGGCCATCGCCCACGGCCGCGTGTTCATCGGCGGGTTCGACGGAGGCATGCGCGCCTTTCGTGCCAGCACCGGACAGCTGCTCTGGCGGCGCAACCTCGGCGGCCGGATTCTCGGCGGCTCGTTCGTGGCCGGCAGCCTCGTCTTTACGTCGACGCTCGAGCGGCGCACGTTCGCGCTGCGCGTCTCGGACGGCAAGATCCTCTGGCGGCTGAACATCGGGAAGTACTCGCCGGGGATCGTCACCGAGCGCCACTACTTCTTCACGCTGAACGGAATCGTGATGGCGTGGCACGGACGCCGGAGCCCGCAGATCCTTGCGCTTCAGCGACGGGCTGCGAAGAAGAAGTCAGCGCAGGGGCGGGTGACGACGGCGCCACAAGGGCGAACGCCGTAGGCCGAAGCTTGCCGCCCGCCAGGCCGCGGCCCGCGCGCCGTAGGACGCACGCCTGAGTCTTCCGGCCACGTCGGGCCGCTCGTGCGTCTCGTATCCCAGCTCGGCGAGAAGATCTCCCGCGACCTGGTCGAACACGCCCACGTCCTCCGGGGACATCTGCAGCCGCCAGTCCCGAAGGCCTGCCGTGGGCGGCCGGTTGAGGCTCTGCTGGTGCGGCTTGGACGAGACGTCCACATTGCCGGCGTAGTCGGCCATCGTCGGTTCGTACGGGAGGCGTGCGAACGCTGAGACCTTGCGGAGCACCGACTCGACGTCGCCGACGAGATCCTCGTAGCGCACTTCGAGGTAACGCTCGGCTCCGACGCGCCGGCCCAGACGTTGCGCCCCCTTCACTTCGGTGCGCCACTGGCACGCGAACCCGGCGACGGTTCGCGGCTGCATCCACGTCTCGGTCATCAATCCTTTCGGCATGGAGAGAAACGACGTCGCCGCGTCGCGTCCGTCACGGATCAGGTGGACGAAGAGCGCGTCCGGAAAGAGCCGCTCGAGCAGGCGCAGGTTCTGCATGTACATCGGCGTCTTGTCACCCCACCGCGGCTTGCCACGCTCGTCCGCGTACACGGCGTACACGGTGGCGATCGCCGCTCCGATCGGCATCCGCTCGGTCAGGCGCGCGCGCACGTTGTCCAGCGGCACGTCCCACTCCGCGAGCGTGTCGATCCTGCGCAGGTCGTCGACGAACTCGTCGGGGTCGACGTGCCGGAGATGGCGATCCGCGAGCTGCGGAACGAAGTAAGACTCATCGGGAACCGCCAACTCGGAGTGTCGGTCCAGCATCACGCGCAGCAGCGTTGTCCCCGAGCGGCGCACGCCGAGGACGAGCACGGGTGGGCCGCCGGGAGTCGCCGTCACGGACGGCGCACGCGCACGACGACCACGGCCGTCGGCACAGAACGATTTCCCGCGAGATCCTCGGCGACGAGCTTCAGCTTGTGCCGGCCGCGCCGAATCGCATGACCGCGCACCTTCCCATACCACTGCAGCCGCCCGCGCAGCCGCGTGGAGTTCGTGAACACACGGCGCGTACCGTCGACGAAGAGGAGCGCGTGGGCGTGTTCGGAGACGGTGTAGGTCACCCTGAGCTTCTCCGCACCCGGCCGGAAGACCCTCGGCCGGAGGCTCGTGAACTTGATCGACGGTCTGATCGTGTCGACGCGGATCGGGTTCGGCAGATCGATCGTCCTGCCAGCGCGCTGGAGATGCACCAGCGGATAGTAGATCCCGTCCGGCACGAGCTCGCCCGAAGCATCTCGTCCGTCCCACCGTGCGTGCACGTCACCGCGAGGGAACGAGCCCTCGGCAACAGTCACCTCACCCGCGTTAGTGCGGACGGCGATGCGGATCTGATCCGCTTTCCGTAGCGAGAAATCGATGTTCGCTGCCTTGGAGGCGCAGCGGCACACCGGCGAGAAGACGTCGTCTACCCGGGTCTGCGAGATCGGGCTAGGCTCGAGCTTCAGGCGCTGCGTCACCGCGAATGCCGTCGCGGTCGCCACGATGAGCAGGAGCGCCAGAATCGTGGGTGCGTTGCGTCTCATCGGGGCGCGATTGTACGCCGCGCATGCCGGTCGCCAACCAGACCACGAACGCGGTCAGCCCGATGCCGAGCCCGATCGCGATCACGTAGCTCGCGGCGGGTACGTTCAGCAACTTGATTCCGCTCAACGCGAGCACGCCGGCGAGGCCGAGTCGAAGCGCGTCCTGAGGGATCTGAAGCGTGAACCGGCTCGAAATCCAGATCCCCGGGATGGACCCGAGCAGCAGCCAGCCCATGGCGTGCAGATCCACATTCCCCTGCAGGAGATGGCCTAGGCCCGCAACCCAGAGCAATGCGGCTGCATGGAAGATGTCCGTGCCGACGATCCTCGCGATGGTGAGCGGATAGACCATCACCATGACGAGGCCGAAGAACGTGCCGCTGCCGACAGACGTGAGACCGACGATGAAGCCGAAAACGGCACCGATCGCGATAGCGCGGATCTTGTCCTTGCGCCGCAGAACAAAGCCGGCGTCACTCGGCTGCACCCCCCGCTTGACGAATGTCTTGGCAACGAGGCCGGCCGCACCGAGCACGAGCGCGGCGCCGATCGCATAGCCCTCCGCCGACTGGACTCCGTCGCCGTAGGAGCGCTCGAGCCAGCTGGCGACGGCCACTCCGAGCAGAGACATGGGGCCCGACCCCGCGAACATCCAGAGGGTGAGATGTGCATGCACATTGCCAAGCCGCCGGTGCCGCACTGCGCCGAAGGTCTTGAAGACCGCGCCGTGGAGGATGTCTGTCCCGACCGCGTACGTCGGCTTGAAGCCGAAGACGAGCACGAGGATCGGTGTCAGCAGCGCGCCGCCGCCCATCCCGGTCAGGCCGACAAGGACGCCGATCAGCAGACCCGTGAGGGTGAACTGCCAGGTCATCTACGCGCGGTAGGCCTCGATCAGCACCTCGGCCACCTCGGGGCGCGAGAACTCCTGAGGTGGCAGCTCCCCCGCCTCGAGCATTGCCCTCACCTTGGTGCCGGAGAGGAAGACGTGGTCGTCCCCGCCGTGCGGGCAGGTTTTCGCAGAGGCCATCGAGCCGCACGCCTTGCACCAGAACGAGTGCTCGAAGAACATCGGCTCGATGTCGAGCTCGTGCGGCTCGAAGTCGTCGAAGATCAGCTGCGCGTCGTACGTGCCGTAGTAGTCGCCGACGCCCGCGTGGTCGCGGCCGACGATGAAGTGCGAGCAGCCGTAGTTCTTCCGGCAGATCGCGTGCCAGATCGCCTCGCGTGGCCCCGCGTAGCGCATCGCCGCCGGAAAGGCTGAGAGGACGACGCGGTCGGCCGGGTAGTAGCCGTCGAGCAGCACTTGGTAGCACTCCACTCGGGTCGCGGCCGGAACGTCGTCCGACTTCGTGTCGCCGACGAGCGGGTGGATGAGCAGGCCGTCGACGGTTTCGAGCGCGACCTTGGTCAGATATTCGTGCGCGCGGTGGATCGGGTTCCGGGTCTGGAAGCCGACCACGCGGCGCCAGCCGCGCTCGGCGAACTCCGCTCGCGTCTCCGCAGGGTCCTTCGCCAGCTCGGGAAAGGACGGCTCCGCACGCTCGAACACCGTCACGCGGCCCGCGAGATAGAGCGGCTTCTGCCCGTACAGCCGTGCGACACCGGGATGCGCCTCGTCGGTCGTGCGAAAGGCCTGCTGCGCCTCGCGCTGCTTGTCGTACTCGTAGGTCTCCTCGACCTCGAGCACCGCCAAGAGCCTGCCGGTGGCGTCCGCGAGGGCGACCCGGTCACCCTGCGGGGCGGCGTCGGCCGCGAGACACACGGGCAGCGCCCACGGCAGGCCGTTCGCGAGCCGCATCGTGTCGAGCACGGCCTCGTAGTCCTCGTGGCCGATGAAGCCCTCGAGCGGCGACAGCGCGCCCGAGGCGATCATGTCCAGGTCGGAGAGCTCGCGCGACGTCAGCGTCACGACCTCGAGCGTCTCGACATCGTCAGGCCGCTTTCCGGCGCGATCGACCAGCGTGCCACCGTGCGGCGCGATCAGCTTCGTGTCGGTGGCGACGCTCACGCCGTCACCGCGACCGCGATCAGGCCGCGCTCTTCGAGCGCCGTGAGGATTCGCTGCGCGCTCTGCTCCGGCGCTTCGTGCTCGGATTCGATGCGGAGCTCGGGAGCCTGCGGCGCCTCATACGGATCGGAGACGCCCGTGAACTCCTTAATCTCGCCGCGAAACGCCTTCTCGTAGAGGCCTTTGACGTCGCGTCGTGCGCACTCGTCGACCGAGGCGTCCACGAAGACCTCGACGAACGCGCCATACTGCTCGACCATCGCGCGCGCCTTGTCCCGCGCTTCCCTGTACGGGGAGATCGCGGAGACGATCACCGCCGCGCCGTGCCGGGTCAGTCGTGAGGCGACCCAGCCGATACGGTCGATGTTGGTGTCGCGGTCCTCCTTCGAGAAGCCGAGCCCCTTCGAGAGGTGCTCCCGCACCTCGTCGCCGTCGAGCCACTCGACGAGGCGTCCTCGCCGCTCGAGCTCGGGACGCACGAGCTCCGCGATCGTCGTCTTGCCTGCTCCTGACAGGCCGGTAAACCAGAGCGTGAAGCCTTGCTGATCAGTCATTCGACTCCTTTACCAGTCGCGTGTTGCCGTGGATGCCGCACTCGAGCTTGTCCGAGCCAGCCCAGCGCCCTGCACGTTCGTCCTCGCCCTCGAGGACAGGACGGGTGCAAGGCATGCAGCCGATCGACGGATAGCCCGCGTCGTGGAGCGGGTTGTACGGAATCTCATTGACGTGGATGTACGCCTGGACGCGCTTCGCGTCCCAGTCCACGATTGGCTGGATCTTCCAGACGCCGTAGCGCTCCGACCACTCGACGCGCTTTGCATCCGCGCGTGTCAGCGCCTGCTCGCGGCGAATGCCCGTGATCCAGGCGTCGTACGGCGCAAGCGCGCGCTCGAGCGGTTCGACCTTGCGGATGTGGCAGCAGCGATCCGGGTCGCGCTCCCACAGATTCGGGCCCTCCTGAATCGCCTGCCGCGCGACGGTAATGACTTCGGGGCGCTCGAGCGTCAGCCCGTAGCGCTCGACGAGGCGGTCGCGCGTCTCGTAGGTCTCCCTGAAGAAGAGCTGCGTGTCGAGCTCGACGACGGGGATCTTCAGGCCGAGCTCGCCGAACACCATGTGCACGAGCACAGAAGACTGTCGCTGCCACGAGCACGTGAGGCACATGCGGTCGCCGAACTGCTCGTACGCCCAGAGAAGAGCCTCTTCGGCCGTCATCGCTTCGACGTCAGGAAGCTGGAGTGCCGGCGCGGTCGCCAAGGAGCACCTCCTTCAGGGTGTCGCCGCGGAGGCCGCGGCGGAGCGTCTCGAGCGGGATGACCTCGTCCGGCGCGATGTTGCCCAGGTTGACGGCAGGGCCGAACTCCTTGATGAACCAGGCCTGCGCGGCCTTCGTCGGCGCCTCGAAGACGACGTCCTCGAGGGGCACCGCGTCTGCGATCTCGCCGACGAGCTCAGTCCGCATGTCGCCGGACTTGCTGAAGATTCCTGCGGTCCCGCCCTCGCGCGCTTCGGTGATCACCTTCCAGGCGCCGGCGTCGAGCTCCTCGCGCAGCCACTTCGTCCACTCCTCCGACGTGAACTCGACATCGGCGTCCTTCGACCCGACCTCGGAGAGAACGGTGAAGTCGCGCGCGAATTCCTCGATCAGCTCGAGCTTGCGCTCGCGCGGCAACTCGATCACGCCGTCCGAGATCTCGACGTGCGTGAGACCGAGCCCTTGCAGCCAGCGCTTGTAGCCGTCGAGCTTGTCCTGCACGAAGACGACCTCGAAGAACGTGCCGCCGATGACGACCGGCTTTCCGCTCAGGACGTCGAGCTTCGCGCGTAGGTTCCGGGTCACGTAGGCGGTTCCCCAGCCGAGCTTCACGATGTCGATGAAGTCGCCCGACGTTTCGAGCACCTCCTCCCACGCGCGAGGGCCGAGGCCCTTGTCGATCACGTGTGTGAGCCCACCTGGACGCGGTGCCAGGCCGAGGTCAAAGCCGCTCATAGAGCTCCTGCAGCTTGGCCTTCGCACGTTCCTGCACGTCGTGGAAGAGCGAGTTGCCGTGCGAGTCGATGCCGACGGTCAGCGGACCGAAGCCCCTGACTCGGAACTTCCAGAGGCACTCGGGCATGAGCTCCTCCCACGCGACCTCCTCGATCTCCTCGATCTGCGTCGTCTCGAGCGCGGCCGCCCCGCCGACGATCGCGAAGTAGACCATCCCCAGTCGCTGCATCGGCTCGATCGCTTCGTCGGGGAGGCCGCCCTTGCCGCAGATCGCGCGGACTCCGTACTGCGCGCCGAGGCCTTCCGTGAACCGCACCATGCGCGCGGAGGTCGTCGTGCCGATGCAGATCTTCTCGTACTTGCCGGGACCGAGCTTGCGCACGCCGGGCGCCGTGTGCAGCAGGAACGCGCCGCTGAGATCCATCGGCGGCGCGATGCCCTGGTCGAAGATGCGGATCTGCGTGCGATCGCGGATGCCGATGATGTGGCCGTCGACGGTCACCTCGTCGCCGGCACGCAGATCGCGAATCGCCTCCTCAGTCGTCGGAAAGGTCAGGCTCTTAGAACTCACGGTCGAACTCCGGCCGCATAGCGGCCTGTCCGCGCAGCGGACCGGTGGAGGGGGTCTGGGGGAACCGGGAGGTTCCCCCAGCGGGTCGCAGTCGCGCCCGCCTAAAACTCACGGTCGTACTCCACCTCTCCGTTCGCGGCGATGTGCGCGCTTGCGCGGCGCGCCGCCCAGCATTGATAGTTCACTGCAACCGGATTGAGCGTCATGTGCGTGTCCGCATGCTCGACGTGGCACGAGAGCACGGTCACGTCGCCGCCGAGGCCCATCGGGCCGATGCCCGTCTCGTTGAGCAGCTCGTAGAGCTCCTCTTCGAGCTTGGCCACGTGCGGATCGGCGTTGCGTGTGCCGACCGGGCGCGCAATCGCCTCCTTGGCGAGATACATCGCGTAGTCCGCGCTGCCGCCGATGCCGACGCCGACGATGCCGGGCGGACAGGGCTTGCCGCCGGCGCCGACGATCGACTCGAGCACGAACTTCTTCACGCCCTTCACACCGTCCGCGGGAACGCACATCTTCAGGAAGCTCATGCTCTCGCTGCCCGATCCCTTCGGCACGCACTTCACATCGAGGCCGTCCCAGTCGGGAATGAACTCCCAGTGAACGATCGGCAGCCGGTAACCGGTGTTCGGTCCGGTGTTCTCGCGCGTGATCGTGTGCACGGCGTTCGAGCGCAGCGGATGCTCGACAGTCGCGCGCTCCG
>WNEY01002985.1_pt1 | contig 12575 bp, 11 predicted proteins | sample 5400531 | NCBI WGS metagenome assembly WNEY01 (sample SAMN13153338, study PRJNA577476) | soil metagenome | isolation source: 200 cm saprolite under Douglas fir tree site 1 | place: USA:California | collected 2015-04-18
CCATTTAGCTAAGACGGCGTTAGAAGAAGGGCTCATTACCGCCGAGGCAGAGCTGCTGCAGCCGACCTTCTATCTGGCCACTGGCGTACGTGACTGGCTCGTGGAGTACCTACGCACTGCCGCAGCTAGCCAGCCACGCTGGCATTTGATGTGATCTTCCCCCCCCTCTCCTGCTGGGAGAGAGGAGCATCTTCCCTACGGACGCTATGGGAGTACACAGAGGAGAGCGCTGGTGCCCGTTGTCACACTGGACATTACGCATCGTAGCCCTTTTCTGGAGGGCAGGCCATTTGGAGATGTTGGGCCGTACCAACTGCTCGAAGGCATGGCACACTTTGCGGTCGATCCGCTGCACTCCAGCAACGCAACCATCACGGACATTGAGCTCGCCCCCCGTGATGTGACAGGCAAGGTGGGCTTTGCCGCCCATTTCGCCATGCTGCAGCCACTCCAGCCTGAGCGCGGCAGCCGTCGTCTGCTGTTCGATGTCGTGAATCGTGGACGTAAGACGGCCCTGGCAAGCTTCAACAATGCCCCAGGCGCTATTGACCCAACAGCCCCACTCGATCCGGGTAATGGCTTTCTAATGCGCCATGGCTATACGGTGGTCTGGTGCGGCTGGCAAGCCGACGTCCCGCCTCTGCCTGGCCTGATGGGCTTGCAGGCCCCCGCGGCTCTCGGCCCAGACGGCAAGCCACTGGTGGGAAAAATGCTCTGTCAGTTCCAGGCTGATGAAGGTGTCTCGATGTTCTACCTCGCCCACCGTCATCATCTGCCGCATCCTGCCGTGGATATGCATGACCCAGAGGCCGTGTTCCTGGTACGTGACCACCCGAACGCCGCCGCGCGCCCAATCAGCCGTGACGAGTGGTCCTTCGTCCAGATCGAGGGCGAGCTTGATCCGCACTATGTGTGCCTCACCTCGGGTTTTGAGGCCGGCAAGATCTATCAACTGGTCTATACGACACGCGGTAGCAGCATCGTCGGGCTTGGCTTTGCGGCGGTCCGTGACATCGTGTCGTTTCTCAAATACGGCACAGCGGCTGCTGGCAACCCCTGCGCTGGCACGCTCGACTATGCTTACGCTTTTGGACGTTCACAGAGCGGTCGGTTTCTGCGGCACATGATTCATCTCGGTCTCAACGAGGACGAGGCGGGGCGCATGGCCCTTGACGGCATTATTCCGCATGTGGCCGGGGGCATGCGAGGGGAATTCAATCTGCGCTTTGGCCAGCCCTCGAAGGACATATGCTATATCATTCCTGAACTGTTTCCCTTCACTGATACGCCGCAAACAGACCCTGTCACAGGACAGACGGGCTCTCTCCTGGCCCGTCTGGAGGCCGGTGGGAAGGTGCCCAAAATTATGTTTACCAATACCTCCGCCGAGTACTGGCGCGGGGACGCAGCGCTCATCCACACGAATCTGGTCCACATGACCGACGCCCCGGAGTCAGCCTCAGTACGGCGCTACCACTTTGCTGGTGCACAGCACGGTGTTGGTATTTTCCCTCCCATTACTGTGCGTCCCACAGATGGTATCCGCGGTCAACTTCCCTTCAACACGGTTGACTACACGCCTCTGCTGCGCGCCGCGCTGACCAATTTGGACCGCTGGGTCACCACGGGGGAACCGGCCCCTCCGAGCTGCCATCCACGCCTCGCCGATGGTACTGCAGTCCCATCCCATACGCTCGCTGCAGCCTTTACCAAGCTGCCGGGCGTGCGCTTTCCCCCCCAGACGCTGCACGCCCTGCGACTGGACTATGGCCCTGAAACCCACCTGGGACGCACCCTCACGCTGCCGGCCCTTGAGGGTGAAGCGTATCCGGCCCTGGTCTCAGCTGTCGATACGGATGGCAATGAAATCGCCGGGATACGTCTCCCCGACCTCACTGTACCCCTGGCCACACATACGGGCTGGAATCTGCGGCATCAGGAAGTTGGCAACCCCGATTTGGTGATCGGCATTACTGGCGGGCTGGCCGGTTGGACCCTGCCTTTCCCCGCGACGCGTGCTGACCGTGAGGCGACGGGTGATCCGCGTTTGTCGCTTGAAGAACGTTATCCATCGCGGGCAGACTATATACGGCAGGTACGGGTGGCTGCCCAGGCGCTGGTGGCGCAAGGCTACTTGCTGGCTGAAGACCTAACATGGGTAGAGGCAGGGGCAGCGCGGCGTTATGACCTGTGGCGCGGCAAAAGTAATGGTGCGTAGAGCAGCTATCTATCCCAACTCCTCCTCCAGAGTAGAAGAATGTGGCACGCACTTTTTGCACTGCGGGGCGCCAGGCGCGTGGCACGGCCCCAGGGGTGTGCCGTGAGGGCAGACGACGCGCGCGCATGCAGGTTCGAGCGGGAAGCAAGCTAGAGCGAACTCGCAGCGGCTATTGCGGCGCCAGGACCAGATCAACGTTGAGAGCAGTTTGGGCCTGCTGTGGATAGACCTGTGTGACCAGAGTACGGTGTCCTGGCGCGGTGACCCGCACGTGTACGTGTGGTGGCCGCCCAGGATAGCGGCCTGGAAAGTCCGTGGTGTACTGGTAGCTACCAGCGGCGCTCGCATGCTGCGTTGCCCGGTGTGCGTTGTCATAGTCACCGCGCGCGTTAGCAGACCACCATTCGATCACAGCCTCAACCAGAGGGCCGCAATCCCTCGCTGAGCGCACCGTGCCCGAGATGACCAGCCCCTGCCCGGTATTGTCCCGTGCTGGTGCGTTTGGCTCGTAAAACGGTCCGAGGTCATCGGCACGTGTCGGCGCGCACGTAGGTGGTGCTGCACACACCGTGCCTGGGGAGGTGATATACCCCAGCGTCACGCATGCAAGAACGACACACCAGAATAATACGATTCTACACATAGCCCCAGCGCTCTACATCACATGGTCTGACAACAGATACTATAGTAGCACTCTAACACTCGCCTCTGGAAGCGTCAAGGTGGCAAGAGGGGCTAACGCCATCCCATCACCCCTGAGCGCAAGAGGCTTAGACCCACCACCAGCAGCGTGACCAGTACAACTTTCGCAAACTGCTGCTGACTGATGGTGCGCTGCAAGCGTACACCCAGCAGGAAGCCAAAGGCACTCAGCCCACAGAACAGCGCCGCCATGCCCAACCGGGGTCCGGTGAGCAACCGGAGACTCACCAAACTCGCGAGATGAGGAATTTGTCCGACGAGCAAACAGACGGCGGTCGTCGAGACAAACGCCTCCTTGGGCAGTTGCAGAGCCGTAAGATACATCACCACCGGGGGTGCAAACATACTTGTGGCACCGCCGATGACGCCGGAGCAGAGGCCAGCCAGCGCTCCGACCCACCGTTCATGCTCTGGGGACACCACGAAGCGCAGACGCCAGAGGGCAACGACCGCATAGACGATGATCATCAGCCCTAAGAGCAACATCAGCATGCTTCCGGACACCCTGGCCAGCACAATGGTACCAGCAATAGCGCTCGGGACAAGCACCAGCAAGACGGGGAGAAGGCGGCGCACCAGAGCGCGTGACACACCGCCCTGGACGGCCTGGACAATGTTCATCACAAAGGCCGGAATGGTGATGGCCACCACGGTCGTCTGCGGATCGAGAAAGAGGGCTGCAATCGGTGCACCAATCACCGGGAAGCCCATTCCCGTCACCCCTTTGACAAAGGCGGCAAACACAATCCCCAAGGCCGCCAGTCCCTGCGCCGGCGTGAACGCCGCCGGCACCGCCAACCCAGGCGTCAGGAACCACAGGAACGTCACGCCATGCAGCACATCGATGCCCCTCTGGTGTAGCGTTCTCAGAACAAGAGCCAGCGCCAGATACCGTTCAGAATAGTCAGCAAAACAGCACCACCGAGGGCCGTTAGAAAGCCATCAATCTCGAATTGTTCCAGGAGTGCATCCGTTAAAAACAGCAGGAAAGCGTTAATAACAAAAATGAACAGCCCGAAAGTCAGGAAGACGGGGATAAAGGCCAGGAACACCAGTACCCTGAAGAGCAGGACGTGGAGGACACCATAAACCGCCGCCACCACGAGCGCGCTCCCGAAACCCCGTACGTGAAAGCCCGGCAGGAGTTTCGAGACTATCATGAAGGATAATGCATAAAGTAACCATTGCAACAGCAGACGCATAGGGGCAGCCTCCGGGTTATAGCAAGGAGTGCACTAACGTGGATGAAGTTGTAGCCCGAGGGACGTTGGAGGTCAAGGGCATTTACATCTACACAGTGGCTGGCCATGTCTGCCGGGCTAACGTGGCCAACGTGCTTTGGCGCTCCTCAATCCCGGCGGCACTGTGATACAATAGCATCTGAATTTCCGACTTCGGAACACCGTGATTCACACCTTCCCCAAGGTGTCGCGGTTCTGGACGTAGCGTCCGGAGGAGTTTCTGAAGAACCAGAGCTACTGGCGCGATTGACCGCCGTGCAAGGGATGCTGAGCAACACGGAGACACAGCGGAGGTAACGACGATGTCAGTGATCAAGGTGACGGATTTCGCTTACGGGCGCCTGCGGGCGCCGGATCTCGATGTGATGGAGGAGTTCCTCACTCACTTCGGGATGAGCCGGGCGGAGCGGACGCAGAACGCGCTGTACATGCGCGGCACGGATCCTGCCCACCACATCCACGTGACCGAGAAGGGCGATGCCGCTTTCGTGGGACTGGCGTATTATGCAGCGAGCGAGGACGATCTCAAACGCGTGGCGCAGGCGCCGGGTGCGTCGGAGGTCGAGGCCATCGACGAGCCCGGCGGCGGCAAGCGCGTGCGGCTGCAAGAACCGAACGGCTATCAGATTGAGGTCGTATACGGCATCCAGCCACTCGAGCCGATCAAGGTTGAGCGCGACCCGATGAACACGGGCAGTGAACCTCTGCGGCGGGCGGGGGTACTCATGCGCTTGCCACAATCTCCGGCGCCGATCAAGCGGATCGGCCACGGCGTGATGGGATCGCCCAGGGTCAAAGAGACGGTGCAGTGGTTCCGCGACACGCTCGGATTCATCTGCTCAGACGACGTATACGTCGAGAGCCAGGACAACATCATCGGATCGTTCAATCGTTGCGATCGTGGCGACGAGTACGTCGACCATCACGTGTTCTTCTGTGTAAGAAACGAGCGCGCGGGTTTGAACCATCTCTCGTTCGAGGTGCCGGACATTGACGCGGTGCTCAAGGATCACCAGTATCTGATGGGACTCGGCAAGTACGAGCACATGTGGGGCGTCGGCCGCCATCTCCTCGGCAGTCAGGTCTACGACTACTGGGCCGACCCGTGGGGCCGCGTACATGAACGGTGGGCCGACACCGATCGCCTGAACGCCCAGAGCGGCTCGCATCTGTTGCCGGCGCACGAGGCGCTGGGGAGCCAGTGGGGCGAGGGCCCGCCGGAGAAGTTCATCCGGCACGTGAGTGTGTAGCCGGTGGGAATCCATCATTTAACCGCGTCGAGGACGATGGTCGCATCGCCCTCGCACAGCTTGGCCCTCCTGACATGTCCCCTACCGTCTCGCACCCCGAAGCCATAGTAGAGGGAATGGACGATGACTGCGGACCTGACACAACACCATACCTCACCTGAGCTGACCCAGCGGATTAAAGCACAGGCATTGGCATTGGGCTTTGATCTGGCCGGTATCGCCCCGGCCCAGGAGAGCCCGGAATTGGCGTTCTTTGAGCCCTGGCTTGAGGCTGGATACGCTGGTGAGATGCACTATCTCGAGCGCAGCCGGGAACGTCGACGGGATCTGCAGCAGGTCTTAGCGGGCGCGCAATCGGTGGTCGTGTGCGGGCTCAACTACGATACAGACTCTCCGTATTCGACCGCCCAGGCAGACCCCAACCGCGGCTGGGTCGCGCGCTATGCCTGGGGGACAGATTATCACCAGGTCATGCTGGACAAGCTCACCCAGCTGCAGACGTTTGTCGCGACGCTCGTGCCACCGACTGTGGCGAGCAAAGTGTATGTGGATACCGGCCCGGTGGTGGAACGTGTCTACGCCAAATATGCCGGTCTGGGCTGGTTCGGCAAAAATACCTGCCTGCTCAATACACGGCTCGGCTCGTGGCTACTGCTGGGGGAACTCATCCTGCCCATCCCTTTGGAATATGACCATCCGGCGCTCGACCATTGTGGGACGTGCACGCGCTGCCTGGATGCCTGCCCGACGCAGGCGCTCCTGGAACCCTACGTGCTGGATGCACGGCGCTGTATTTCTTATCTGACCATCGAACTGAAGGGGGCTATTCCAGAGGAGCTGCGCCCACAGATGGGGCACCACATCTTCGGCTGCGATATTTGCCAGGACGTCTGTCCGTGGAATCGCAAACGCTACTTTACCACTGACCCAGACATGCAGCCACGTCCGGCCCAGGTGCAGCCACTCCTGGAAGACCTGGTACACATGACCCGCGAGGATTTTAAACGGCGCTTCCGGGGCACAGCGCTTGAACGCACCAAACGCCGTGGTCTCCTGCGCAATGTCTGTGTGGCTATGGGGAATTCGGGAAATGCTGCCTGCATTCCCCTGCTGGAAAGCTTGCTGGACGATGAGGAGGAACTGGTGCGGGAACATGCTACCTGGGCGCTGGCGCGGCTGCGTGAGCGCACGCCGCCGCCGCCACTACTCTCGTAGGCCGTACTTCACCCACTCTTCCGTAAAGGTCAGGGACTCCATGCTGCGCATACGATCAAGGTAGACCTTGCCTTGCACGTGGTCACACTCATGCTGGATGACCCGAGCGTGAAAGCCCTGCACCACGATATCGATCCGGTTCGCCTGGCGATCATAGGCACGCAGGCGAATCTTGGTGTAGCGCGGCACGCGACCGCGTAAGCCCGGCACACTCAGGCACCCTTCCCAGTCTTCCTCCATCTCCTCGGTCAGGGGCGTGATCTCGGGGTTAATGTACACAGTGAGTGGAATGGACGGGGCATTTGGCCGACGTGGGTTCGGCCCCACTTCCATGATGACGATCTGTTTCGAGACGTGTACCTGGGGTGCGGCGAGGCCAGCACCGTCGTACTCGTACATGGTGGCGATCATGTCGTCGATAAACTGCTGGATAGCCGGGGTCAGGATCTGATCAGGAGGCACTGGTTCCGCTACCTGGCGCAGCACCGGATGCCCCAGACGGGCAACTTTGAGGATCATCAGCATCACACTCCTTCATTCTGGGTCTAAGCGGTCGGTCGTGCTGGGGCATTCTACGGCAGAATCAGATGGCGCGCAATACGCCTAGCTACTCCAGCGTGCGGATCGCGTCGGCTGGGAACAGCGCTAGCAAACGCGCACAGGCACGCTCGAGATAGGCAAGGTCTTTGGACTCCAAGGTCAGCTTGACCCGGTAGTGGGGGTTAGCGACCTCTGGGTATGAGCCTAACATCAGCTCAGGGAATTCGCGCACGACGGTGTCCAGGAGATGGGCAAAATCGCTTTCCCGGGCGTTCACATACACCATACGGACATGGTAGGGAAGCTCACGAAAGCGTTCCTTGATGCTCTCGAACTTGCGCCGAAAGAGTTGTGGAATGCCCGGGAAAATGTAGACATTGTCCACTTGCAGGACGGGAATAGGCAGGCTCGGCTCCATCAGCAGCTGCGCGCCTTCCGGCACACTGGCCATCTTCTGGCGGGCGGCGGAGGGACGCTCGGCCCAGTGTTGCTGCAACAGGGCATCCAACTCGGGATGAATCACCAGACGCCGTTGCAGACCGTGCGCGATCGCTTCGATGGTCACGTCATCGTGCGTGGGTCCGACACCACCAGTGGTGAAGACGTAATCAAAGACACGCGAGAACGTCACGACGTCACTGGCAATCACCTCGATGTCATCCGGGATCACGACGATACGTCGGACGTCCACGCCCAGGGAGCGGAGTTCCTGACACATATAGGGCGAGTTCGTGTCCACGACTTTCCCCGACAAGATCTCGTTGCCAATGACCATGATGCCGGCTGTCTTTGCCATAGTCCGTCCGCCTCATTCTAGGTCCCAGTGCCTGTGCCCGCGCTGCTCGCCTCAGTCACTGCCGCCCAGCGTGCCCAACCCGGCGTACTGTAACATCGGGGCAGTGATGGCGAGCCGGCACATTTCATTGGTGCCCTCAAAAATTTGCGTCATCTTCGCATCACGGAAGTACTTCTCGGCACCAGATTTCCCTGTAGTCCCATACGCGCCCATAATCTGTACAGCATCAGTGGCAACCTTGACGGCCATATCACTGGCAAATACCTTAGCCATGGAACTCAAGACGACCTGGGGTGGCTCAGTGGCCGCAGCCTTGTGGGTGAGCAGCCGTGCAGCCTCAATCTGCGTCGCCATGTCGGCCAGCATATGTTGCACCATCTGGTGATGCACGATCGGACTGCCACCCTGGACGCGGATGAGGGTATGCTGGCGCGCCAGCTCAAAAGCGCCACGGGCGAGGCCCACTGCGATTGCTGCCCCCTGACAGCGCCCATAGGCACTGAGGTCGTGGATCAAGCCAGCGCCACCGCCCTCTTTGGTGAGCAGATGCTCGGTGGGCACATAGGCATTTTCCAGATAAAACTCCACCAGAGGGCAGGCACGTAAACCCATGGTGGACAGCACCTCACTGACGTGGAACCCACGCGTGCTGGCTGGCAGCGCAAAACCAGTGAGACCCTCTGGACTACGGTCATCGCTCACGGTGGCAAACACGCTCAGCCAGGTAGCCACATTGCCACCCGCACAGTAGGCTTTGCGACCGGACAGGAGATAGCCATCGCCGCGGCGTTTGGCAGTCACCATCATCCGACTAGAACGCACCCCAAGGGGATGCACCAGATCGCTGCCCACGCGCCGTTCGGTTAAGGCCAGCGCCCACAAGATGGGCTCACGGCGCTCTTCACCCGCCACAACCTCCGGAAACACCCGGTCCATCAGTGCCTGGTTCCCCGACAGCGCCACAGCAGTCTGCGCCAGACTATGCGAGGCCAGGAGGGTGGCCACACCGGCTTCCCAGCGCGCCAACTCTTCAGTGGCAAGCACCGCACTCAAGCGGTCCATCGTGCCACCGTAGTGGGGCGGAAGTTGCGCCGAGAGCAGACCAAAGTCGCAGCTTTTACGCAGGAACTCCCAATCGACCGTGCCTGGTGGCGCCGTATCCAGCTGGCGCGCCCGCCAGCGCAGTTCACGTTGTGCAAAACGGCGCATGCTGGTACGCACAGCCTGCTGCTCTTCGGTCAACGCAAACATGGATAATCCTCAAGTGTTAAGTTTTAAGTTTTAAGTACTAAAGAGAGCAAAAATGCGAGGCGATCTTGCAACAGGCATTCATGCAGACAAACCCCCAGTTCCTTAACACTTAATACTTAACACTTCCTCAGAGTGACTCATCCTCGGCAAGTTTCCAGTACTTGCTGGAAAAAAACAGCAGCGGTTTTAAGCTGGGGTCATCGTTTAAGGCTGCCTCCTGCACTTCTCCCAGAAACAGCGTATGGTCCCCCGCATCGTAACGCGCCCAGATTTTACAGTCGATATAGGCCAGGCATTCATTCAACACCGGGCTCCCCGTCACCTTGGTAGAGTGTGGAATCTCGGCAAACTGGTCGCCCTCCTTCGGCGCCTTGCCAGCCCACCAGGAGGACCAATCAGAGCGGTGCTCAGCCAGGATGTTGACGCAGAATGCGTCCTCCTGCATCAGGATCTCATGCATGTTGGCCTTTTTATCGACGCTCACCAGGATCAACGGTGGATTGAGGGAAACGGAGGAAAAGGCGTTGGCTGTCATGCCGTGTTTGACATCGCCGTGACAGGCGGTCACCACCGTCACACCCGTTGCAAAACGGCCCAGTACCTGTCGAAACAGCATCGGATCAAATGGCATAATCCCCCTCCCGGGCAATTGCCTCACTCACTATCCTACACGTGGCACTCGTCACTCAGTCCAGCCATGTACTGGGCGAGTGCAAGGCTGTGACGAAAATCGTATTCGCGATGAATGGTCAGCTTTTCTGCTTCAATCGAGCCTTCGGCGTGGATCGCCAGCACCGCCTGATAGCCCCCGAAATCCGACGAGGTGAGCTCCGAAATCATGCTCAGGAGGCGCAGCCGTGCTGCCGCTGACACGCCGGCTCTGCCCCCGAGGTATTTTTCGACCCAGGGACGCGTTTCTGGGTTGTGCAGGTCCTCTTCGCCAGGCGCTGTGACCAGGATACCACCGCTGATGTCCTGCAGGTAGGCAATCATCTGGTGATAGTGCTCAGCAAAATGCAGCTTGGCAATATTCACCAGCAGTGGATTGGGCACCGCAATCCCCTCTTCCTGCACGTGGCACTGCTGGGCCGCCTGCACCGTTAAAGCGCGCAGCGTCTGAGTGTAGGCAATGAGTCGGGTGATCTTTTCCCGAATGTGGCCAGCGCGCGTCAGGCCGTTGTAGTCGGCAATCAGCTGCGCCGCCCCCACCAGGGCATCGGTGAGCGGCAGTTTGTAGGAGATGGCCGTAAAGCGATGAAATTCCACAAACGTTTTGGCCAGGTCACCGGCGTACTGCCACTGCTTCTGCAGAAAGACGCGCTGGCGCGGCACAAAGACGTCATCAAACACTGTCAGCGTTTCCATCATCTTGTGCTGTGACGTGATGGGATGATCATGACCCCCGGCGCGCGGTGCCCCATAGGGACTACAGATCATTTTCAGGCCCGGGGTCTGCACGGGGATGGCGAACGCCACGGCGTAGTCACGATCGGCCTCCGACATGTTCCGGGTGGGCAGGACAATCACCTCATTAGCGTTGGTTAACACCGAGGTATGGATTTTGGCGCCGCGCACCACGATGCCGTCGGGGCGTTCATCAACGATGCGCACATAGTAGTCCGGGTGTGTCTGCTGTGACGGGCCCAGGCTGCGATCCCCCTTTACGTCCGTCTGGGCCACCGCCAGCGCCAGGTCGTTGCGCGCGCAGTGTTGATAAAACCGTTGCACGCGGCTGAGATAGTCCGTGTGCAGGGCCTCGTCCATACGCCGCGCTACCAGATGCAGGGCAAACAGCGCGTCGCTGCCAATCTCTTTGATGAGGACGACCAACGTACGTCCCAGACTCGTCGCCGTCTCGATGAGTTGGCTGCGTTGCAGCAAGTCGTCACTGCTGCGGGGGAGGTGATAATAGCGGCTGATCTCCTCGCCGGTCTGAGGATCATGCACCACGGCCAGATCGCGATAGCGGGGGTCTTCGGCCATCTGATAGTCGATGCTGGCGTGCTGTACCGCCACGCGTAACACCGGATGGGTGGTGACGTCCTTGACGCGTTCACCCTTATAATAAATGACCCGCTCATCCTGTAAGCTGGCCTGGTATGCTTGTGGCGTTCGCAGCGCCATGCACCTCTCCTCTACGCTGGGCTCCTGGTAGGCCTCCTGCTCTCGGCGCCTATTATACCGAAATCAGGCCCAGGAGGATAGGGGTCAACGTCGCAGGTGCTGGCGTAGCGTAGTAATATGCTGGGTGATCAGTGGGGCATCAGAGGCCTCAGGGGACAGTTGCAGATAGTGTTGCAGATCGTCGAGCGCGGCTTCCAGGGAGCCCAGTTGGGCCTGGAGCAAGCCGCGGTCGCGCACTTCTGTGAGCCCGTCGGGGCGCAGCAGGAGCAGGCGCTCCACCACACGCAAAGCGCGGCGATGATCGCCCTGGTGGACATAGATCGCCTTGAGGTTGTACAGCATACGTTGCAGGACGGCGTGGTCGCTCACTGGCTCGATATAGGCGTCACTCCACGCCAGCGCCTGTCCGTACATGCGCTCCAGGAGTTGCTGGCAAGCTTCCTGGGTCAGGATTTGGCCGCGATGGAAAGGATCGATCCAGAAGACTGTCGGCTGGGCGCTATACCGCACCACAAAATGCCCTGGCATCCCCACGCCAACAATGGGGAGGCCGACCTGTCTGGCCAGCTCGATGTACACCACCGAGAGTGTAATGGGGATACCCATCTTGCGCTCGAGGACGTCGTTTAAAAAGCTGTTGCGGACATCGTAGTAGTCTTGCAGGTTGCCACGAAAACCTTGCTCATCAAACAGATACGCATTGAGCTGGGCGACGATACGCGGTGGATCGATCTCGAGACCCACGTGGGAGGAGACAGCTTCGGCCATCGCATCGAGGCGCTGCAGATACGCTTCCACGTCGAGAGTAGGATACTCTTCCTGGGCGATGAGCAAGGCCCCTTCTGCCAGACGGAACTCTCCCTGGGCACGCTCAGCCAGGGCAGCAAAGCGACGACGCGCCTCAGAGACGTCCATGCCGGCTCCTTTCGTAGCAGTACTGCCCTACACCCGCTCGATCCACCCCGCCAAACTGGCGGGGCAATTGCGGTGCGCAGCACTAATTCGTGCGCTGGGCACTTTGAGCCTGCTCCAGTGCTGCATCGACTAACTCTTTAAAGTGTTCATACGCCACGGCACCACTGAGCGGGTAGCCATTGACGAAAAACGTCGGGGTGGCATTGACGCCAGCGTTCTGCCCGGCCTGCATATCCGCATCGATCCCGCCGGCATACTTATTGGAATCCAGACAGGCCGTGAATTGCTCCACATGCAGTTCCAGTTCTTGGGCATACTTTTTC
>WNEY01002986.1_pt1 | contig 12570 bp, 9 predicted proteins | sample 5400531 | NCBI WGS metagenome assembly WNEY01 (sample SAMN13153338, study PRJNA577476) | soil metagenome | isolation source: 200 cm saprolite under Douglas fir tree site 1 | place: USA:California | collected 2015-04-18
CGTTCTTCACGCGCGCGTACGACTTCATCCGGATGGCGGCTATCTCGCGTGCGAACCTGAAGCTGTGCGGCTCGCACGCCGGCGTGTCGATCGGCGAGGACGGCCCCTCGCAGATGGCGCTCGAGGATCTGGCCGCGTTTCGCGCCGTCCACGGCTCGACGGTGCTCTATCCAAGCGACGCGAACCAGACGGCGAAGCTTGTCGCCGCGATGGTCGACCTCGACGGCATCTCGTTCATCCGCACGACGCGCGCGGCGACGCCAGTGATCTACGGGCCACACGAGGAGTTCCCGGTCGGCGGAGCGAAGGTTGTGCGCGAGGGCGACGACGTGACGATCGTCGGCGCGGGAATCACGCTGCACGAGGCGCTGAAGGCGGCCGACAAAATCGCCGGAGACGGAATCTCGGCACGCGTGATCGATCTCTATTCCGTGAAGCCGGTCGACGCGGAAGCGCTGCGCGACGCGGCGGAGGCGACGCAGGGACGGATCGTCGTCGCCGAGGACCACTGGCCCGAGGGCGGCCTCGGCGAAGCGGTGCTCTCGGCGCTCGCGGGAGAGGAGCTTCAGTTCGCGCACCTCGCGGTGCGCGAGATGCCGGGCTCCGGCAAGCCGGCCGAGCTGCTCGCCGCCGCCAGGATCGACGCGGAGCACATAGCCCAGGCCGCGCGTCAGCTCGTCCAGGCCGCTGCCGTCACGCGGTAGCTACCAGCTGATCACGACAGGGCCGCCTCGAGCGCCCGGCGCAGCTGGTCCAGCGTGAAGGGCTTCACGAGAAACGTCACGACGCGGAGCTCACGCGCTGCCGTCGTAAAGCTGCTGGCGCACACGATCGGCAGGCCCGGCCTCCGCTCGCTCAGAGCATGCGCCACCGCAAGCTCCCAGGCCGAAGCGGGCTCGAGCAGCACCGCGTCGACGTCACGGACTTCGTCGAGCTCGAGCCGGTACCCGTCGAGCGCGTGGTACCCGAACCCCTCCGCCGCGCTCTCGTAGAAGGAACGCAGCGCCGCATCCGGCTCGAGGAGGAGGATCGTCGCCACATCCACACTGTCGGAGCACAAAGTCGCGTTCGGGGCGCATTCTGGTATGGAACGCGTATGTCAAACCGACGGAGTCGCCCGGGGGATCACCGCAGGATCCTCAAGGACAGATCTCCGTTCGCCGATACGCATGACATAGGTATGTCTTCGCCGCCCAGCACCCTACGGCTCGAGACATTCGAGCCAATCGAGCGCTTCCGCGCGCGGATCGCCCACGATCTGGGCACCCAGCTGACGGTGATCGTCGGCTACGCGAGCCTGCTCGGCGCCGACGGCGACCCGCACGACGAGGCAGCGTCCCGCGAGATCGTCTCCGCCGCCGAGCACCTCTCCGCGGCCCTGGCCGACCTCGAGTTGGTGCTCGGGCTCGCGTCGGGAGCAATCGAGGCGCGACCCGAGCACGTCGACCTGCGTGCGATCGCCGACGCGGCGGTCGTGCAAGTTCGCCGACGTGGCGAACACCCGCTCGACGAGCCCTCGGGCTCGTGCTGGCCGAAGGCGTACGCCGACCCCAGGCACCTCGCGCGCGCGCTGAGGCAAGTCGTGACGACGGCGTGTGAGCGCTCCTCGGCGGGTGCGCGGATCTCGGTTGCACCGGCCGGCGAAGCCGACGCCGCGGCGTTGCAGGTGGCAGGTGCGGACCTGACCGAGATCATCGAGACCGATTTACGGCTCGTGCTCGCACGCACACTGCTCGAGCTCGGCGGCGGCTCGCTCGAGTTCGAGGGCGACGTCGCGACCATCCGCGTGCCGCTCGCCGCCCGCCAAGCGACCGCCGCCTAACGGCCCACTGCCTCGCGGACGAGCCGTCGCAGCTCGTCGCCGGAGTAGGCGCTCTTCATTAGCAGCGCAACCGCGCGGGAGCTGAGCTGATTGCGTTCCTTCTGGGACAGCCGCCGCGCCGTCAGCACAATCACCGGGATCGACCGCGTCGCGGGATCGCTCTGCAGCCGCTCGAGCACCTCGAACCCGTCGACGCGCGGCATCACGAGGTCGAGCACGATCGCGTCCGGATTGCGCGCGGCGACCTTGGCGAGCGCCTCCTCCCCGTCGGCCGCCTCACGCACCTCGACGCCGATCTCCGCAAGCGCCTCGGTAATCAGCGCGCGCACTGCCGGATCGTCGTCGACCGCGAGCACGTTGCCGTCTGCAGGCGGCAGCAGGCGCACGAGGGCGTCTCGCAACCGCTTGGCGGAGAACGGCTTCGTCAGGAAATCGGATGCGCCGAGCGCGGCGGCATTGTCGCGCCCGTTCCCACCGGTGCAGACCAGGATCGGAATCGAGGCCGTCTCGGGATCGGCCTTGAGCGCGCCGAGCACGTCCCAGCCGTCGAGGTCGCCGGCAAGCGTGATGTCGAGACAGATCACGGCGGGCCTGCTGCGCCGCGCACGCTCGAGCGCGTCCTCGCCCGTCGCCGTCACCTCGACCGCATAGTCCCCGAGCTCGAGCTCCGCCACAACCAGATCGGCGGCCGCGGGGTCGTCCTCGACGACGAGCACGAGCGGCCCTGAGCCCTCCTCGCGTACCTTCGTCACCGGCAGCTCGAACCAGAACGTCGTTCCCTCGCCCTCGACGCTGTCGAACCCGATTCGCCCTCCGTGCCGCTCGACGATCTCCTTGGTCAACGCGAGCCCGAGTCCTGTGCCGCCGATCTCGCTCGTCTCGGAGGAGTCGACACGGAAGAACTTCGAGAAGATCTGCGACTGCTGCGCGGCGGGAATGCCGAGCCCCTCGTCCATGACCGCCACGCGCACGCGGCGGCCGGCGGGCTTCGCCGAAACGGTGACGCGGCCGCCTCCGGGCGAATACTTGATCGCGTTCGAGAGGAGGTTGGCGAGGACTTGCATGATCCGGTCGCGCTCGCCGATCACGGTCAGCGGTTCGTCGGGTAGCTCGAGCTCCAGCTCGTGCTCGCTGCTCTGCGCAGAGAAGACGGTCGCGCCCTCGCGCAGCAACTCGTCGAGCTCGAACGGCTGCAGGTCGAGCGTGAAGAGACCGGCCTCGATTCGCTGCACGTCGAGGAATTCGCTGACGAGCGCAGACAGGCGCCTAGCCTCGCTGCGGATCGTCTCGAGAAACCGCGAACGCGTGTCGGCGTCGTAGTCGCGCTCGACGAGCAGCTCGGCGAAGCCGAGGATGCTGGCCAAGGGCGTGCGCAGCTCGTGCGACACGGTCGCCACGAGCTCGTTCTTCAGCTGCTCCGCCTCGCGCTCCGCAGTCACGTCGCGCACGACGATCAGGCGCGCGTCCGGACGCTCGCCGTCACGGTAGACGGGTGCGCTGAAGATCTCGAGCTGTCGCCCCGACGCGGCGTGCTTGAACTCGTGCCTGAGCTCCGCGTCTGGATTCGCCGCCAGCTCCGCGACCCAGGCGACGTAGCCCTCGGGGTCGGTCAGCGTCGCGCCGACCTCCTCCGCCCGAGCCCGATCGTAGAACGAGGGCCCCTCTTCCGGGATGTCCCCGAGATCCCCGACGAGCCCGCTCATCACCGCGTTCCGGAGCAGCACCTGTCCGTCCGGATCGATCAGCTGGATCCCAAGCGGCGTCTTGTCGAGGAGCGCGTCGTTGAAGCTGAGCAGCGTGCTCAGGCGCGCGAACGCGATCGTGCCCGCGAGCGCGACCGCGGCCTGGCCGGCGAGGTGCTCGATCAGCTCCACGCGTTCGGGCTCGAAGGGCGTGTCGACGAGACGGCCGAGGGTCAGCACCCCGAGCGTCCTCTCGCCGGAGCGCAGAGGGACGTGGAGCTCGTGGCGGAGCGCAACCTCGTCACCGAGCGCTCGGACGGTGAGTCCGGTCTCTGCGTGCGACGCGCGCACCGTCCGTCCCTCGGCGAGCGCGCGGCCGGCGAGGCCTCCTCCCGGACGCAGCTCGCCGTCCAGCCTCGACCCGTCGAGCCCGCGAGCGGCGACGAGGACGTACACGTCCTCGTGCTCCGCGGTGACGCTGTAGAGCGTCGCGACTTCCGCATTCGCAGCGTCGGCGATCTCGCGCAGCAGTATGTCCCCGAGATGCGGCGCCTCGGTCTCCGCGACGAGCAGCTCGCCGAACTCGTAAAACGTCTCGACGCGCTGCTTCTCGCTCGCCACCTCGGCCAACGCGCGAGACAACTCGGCCTGCTGCGCCTCCAGCTCGTCGTTCGCCGCCGCCAGCTGCACCTGCTGATCCTCGAGCTCGGCGGTCTGGAGCTCCAGCTCGGCGTTCTGGCTCTCGAGCTCGTCGCGACTCTCCTCGAGCGACCCGGCCATCGTGTTGAACGACGTCGCGAGCTCGGCGACCTCGCCGCTGCCACGCTCCTCCACCCTCGTGCTCAGGTCTCCCCGCGCAAGGCCGCGCGATGCGAGCGCGACTCGGCGGACGGGACGTGCGATCGACCGCACCACGTATCCCACGAACAGCAGGATGAGCAGGAGGGTCGCCGCAAGTCCGCCGACGCCGAACAGGATCGCGCGGTGAGCCGCACGCGCCGTCGTCCGCTGACGCGCGTCGCCAAGTTGCCGCTCGACCGCATCGAACTCGGCGAAACGCGCGCGGATCGCGTCGACCAGACGCTTCCCACGCGCGGTCGCGATCACGCTCCTCGCCGCTTCCCGAGCGTGCTGCGCCTGCGCGACAAGCGGACGCGAGTAGTTCGCGATGTACGAATTGCCTGCCCCCGCGATCGCGCGAGCACGCTGTTCCTGCGCGGGATTGTCCGCAACGAGCCCCTCGAGCCGCTGCGCGTCCGCCGGAAACGCGACGAGCCCGCTGCGCCACGGCTCGAGGAAGCGGTCCTGTCCGGTGAGCACGAAGCCGCGGGCGCCCGTCTCGAGGTCGACCAGAGTCTTCTCCAGGCCGTTCGATGTCGCCAGCACCTGCTCCGAGTGGCGCGCGAGCCTCGAAGAGCGGCGAAGGTCGACGACGGAGACGAGGAGGAGCACGAAGACGGCAACGACGACGAGCCCGAGCAGGGCACCGGCGAAGGCGGCGCGGCCGGGTAGACCGATCCTCGTCATCGGCTGCTCCGGTACACGTGCGGCGCGACTCGCTGTAACTGCAGATCGACGAGCTCGTTCAGGCGCTCGCTGCGGCCGACGATCATGAACCCGCCCCGGCCGAGTGCGCCGGCGAGCGTCCGGTGCAGCCGCCGCTTCGCCTCAGGCGCGAGGTAGATCGCGACGTTGCGGCACAGAACGACGTTCCACGACCCGGGCGGCGCACCCTCGCGAACCAGGTCGCGGCGCTCCCAGCGAACACGCACCCTGACGGCATCGTCAATCGTGCCATCGGCGTAAACGCCGGCTCGGGCGCGCTCGAGGTTCTCCTCGAGCAGGTCGCTGCCGAGGAGGAACGAGCGGTCGAGCGCGCCCAGCCGCTCGAGCAGCATCGCCACGGTGTAGAGCTCGGTGCCGTCCGAACAGCCGGCCGACCAGACGCGGATCCTGCGCGACGACTCGAGCAGCGGGGGCAGGATCTCGCGCTCCAGCAGCTCGAACTGCGCCGGGTCGCGGAAGAGACCGGAGACCGACACGGCGACGGAGCGCCGGAAGCGGCTGCGTGCGTTCGCGTCGCTGCGGAACAGTCGCGCGAGCTCGTCGATGCTTCCGAGGCGCTCGCGCTCGAGTGCGCGGCGCACGCGCTCGTCTACGTGCTCGACACGGTAGGAGTCCAGGTGGAGACCGGCCGCCGCCGAGAGGACCGGTATCGACGCGCGCGCGCCCGCGGTCATCGCGCGTCCAGCAGTTCGGAGACGAGGGCGACGAGCTCTGCCGGCCGAAACGGCTTCGAGAGGAACGCGTCGGCGCCGGCCGCGAGCGCCCCCTCACGGTCGTCGGCCTGGACACGCGCGGTGACCATCACGACTGCGATATCGGCAAGTGCGGGGTCGGCCCGCAGCTCTTGCAAGACCTCCAGTCCCGAGCGGCCGGGCATCATCATGTCGAGGAGCACGAGATCCGGTACCAGCTGGTGTGCGAGACGGAGTCCTTCCTCGCCGTTGGCCGCCTCGTGGATCTCGTGGCCGAGGCCGTCGAGTGAGGCTCGCAAGAGGTTGCGAAGAGTCTGCTCGTTCTCGCAGAGGAGGATTCGAGACATACCTACCGATGGAAGCTACCCGGGGCGACGGCCCGATCAAACTCCAGTCACCCGATCGAGTGAGGCGCGCCTCTAGGCTGTTCCCGTGGCAGTTGTGATCGCCTCGAACCTGCGCAAGGAGCTCGCCGGGAGCGTGCTCTTCGACGGCGTGTCCTTCAAAGTGGAGCGCCGCGACCGCGTCGCCCTGGCCGGCCCGAACGGGGCGGGCAAGACGACGCTGCTTCGTCTGCTGGCGGGCGAAACGGAGCTGCACGGCGGTGAGCTCGCGTTCCAGAAGGGAACACGGATCGCGCTGCACGACCAGCGGCCGCCGCTGAAGCTCGGCCTCTCGCTCCGCGACTACGTGCTCGCGGGCGCCTCCGACCTCGTGGGGACGGAGCAGGAGCTGCGGCGGCTCGAGGAGGCGATGGCGTCCGGCGACCACGGCCCGACGACGATGCGCCGCTACTCAGAGGCGCAGGCGCGCCTCGAGCATGCAGGCGGTTACGACTGGCGTGAGCGGATCGGCTCGGTCGTCCGTGGGCTCGGTTTCCGCGGCGCGGATCTCGACCGTCCCCTCGACACGTTCTCCGGCGGCGAGCTGACGCGCGCGTCGCTCGCGCGCGCGCTCGGCGGCGATCCCGATCTGCTGCTGCTCGACGAGCCGACGAACCATCTCGACGTCACGTCGCTCGAATGGCTGGAGAACGAGCTGACGACGCTCGACGCAGGGATCATCCTCGTCGCGCACGATCGCTGGTTCCTCGAGGCGACGACGACCGCGGTGCTCGAGCTCGAGGCGGGGCGCTCGACGTACTTCGCGGGCCCTTGGCACGAATGGCGGCGCGAGCGGGCGATGCGTCTGTCCGCGGCGCAGAAGGAATCCGCGCGGCTGCAGGAGGACATCGCGCGTCTCGAACGCTTCGTCGCGCGGTTCCGCTACAAGAAGACGAAGGCGAAGCAGGCGCAGGCGAAGCTCAAGCAGATCGGACGGCTCGAGCAAGAGCGCGCGGGCGCGACCGATGAGATCTCGCTCCTGACGCGCAAGTCGAGGCGGCTCGGATTCGGCTTCATCGATCCGCCGCGCAGCGGACGGACGGTGCTCGAGACCCAAGGCCTCGAGATCGGAGTTCCCGGCCGCACGCTGCTACACGCTGCGACATTCGCGATCGAGCGCGGCGAGCACGTCGCGCTCGTCGGGCCGAACGGCGCCGGCAAGACGACTTTGCTGGAGACGATCCTCGGCCGGCGCAAGGCGGCAGGCGGTTTCGAGCGGATCGGACACGGTGTCGTTCCTGCGTACTTCTCGCAGCAAGAGGTCGAGCTCGACGAACGCCACACCGTGCTCGAGTCGACGCAGCGCGCGACGAGCCTGCCGCGCCCGCAGGCCCAGAATCTCCTCGGACGCTTCCTGTTCTCCGGCTGGACGGAGCACGAGAAGTCCGTTTCGGTGCTGTCGGGCGGCGAGCGCCGCCGGCTCGCGCTCGCGCACGTCGTTGCGTCGGGCGCGAACTTCCTCGTGCTCGACGAGCCGACGAACCACCTCGACCTCGAGTCGCGCGAGGCGTTGGAGGCGGCGCTCGAGGCGTTCCCCGGGACGGTGTTGCTCGTGTCGCACGACCGCGCGCTGATCGACGCGGTCGCCGAGCGCACGCTCGCGTTCGAGGACGGGACGATCCGCAGCTACGACGGCGGCTGGGCGGAGTACATCCGCCGCCGCGAGGAGCTCGCCGAGCCGCCGGAGCCGAAGCAACCGAAGCGCGCGAAGCCGAAGCCGGCGCGCCCCGAGCCGGAGCGACCGTCGGAGCTGGACCGGCTCGAAGCACAGATCACCGAGCGGGAGCAGGGCGTTGCCGATCTGGAGGCGAAACTCGCGGAGGACTGGGGCAACGTCGAGACGCTGCAGGCGCATCGCCGTGCGCGCGACGAGCTGCAGGCGCTGCTCGAGCGCTGGGAAGCGCTGTTCGAGCGTTCGCAGGCATGACGGCCGAAGACATGGTCGATCTGCTCCGCGAGCTCGTCGAGCTCGAGTCGCCGACCGGCGAGACGGGCGCGATGCAGACACGGCTCGCAGCCGAGCTGCGCGCCCTCGACGCCGATGTCTCGCTGCTCGGCGAGCACCTCTGCGCCGACCTTCCGGGTGACGGCCCGCCGCTCCTGCTGGTCGGCCACATCGACACCGTCTGGCCGCTGGGGACGCTCGAGCGGCTGCCTTTCCGAATCGAGGACGGCCGGGCGTATGGGCCGGGCAGCTACGACATGAAAGGCGGCCTCGTCGTGCTGCTGGCTGCGCTCCACGAGGGCCGCAGCGGGCGCGCGTTGAGGATCTTTCTCACCGCCGACGAGGAGCAGGGGAGCCTAACCGGCCGGGCGCTGCTCGAGCAGGCGGCCGCGGGCGTCGCCGCGGCGTTTGTCGTCGAGCCCCCGACGCCGAACGGCAATCTCAAGACGGCACGGAAGGGTCTCGGCCGCTTCCGCCTTACCGTCCGCGGCCGCGCCGCGCACGCCGGCACGGGGGCCGAGAAGGGTGTGAGCGCGATCGACGAGGCGGCTCGGCAGGTGCTCCGGCTCCACGCACTGAACGACGAGGAGCGCGGGATCGCGGTCAACGTCGGCGTGCTGCGTGGCGGCACCGCCGAGAACGTCGTCGCCGCGGAAGCGGAGATGCTGATCGACATCCGCATCGCCCGTGCGGCGGACATGGCCCAGCTCGAGCACTCTCTCCGAGGGCTGCGGCCGGAGCTCGACGGAACGAGGCTCGATGTCGACGGCGGCTGGACGCGACCACCGCTCGAGCCGACGCCGCAGTCGCTCCTGTTGTTCGCCAAGGCGCGCGAGCACGGGCGTCGGCTCGGCCTCGATCTTGGGCACGGCTCCTCGGGCGGCGGCTCCGACGGCAACCTCGTGGGCGCGCTCGGGATCCCTGTGCTCGATGGATTGGGCGCCACAGGAGGCGGCGCGCACGCCGATCACGAGCATGTCGTCCTCGACTCGCTACCGGTGCGCGCGCAACTGCTCTCGGCGCTCTTGCGCGACCCCGGTCTCTAGGTGAAGAATCGCAGCGACTTCCTTCTACTCAGGAGGTGGTAATGGCTGCACGTGAGGACGAGCGCGTCATGATCTCGGAGCGGATCGCTCCCGGCGCGCTCCCGAGGGTCCTGGACTCGCTGGACATGTCGATCATCTTCCTGGCGATCGTCCTCTTCATCGTCCAGGCGTCGGTGATCCAGCCGGCAGGGCCCGCTGCTTACACGTACTGGATTCTCGGGTTCCTCCTGTTTCTCATCCCCGGTGCGCTCGTGACCGCGCAGCTCGGGCAGATGTTCCCCCAGGAGGGATCGCTCTACGTCTGGACGCAGAAGGCGTTAGGCCCGTTCTGGGGCTTCTTCGCCGGCTTCTGCGCCTGGTGGCCCGGGGTGCTCGTGATGGTCGCGACGTCGGACCTCGTCGTGACGCTCTGGCAGTTCATCAGGCCCGGGAGCCTCTCCAAGACGTGGGAGCAGATGCTCGTCATCCTCGCCGTACTCTGGTTCTCGGCGGCGCTCTCGTCGATCCGGCTGCGGGTGACGCAAACGTATGCGAACTTCGTCGTCTTTTTCTACGGCGGCGCGATCTTCCTGATCGGCCTCGCCGGCGTCCTCTGGCTCGCCGGCGGGAACAGCTCGGCCAACTCGTTCTCCGGCGTGCACAACTGGGTCCCGCACGGGAGCAATTGGACGTTCTTCGGCCTGGTGATCCTCGCCCTGCTCGGGATCGAGGTGCCGCTGAACATGGGCGTCGAGATCGTTCACCTGAAGGCGATCAAGCGCTACCTGTTCTGGGGCTCCCTCGTCACGATGGTCGCGTACCTGTGGGCGACGTTCGGAAACATGGTCACGATCCCGCTGAAGGGCAACAACTCGACGACCGGCGTCGTTTCCGCCGTCCAGGCCGGCTTCTGGCACGCGCACTGGTTCGCGGTGATCGTCGCGCTCGTGCTGATGTGGTTCTTCATCTCGAACACCGTCGTCTACAACTACTCGTTCAGCCGGCTCCTGTTCGTCTCGGGTCTCGAGCGGCGGATGCCGGCGGCGGTGGGGCGCGTGCACGAGAAGACGAAGGTGCCGGTGAACGCGGTGCTCGTGCAGACCGTGCTGGCGTCGATCTTCGCGATCGTCACCTTCGGCCCGTGGGGATCGAGTTCGAACTTCCCGAGCCAGGTCTATCTGATCTTCCAGGCGGCGGTGACCGTGATCTGGTGCCTGTCGATGGTGCTGCTGTTCGCGGACATCTTCCTCGTCAAGCGGGCGTTCCCGCAGAAGTTCGAGGAGGTGCGCGTCTCGCGGACGGAGCTGCTCTTCCTGAGCGGAATCGTCGGCATCGTCGCTTCGGCGATCGGTGCCCTCGTCACGTTCAAGACGCCCTGGAATCCGGATCTGTTCTCGAACGCGAGCTGGCGCTGGTGGCTCGCGGGCGTCACCGCCATCTCGGTGCTCGCCGCCGTGGTGATCTACGCGATCAGCGAGTACACGCACCGGCGGGAGGTTCCGAGCCCAACACCTTCGCCCGCGAGCTAGGTGGAGGCGCAGGACGTCGTCAGGCAAGCGGACGAGGCGGGTCTCCGCCTCGTCCGCTTCCTCTGGTGCGGGAACGACGGCACCGTCCGCGGTAAGGCGAGCGGCAGGCGCGGGCTCGAAGGCCGCATCGAGAGCGGCATCGGCCTGACCGTCGCGATGCAGGCGATGAACGGGCTCGACCAGCTCCAGCCCGTCGACGGGATGGGCCCGGTCGGCGAGATCCGCCTCGTCCCCGATCCCGAGACGTTCCGCGTGCTGCCCTACGCACCGCACACCGGCGCGATGCTCGTCGACCACCTGACGCTCGACGGCGGGCCCGCGCCTCAGTGCCCGCGCTCGTTCCTGAAGCGCCTGGCGGCGCGGCTCGCGCAGCGCGGCGAGATCCTCGAAGTGTCGTTCGAGAACGAGTTCTCGCTCGCGACCGCCGTCGACGGCGCTTTCGTTCCCGTCGACGCGAGTCTCTGCTTCTCGACGATCGGCATGACAGCGTCGCAGACCTACGTCGACGAGCTGGTCGGCGCGCTCGCGGAACAGGGCATCGACGTCGAGCAGTACTACGCCGAGCTCGGTCACGGACAGCAGGAGATCTCGACCCCGCACGCGCCCGCGGTCCGCGCCGCCGACGAGCAGATCCTCGTCCGCGAGACGATTCGCGGCGTCGCCGCCCGGAACGGCCTCGTCGCCTCACTCGCGCCGAAGCCGTGGCCCGAAGGTGCCGGAAACGGTGGGCACATTCACTTCTCCCTGTGGGACGAGCGCGGCAACCGCTTCCACGACGGCTCGCGGGCCGACCGGCTCTCAGACGAGGCGCGCGCGTTCATCGCAGGCGTCCTCGATCACCTGGCGGGACTCTGCGGGCTGACTGCGCCGAGCTACAACTCGTACCGCCGGATCGTGCCGCAGTACTGGGCCGGCGCCTTCACGTGCTGGGGCCACGACAACCGCGAGGCCCCGATCCGAGTGCCGTCGGTCTTCAGCGGGATGGAAGAAGCGTCGACAAACGCGGAGCTGAAGGCTGCGGACGCCAGCTGCAACCCCTACCTCGCGGTCGGCGGACTGATCGCCGCCGGTCTCGACGGCATCGAGCGGGGCCTCGAGCCGCCCGAGCCCGTCGAGGTCGACCCCGCGACGATTCCGGAGGATGAGCGGGCGCGACGCGGGATCCTGCCGCTTCCGGCGACGCAGGAGGCTGCTCTGGATGCTCTCGACGCCGACGCCGTCCTCACCGGCGCGCTCGGGCCGGTGTTGACAAAGTCCTATCTCACCGTGCGCCGCTCGGAATGGGCTGCGTACTCGGCAGGAGACGAGGCATTCGAGCAGCAGGGCCACTTCTTGAAGTACTGAGCTCGGGAGGGCTCGTCGACCACCACGCGCAGGTCCCGCTCTCGTGAGTCACTGCTCGCCGAAGGTCGCGACGACCGCCTCCGCGACGACCTTCAGCGGCCGCCCCGAGACCTGCGACGCCTTGCGCAGCCGCGCGAACGCATCGGCCTCCGACAGACCCTCCTTCTCCATCAGCAGCCCCTTCGCGCGCTCGATCGCCTTGCGCGCGGCGAGCGCCTCCGCCAGCGACTCCGCCTCCTCGCGCAGCGCCGCGAGTTCCTCGTGCCGCGCGCGCGCCGTGTGAATCGCCGGCAAGAGGTCGCTCTCGCGGAACGGCTTCACGAGGTAGCCGAAGACGCCGGCCTCGACCGCGCGCGACACCAGCTCGTCCTGCCCATACGCCGTGAGCATCACGATCGGGATCGGACGCTCGTCGAGAATCTTCCGCGCCGCGTCGATGCCGTCGAGCTTCGGCATCTTCACGTCCATGATCGCGAGGTCGGGCTCGAGCTCGCGTGCAAGAACGACCGCCTCCTCACCGTCGCGAGCCTCGCCGACGACGTCCATGCCTGCGCGCTTCAGCAGCTCGACAAGGTCGAGCCG
>WNEY01003849.1_pt1 | contig 12567 bp, 6 predicted proteins | sample 5400531 | NCBI WGS metagenome assembly WNEY01 (sample SAMN13153338, study PRJNA577476) | soil metagenome | isolation source: 200 cm saprolite under Douglas fir tree site 1 | place: USA:California | collected 2015-04-18
AAAAAACATGCGACATACCAGTCATGGTATACGAAGGCGCTCCGCGTCATACGCCAACTCTATCCAGAGCTCGCTGATGATTTTCAAGCGCACTATAGAGCTATCCTCTCCATACACAGCATGACGAGATACCCCTCATGGTATAGGAAAGTGCTGCGCGTCATTCACAAATTGACTGCCCAGCGTTCTCACGATACTACAGACCACTCGCAGGATAGGCCAGATGCCAAGCAGGCTGCATCCCATGCGACGGAAACCTCCATGGGTATGACGATATTGAGGACTGGCGAAACGGTTTCGAGTGTACGCATGACGTTTCTCATGAGGTTGTCCCAACAATTAAGTATGCTCAATTCCGTGAGAGATGGACTTGAGTATGTGCTTGCCGACCTCCAAAGTACCCTGTGTGGCGCAGTGGGTGACCACATTCTGGTCACGGCATATGAACTCTTCCATCACGGTCAGCACCGTGCCGCTGGGGCTCTTGCAGGGGTGCTCTTAGAGGTCCACCTGGCGAAAGTTGCGACGAAGTATAGGGTCACCATTCCTCCCAAGTCCTCTGGCCTCGCGACGCTCAATACGGCACTCAAATGTGGTGGCATTTATAGCGTGGAGGTCTGGCGCTTCATCCAAAGCTTGGGAGCCCTTGGGCACGCCTGTGTCTATGCTCCTGCCCATGAGCCCACAGTCGACGAACTCACAGAATTTCTCCAAGGGGTGCAACTTATACGCAAGAGAGTACGCTAGGATGCAGGTTTCATCCTCCTGACAGCCCGGCGACTGCGCTGTCTTACGCCTCACATCACTGTCGCCGAGGCATACGCCAATTTTGCTGCAATCTTGAGGTAGCACGTACGTGTTTGATACTTCTTTGACCACGCAGGGAGGCAAGGAGGAGAGGATGCCATGCTGGACACTATACAGAGCCATGATGATCCCCTGCGCCGTGCTGCTCAGCATGTCGCCAGCTACGGCGAGCGCCATCGGCACAACCACGACTGTGAAGTCGACCTCCCTGACGGCCGTCATTGCGGTGCCCGGGGATGGAGAAGGTCGAAAGGGGAGAGAGACGCAGGGAATGTCCATACCGTTCTTCCTAAGTGGGGTGATACTCGGCTTGCTCATAGGGCTGATGGGCTACCGTGTCCTGCAGGGGTGGCAGAGCCGTCAGGAGAGGCAGCGCGACATTGACCGACTCACCGAGCAATTCCAAGGGCTGTTCCGGAAAAGTGATCAGGGGAAAAATCATCATTCGTAGCCTGCTGTCACGTCCAGCCATCAGATCTCTCGCAGGCGGCGCTCAGCCACTGCGCGGACTCGCGTCTGGATATGGGGGTGCTGCCTGAGCAGCTTCTCAAAGTCTTGACGACGCATTTCAGCCAGTTCGGTATCGACCACTGCCCGCAGGGTGACGCGGTGCGGCCGCGTAGCCACGTCGACTTCGATCTCACCCTTCAGCACCAGGAAGAAGGTATCGCCAGCCGCGCCCGCCTCGACCACAGTTGCGCCAGCGACCCACTGCCGCACCTGCACGCTCTGGACCACCTCTGACAGGGCGGCCGGCGGCAGGTCTGCGAAGAGTGGCACCTGGGCTAGCAGATCGTACAGGGTCTCGGCAGCCATTGCGGCACGCCTCGGGCGGCCCTGGCTCTGCGCGGTACGCTCCTGGGCCAGCCGATTCACCCGCTCACGTAGCACTGGATACTCGGCAGCCACTCGACCGAACAGGTCGCGGGTGATTTCCGCCAGCTCTGACGCCACCACGGCCACCACCGTGGCCGTTCGCGGACTGCCGCTGAGTAACGCTATTTCTCCTATACACGCTCCGGCGAAGAGACGAGGTCGACCCTGGTCCTCGCCCACGAGGGTCATCTGGACTTCTAGCAGGCCACTCAGGACAACGTACAGCGAGTCACCCTTCTCCCCTTCCCGTACTACCGCCTCCCCGGCTGTGTGGCGTTGGCGCCGTGCCCCCTCCGCAAGCTGCGTCAACGCCGCCTCCGGTAATGCCTCGAACAGGGGCACCTCGCGCAGGATGTCCATGAGCGTCGGGTTGAGACGCCGCCGTGCGTCCTGGAGGAGCGTGCTGTACAAGCGGTCTACAGTGGACAGGGCGTGGGCGTAAACGCTGTCGCCGATGACCTCACCTTCCATCATAGCCTGGAGGGACTGGCGGGCGGTAGCCGACACGGTGTGGGCGATGAACAGCCCCTGCACCGCCACGCCCATGTGGGGGTACGTCCTATAGAATACGTCCAGACGGCTGCGGGCGGCCCGCGTCCACGTCGCGTTCAGCTCCCGTAGGGGACCCTCTGGCGGCAGATCCTGAGATACCTGGGCCAGGGCAAAATCGAGATGGAGCAGGACCTCCAGCGTCACCGTCAGGTTGGCCACACTGTTCTGACCCTGCAGCCAGCACTGCCAGATTGCCGGTTTGAGGTCCACATCGAAAGAGATATCGCGCAGCGTTGCAGTCCCATGGCTCTGGAAGGCATCCTGGCGGCTCGCTACCTGAGCGGTCAGGTGACGATATGCGGCCTTGGAGAGCACACCATTTTCCACCTGCCGATTGTAGTACTGTTGCTCTGACAGCAGCATTTGCTGGACGTCAAAAAGCGCGTGCGCATCTGCACCGGGTTCGAGAATTGGAGCCACCATATGCGTCTCCAGTTCCGTCACCAGTTGCGTCGACAGGCCACCATGGAGTGCTGCCTGGCGTAGGGTGCCGAAGACGTCACTCAGCACCTGGTGCAGACTGCGGTGAAAAAAGGCTTCCTCGTGGATTGTAAGCGCCGTCAGCCCAACATAGCGCAAGAGCGGGGCGGTGGTAAGGGCATTCAGGATGAGCGTGGACAGCACCACAGCAGTAGCCAGGGCCAGCAGCTCGGAGCGTTCGACGAGTGTCTCGGGCAGCGTCAGGACCAGCGCCAGCGCCAGCGCGCCTCGCAGCCCTCCCCACACCAGAATGGCGTTGTAGGCGGCGCTGATGGGCTCGCAGAAGTGCAGGCGATTGAGCGGCTCAATGGTGGCAACGACCGACACAGTGCGAGCCAGATACACCACCAGCAGGGTGGCTGGGAGCAGCAAGGCGGCCCCAACCAGCCTGTTCAGATCTACCACCAGCCCCACCGCCAGAAATACCAGCGTATTGGCGCACAGCGCCAGAAACTCCCACACTGCGTGCATACTGTGCAGGGCGTCCCGGCTCAGTTCCAGGCGGGCGCGATTCCCTAGATACAGGCCCACCGTCATAGTCGCCACCACCCCACTGACGTGGCAGAAGTGATCGGCCACGATGAACGACACATAAGCGGTCGCCACGGTCAACCCGAGTTGGGCCGGAGCGGAGTGGCTGGTCCAGCCGAGCAAGAGGTGCGTCACCAGGATGGCCACACAGCCGACGGCCATACCACCCAACGCCACCAGCACGAACTCCAGCGCACCATGCAGCACCACCCCAAACGTGATAGCGCCAGTCGCCAGCAGCCCCACCATGACGCGAAATAGGACGATGGCCGTGCCGTCGTTCAGCAAGCTCTCGCCCTCTACCAATGTGGCCAGGCGACGGGGCACCCCCACCTCCCGGAACAACGCCACCACGGCCACCGGGTCGGTTGCCGAAATGAGAGCACCAAAAATGAAGGCCGGTATGAGAGCGAGGCCGATGGTCAGGTGCAGTCCCCACCCCACCAGGGCGCAGGAGAGGAGCAGCCCGAACACAGACAAGCCAGCAATGGGTAGCATGTCCCGCCGCAGGTCACCGTAGTTGATGTCATATGCCGACTCGAAAATGAGCGGGGGCAGAAGGACGTAGAGAATGATCTCCGCAAAGGACTCCCCCCAGTCGTGAGAGATTGGGGCCTGGGTCCACTTCAGGGCAATACCCCCCAGAATACCCAGCAGCACCAGCAACACGCTGTGGGGGAGGCGTAGCACGACTGCGACCCGCGTGCCAACGAAGCCGACACCTAGCAGTATCGCAATAATGAGGACCCAGAGTGCCACAATTCTGCTCCCGCTTACTCATGGCTGTCGGTTGCTCGGTGACATTATAGGACACGAGACGTGCTTTTCAACTGACGCGGAGACAGGGACACTGTACAATAGGGACTAGAGAGCCGGTGCGCGAGATGCAGTGAGACATGGCCCGTGCTGTGGTGCGTTTTCTCCACTATATTCGGTTACACCAGCATATTTAGAGGTGTAAGCTGCATGGCCCTACGCGACATTTTGTTCGGTACGCGTCTTGCCTCATCTGAGGAAGAACACCAGCGGGTCGGCACGATAGCTGCCATCCCGATGCTCGGCTTGGACGCGCTCGGCTCCGCCGCCTATGGGCCTGAGGCTGCGCTGACGCTGCTGTTGCCGCTCGGCGTGCTCGGCCTCAGCTATATCCTGCCGATCAGCCTCCTCATCATGGTCCTGTTGTGCATCGTGTATTTCTCATACCGGCAAACCATAGCTGCCTATCCGTCGGGCGGCGGCAGTTACACAGTAGCACGGAGCAACCTCGGGACGTCACTCGGGCTGCTCGCCGCCGCGGCGCTCCTGCTCGACTATATCCTGGTCGTCGCCATCGGCATCTCGGCAGGGATTGGCGCGCTCGTCTCCGCGGTCCCCTTGTTTCAGCCCTACACCTTGACGCTCTGCCTCATCACGCTCGCCTTCATCGCTCTCGTTAACCTGCGCGGTGTGCGTGAATCCGGTGTCGTCTTTATCTTGCCGACGTACCTGTTTGTGACGACGTTGTTCGCCGTGCTCGCCATAGGCGTCGTCACAACGCTCTCAAGCCACGGAGCCCCTGTACCCGTCGTCACACTGCCCCAGCTACCAGCAGCGGCCGGGACGGCAGGCCTCTGGCTGCTGCTGCAGTCCTTTGCGAGCGGCTGCACCGCGATGACCGGCGTCGAAGCGATCTCGAACGGTGTCACAGCGTTTCGGGAGCCGCGCGCCGTGCGCGCCCAGCGCACGCTTACTGCCGTTATCCTCATTCTCATCGTGCTGCTTGCTGGCATCGCGTACCTCGTGCGGGCCTATGGCATCGGCGCAACCGAGCCCGGCAGAGCAGGTTATGAGAGTGTACTGTCGCAACTCGTCGCGGCGGTCGTAGGCCGGGGCGTCTTTTACTATGTGACTATTGCCGGCATCTTAAGCGTGTTGGCGCTCTCGGCAAACACCGGCTTTGCGGACTTCCCGCGCCTGTGTCGCGTCATCGCGCAGGACGGCTATTTACCCAGGACGTTCGCCTCACGCGGACGGCGGCTCGTCTACTCGGAAGGTATTTACGTGTTGACGGCGCTCGCCGCTCTGCTGCTCGTCATCTTCGGCGGTGTTACAGACCGACTGATACCGCTCTTCGCTGTGGGTGCCTTCTTAGCTTTTACGCTTTCACAAGCCGGGATGGTCGTGCACTGGCAGCGGACGGACGATGTGCGGGCATGGAGGAACATGGTGATCAATGGTGCGGGTGCGGCAGCAACCGGTGTGACGCTCGTCGTCGTGCTCGTCGCCAAGTTTGCCGAAGGCGCGTGGGTCACGATGCTGCTCATCCCTGGCATGCTCTTCGTCTTCGGCGCGGTGCGCCGTCACTACAGCGCGGTCGCGCGCGAACTGGCCTATCCCAGGCCGCTCGACGTCTCCGACCTCCACGAACCGATTGTCGTCGTCCCTGTCAGTGCCTGGAACAAGACAGCAAACAAGGCCCTCCGCTTTGCCCTAAAGATGTCACCAGATATCTACGCGGTGCAGGTACGCGCCAGTGAGCACATGGACGATCTGCAAACCGAGTGGGATCGGTTCGTCAAAGCGCCAACCACACGCGTCGGACTCCCGGTTCCGCAGCTCGTTGTGCTTGATTCCCCATACCGCCGCACGCTCCAGCCCATCCTCGACTACGTACTGGAGGTGAGGGACCAGCATCCTGACCGCCAGATCGCGGTGCTCATCCCCGAACTCGTCGAGTCCCGCTGGTATCATTACTTCCTGCATAACCACCGCGCACAGGGGCTCAAAGCCCTGCTGCTCTTCAATGGGGGTCAGCGCGTTATGGTCATCAACGTGCCGTGGTACCTGTCGGACAAATAAGAAATACCGGACATTTTTCCCTTTTGTGGTTCGCTGGATTGCACCTTCGCCGAGCATGTGGGACAGCCAGAACACTCACCGCATGTGACCTCCCGGCATTCCCTTGGGTAGAATTGAGGTAATCTTTATGCTTTCCACCCTGCTTCTAACACTTTTTATATCTCCGTCTGTTGTAGACTTTGACTAGATCTCATGTCATGAGTCAAGAGTCTGGCAGTTGCGGATCAAGGAGAGAGCACATGTTACGCAGCATTTTAGTTGGGGTGGACGGTTCTGCGTACAGCACCGCCGCAGTAGAACTCGGTATCCAATGGGCGCAACGCTCTGGCGCTGTGCTCGTGGGGCTGGGTATTATCGATGCCCCAACCATCTGCAAGCCCGAACCCGTGCCACTTGGGGGAAGCGCCTACAAAGTGCACCATGATGCCAGCTTACTCACGGACGCCAGCCACAAAGTAGGGCAGTTTTTGGAGCACTGTGCGCGGCGATGTGCCGAGGCAGATGTCGCCTGCCAGATCCTCCAGGTTATTGGTCTGCCAGCCGAGCAAATCCTTCTGGAGGCCCAACGGTATGACCTCATCCTGCTTGGGCAGCACACCTTTTTTCACTTTGAAACACAGCAACAGCCCGACGACACCCTCCACATAGTGTTAAAACAGAGTCCACGTCCGGTCGTCGCTGTCCCTGCCACTCTGCCCGAAGGGCGGGTAGTGGTCGTGGCGTATGACGGGAGCCTGCACGCGGCTCGTGCCTTGCACATGCTCCAGGTTCTAGGGCTGGAGGGCCCCCAGGAGGTGCATGTCGTGTGTGTCGATCCCGATCAGGAGCTCGCCGACCGCTGCGTCGAGCGCGCTGTGGCCTTCCTGCACAGCCACCACATTGTGGCCCAGGCGCATGCCCGTGCTACCGCGGCGGCGCCGGCCCACGTGCTCCTGGAACACGTGCACCAGGTGCAGGCGAGTTTGCTCGTCATGGGAGCCTATGGTCGGTCAACCCTCCGAGAGTTCTTTGGCGGCTCCGTGACCCGCACGATGCTGCGAGAAAGCCCCGTGCCACTCTTTTTATACCACTGAACCACCTTGCTTCCCCCCCATCCCAACCTTCCCCCGCCAGGGGGGAAGGAGGAAGATGTTTCTCTCATGCCTCAGATCAGGCGCTGTCGTCGTGCCTGGCCTCCTGCGGAGGCTTGGTCCGCCTTGGTGGCCGTGCGGCGAAGGTGGCGACTAGAGTATCGTGCGCTGGTCCCGTCAGGTCGTCCGCCAGATGCCTCAGCGCCAGGTGGACGACGTCACGGTGGTGCGCGTTCTCTTTGCCCGATGCCTGCGTCAGGTCGAGCCAGAGGCGATGGATCAGCTCAACATCGTCCTCAGCGAGCTGGGGAGTGTGTGCCCCAAGGTAAAACACATGCGTCCTGCCGTCAGGAGCGATGACACGAAAGCGGAGTTGCCGCCGCGGCCGGTTCGGCACCTGCTCCCAGGCGCGGCCGAGCTGTCTGGCCTGCTCCACCGGCGTCAGCACCGCGGAGCGGCCGGCGACAACCTCGACTGCATCCAGTTGCGCCGCGGTGAGGACCGTAGCTTGGAAGATGTCCGACGAGGGGACAACAAGCAACGCCACGTGCTTTCCGACTTTTTCCGCGAGCGCGACGACGCGACTGAATAAGCGCTGCTCGTAGGTGGTAAACAGCTCACGTTCGTCGATATCTCTGTACCCTGTGCTCGGGCCTTGCAGGAGGCGTACGGTCATCACCACCACATCCTGGTGATTCGTGTCCGTGCGTTCGAGGACCCGCTGGACGTGGGCGAGATTGTTGTAATCCCGCACGGTGCAGAGGATGTTACGGGGCCGCACTTCCAGGATCTGAGCCGATACGTCCTCTTGCAGATGCAGTTGAAACTGATCGACTTCGACATGGGCCTGGCCGCGCCGCCGCTCACTGAGCCACTCTGAGACGAGAAAGAGGCTGAAAAAGACGAGTGTGAAGGCTGCACCGCTGATCGTCGCCACTTGTTTCGTCAGCAAGTTGACGCCGGCGATGGCAAACAGCACCACGGTGATGAGGCCCAGGCCAAGGGGCAGTTCTCGGCCACCTAGCGAGAAGTTCAAGGGTACCTTCCACTCACGCGGCGAGGGGTCTTTGAAGCGCAGCACCAGCACTGCCAGCGCCTTGAAGGCGAAGGACCAGACAACCCCAAACGCATACGCTTCGCCGAGCACGTAGACATCCCCGCGCGAGCCAATAATAGTGAGAAACTGCAGCGTCACGATGAGTGTGATCAGCCGATATGTCGTGCCATAGCGCCGATGCGGGGCGCGAAACCAGTCGCTCAGCACACCATCTTCACTCACCCGGTTGAGGACGCCGTTCGAGCCGACGATGGCCGTGTTGACGGCGCCCGCCAGCATCAAGAAGCCGACGACCACGATAAAGGCTTGAAACCCCAGTTTCAGCCCCTCAGGGCCGGCCAGGTTCATGGCAATACCGCTAATCATGTTATCGAAATACTGCGGCCGGACAGCATCCGGAATAATGGCGTAGGCGAAGAACGACACCAGCGAGGTGAACAAGAGGGAATACACGAAAATAACGGCGCCGGCGCGCACCAGATTAGTATGCTTCGGATATTCGAGTTCACGATTGACCTGCGCCAGCGACTCCTCACCGGACATGGCGAGCACGGAGTGGCCAAAGGCTACGAGAAGGCCGAGGAGGCCGAGCCACATACCAGCGGTGTGGACGAGGCCGTAGCGTGTCTCATCCGCAGTGGGGGTCGTGGTTGTAGGAGCCTCCGGAGGCAGGTGGCGTAACGCCTGCGGGGCAATCTTTGGCAGCCAGCCGACCGCATCCTCGTTGAAGGCGAGATTCTCGGACACGGGTGCGGGGGGCAGCCGCTGTGTGTCGGGGCGCATGAGAATGGTCACGCTACTCCACACGATCATGAGCACCACCATGACCGTCGTCACATACATGATCTTCAGCGCGTCCCCTGACGCTTCCCGCAGCCCTCGAGTATTGCGCCACCAGAAATAGCCTGTGATCACGATAGCAACACCCGCCGCAATGGTGTTGATGGTCTCTTTCTCGGGGTGCCACGGATAGCCGAGGTACGTCACTGTCTGGGCGACGAGGCCCACCATATACTGGCCTGCCGAAACGCCCGAGATCGGCCCGGTCAGAATATAGTCGAACATTAAGGCCGAGACGGACAGCTTGGCGAGCGTGCCGCCCATGGCTTCCTTGACCACGCGATACACACCGCCCCGCGTGAACATCGCGCACGATTCCACATACACCGCACGGACGGCATACGAAAAGAGCATCACCCCGAGGATGAACCACGGTGCCGCCTTACCGATGGCCTGCTCCGCGATGCCACCGACATAGAACGCCGACGAGCCCAGGTCGTTCAAGACAATCGCGGCAGCGCGCCAGAATGAGATGAAAGTGAGCATGACCGAGGTAGCGACGACGACCTTGGTGACGCGCCCCAGCGACTGTTCAGGCGGTTGCGCCATACGTTCTCCTTGCTCCTAGATGAGAGCTGTACTGCCAGAGCTGTTGGAGAGACGAGGAGAGAAGTGCGGAGGCGTGGCATGCTCCAAGAGCCAGGTGGCGCTCGTCAACCCACCAAGCATGTGAGGCTCTCGGGGATAACACGGAAGCCATATGTGCTGCCTCTCCCGCTCACGCCGACGAGGTTAGCTGACGGGCTCGGGCTCGGAAGTGCCCTACTCCACTGCACATGTGGAGATGCGCCCCGTGTAGCACACGGTGTGCTACAGTCGGTTCCCCCGTATCTACCGACTGCACGCGGTAGATTTAGGCTGACAATATGCACTGGGATCCAGGCCAAGAAGATACCAGAAACCGCTGTCGATGTGAATAGCCATACACGCGGCCAGCCCCGAGGGGGGAAACGTGCTACAATTGCACCTAGCCTTGGCGCAGCCCGAGGCTCTTCCATGACAGAAGTGGAGAGACGCAGCCTATGAGTTTGTGGGCCAAACTGCTGTTTGGTTATCTACTGTTCATCGCCGCCCTCGTAGCTCTCGGGGGGTGGAGTGCCTGGCATTTACGTGAAATGGGTGACGTCTCGCGGCGTATCATCGTCAACAATTATGACTCGGTGATCGCCGCCCAGGATATGAAGGAGAGCCTTGAACGGCAGGACTCTACCGCCCTCTTTGCTCTGCTCGGTCAGCACGAGCGGGCTCGAGCACAACTGCGTGAGCACCGCCGTCGGTTCAATGCTGCCTTCGAGAAAGCCGCCCACAACATCACGGAACCAGGCGAGAGTGAGCTGATTGAGTCCATCCGCCATGACCGCGACACGTATTATCACCTCTTCGACGCGTTTGTGGTGGAGCTAGCACCACTGCCGGCGGGTACTCCTACGGATGCCGGAGCACAAGCGCACAGCGAGCCGGCTCGCCATGCCTATTTCACCCAACTCGAACCGATGTTTCATCAGCTCCGTGCGCGCTGTGATAACCTGCTGCACCTGAATCAGGAAGCGATGCTCGCGAAATCCGAAACGGCAGCAGGGGTGGCGCAACGCTGGTTTCTCACGACGCTGATGATTGCTGGTTCGCTGGTCGTCGCAGGACTGGTACTCGCCGTTGTCCTGGCCAGGAAGATTGTGCGTCCCGTGTATGAGTTGACGACCGCTACAGCCAAAATTACCGGTGGAGACCTCGAGGCCAGGGCAGCGATTCTGTCGCGCGATGAGATCGGTACTCTCGCCACTGAATTTAACCGTATGGCCGAGCACATTCGCCAGTTGCGCCTCTCCGATGTGGGCAAGCTCATGCTGGCCCAACAGACGACAGAAGCCATCATTGACTCGCTCTATGATTCAGTCCTCGTGACGGACGCCCAGGGGTGCGTGATCAAGCTCAATCCCGCCGCTGAGGTGATCTTCGGGCCAGAGGCCTGGCACGTTGGTAAGCCTGTGGCCGAGATGGCGCGCGACAGCCGGATCGCCACCGCCGTGGCCGAAGCCTTGAGTTCACAGCGGCCAGTCGTGGGGGAAGGCACCGCGGCTGTCCTCCCTCTCGCGATCAAGGGAACGGAGCGCTCGTTTCGTCTACGCACCACCCCGATGCGCGACGAGGCAGGACGGCTGCTCGGCGCTGTGACGCTGCTGGGAGACATCACGCGTTGGCGCGAAATTGATCGGCTCAAGTCCGAGTTCATCGCTACCGCCTCCCACGAGTTGCGCACACCGCTCACCAGCGTGCAGATGGGCATCCATCTCTTGCTCGAGCAAGCCGCAGGGGCGCTGACTGACATGCAACGCGATATTCTGACGACGTGTCGCGAAGATTGTGCACGGTTGGATAAGTTAATGCATGACTTGCTCGACCTCTCCAGGATTGAGGCGGGCCAGAACGCGCCACACCTGGTGCCCATCAGCGCTGCCACCCTCGTCAATACGGCCGTCGCAGCGGTGCGCTCGCAGGTGGAATCCCACGAGTGCACTCTTACTGTCGACGTGCCGTCAGTACTGCCAACCGTACGCGCTGATCGTCTGCAAATAGAGCGCGTCGTCGCCAACCTCGTGAGCAATGCCGTGCGCCATACCGAGCGCGGTGGTGAGATGACCATTACCGCCACCGCACGCGCTGGTCACGTTGCCATCTCCGTGGCCGATGCCGGTAGTGGTATCCCAGCCGAATATCTGCCGCGCATCTTCGACAAATTTGTGCAGGTGCCAAACGCCCCCTCTGGGGGTGCCGGTCTGGGACTTGCCATCGCCAAACACATCGTTGAAGCCCATGGCGGCCAGATCAGTGTACGGTCTGAAATGGAGCACGGCACCACGTTCACATTCACCTTGCCGATCATCACTACCGCAGCGGATACTGCGGAGGCAGGACACCAGAAGGAAAGCGCAAAAATATGAGTCAACGCGCCCTCATTATCGACGATGAAGCGCATGTGCGGCGCATGATGCGCCTGACGCTGGAAACGGCCGGCTATGAAGTCGGTGAAACGGCTGATGGTCCCCAGGGGCTCGCGGCTTTTGGTAACGGCCCCACCTGGGATGTCGTGTTGTTAGACCAGAAGATGCCCGGCATGGATGGGCTCGAAGTCCTGCGCCGCCTGCAGGAACAGGCTCCGACCGCACGTGTGATTATGGTGACGGCCTTCGCATCCATTGAACTCGCAGTGGAGGCCATGAAGCTGGGCGCCACTGACTTCATGCGTAAACCGATGACGCCCGAGAGCTTGCGCAACACGGTCGCGGCAGCTCTCACAAAAGCAGTCGGGACGAGACCTGGAGGTCAGCCAGATGCGGACGCTCGGCCCCGGCGACCCCATATCGAGACGCTCACCATGAATGGCTTTCATATTGTGCGCACATTTGGCGTGAGCGGCCAGACACCGGGCGAGCCCAGTGTGTACGAGTTCATCGTACGGCATCCCAAAAGGGGGGCACAACACGTGGCCGTTGAAATCAGTCCGGAAGCCGTCACCAT
>WNEY01004872.1_pt1 | contig 12563 bp, 11 predicted proteins | sample 5400531 | NCBI WGS metagenome assembly WNEY01 (sample SAMN13153338, study PRJNA577476) | soil metagenome | isolation source: 200 cm saprolite under Douglas fir tree site 1 | place: USA:California | collected 2015-04-18
GCGGCTACGGAGGATCTCGTCGACGACGCCGTCTGGCCTGTCCATCCCCGCGACGACGAGGGCGGGCTTCCTCGCGAGCCGACGACGCTGTACATCGGCGCCGCCGGCGTGATTTGGGCCCTGCATGCGCTCGGCTCACAGCTCAACCTGGATGCCCTCATCTCGCGCGCGCTCGAGCGCTGGCGCGCACGGCCCGACTTCGACGACGTGCCGAGCTTGTGGATGGGAGAGACCGGCCTGCTGCTGGTTGCGCACGTCGTCGGCCCGTCCGCGACTGACGACGACAGGCTCATCGCCCGCATACGCGAAAACGCCCAGAACGAGACATGGGAGCTGATGTGGGGCTCGCCGGGAACGACGCTCGCCGCGCGCGAGATCGGTGCGGAGGGTGCGTGGCGCGAGAGCGCCGAACGGCTGTGGGCCGAGCTGGGCGATGACGACCTGTGGACGCAGCATCTCTACGGTCGCGCCAGGCGAATCCTCGGTCCGGCACACGGCTTCGCGGGCAACATCCACGCGTTGCGAGGCGTCGTCCCGGACGACGGGCTCCGCGCGCGCGTCGCTCGGGCGCTCGAGCGAACTGTGCTGCGTGAGGACGGCCTCGCGAACTGGCCGCCGTTGGAAGATCACGGCGAGAACGAGATCCGGGTGCAGTGGTGTCACGGCGCGCCGGGTCTCGTCGCAACGATCGGCGACCTCATGACCTCCGAGCTCTCGCTCGGCGCCGGGGAGCTGATCTGGCGCGCAGGGCCGCTCACCAAGGGGCCCGGACTCTGTCACGGGACCGCGGGGAACGGATATTCGTTCCTGAAGCTCTACGAGCTGACCGGAGACGAGCTCTGGCTCACGAGAGCGCGTGCGTTCGCGATGCATGCTCTCGAGCAGAGTGCTCGTGCGCTCAGCGGGCACGGTCAGCTTCGCTTCACCCTCTGGACGGGTGACCTCGAAGTCGCGCTCTACCTGCGGAGCTGTCTCGAGGTGGACGCGCGCGTGCCGACGATCGACTACTGGTGAAACGCGCCGTCGTCGTCGGTGCAGGGCCGAATGGGCTCGCCGCCGCCGTGCGCCTCGCGCGCGCCGGCTTCGACGTCGTCGTGCACGAGGCTGCGGACACGGTCGGCGGCGGGTGCCGTACCGCCGAGCTGACGCTGCCCGGCTTCAGGCACGACGTCTGCGCTGCTGTGCTGCCGTTCGCACGGAAGTCCCCCGCGTTCCGCGACCTCGGCCTCGAGGTCGAGTGGATCGATCCGCCGGCGCCCGCAGCGCATCCGCTCGACGACGGGGAGGCGGTCGTGCTCGAGCGCACGCTTGACGCAACGGCGCAGGGGCTCGGCGCCGATGCCGCCGCGTATCGACGCCTCGTCGGGCCGTTCGTGCGCGCGTGGCCGCGCGAGTGGTCGAGGCGCCAGCTCCTGCGAGTCCGCCCGTCGCTCGCGCGCGGGCTGAGCGACGCGCGCAGCGTCGCGCGCGCGTTCGCAACGGAGCGCGCGCGCGCGTTCTTCGCCGGCCACGCGGCGCACTCCGTGCTGCCGCTCGATCGTAGGCCGAGCGCCGGCTTCGGGCTCGTGCTCTGCGCGGCCGCCCACGTCGACGGTTGGGCGTTCCCGAAGGGCGGCGCGCAGTCGCTTGCGGACGCGCTTGCACAGCGGCTGGAGTCGCTCGGCGGTGAGATTGTCACGTCGAGCCGGGTGGAGGAGCTCCCGCGCGCCGACGTCGTCGTGTGCGACCTCGCGCCGCGCGAGTTCTCCCGCATCGCGCGTCTGCCGGGATTCGCACGCGGCTTTCGTCACGGGCCCGCTGCGTTCAAGCTCGACTGGGCGCTTTCGACTCCGATTCCGTGGACGAGCGACGCGTGCCGCCGTGCGGGGACAGTGCATCTCGGCCCCTCGTTCGAGGAGATCGCGCGCTCAGAGCGCGACTCATGGAGCGGCCGCGGTCCCGGCGAGCCGCCGTTCGTCCTGCTAGCGCAGCCGAGCCTCTTCGACGACACCCGCGCACCGGCGGACAAGCACACCGCGTGGGCGTACTGCCACGTCCCGAATGCGTGGAAGGGCGACGCGACCGACGCAGTCGAGGCGCAGATCGAGCGCTTCGCGCCGGGCTTCCGCGACGCGATCCTCGCACGTCACGTGACCACGCCTCGCGACTTCGAGGCGTACAACGCGAACAACGTCGGCGGCGACGTCGTCGGCGGCGCCTACACGCTGCGGCAGCTCCTCGCACGTCCGACCGTGCGCGCCTGGCGGACGCCGCTCGCCGGCGTCTACCTCTGCTCGGCATCGACGCCGCCCGGCGGCGGCGTCCACGGACTGTGCGGCCTCGCGGCCGCGCGGCTTGCCGTCCGCGACTGGGGCTAGACGCTATGGCGGCTGAGTAGCCGCGGGCGAGGTAAGGCCGGATCCTCTGGTTGCAGATCGGGGGTTTGTCTGGCCGGAGACTGGCTCCGGCTGACCCCATGCAACGGAAGGAGGGTCCGGCCGTGACCGCAACGATGACATGGGTGGGGCTAGCCGATCCATGGCTGCTACGAGGCGTGGCCGACCGGCTACGCGGTCTATCGGGCGACCGACGCGGCTGGGCTGCGCGTCGACGTCGTCGCGCCGTCGAAGACGCCGCGAGCGGCGGCCGATCGGGTCAAGACCGATCGCAAAGACGCCGAGCTGCTGGTGCGTCTTTTGCTGGCGGGGTCGCTGTCGGCGGTCGCGGTGCCGCCAGCGCGTGTCGAGGCGGCGCGGGATCTCGCGCGCGCGCGTGAGCAGCTGCGGGCCGATCTCGCTCGTCTGCGCCAGCGCGTCTCGAAGCTGCTTTTGCGCTACGGGCGCGTCTACGACGGCGGCACGTGGACGCAGGCGCACCGGCAGTGGCTCGCCGCGCAGCGCTTCGAGCACGTCCCGACCGAGCTCGCCTACCTGGACGCGCTGGCCGCGATCGACGGTCTGCTCGCCCGCCGCGCCGCACTCGACGAGCGACTGTCGCTGCTTGCGACCGAGCCGGACCATTGGCCAACCGTTGCGAAGCTGCGCTGCTTCCGCGGGATCGAGACGCTCTCGGCGCTCGTCTTGCATCTCGAGGTCGGCGACTTCGGCCGCTTCCAACGGCCCGGCCAGCTCGCTGCCTGGCTCGGGCTCGTCCCCTCCGTGCACCAGTCGGGCGAGAGCGAGACGCGCGGATCGATCACGAAGACCGGCTCCGGCTTCGCCCGCCGCATCCTCGTCGAGGCCGCCTGGCACCACCTGCGCGAGCCGCGGATCGGCGTCACGCTTCAGAACCGCCAAGCCGGCCAACCCGAGCACGTCCTCCAGTTCGCCTGGCGCGCGCAGCACCACCACTACCGTCTCCACCAGCGCCTCCGCGGACGCGGCAAGCCCGGCAACGTCGCCGTCGTCGCCGCCGCACGCGAACTGGCCTGCTTCCTCTGGGCGGCAGCCGTGGCCGACTAACCGAAAGCCGCAGCCGCCGCGGTGAGGAAGGCGCCGGGGCCGAAGCTGCCGGCACGCGCGACGCTACTATGGGCCGCCCACCAAGGCGACGCCCGTTCCTAGACAGGCGCAGGCCGGCGACGCAGAAGCGCCCTGGGGTAGCCAACCCCCGAATATCAGACTGGCGAAGCCGTCGAGCGCCCCGGCGCCTCCCTCACCGCCAAGAACAAACCCCTCAACGACTGGGCGATGCCGCCTGCCACTTGACAAGCGGCACCTCCATATCAGTAGCCGCCGCCGCCCGTCTTCGTGGTGGTCGTGCCGTTGTTGTTGCCGCCGCCCCCGCCGCCGTAGCCGCTGCCGCAGCCGCCGACGATGAACGCGAGCGCAATCAGTGCCAGTGCGACCTTCTTCATGCCCTGTACCTACGGAGCGGTGAGCGGTCCGGTTTGCACGACCTCCAAGTCCGATCCTTTGACACGTCCAAGTGTGTGCAAGTCGTCATTGTTCCAGTGTGCGTCCGGCGCGCCGCTGATAAACCAGTTCGCGCCGTTGTCCGCGACCAGCATTCCGTAGCGCTTCAACGCGACGAGGATCACACGCGTCTGGTTCGGGAAGCTGGTGACGTCGAAGCTCGCTTTCAGCCGCACGCGCAGTCCCATGGGCGGCAGGTTCGGATCGGTGAGGTTCGAGGCGTAGTGCCGCGCCGGATAGACGTACGCGCGTCGAGTCCGCACGACGGTGAAGCGGAGCGCGTAGTCGATCACGCCGCGCGCGACCTCGTCGTAGCGCGCGAGTCCGGGGAAGATCGGCAGTCCCGCCGCGTCGGCGGAGGTCCAGCCCGCGGGCCGCAGCTTGTTCGAGCGCAGGTTCCAGCTCGCGCCTGAGCCCGCCTGCCAGCCGCTTTCGCTTCGCGTCAGCGCGAACAGCTCGTACAGGCGGCACGCGTCCCTGTCGATCAGCAGCGCGTGGCGGTCGCTACCGCCCTCGATGTGGATGTTGCGCGGGATCGGGTACGGCGCTTTGTCGCTCTCGTCCGCGTACTCGAAAGAAAGCCGCGTGTGTGGAGTCTTCTTCGTGACGATGTCGAACGGGATCCCGATCGGCTGCCCGTCGTAGAGACCCGAGCCGAAGTCCGGGTGCAGGCCGACCTCCACGCCGATCGATCGGATGATCGCGTCCGAATTCGGGGCCACCGGCAGCTTGTCGACGCGCGTGTTCCAGGGGTTCGTGTTCGGAAAGACCGGACAGCGCGCCGCACCCGGTAGGCGGAGCGCCTGTGCCGATCCGGGCAGGACGAGCACGAGCGCCAGCAGCGCGAGCCGACTCATGCGACCTCCACCGCGGGATAGCGGGCGCGGATCTCGTCGATGTACGTCGCCATGCGCTCGGCGAGGTCGCGGTTTTCGAACTCGAGCACGTTCTCCGCATTCTCTTCCCCGGAATGCGACAGATTGAAGCTGCCGATGAACACGATGTCGTCGCAAACCGTCACCTTGGCGTGCATGTAGTCGTGCACCGAGCCAGGTGCATACGGCGTCGAGCGCTTGCCGGAGAACGGCGCGCCGGCGAGCGCGGTGCGCAGCGCCGGCGCCTTCCACGTGTGAGCGGGATTCAGCGCCCATTGTTCGAAGACCTCGTTCACCTGGGTGTTGTCGACGATGCCGGCAAGGTCGACTTTCTTGTCCGCAACCACCTCGGCGAGCGTGCCGAGGATCGGGCCGGAGGTGATGACCGGCGAGGCGATGCGCACGCGTCGCTCGGCGGCGGCGATCGCGTGTGCGATCCGGTGCGCGAGCCGTTGGCCTCGCTTCGGCGAGAACCACGTGCGGATGAGCGTGCCGTCGACCTTCAGCGGCGGATCGCTCGCGACCCGGCCCGACCGCTCGACGCTGCGCGTGTTCCAGAGCTGGCCGAAGTCCTGCTCGTAGCGCAGTGCGAGCGGACGCGAGTCCACGACCGCGACGACGTTCTCCTCACGCGTCCACGCGTCGTCCGTCCAGTTCATCGAGCCCGTCCACACGGCGGCGCCGTCGCGCACGACGTACTTGTGGTGCATCAGCCGCGGCCAGCCCGGGATGCCGCGCGTCGGGAAGGGCAGCGCCTCGATTCGCTCGGGCTCCGTCTTCGGCGGCGGCGGCGGCACCGGCGGGCGGTCGTGGTCGAGGTTGTACATCAACCGCACGCGGACCCCGCGCTGCGACGCGGCCGTCAGCGCGCCGGCGACGACAGGCTCCGTCTCAGGCCCAAGGTCGAGGTCGTAGATTGCGACGTCGAGCGTCCGCTCGGCTTGCTCGAGGAACGACGCGAGCAGCCGCGCGATCTCGACTGCGGTCTGCCCGCCGTCGGTGAGGGTGCGCAGCTGGATCACGGCTACGATGTGGGCGCGATGGCGAAAGGATGGGAGCGGGCGTCGATCGAGTTCAACACGCGGCCGAATCGCGTCAAGCGGAACATCAGCCGGCGTGATCTGCTGATCCCGTCCGGCACCGGCTTGGGGCTGTTCGGTGAATGCATGGCATGCGGCGCGCTCTTCGCCCTCGCCCTCTTCTTTCCGCTGGGGATTGTCGCGATCTTGCTCGGCGGCGACCAACCATGGTTCTGGTGGACGATCGGCGGCTCCGCGCCCGGGTTCGGATTGCTGATCTTCGCCTACGCGAGCTGGGACATGCGGCACTTCATCCGCTCGCTTCAGGACGGCTGAGCTCGCACAGGAAGTCGCCGTCGGCGATCAGCGCCGGCGGCGGGTCGAGCGGCACGAAGCGGCAGAGGAAGACGAGCCCGACGTCGCCACCGCCGCCGTGAACGACGTGCTCCCAGGACTCACGCTGCTCGTCCGTCGCGAGCTCGAAGAAGAAGTTGCGCCGCGGCTCGCCGCGCGGCGCGATCGCCTCGGTCGTCCCGAGCTCGCGCACGACATGCGCGTGCACGCCGGTCTCCTCGAGCACCTCGCGCACGGCCGTGGACGCCGGCTCCTCGTCGTCCTCGACCGTCCCCGCCGGGACCTGCGTACGCGCCTCGGGGAAGTCGCGGTGGTCGAAGACGAGCAGCGCGCAGTCCCGGACGACGTACGCGACGACGCGCCGGTACACCTAGTGCTGCGCTTTGAGCTTCGCCTTGTGCGCGCGCTTCGCGGCCTGGTAGCGCTCGCGCGCCTCGTGGGAGTCGACGTCGCCGAGCGTCGGGTGGTTCGGCACGAGCCCTTGCGCGGCCGCGACGCCGTAGCGCTTCGCGAGCACCGCGCCGAGCGACTTGATCTTCATCTCGCCGAAGCCGGGCAAGGAGGCGATGCGCTTGCGCAGCTCGGCATCGTCAGCCGCATCGCTCCAGACGCGCGCAGCATCTCCGCCGTACTCGCTGACGACGGCTGCGCAGAGCTCCTGCACGCGGCGCGCCATGTTGCCGGGGAAGCGATGAATCGCCGGCCTCTCGCGGAAGACGCTTTCCAACCGGCCCGGATCCATCCCTGCGATCTCGCCGGCGTCGAGGCGTCCGAGCCGCTCCTGCAGCTTCTTCGGCCCCGTGAAGGCCTGCTGGGTGGTCACCTGCTGGTCGAGCGCGAAGCCGATCAGCAGCGCGAGCGGGTCGTGTGCGATGAGCGCGTTCGCGTCGTCGTCCTCCGTGAAGTACAAACGGTCGGGCATAGCCGCATCGTAAAGTAGAGCCGTGCACATCGGCGTTCTTGGAACCGGGACGGTCGGACGGACGCTCGCGGGCAAGCTGGGTGAGCTCGGCCACGAGGTCGTGATCGGGTCGCGCACGGAAGGCGAGGGCAAACGGCCGTTCGCCAAGGCCGCGGCCTTCGGCGAGGTGGTGCTCAACGCGACGAACGGGGCGAACTCGCTCGCGGCGCTCGCCGCCGCGGGCGCCGAGAACCTCCGCGGCAAGCTGCTGATCGATGTCTCGAACCCACTCGATTTCAGCCGCGGCATGCCGCCGACGTTGACCGTGTGCAACGACGACAGCCTCGGCGAGCAGATCCAGCGCGCGTATCCAGAAGCGCGGGTCGTCAAGACTCTGAACACCGTCACCGCGAACGTGATGGTCGATCCGGGCCTGATCCCGGGCCGGCACTCGATGTTCGTCGCGGGCGACGACGACGGCGCGAAGGCACAAGTCGTCGAGCTGCTCGAGAGCTTCGGCTGGCCGCGCGAGGAGATCGTCGACCTCGGGGACATCAGCGGAGCGCGGGCGACGGAGATGTACGTGGCGCTCTGGCTGCGGCTCTTCCGCACGTTCGAGACGCCGTGCGTCACGGTTCGTGTGGTCAAGGAGTAAACCGGGCACGGTCTGCGTACCAGTCGCCTGTGACCGAGCCAATCCGTGAAACCGCCCGCGGCCGCGACGACGCGACCCCGGCGCGCGCGCTTGCGGGCGTGACGCTCACGATCGGGATCGTCGTCGCCGTCCTGATCGCGGCGCTGCTGATCCTCTCGTACGCGCTCAAGTAGCGGCGAACGACGCCGTGAGCTTCGTGAACGGGAGGCTGCGCACCGGCTGATTCAACACGCCCCGCTCGATACCCTGGAAGGGTGGACGCGCTCAGTGTGTTCAGCCCCGCGACGCGCGCCTGGTTCGAGCAGGCGTTCGCCGAGCCGACCCCTGCCCAGACGCTCGGCTGGCCCGCGATCGCCTCCGGCGAGCACACGCTCATTCAGGCGCCGACCGGCTCTGGCAAGACGCTCGCCGCCTTCCTGTACGGCATCGACCGACTCACAGCAGAGGGCTCGGGCTACGGCCTACGGCTGCTCTACGTCTCGCCGCTCAAGGCCCTCAACTACGACGTCGAGCGCAATCTGCGCGGGCCTTTGGCCGGGATCCAGTCGCCGCTGACGGTCGGTGTGCGCACGGGAGACACGCCGCAGAAGGAACGCCAGGCGATGCTCCGCCACCCGCCGGACATCCTGATCACCACCCCTGAGTCCCTCTATCTGCTGCTGACGTCGCAGGCGCGCGAGCTGCTGCGGTCGGTGCGCACGCTGATCCTGGACGAGGTGCATGCTGTCGCAGGCACAAAACGAGGTGCTCACCTCGCAATCAGTTGCGAGCGGCTGCAACGGTTGGTCGACGGGCCGATGCAGCGGATCGCGCTCTCGGCGACCCAGCGTCCGCTCGAGGAGATCGGCCGTTTCGTCTCGGGCGGCCGCCCGATCCGGCTCGTCGATGCCGGAATCGCAAAGGAACTCGACCTTCAGGTCGTCGTGCCGGTCGAGGATATGCGCGAGCTCCCCTCGACCGGCTCGCTCTCGTATCCGGTTCCCGCGGACGGACAGGAAATGGATGCGGGGACGGAACGGAACTCGCAGTCGATCTGGCCGTCGATCTATCCCGAGATCCTGCGGCTGGTGAAAGAGCACCGCTCGACGATCGTCTTCGTCAACAACCGCCGCCTCGCGGAGCGGCTCGCGTTGCGTTTGAACGAGTTGGCGGACCAAGAAATCGCGCGAGCGCACCACGGCTCGATCGCGCGCGAGCAGCGGGTCGAGATCGAGGAGCTGCTGAAGCGCGGAGCGATCCCGTGCCTCGTTGCGACGTCGTCGCTCGAGCTCGGCATCGACATGGGTGCCGTCGACCTCGTGATCCAGGTCGAGTCGCCGAAGTCTGTCGCGCGGGGCCTGCAGCGGGTCGGGCGCGCGGGGCACTCGCTCGGCGAGGTGTCGCGCGGGCGGATCTTCCCCAAGTTTCGCGCCGACCTGCTCGAGAGCGCGGTCGTCGCGCAGCGGATGCGGGCAGGCCTGATCGAGGAGACGGTCATCCCGCGCAATCCATTGGATGTACTAAGCCAGCAAGTAGTCGCGATCTGCGCGGAGGAGGAGATCGAGGTCTCGGACCTGCACGAGCTCGTGCGCGGTGCGTACCCGTTCGCGGACCTCTCGCGGACGCAGCTCGAGAACGTGCTCGACATGCTCGCGGGGCGCTATCCCTCCGACGAGTTCGCGGAGCTGAAGCCGCGGATCATCTGGGACCGCACCGCCGGCGTGATCCGCGGGCGGCCCGGAGTCCGCCGACTCGCGGTGACGAACGCGGGCACGATCCCTGACCGCGGCCTCTACGGCGTGCACCTCGTCGACGGCGGCGGCCGCGTCGGCGAGCTCGACGAGGAGATGGTCTACGAGGCGCGCGCGGGCCAGACGTTCCTGCTCGGCGCGTCGACATGGCGGATCGAGGAGATCACGCGCGACCGCGTGCTTGTGTCGCCCGCGCCGGGCGTGCCCGGGGCGGTCCCGTTCTGGAAGGGCGAAGGCGTCGGCCGGTCGTACGAGTTGGGACAGGCGATCGGGGAGTTTTCACGCCAGGCCGTGAGTTGGCCTAGCCAAGCTAGCTTGGCGCACTTGGCTCAGGCAGGCCTCGACGAGCGCGCGGCCCAGAACTTGTTGCGCTTCTTGCACGAACAGCAGGCCGCAACAGGCGCTGTTCCTTCGGACAGGACGATTGTGGTGGAGCGCTTCCGAGACGAGATCGGCGACTGGCGCGTCTGCATCCTGACGCCGTTCGGTGCGCGCGTGCACGCGCCCTGGGCGCTTGCGCTCGGCGCGCGCCTGCGTGACGCGCTCGGGATCGAGGCGCAGTCGATCTGGTCCGACGACGGGATCGCGCTCCACCTGCCCGACGCCGACGCGCCGCCGCCGACCGAGGACCTGCTGATCCAGCCGGACGAACTCGAAGATCTCGTCGTCCAGGAGGTCGGCCAGAGCGCGCTCTTCGGCGCGCGGTTCCGCGAGAACGCGGCGCGGGCGCTCCTGATCCCGCGCCGGCGGCCCGGCGAGCGTACGCCGCTGTGGCAGCAACGCCTCAAGGCGCAGTCCCTGCTTCAGGTCGCGCGCCGCTACGGGTCGTTCCCGGTGATCCTCGAGACGTACCGCGAATGTCTGCAGGACGTCTTCGACCTGCCTTCGCTGAAGAGACTGCTGCACGGGCTGCGCACGCGGGAGCTCGATCTCGTCGACGTCGAGACGCCGTCGGCGTCGCCGTACGCCGCCGCGCTGCTCTTCGACTACATCGCGACGTATATGTACGAGGACGACACGCCGCCGGCGGAGCGCCGCGCCCAGGCGTTGTCCCTCGACCGCGACCTGTTGCGCGAGCTGCTCGGGCAGGAGGAGCTGCGCGACCTGCTCGATCCCGACGCAATGGCGGAGGTCGAGCGACAGCTGCGCCGCGAGGCGCGGAACGCCGACGAGCTGCACGACCTCCTGCGGCTACGGGGTGACCTCCGGCCTGGCGAGTTCGACGAAGCACACGCCGCAGTGCTCGAGGCGGAACGACGCGCGTACCGCGCGAAGCTCGGCGGCGACGAGCGGCTGATCGCAGCCGAGGACGCCGGACGCTACCGCGACGCACTCGGCGTGATGCCGCCGGGCGGCCTGCCGGAGGTCTTCCTCGAGAGCGGCGACGAACCGCTGCAGTCGCTCGTCCTCCGCTATGCCCGCGGCCGCGGGCCGTTCACGACCGCCGAGGCGAACGAGCATTTCGGCCGCGACGTCGAGCCCGTGCTTTTGGGGCTTGAACGTGAGGACAAGCTCGTCCGAGGCGAGCTGCGTCCCGGCGGCACCGAGCGCGAGTGGTGTGACCCCGACGTGCTGCGGCGGCTGCGGCGCGCGTCGCTCGCCGCGCTCCGGCGCGAAGTCGAGCCGGCGGAGCAGGCGGCGTTCGGACGCTTCCTGCCTGCATGGCAGGGAATCGACCGCCGCGCGACGCTGCGCGAGGCGCTCGTCCCGCTGCAAGGGCTGTCGCTGCCGGTGTCGCTCTGGGAGTCGGAGGTGCTGCCTCGTCGCGTGCCGCAGTACCGGCCGGAGCAGCTCGACCAGCTCTGCGCTTCCGGAGAGGTGGTCTGGGTCGGCGCCGGACTCGATCGCGTCGCGCTCTTCTTCCGCGAAGACGCGCCGGTGCTCGGTGCACCGGCCGCGGCGCCGCCGCCGCAGGGCGAGGCGCACGACAAAATCCGAGCCGCGCTTGCGCGCAGCGCCGAATTCTGGTTCGACCTTCTCGCTGCGACGGAGCTCGACGCGGAAGTCGCGCTGCCTGCGCTCTGGGATCTCGTCTGGGCCGGCGAGGTGACGAACGACGCGTGGACGCCGCTTCGCGCGGGCCGCCGCTACGCGACTCAGAAACCGCGCACGCGGCCGCGGCGGTTCTCCCGTCAGCGCGCGGCGAGCATCACGTCGACGCAGGGCCGCTGGTCGCCGACCGAACGGCTCTTCGCCGGCCGGAGCGATCGGCGCGCGCTCGCCGAGCTGCTACTCGAGCGGCAAGGGATCGTGACCCGCGACGGCGTCCGCGGCGAGGGAATTCGCGGCGGCTACGGCGCGGTCTACGGAGAGCTGCGCGACCTCGAGACGCTCGGCATCTGCCGGCGCGGCTACTTCGTCGAGGGCCTGGGCGGGGCCCAGTTCGCGCTGCCGGGAGCCGTGGAGCGTCTCCGCGAGCTCCGACAGAAAGAAGGAGAGGAGCCCGAAGCCCTCGTCCTCGCCGCGGCGGACCCCGGCCAGCCCTACGGCGCCGCCCTGCCGTGGCCGAAGCGGGCGGGAGCGCGGGCCGCTCGCGTCGCCGGCGCGCACGTCGTGTTGCTCGGAGGCGAGCCTGCGCTCTTCGTGGAGCGGGGCGGGCGCTCGCTTGTTCCGCTGCGCGAGCCGGACGAGGCCTGGCTGCGCCCCGCGTTGGCGACGCTCGTCGAGTACGTCCGACGCGGCGGCGCGAAGCGGCTCGCGGTCGAGCGCTTCGACGCCCGCCCCGTCAGCGAGACCGAAGTGATGCCGCTCCTGCTCGAGGCCGGGTTCCTCGCCGGCCCGCGGCGGGCGGTGCTTCGGCCCTAGCTTCAACAACCCGAAAAGGGGATGCGTTGGGCCCTGACCCGCCGCATCGTTTGCTCACAGGCGTCGCGGCCACGCCGTTTCGAGCGATGGATACGAAACAGGTCAGAGCCGCAACCGCATTCCTCTTCATGTGCCTCGCCGTACTCGCGCGCGGCGCGCACGCGGGGCCGCTGCGGCACGCGGGTGCGCTGCGGAGCTGCACTGTCGTCGGGACGGCCGGCAATGACACGCTGATCGGGACCGACGGCCACGACGTCATCTGTGGATTCGGCGGCAACGACCGCATCGACGGCGTCGGCGGCAACGACATCATCTTCGGCGGGCCGGGGAA
>WNEY01009032.1_pt1 | contig 12559 bp, 16 predicted proteins | sample 5400531 | NCBI WGS metagenome assembly WNEY01 (sample SAMN13153338, study PRJNA577476) | soil metagenome | isolation source: 200 cm saprolite under Douglas fir tree site 1 | place: USA:California | collected 2015-04-18
ATCATAATTATTGTTACCTGTATTATTGAGCTTCGACTGCTTTGCGCATGGCGGTGGAGCAGGCTGGGCACATCAGCAGTGCCCGCAGCTGCCATGCTCTGTATGGTGTAACATTACAGAGAGAGATGCAGTATGCGGCCGCTTCAATCGCAACAAAAGACCTCAGAAGGGCACCAGGCCTTTACAGAGGCTGCGGAGGACTGGTTGCTGCGTCCACGGAATCCGCACGCCGACGAGGTCGTCCTGGACGCCGTGCAGCGACGGCAGGTGTGCCAGGATGATGCACAACGTGCCCACACCACGTCCGCAGATAACGAGACGCACGCGACGCCGTCTACCACGGTCGTCAGTGCGGCCCATCTGGTCAAACTCCAGGGAGAGCAGCAATGTGAGACGTGGTTATTACCACCTGACCGCCCAGTCTTGGTGGGACGCTCCGGGAAAAAGACCTCGTCTCTGGATGTCGATCTGTGGCCAGATATGAGCGTTTCCAGGCGACATGCCCTGATCTGGTTCGATGGCGAGGGGTGGTGTATCGAGGATCTCCGCAGCGCCAACGGGACCGTGCTGAGTGAGAGCAATATTCGAGGCCAGCGCGCCATACGTCTTGCTCTTGGGACCACAATACGATTCGGGTGCACCGTCCTGATGCTCACGGCGCTCGCACCGGAGAGCGGGGAGAGTGCCCAGGCCAATGCTGATGTCCCGTCATCTAGCTGAGGTGCGGTACCTTTTACTCCTTCCCCGCATGGGGGGAAGGACCCTACTCCACGTCGTCATCCCGCCTTAAAAAAGTCCGAATACGTTCCATCAGCTCCTCTTTGGGATAGATGGTATGGAGGAACTGCGCTCGCGTCAGTGGATCGCTCGCAAAAAAGCGCTCATAGAGCACCTGTCTGCCACCAAAGGAGCTACAGGCAATATCCCAGGCAAGGTGAAAGAGTTGGACGCGCTCGCGTGCCGTGGCCGTGTCGGTGGCGAGGTACTGTTCGATCTCGGGGGCCAGAGGGGTGTAGAAGTCCGCCTCACTCGGGCGAATCATGAAGCTGCTGGAGCCCAGAAGTTGCAGGATTTCCACCATCTCAGGATAGGCCGTCACGAACAGGTTTCGGGTGATTTCTATCGGCAGTTGCGCTGGACACATGACGCCCCATTCATCGCTCTTGGCATCGGCTTCAGCCGCGCGCAGACAGGCCTTCATGAGCTCAGTGTACATCATGAGTTTCCCCAAACGCTCCTGGGTATGGGGGAGATGGCCGTTCCCAAGCACCTGCGTCATGAGCAGGGCAGTCCCCAGGATCAGCTCGCACTTCGCCACATTTTTGGCCGCACCCTGATGCGCCGTGTGGTTGGAGGAGTGCGTGGTCGAGGCAGTGGCGTTGACCATGCCGACATCGCCGAGCAGAAATACACGCTCCCATGGGACCAGCACGTCGTCGAAGAAGACCACGGCATCCATCTCCTCGAAACGCGATCCGAGGGGATGCTCGAAGTGTGACTTCCCGACATCAAAACTCTCGCGACACAAGAATTTGAGGCCTGGTGTGCCGCAGGGGATGGCGAAACTGAGGGCGTAGGGGCTGTGCCCCTCGGTCATACGGCCCATGCGTGGCGAATACACCCCGATCTCGTCTGCCAGTGGACCGAGCGTCGCCAGGATACGTGCGCCACGCACAACGATGCCAGCGTCGGTCTCCCGCACCACGCGCAACGCGGTATCGTCGGAGAGGTTAAAGGTACCGGCGATGTTCCGGCTGCGCTGCAGGTTGAGCAGCGAGTGAGTCAGCGTGAGGTCGTTTTCGCGGATATATTCATAGTACCGCCGCACATTATCCCCGCACTCGGGACGGTTCTGGGCAAAGAAATCCGCCGCGGCAGCCCAGGCCGCATAGGAGACATTCATGAAGTCCGGCGACCGCCCCATCATGCCGCACGTGGTCCGGGCCCAGTGCAGCATCATGGTACGCCGTCGCTCCAGGTCGTCCATGGTACGCGGGATGATAAAGGATAACCCGACACGGTCGCCGGTAGTGGGCGAGACGTAGGTCATCTCGTCACGGAGTTGTGGGTCAACCTGCATGTCGTACAAGGAGGCGATGGCCCGTGCGCCATGACGCAATCCCGGGTGGGTGGTCACGTCCTTGATGCGTTCTCCACCGAGCCAGATCTCACGCTCTTGTTCCTGTAAGCCCTTGAGGTAATCCTGTCCTGTGCGCGCTGGCATAGCACGTCTCCTTCGTGATACATCCTTCCGTCTGTCGTCGACGCGACGCTCTTATCTTAGCGCAAGTCGCTCATGAGAGGAATCTCGGAGTAAGCGACCATTGTTGACGGCGCATTACGGCATGCCCATCAACGGAAGTGGACCTCATGGCCGTGTACGGCATCAGCGCCTCGATTGCTCAGACGATTCTGGCGGAAAATGGAAGCAGCATCGGCCTCACTTCCTGGCCATACACACCAGACCTCACCGGTGCGCTCCGGCGAGGCTGCCGCGCGGCGCTGGGCGCGCGGCAAAAGCCGTGGGCAAGGCGTCGCCGCTGGCAGGGGACGCTGCAGGCTCCTGGGAGCGCGCTCCCAAGGCATTAGCGCAGCTTTTGGCAGGCCTATCCGCGACGTCGAGGCACATCAGCGTGAGCGGGGCCAGAGTTGCTGGGTGGCCAGTGCTGCCCCGTCCGCCATGGCTTTCATCTTGGCCCACGCGATGTCCGGGTATACCCGGTTTCCATACCCACAGTCCGTGCCCGCGATGACGTTCTCGCGTCCCATGATGTTGGCGTAGCGCACGATACGGTGTGCCACGAGTTCCGGGGGCTCTATAGTGGTGGTCTTGTGTGCGATGACGCCCGGGATATAGAGCTTGCCATCTGGGAATTGGATGTCCTCCCAGACCTGGTAGTCTAACTCGTGCCGCACGTCCGCCGCCTCGACCGAATAGGCCTGCGCTTTGACTTTGAGCAGGAGGTCCACGATGTGCTTGAAGGGGATGTCGGTGGTATGGGGCGTATGCCAGCTGCCCCAGCACGTGTGGTAGCGGACCCGCTCTTCAGGGATGTTGCTGAGGGCCCAATTGGTGGCTTCAATGCGCAGCTCAGCGTGCGTGCGGAACTCTTCTATCGTAATTGGGGGGTAGAACATGCCAAACTTGTCAGCGAGGCCAGGATCATCAATCTGCAGGATGAACCCCGCGTCGACCACAGCCTCATACTCGCCCTTGAACATCGCCGCCATGGCATAGACGTATTCCTCGTCCGTCGGGTAATACGCGTTGAAGAGGAAGTGGCCGAGCCAGCCTGGCCCCAGGACCGGGAAGAAGAAGTCCTCGACCTGCGCGCCGGCCTCCGCGATGCCCGCCTTGACTACCTCGCACTCATGCTTGATGGCGTCTTGGCCTTTGTAGGCCATGGGGCCGGTGATCACCGCCTGGTGCGTCGGCTGCGGGTTAACGACGCCTGGCCGTGGGATGTTGCCAATCTGGTCGTAGACTTCATAGAACTCTCTGAACGCCGGCATATGCCGTTCTTGCTGGTGTACCAAGATGGACGGGCCCTCGCCGGGTTGGAGGGGCCGCATTGCCACGCCGGTGACCCGGCTGTTGTAGTAATGCTCGTCACGCGCTTTCCAAAACTCGCCATCGCTGTGGATGTCGTTGCGGAGCTCCATCTGCTTGCGCACCCTGTCAGCGACGCCAGCCTTGACAAGCCGGTCAAACGCGGCCTGGTCGCCGTCGGCGCGGGCTTGCTGGATCGCAGCGATATTGTCGGGATTCGGCAACCTCCCAGCGTGCGTCGTGAGGATCCGTTCCGTGCTACGCTTCATGGCTCTCTTCCTCCAGTTGTACTCGGATCACCGAAGACGCGATACGTGATGTGTCTTGGCAATCATCAGTCGCTGATGACGGAACATTGCAATGTCTGAAGAGAAAGATGAGAGATGGGCCAATCCTGCCGTTATGCGTCCTGTATGTCAAGAGGGATGAGAGATAATCTCCCCTTTGCCTTATCACGCGCAAGCGGTGAGCAGCGTTTTGGCCTCCTGGAGATCAGCGGTGTCAAAACCCTCGGTGAACCAGCCGTAGAGCGGCACCAGCAGGTCCTAGGCTTCCTGGCGCTTGTCCTGCTGCTGCCACAGCCGACTCAGACTCAGCACCGCCCGCAGTTCCCAGGATGCAGAGAACAGCGTGAGGCGATGACACGCCCTAAGCTGCATAAACACAGACCGTTTTACCGGAAAGTAGAGGTCAAGAATTACGAACAATGCAGACGAGTGGAGAATATCGTATCAGGAGGATGGAACCGCTTCAGGCTCATCTGCTACAATAGGGACGACAGACCACCGGTGAGTCAGGCGCAACCCTCAATTGTCTGAGTCTTATGGACCAACCCCAGTACAGCCGGCGGATCAAAGACTGGCCAGAAGACGAGCGGCCGCGGGAGCGTCTGCAGCAACATGGTGAAAACTCCCTATCGGATGCGCAATTGCTCGCCATTGTGCTGCGTACTGGGGACCATGCCAGTGGCGCCACGGCGCTTGACCTGGCACGGCGTATTCTCACGACGTTTCACGAGGACCTTGAGGCGCTCAGTAGTGCCAGCATCAACGAACTGTGCCAGGTGCAGGGCATTGGGCCGGCAAAGGCCTGCGAGATGAAGGCGGCTTTTGAGCTGGGACGGCGGCGGCTGGCACGCCAGGGGGGTGGGCTGGTACAATTTCGCTCCAGCCGCGACGTGGCCCAGTATTATATGCCGCTACTCGTGTTGGATCAAAAAAATAAGATCATCAAGGATGTGATGGTGTCGCAGGGCTCCCTCACCGCCAGTGTGGTCCATCCGCGCGAAGTTTTTAACCTGGCGATTCGTGACTCAGCGGCAGCGATTATCTGTGTGCACAATCACCCCAGTGGCGACCCACAGCCTAGTCGAGAGGACCGTGCTTTGACAACACGGCTGGGCGAGGCAGGACGCTTACTCGGTATCCAGGTCTTAGACCATATTATCGTTGGACGAGACACCTATATGAGTTTTGCCGATGAGGGCTTACTCGATGCACGAGGATAAGTTTCACGATGAATGTGCCGTCGTCGGTGTCTATGGCCATCCGGAGGCGGCAAAACTGACCTACCTGGGACTCTACGCCCTGCAGCACCGCGGGCAGGAAAGCACCGGCATTGTGGCTTCCAAGGGGCAGTATATCCATGCGGAAGTGGGCATGGGACGCGTCAACGACTTTTTTACCGAACAGCGCCTGGCGCGTTTGCCTGGGTACCTGGCCATCGGGCACAATCGCTATTCCACGACAGGATCATCGGTGCTGCGCAATGCCCAGCCCCTGCTGGTGGACTATGCTCGCGGATCTCTGGCTATTGCGCACAATGGCAATCTCGTCAATGCCCAGCGGCTGCGCGCTGAGCTGGAAGCACACGGCGCTATCTTTCGTTCCACCACCGATACAGAGGTGATCCTGCACCTGGTAGCGCAAACACGGGCTGAGGATGTCCTTGCTGGCGTCGTGGAGGCGCTGCAGCAGGTGCAAGGCGCCTATTCGCTGGTGCTGATGAACCACACCGAGATCATTGCGGCGCGCGACCCACATGGCTTCCGGCCCCTGTGCCTTGGACAACTGGGTGAGGGCTATGTGATCGCCTCAGAAACCTGTGCACTGGATCTTATTGAGGCGACCTATTTGCGCGATGTCGCCCCGGGCGAGATCATTCGCATTTCAGCGGCAGGCTTGCAATCCTACTTTCCCTTTCCGCCAGCCCCATCCAGTCAGTGCATTTTTGAGCTCATTTACTTTGCGCGTCCGGATAGCGATATCTTTGGCCACAATGTGCACCTGATCCGTAAGGCGTTTGGCCGGCAGCTCGCCCGTGAAGCACCAGTAGAGGCTGATATAGTCATTCCTGTGCCAGATTCCGGCGTTCCGGCAGCACTGGGGTACGCGGAGGAATCTGGGATTCCCTTTGATACAGGGCTCATCCGCAATCACTATGTGGGGCGCACGTTTATTGAGCCGCAGCAGGCCATTCGGCATTTTGGCGTGAAAATTAAACTCAACGCGATCAAGAGCTTTTTGCGAGATAAACGCGTCGTGGTGGTGGATGACTCAATTATACGTGGGACCACCAGTCTGAAACTGGTGCACATGATCAGACAGGCTGGGGCGAAAGAAGTCCATATGCGTATCAGCTCACCGCCGACAACGCACCCGTGTCTCTATGGCATTGATACGCCAACCTGCGAGGAACTCATCGCCGCACGTCACACCTTGGATGAGATCCGTGACTATATCCAGGCCGATAGTCTCGCCTATCTCAGCCACGAAGGTCTGATGCGCGTGGCGCACGCCGAAGCACAGTCCTACTGTGGTGCCTGCTTCACAGGTCAGTATCCTGTCCAGGTGTCCTGGCAAGACAACCTGATTCAGTTATCTCTCTTCGACAAGCAGCGCCTCTGAGGCAGCGGTCTGGGGCATGGCGAACGCCATCCCTGGCACCTCCACACGCGGTGCCCGGTACCATAGGCGCTCCAGATCGTAAAAACGCCGTGTGTCGTCGTCAAACACGTGCACGATCAGATCGGCACCATCAATCAGCACCCACGTACCCTTCTGGTATCCCTCCATGGCCAGTGGTTTCTCGCCATGCTGCGCGAGTTCTTCGGCAATGGCGTCAGCGATGGCGCGCACCTGGCGGTCCGAGGAACCGCTGCAAATGAGAAAATGATCGGCCACTGAGGATAACTGCTGCACATCCAGCACGACGATATCTTCGGCCTTTCTACTGTCTGCTACGAGCGCACAGAGCTGCGTCTTTTCTGCAAGGGTTAACGCCATAGAATCTCCTCAGAGTGCTGCCTGGTCGATACCGGAAAAGACGACCAGGTTGTCACGATGAATGACCTCATCCGCCCCTTTGTAGCCCAGAAGTGTCTCGATATGCGACGTCTGTTGGCCGCTGATCACCTGGAGTTCAGCAGCACTGTAATTGACTAATCCCTGGGCGAAGTGGTGCGCTGCCATATCGACGCAGACCACTGGGTCACCAAAGCGAAAATCGCCCGTTACTTTAACGATACCAGCCGGCAGGAGACTTTTGCCATGTGTCGTGAGCGCGGTCTTCGCGCCGTCGTTCACGACGATTTCTCCCCGCGCTTTGAGTGTATAGCCAATCCAACGCTTGCGGCTTGACAGCCTGGTTGGCGCTGGCGGATAGATATGCGTACCCACCTGCTCTCCAGCCAGAATGCGCAGCACGGCGTCAGGGTGAACACCGTTGGCGATGTAGGTGTGAATGCCGTTGATGCCAGCAATTTTGGCGGCCCGGATTTTGCTCGCCGCGCCGCCACGGCCCGTCAAGTGCGTGGCGCTGCTGGCCATGGCTTCTACACGGGCGTCAATTTTTTCCACAACAGGAATGAGGGTTGCCTCCGGCTGCAGACGCGGATCGGCGGTGTAGAGGCCCTCTATATGGCTCAGGATGATCAGCATATCAGCGTCCACAAGGTTACACACCATGGCAGACAACGTGTCGTTGTCCCCGAAGCGGATTTCCTCGACCGACACCGTGTCATTTTCGTTGATGATGGGGATGACGCCGTACTGCAGCAGGGTCAGCAGGGTGTTGCGAGCATTGAGGTAGCGCATACGGGAGCGCAGATCCTCGTGCGTCAGGAGAATCTGTGCGACCTTTTGGTGAAAGGCGCCAAACAAGCGCTCATACGTCCAGATGAGATGGCTCTGCCCAATCGCTGCAGCCGCCTGTTGATAGACAATCGTGCGTGGGATGCTCTGGGCACCGAGCACCTGGATACCGAGGGCGACAGCCCCTGACGAGACGAGCAAGACCTCGTGTCCCTGCTGGCGTAGGGTGAAGAGCTGCTGCACGATATGCGCGACCACAGACTCCCGCAGCCCCCCCTGCGGATGGCGCAACAACGCGCTTCCCACTTTGACCACCACTCGTTTCCAGTCGCGCGTTGATGTGGGCACGTCCTCTCCTCAGAGTTGTTTGAGATACGTCGCCAGCCGGGTAAGAAGGGCCTGTAAGCCCGCACCAGTGGCGGCAGAAATGGGGAGAATGTCGTGGCCGTGCGTGGTAAAGAGCTGCTGCACCTCTGGCCAACGCTGCTGGGCGATGGGGAGATCCATCTTGGTGGCAACGACAATTTGTGGGCGCTGCGCTAAGGCAGAACTGAAGCAGGCGAGTTCGTGATTCAGTGCGGCAAAATCCGCCCAGGGGGCGCGTCCCTCTGCCTGCGTGCTCAGGTCGAGCAGATGCACCAGGAGACGCGTGCGTTCGACGTGTTTGAGAAAGTCGAGTCCTAACCCTTTCCCCTCGTGCGCCCCAGGAATCAGCCCTGGGATATCGGCGATCACACAGGTGTCATAATCGGCTAATTGCACTACACCCAGGTGCGGAGTGAGAGTTGTAAACGGATAATCAGCAATTTTGGGCTTGGCAGCGGATAGACAGGACAACAGGGTCGATTTCCCAGCATTGGGGAAACCCACTAACCCCACATCAGCCAGGAGTTTTAACTCCACCAGGAGCCAGCGTTCCTCACCAGGAGCGCCAGGGGTTGCTTGCCGCGGGGCGCGGTTGGTCGCCGTCGCAAAACGCGCATTGCCCTTACCCCCACGTCCACCGTGGGCCACCACAGCGCGCTCGTCCTCGTGCTGAAAATCCCAGAGTACTTCGTCGGTGTCCGCGTCCTTACAGATCGTCCCAACCGGCACACGCATGACCCGATCCTTGCCGCGTTTGCCGTGCATGTCCTTACCTTTGCCATGCACGCCGCGCTCGGCAACGTTGAGAGGGTGGTAGTGGAGATCCAGCAGGGTGCGCACGGAGGCAGTGCTCTCGACGATAACGTCACCCCCATCACCCCCATCGCCTCCGTTCGGCCCTCCGCGCGGGACAAACTTCTCACGACGAAAGCTGACACAACCGTCTCCCCCGCCACCACCACGCACGAGAATTTTCGCTTGGTCAATGATCCCAGGACCTTTCAGAAACCCCTCTCCTTTGCCACCTCTGACGAGCGGTACACAGGAGCATGCGCATGTGGAGACAGGCACAGGGAGAAGTACCGCCTCAGGCAGCACTTCCTACGCAGCCTGCACACTAATACGCCGATTTTTTTTGCCTCTGTTCTCAAACTGGACCACGCCATCAATCAGGGCAAAAAGCGTGTAGTCCCGCCCAACACCGACATTGAGCCCCGGTTTGAACGTCGTCCCACGTTGCCGCACTAGAATGCTACCGGCGCGCACCGTCTGCCCGGCAAAGCGCTTCACGCCAAGGCGTTTGCCGATGCTGTCGCGTCCATTAGTGGTGCTGCCCTGCCCTTTTTTGTGTGCCATACTGTCGCTCCTATGCGATGCCCTCTCCGCCCAGAGACGGGGACGCGTCATGCTCGATGCTCTGCTCTGGAGACGCGTCATGCTCGATGCTCTGCTCTGGAGATACGTCGTGCTCGATGCTCTGCTCTGGAGATACGTCGTGCTCGATGCTCTGCTCTGGAGACGCGTCATGCTCGATGCTCTGCTCTGGGGAGTAAATACCCATAATCTTCAGCGAGGTCAGGGATTGTCGATGCCCCTGCTTGCGACGATAACCTTTGCGTCGCCGATGCTTGAAGATAATGATTTTTTTGCCCCGCTTCTGCGCCGTAATTTGGGCTTCGACCCGCACGCCAGCAACGTCCGGCGCGCCAATCGTCACCTCTGCGCCTTGTCCGACAAGGTGCACATTGGTCAATGCGACTGTGTCACCAACGGCACCCGTGAGTTTTTCTACATCAATCGTGTCGCCTGGACTCACTCGATATTGCCGACCACCCGTCGTCACAACCGCATACATATCCTATCCTTATAGACCTCAAGAGCAATTGTACCTCATCCTTCGCCGTGCCGTCGTTGGAGGCACCGTGTCAGAGCAGGGGCTTGCTACACTATGCAAGAAGTGGGTGGTGAACGTACCACACACAGGGGAGGACTGTCAAGCCGGACCGCATCCAGTCACACGTCGCTCCTGCACCTGGCGCACGGTCCGCACAGCGTGTATAGTAACCTCTGTGGCATGGATCACCACTTCCACACCTCATGACGTGACGAGGCCGCCATAACCAGTATGGTACTATTTCGGGACTCACGACGTTTTGAAATCACCGTAGAGGAGCAGGCTGGCCTCTGGGTCGCCAAACTCCGGGCATTTGTCCCCGGCCGTCTCTACCCCACGTTATACCTTCTGCAAACGCATACGACGCGGCAGGAGGCTATCGAAGCCTTGAAGCGTAAATGGCGCATCCTGTTTCCAGACGAAGACGCACTCGCCTGGCATGATCCTGTGTCTGTGTTGTTGCCGAGCCCACCCCACCGACCACGCCACTCTGAGGGGTGCGAAGGATGAACCTGACAGACATATTGTACCTCGCGCTGGGGCTTGTCTTCGTGACCTTACTGCTGCTGGGTTTCTATACGCGGCGCTTTTGCCAGCGCTGTGATTATTGCGGGCGCTTTTACTGGTGGATTGGCTGGACCGCCTTTGAATGGACCTCACCAGACTGCGACTATTGGGCGATGCGCTGCAAGTCCTGCCGGTGGCTCGCCCAGCAGTTGCCCACTGTCTCTGACTATTAGTGCGGTAGTCCCTCCTGGGACGCTGCCGCAGCGCCCCAGTGCTGGAGCAACGCTTCGCCCTCAGCCTGCACTTTGTGCACCAGAGCCGTGCTCACTACCCGTTGCCGCTGCAGGTCTTGCAGGGCCTCGAAACCCGTCAGTATCGGTGGCTGTGACGGGCTGTACTTCCCCGTGACGTGGAGATTCACCAGGTGCAGTTGATCGGAAAAAATGGCAATCGGCATGGTGATACTGGCGTAGTCACCCTTCCAGGTGCCATCGCGACCGTAAAAACGCGTGATATAGCTCCAACTACCTTCCTGAAAGCGCGTCACGCTATAGTCCCCGGGCTGTTGCTCCAGCTGCAGATCCGGTGGATAACTCTCTGGACGTCCTAAGGTCTCGCGCACGTCAACCCAGCCAGCATCCAGATCATAGGCCAAACGCTGGCCTTCACCGGCCTCCGCGACCCGCCCATCCAGATCGCGTACCAGAAAACGCAGTTGGTTATGGATCGGCAGTTGCATGGCATCAAGACTGGAGAGGACGTTCAAGCTGGCAGTACGCGTGCGTAGAACTTCGGGCGGCAGCTCCTTTTCCAGCGCATCAACAATAGCGCCGTAAACATCCCCCTGCGCTTTGTACTTATGATGCCCCGGAAGCGTGGGCATGATCTCCGCGCGGAAGGTGTCACAGACCGCTTTACTCTGGCCTGGCAGCAACATGTGTGCGACCATCTCGCCGCCACAGATATAGCCGACTGTAGTAGTGGCGCTGATCCGGGCTTGGAGGTCACGAGCGACTTGGGTCAGATGCGAAATCTCCTGGACCAGGACCTGTTCGTCGGCATGTTGGGCGGCAGTACGCCAGAGGATGCCCCAGTCGCCCGTGGATTGGGCCTCGCCCAGCTGCTGCAAACGCTCACGGGTTTCGGTATCGCTGATCTGCTTGCTCAATTTGACAGAGGGGGACGAGGTGAGCACGGCATACTGTCCAGGCACGGTGACGACCGTGCTGAGCTGGGGACGATCATCCCCGTCGGTGGTCAGGGCTTCGATGCGCACGGGGAGATAAGAGCCGACGCGCAAGTCGCGGTCGTCGTAACGCAGCGACAGAATGCCGGCGCGTTGCTCACCCATATACACCACAGCGCGGCGGCGAGCGTAGCTCACGACACCCACTAGCCCCATGTAGGTTGCCCCAATCTGGGAACTCTCACGGCGGACGAGACTGTCAAAACAGTGCTCCTGCAGGAGCTGTAATACCTGTTCAGCGGCATCGGCAGGGCCAGCAACCCGTATTGTATCGCGGCTGCCGCGCGCATCAGGCTGGTCGTCAATCGTGACATCGGGTGAATCCATGCGCCAGGCCTGGCGCAAACGCGCCTGGATCTCGTCATCGGGCTGCACCACCTCACACACGTGCGGGTATTGGCGGCAGAGGGATGTCAAGGCCGCAGCGTAAAAACCTCGAATGCGTAGTGTGATCATGATCGATACGGTACCTACTAAAGGAGAGAGTTCACTCATTGGCATTGGCTGTCTATACTTCTATGATCATAGCACAAACTTGATCGCACGTCGGTAACGAGATGCCAAAACAAAAATCTCTACCACATCCTCTGCGCCTTGTACCAAACGGTCCAGGGCGATGCGTGAGGTCTGCCATAGGAAACCCACCGCTGGGTGTCGTGAGAGAGGAGGCAGGGGAGCGGAGACCATCAGTAGCCCTAACGGGAATCGAACCCGTGTCTTCGGCGTGAGAGGCCGATATCCTAACCGCTAGACGATAGGGCCACACACTGACAACGACTGGGGAGCCAGGATTTGAACCTAGATAGCCAGATCCAGAGTCTGGAGTCCTACCGTTGGACGACTCCCCATATGGTCAGGAAACCCAAAAAAACCTTACGCAATTGCCTCTTGTCAGTCAAGGGAAA
>WNEY01002988.1_pt1 | contig 12558 bp, 16 predicted proteins | sample 5400531 | NCBI WGS metagenome assembly WNEY01 (sample SAMN13153338, study PRJNA577476) | soil metagenome | isolation source: 200 cm saprolite under Douglas fir tree site 1 | place: USA:California | collected 2015-04-18
TTCGAGCCCGACAAGGTCGTGGTGGTTCAGGGCAAGGTGGACGCCCGGGCGGGGAGCACTCGCGCGACCGGGTCGGCGTCCGCGCCGCCTCTGGAGCCCGAGATCGAATCGGAGATCGAGGTCGCGTCGGTGGTCGCCGATATGGCCTGGCTGTGGGACGACCCGGCGTGCGTACCCGTGACGCGCCGCCAGCTGCTGCATGTCCGCCTGGCGGGGGGCGACCCGGTCATGGCGGAGCGGCTGGAAGCGGTGCTGGCGAAGCATCCGGGAACCGACGAAGTGGTGCTACATGTGGTGGTCGGCAGCCGGGAGGTGACCGTGCATGCCGATCGCTATCATGTCCTCGCCGGTCCGGCGCTCGCCGCGGAGATCGACGAGCTTGTCGGTGAGGCGTCGACGAGGCTGGAGATCGTGAGGCCGAAGGCGCAGGCCAACGGCAATGGACGAGGAAAGAGATAGATGAGCGAGGAAGAGGAAGCTTCAGCCGGCCGCTACGTCGTCGTCAAGGCCCTCGAGGACGGTGTGACGATCATGGGCCTGACCCGCGGCAAGGACACGAAGTCCCACCACGCGGAGCGCCTGGACGCAGGCGAGGTGCTGGTCGCGCAGTTCACCGAACTGACGGCCGCGATCAAGATTCGCGGCCACGCGGAGATCCTTACCGACGTAGGGAGGCTGGTCTCAGGGCTCTAGCGCCGCCCCCGCGCGATTTGTATACAGCCGCGCGTTATTTCCGCGCAATTCCCCGCGTTTGTATACAAATCGCTGTAGGGGTTCAGGCCGAGGGCTTTGTGACCGGAAGCCTGGCCGCCTGCCACGCCTCGAAACCCCCGATGACATCGGTCGCGTTGACCAGCCCGAGGTCCTGGAGCGAGGCCGCGGCCAGGCTGCTCGAGTAGCCCTGGGCGCAAAGCACGATCACACGGACCTGGTGATCGGTCGCTTCGGCGATCCGAGAGGGTGATGTCGGATCCAACCGCCATTCGAGGACAGTGCGGTCGATCACGAGCGAGCCGGGAATCTCGCCCTGCTCGCGACGCTGGGACTCTGTGCGGGTGTCGATGAGGAGCGCACCGCCGGCGTGCTCGGCGTTGGCCTGTTCGGCCGTCAGCCGGGTGATCCGGCGCCGGGCGCTGGCGAGAGCCTGGTCGATCGTGTGCATCAGGGCGCCCAGTTTGTAGCAGATAAAATCGATCTGCGCGGCGTCACGCCCATGTAGCTCAGGCGGTAGAGCATTTCCTTGGTAAGGAAAAGGTCCCCGGTTCGAATCCGGGCATGGGCTCCACCACCACGTACCGCTATTCAAATGGGGATCTTCCTTTCCTGGATCATCCAGAAGCGCTGGATCACCGGCGTTGCGTTTGTCGTGCTGCTCGTCTCGGCGTTCACGGTCGCGCGCGCCCCTCTACCGTGGCGTTACGCGTTTGCTTTGGCGCCCGGCCTGTTCTTGATGGCCATCCTGTACGAGGGTGTCCTCGCATTCCCAGTGCTCCGCCACCTTGTCACTGACCGGCAGCGCCTGGCGATGGCAACCTGGATGGGGCTGGTGACGGTCGTATTTCTGCTTGGCGTGATGCTCGTCGGCGATGGCGGATTCGTGGCGATTCTGATCGTCTCGAGCGTGCTCTACAGTGCGGGCATCATCGCTCCAGCGATTGCGGTGAGGCGGCGGCTGAGGAATGAGCAAAGGCCTCGATAATCAACTGCTTGGTCATGCCGAGCGGCTGATCGAGCGGAAAGCAACGCCAAGCAGGACGTTGGCGAATCCTCCGCCGAACGTCCCCACCGCGAGGCCGAAGCTAATTGCCCGTTGGTCAGCCGCGCCAAACAACAGAAGGCCGGTCGCCAGTAGTCCCAACGCAATTCCGAGAAAGCCGCACGCGAGGAAACCGTAGCTCGCCCACCGAAAGACACTTCGCTGCCGCGGATTCATCGCGTGGCATGTGTCAGGGCCAGCGCGTTGATGAAAAGATCCCAGAACGCCGGGACGTCGAGGCTCGTGCCCACCTTCGAGTTGAACGCCGCGCCCGGCCGGAAGTCGGTGACGGTCATTCCTGACGTGAAACGCCCCGTGACCTCCACATCCACGCGCGCGTCCTGATACGTCACCAGCTCGGGGTGGGCGACACACGCCACGGCGCATGCGTCGTGGATGTGCGGCGCGTCGATCCCCGTCTCGCGCATGACCTGCTCGCGCAGGAACCCCAGCATCCCGACCACAGCATCGGAAACCGGATTCCCCAAAGCTGCGATCCGCGCTACAACCTCGCGCGTCGCGCCCGCCATTTGCGTCACCTCGAGGCCGATCATCGTTACCGGCCAGCCGGCCTCGAAGACGATCGCCGCCGCCTCGGGGTCGACGAAGATGTTGAACTCCGCCGCGGGCGTGACGTTCCCGCGCGTATAGGCGCCGCCCATCACGACGACTTCGCGCACGCGCTTGGCGAGTCGCGGCTCGCGCCGCACGGCCATCGCGATATTGGTCAGCGGCCCCACCGGCACGAGCGTGATCTCGCCCGGCGACGCCATCACCATGTCCACGATCACGTCCACCGCGTGATCGGGAACGACGCCCACGGTGGGCTCGCCCCATTCATAGCCCTCGAGCCCGCTGGTGCCGTGAATCTCAGGCGCAGTCACCAGGGGGCGGAGCAGTGGTGCGGAGCAGCCCGCGGCGATTGGAGCCGTGATCCCCGCCAATGTGCAGATGCGCCGCGCATTCAGCGTCGTCAGCTCGAGCGGGTGGTTGCCGGCGACCGTGGTCAGCGCCGCCAGCTCGATCTCCGGCGTCCCGTGCGCAAGCAGGATCGCCATCGCGTCGTCGTGCCCCGGGTCGCAGTCAAGGATGATGCGTCTGCTCACGTCTTCACCTTCACGAATTCGTCGAGCTCGATGCCGAACAATCGCTTCAAATCGGCGGGCGTGGGCAGCGAGGGCCGCGCGCCCATTTTGGTGACGGCCGCCGCGCCGGCGGCGTTACCGAGGCGGACCGCGTCGACCACGCTCGACCCGCGCGCAAGCGCAAACGCCGCCGCGCCAACCACAGCGTCACCGGCGGCCGTCGCGTCGACGGCCTCAACGCGGTGCGGCTCGAGACGTGTTTCGCGATCGCCCTCGTAAACGATGGAGCCCGCGACGCCAAGCGTGACGACAAGCGCCCCGACTGCTCGGCGCAGAGAATCGCCTCCGAGCTCCGCGGCCTCGCCCTCGTTGACGATCAGCACGTCCACATTAGGCATGGCCTGACCAGCGAGCACGCCGCTCGGCGCCGCGTTCAGGAGCACGCGCGCTCCAGCCGCATGCGCGACATCGATCGCCGCCAACACCGTGTCCAGAGGAATCTCCAGCTGCATCACCACGACATCACCGGCGCTGAGGCCGGCGCGCAGACGCGCGAGGTCATCACCACCCACTCTTGAGTTGGCCCCGGGCGCCACCGCGATCACGTTTTCGCCAGAAGCATCGACCACGATCAAAGCCGCTCCGCTCGGCTCCGACTCATCGACCACGACGCCGGAGGTGTCGATGCCGTCGTCACGCAAGCCCGAGATCAGCGACGGCCCGAACGAGTCGGCTCCGACACGGCCGATCATTCGCACCAAAGCGCCGAGCCGAGCCGCGGCCACCGCCTGGTTGCCGCCCTTGCCGCCCTGGATGGTCAGCAGCCGGTCGCCGAGCACAGTGTCCCCGGGCCTCGGCAGCTCGCGCACCCGCACGACCAGGTCCATGTTGATGCTGCCAAGCACCGCGACAGTGCCCACGCCGCCGATTCTGAGCCTTGCCGCGTAGTTGACAAGGTGCGGCATCAGGTCTACGAATGAGCACGCTGCCGTAAGGAGCTTTGTAGGAGGGGTCGGCCTTGGGCATTCTCAACGCGTTCAAGGTGAGGATGAACACCCTCGCCATCGTCCTCATCCCTGTCTGTATCGCCATCGACTGGGCCGGGCACGCGGTCGCGAGCACGCTCCACCTGAATTTGTTTCTAGACTCGATCGGGACCGTGCTCGGTGCCCTTCTCGCCGGCCCATGGGTGGGCGGCATCGCCGGGCTCATCACGAACTTCATCAGCTCGGGCACGGTTGACCCGATAGCGGCGCCCTACTCGATCATCTCGCTCGCCATCGGCTTCGCCGCGGGCATCGGCGGCTACTACGGCTGGCACAAGACCTGGCAGGGCCGCGTCGCGCTTTACATCCTCATCGTGCTGGTCGCATCGATCGGCTCAACGCCGCTCAACATCGGCCTCTACCAGGGCCAGAGCGGAGTGCCGTTCGGAGACGCGCTGTACGCCGGCATGGTGAAAGGCGGCTGGCCAACGTGGCTCGCGGCCTACCTCGACGAGGCGTCCGGCGACATCCCTGACAAGCTGATCACTGTTGTGGTCGCCATCGTCATCTTCTTCGGCCTGCCCAACCGCTACCGCGCGCTGTTCTCGGTGTGGCGGCGGACGGGCGACGAGAAGGCACCCGCGCCGGCTCCGTCCGTGTAGCTCCGAGGCGATGTGGCAGGAGGCCTGAGCCTCTATCAGGAAGGCGCAAGCCTCCTCCACCGCGCCCATCCGCTGACCAAGGGCGTCTTCACGCTCAGCGTGATCGCACTCGCGTTCATAGTGCCGTCGCTCTACTGGATCCTCGCCATCGCCTTGATCCTGCTGATCCTGGTGATCGTCGCCGGCGTCCTGCGACGGTTGATAGCCGTTGCTCTCGCTCTCCTGCTGCCGATCGCTGTTCTGCTCCTGGCCGTTCAGGGATTCGCCAACCCGGCCAATCACACGATTCTGTTCGCGATCGGCCCGATCGTCTACTACACCGAGGGGCTGTCGATAGCCGCGATCGCGGCGCTTCGAATCACCTGCCTGGTGGTGGCAACGTTCCTGTTCAGCTTCACGACTCGACCAGCTGACATCACCGAGGCGCTGATGCAGCGAGGCCTTTCGCCGGCGATGGGCTATGTCGTGCAGTCCGCTCTGCAGATCATTCCGCAGACGCTCGACATGGCCGGTCGCATACAGGACGCGCAGCGTGCGCGTGGTCTCGAGACCGAAGGCTCACTACCGAAACGCGCGCGCGCCTACCTCCCGCTGATGCTTCCGCTCGTGCTTTCGTCGCTGGTGGCGACACAAGAGCGCGCAATGGCGCTCGAGGTGCGCGGGTTCGGACTCCCGGTGAAGCGAGTCAGCCGCTACGAGTTCGTGGACAACGCCCTCCAGCGCGTGACGCGATGGACGTTCGCGCTCGCCGTGCCCGGAGCAATCATCGCTCGGCTCGTGGGCTGGAAATGAGCGAGCCCGCGATCCTCTTTGAAGACGTCGGTTACGCGTACCAGGAGGCACCGCGCGAGGCTGTGAGCGACATCAACCTTCGGATCGACGCAGGGGAGTGGGTGGGGGTCACGGGTCCCACCAATGGCGGCAAGTCGACGCTGTGCCTGCTGGCGATGGGCCTGGCGCCGCACTTCTTCGGAGGCACGCTGCGCGGCAAGGTCACCGTGCTCGGCACCGAATCGCGCGCGATCAAGGTGATCGAGCGCTCATCCGACGTCGGACTTCTGTTCCAGAACCCCTTCACTCAGATCTCCGGGGCGCGCGAGCGCGTCGATGAAGAGGTTGCCTTCGGGCCTGAGTGCCACGGCGTGCTATCGGCCGAGATCGAAGAGCGTGTCGAGGAGGCAATGCGTCTCGTCGGCATCAGCGCGCTGGCGGCGCGGCATCCGCTCGACCTGAGCGGCGGTCAGCTGCAGCGGCTGGCGCTTGCCGGCCTCCTGGCGATGCGTCCAAGGGTGCTGCTCCTCGATGAACCAACATCGCAGCTCGATCCCGCCGGCACCGCGGCGATCTTCGAAGTCCTCAGCGGCCTGCACCAGCGCGGCATCACTATCGTCATGGTCGAGCACCGCCTCGAGACGCTATGCGAGCTATGCCCGCGCATCGTTGCGATGGTCACCGGCCGGATCCTCGCCGACGGGACTCCGCAGGACGTCTTCAACCGAGAAGTCGTTCAGGAGCGGGTTGGTCTGCCCGTCTACACCAGGCTGGCGCGCAGCGCCGCATTGCCGGCTCCGTGGCCGGTGCGCCGTTCCGAGTCGGCAAAAGCATTCGGAACGCCGATTGCCTGACATCAGCCTGGAGAGGGTCCAATTCAGCTATCCGGGCGGCGTCGACGTCTATCCCGAGCCTGGACTGACAGTGGCGCTCCAATCCGGCGTCACCGCCCTGGTGGGCGAGAACGGTGCGGGCAAGACGACGCTGACCAAGCTGCTGATCGGGCTGCTCCGGCCGAAGTCTGGTGACATCAATGTCGCCGGGCTCGATGTATCGAAGATGACCGTGGCCGCGATGGCGGAGACGGTCGGCTACACGTTCCAGAACCCTGACGATCAGCTCTTCGAGCGGACCGTGAAGGCCGAGGTGACGTTCGGCCCGCGCGTGCTCAAGAAGCCGCCGGCTGACGTCGAGCGCGGAGTCGCTGCCGCGATCAAAGTCTGCGGCCTGGAGGGCCGGGAGGACGTCCATCCCCACGACCTCGGCCTGTCCGAACGCAAATGGGTGGCGATAGCTTCCGCGCTGGCCAGCGAGCCAAGCGTCGTGGTGCTCGACGAGCCGACCCTGGGCCAGGACTTCCCGTCGCGGCAGCGGCTCCGCGACCTCGTCACGCAGCTCGGCGCACAGGGCAAGACGGTGCTGGTGGTGACCCACGACATGGACTTCGTCGGCGAAGCCTGCCCGACGACGGTGGTGCTCTCGCACGGCGAGGTGCGCTACGCGGGCCCGACATCGAACGCATTCGGCGACCGCGCCCTCCTGAAGGAGGCAGGCATCGAGCCGCCGCACGTCACCGCACTCGCGCAGGCGATCGGCCTGGGCGAGTGTGTCAACCAAGCCGAATTCCTCGCCAAGTGGAGCCGCTGAGGCCAGAAGCGCCCGGCCCGATAAGCAGGATCGGTTCGCCGGCTCGACGCTTATGCTCCAAGCCACCGAGATGCAAAGGACCGCCCGCCGCTTGATTCTTTCCGCGGCCCTAGCCATCTTCGCGCTCGCCGCGGGCGCATCGCCGGCCTTCGCGGGTACGTTCGTGACCATCAGCATCACCTCGCCAGCGCAGGGCGCCACAGTCTTCGGCCCGATCACGGTCTCCGGCATGGCGTCGGCAAAGTTCGGCGTCAGCTCGGTCGCTGTAGCGATCGACTCAGGTTCCTTCAGTCCCGCCTCGCTAGGCAGCGGCTCGACCTGGATGTTCGCGCTCGACACCAACACGCTGTCCAACACCAGTCACAGCATCACGGCTCGCGCCGCCGACAGCCGCGGCCATTCAGCCACCAGCAGCGTCAGCGTCACGGTCAATAACACGCCACCGAGCGTCTCGATCGCCAGCCCGCAAAGTGGCGCGCTGGTCAGCGGTACTTTCTCAGTCAGCGGGACGGCGTCAAGTCAGGCGGGGGTCGCCAGCGTCCAGGTTCGTGTGGACTCTGGCGCTTGGCAGGCGAGCCCTAACACCACGAATTGGGCTGTCTCCATCAATTCCACGAGCTTTGCGGACGGCGCGCACACCGTCTCGGCCATGGCCACCGACTCGGTGGGCCATTCGACGACCACATCGGTCTCGGTCACCTTCAGCAACTCGCCGCCGAGCGTTGCCATCGGCAGCCCCTCCGACGGCGCAACGGTGTCAGGCACCGTCATGGTTTCGGGCACCGCCTCGAGCCTGGCCGGTATCACGACGGTCCAGGTGATGGTGGATGCGAACGCCCCCGTAACCGCGAGCGGCACAACTAACTGGAGCACGTCGATCGACACGTCGATGCTGACCAATGGCTCGCATACCATCGCGACGCAAGCGACTGATTCGCTCGGCCGGACGGGCACGACCTCGATCTCGGTCAACGTGTCGAACCTGATCGCCACCCATCAGTCGCCCTGGTACCTGCAGGACGGCACAGGCAACGTCAATACCGTGAACGAGACGATGTTCTGGGACGGCGACACCAACTTCAACTCCAAGCTGCCAACAGGCACGATCACGTTCACCGTCAACAGCACGATCCAGCCGAACGACGCGAACCCCAATGACACGTGCTCTCTCGATTCGAACACCGGCTACTGGAGCTGCACTCACGTGATCACGCCGGCGGACCTGCAGTGGCTCTCCGTCACAGGCTGGAGCCTGCACTACGCGTTCCAGCTACAGGTCGAATACCCGCCGACGTCCATCTTCATCATCAGCTACAGCGGCGACGCGAACTTCGCGCCGAGCTCGGCACAGGCGATCAACACCTAAACGTCGCGGACCAGCCAGGGCGTTGCGGTGGGCTGTCACCGACGGGCATTCAGTGGCATGGGCATGAGGTCATGGACGGTCAGACGCCAATCCAGACCTAAATCGGCGACGATTCTCGCCGTCGACCATGACGTTTGCCCAGGCACTCCAGAGCTGGCATGACTTCTACCTGACCGCGGGCGCGGCGTCGGCGACCCTCGTCGGCCTGCTGTTCGTCGGGCTTTCGCTGCACATCCGGGTTGTGGTGTCGCACTCCGACGTGCGCGCCCTGGCCCGGGTGACGCTGACGAACTTTTTCGTTATCGTGCTGATCGCGCTGTCGATCCTGATCCCGACGTCCAGCGCCACCAATATCGCGCTCTGGGTGCTGCTTGTCGGGCTGGTAAGCCTCGGTCTTATGCTGCGCCCGGCCGTTGAAGGCCTACGCAATCGCTCGAACCGCACGCTTGGACTCAGGGTCCTCACTGCGCGCTTCGGTATCAGCGCGCTTGGCTTTGTCGCGATGGTCGTTCTGGCCGGGCTCTTCGCGACGGGAAACTACGAGGCAGGCTTCAACGGGCTGGTGACCGTGGTCGTCGTTCTGCTGGTGACAGCGGTTCGAAACACGTGGGACCTGCTGGTGACCGTCGCCGACAAAACGGCTGCCGCGGACCCCTAGCTCTTTTTCGCCGGCTGCTTCCGCATCGCCTCGTGGATCACGTGGCCGTCATGCCACTCAGGCTCGCCTTCCAGGTGCTCGAGCATCTTCTTGTAGTCGCGGTCCATCTCCGGGCTGTTCGCGTTCTTGCGGTAAACGTCCTCGCTCTCGAAGACGACGCTGAGCCAGATCTCGTTGGGGTCCTTGGTGGACCGGAACAAAGTGTGGTGGATCCAGCCCTCGGGCGGGTCGTCCTCGAACCCGGACATCTCCTTTATGAACGTCTCGGAATGTCCTGGCTTCAGTCGATACCTGGCGATCGTTCCGAACATCACACCTTCACCTCCACACGTGAGAAGAGAACGGCTTGATGTTACGCCCGGTCTAGTTTTCGCTCGAGTCCAGAAGCACCTCGATCAAAGGGCTCTGCTCGACCATCCGGTCCACGTCATTGCGCCGCCATGCGCGAGCGACGGCAGGCAGGATCTCGCGGCGCTCATCCACGTCCTCGATGATCCGCGCCGTCGCCGGCAGGTCCGCCTTGACCTGACCCTTCAGGTGGAATGTGAAGTGCCGGTCGGCGTCCAGGTTCGAAAGCCAGTTACGCCGCCTCGGCGAAGGCATGCCGCTGATGTAGATCCGTCCGTCGATGTTGTGGAACGCGATCTCGAGCCGGCGCTTCTCGCCGGACCGGCGCCCCGTCGTTGTGATGTCGACCAGGTGGCCCTTGGTGAGCGCTGCGTTGATCGCTTCGCGTGTTTCCATTGCAAGAGTCGAAAGCCCGCCAAAAGATCGTGTATTCCGTCAGGCGGCGCTGTCGGTCCGCCTGCGCGCCCGGCGCGGCCGCACGCGCGTCACGGGCCCCGCGGCGGTGGCCTCCTCCACGACCACCTCCACGCCTCCCAGCAGGCTGCCGTAGGTTGCGCCCACGAGCGCGCCGGTGAGCGCGCCGATCAGCGCGCCGACCAGGCCCAGCGCCACTCCGGCCAACGGGATGACGATGAACCAGTCGTCCTGCACCGTCTGCAGCTCCCCGATGCGGTCGCCGAAGGGCAGCAGCTGCTCCTGGATGCCGGTCGTGAAGCTCAGCTCGCGTATCCACTCGAGCGCGGCGCCGGCGGCAAACGACGCGATCGCGCCGGCCGCGCCGCCGATGAACAGGCTGGGCACGAATCCCGACCACGCTACCGTGACGATCGCGGGCAAAAGGGGCACCGAGCGAATGCGCAGGCGCTGCTCGGTCATATGACGGGCCTCCATCGGGGACGCCGGAATCGCCGCAGCGCGAGCATGCCCGCCACGAGCAACCCGACCAGCACGCACGGGAACACGACCACGTAAGCGAGCTGGAGGGCGAAACGGCCCGGCACCGGCACCGGCACCGCGACCGCCTGGCCGCCCGACACGACCCTCGGCACCGCGACCAAGGGCGGGGTTACCCGACCGAACGAAGTCTGGGCCTCGACACCGACCGCCCGCATGGCGCCGTCAGGGCGGAACAGTCCGAAGCGCTCGACCACAATTCCCGGCACGTCCGTCCAGTAGTCCTCCAGCGACCACCACACCGCGGAGCCGACGTAGCCGGCCGGAAATGTGTCGAGGTTGGCCGCAAACGCTGGGTAAGTCTTGCGAAACACCTGGCGCTGCGCGTCTTCGCTGCCGCCGAACGGCAGCCAGTCGCCGAACTCGAGGACCATCACCGGCTTGTGCGGATAGGTCTTGTGCGCGTGCGCCAGCGCGTTGGACGTACCCGGTTCCGGCGCACGTCCTCCATAGAAGATGCCGTAATAGAAGGTGTAGCCGGCGACGTCCAGGGGCGCGCTGGTCGGGTCAGTGGGATCGGATCCGTACATTGCCTGGCCCGTGAGGCGCGTGCCGTCGATGCGCCGGTCGAGGTCGCGCAGGGTGGTCATCGCACTGGTCCGTTCGTCGACACCCGTCGACTCGTTGGCGAAGCCGTGAAACATCACCGATGGCCGGTTGAAGTCGCGCAGCGCCATCTCGGCCAGCATCTGCTGGGGAAGGCCGCGCTGCATCACCAGCGAGAACGTCTCCGGCGTGAAGTGGTTGAGCGGTATCTCCTCCCAGACCGCCAGACCCAATCGGTCGGCGAGCATCAGCAGGAATGGATTCGCGGGCACGTGGTTGGTGCGCAAGAGGTCGATGTTGACCGCCTGGGCCTGCCGGATGATGCGCAGCTGGTCGGGGGCCGACAGCGGCGTGCCTCCCGTGGGCGCTCCGTTTGCTGAAGGAGCGACCTGCTCGTTGTGCACAGCCGCGCCCGTGAAGGCGATCGTGTCGCCGTTCAGCAGCAGTCGAGGCGCGGTCGGGTCGACCTGGATGCGGCGCAATCCGAACGTGTCGTAGAAGCTGTCGACCACGACACCGTCGACTGAGACGTAGACGCCCAGCACATACAGCGCGGGCCGCTTCAGGCTCCACCTGTCGGCGCCGGCGAAGACGAAGCTGCCGTCACGGACGAACGAGCTGCTCGCACTCGCCGTGATGCCGCCGATGCTCATCGCGGCAACGGTGGGGGCGTCGGTGCGCGCCAGGCTCAGCGGGTCCGGGCTGAGCAGGTTCGTGTCGGTGACCTCAGCCGGGAGCACCTCGATGTTCACCGCCACGCCGCTCAGGTCGAGGTTGCTTGAGTTCTCAACGACCACGCTGACGTCGGCTGCGTCGAGGTGGGGGACCACATCGGCGCGCACGACATGTAACGGGTTCGACGCCTCGAGCCACACTGGCGCGGTGATGCCCTCGTACTCCCACCAGTCGGAGTAGTACCAGGGCACCACGTCCAGGCGTGTGCCCTTCGGCGGATCGTAGACGCGCACCGCGAGCACGTTGTCCTGACCCTGGATGAGCGCCTTCTCGGCATCAAACGCGAACGGCGTGTAGCCGCCTTCGTGGTAACCGAGATATGTGCCGTTCAGCCACACGTCGGCGACGTAGTTGACGCTGCCGAACTTCAACATCACGGCCTCGCCGGCGAAGCTGTCGGGCAGCGTGAAATGCACTCGATACCAGCCGTCGGTCGGCCGTCCGTTCGGTGGCAGATCCACGCTGCCCGGAACCTCGATTGGCTGCCACTGGCTGTCGTCGAAGCCAGGCAGCTGCTGACCGACAGCCTCGCGTTCGATGTCCTTCAAAGACTGGGCGCGCGGAGTGAACGTCAGGTCCCCATCGAGGTTGGCGCGCTGGAATCGCCAGCCGTTATCCAGATCAAGGCGTGGTCGCTGCTGATATCCGAAGTCCGGCACAGGCTGGCCGGACTGCATGACCACGCGGCCTCCGTCCACGAGCTGGAAGCCAAGCGTGGGCGATAGTCCGGCAGGGGTCACGTTGGCGCCGCACGAGCTCATCGCGGCCAGCGACAGCGTCGCCACCGCGACCGCGAGCCAGCGGCTCAGGACAAGGCTCATCGGCCTACATCTCCATTTGACCACGGGGACATAACGCCCCATGAGCGTTTTCTAAGCACAGGCCATTGGCCGGATCAATCGCGTGCCGACGCCCTCGAAATAGAAAACGGGCCGGCACGATGCCGGCCCGCTCCGGAGGAATCGCTTACTGGCGCGGTTTGGTCTTCAGCAGACCGAAAGATGCGCCCTGTGGGTCGCTCAGGATCCCGAAGCGCCCGCCAGG
>WNEY01002990.1_pt1 | contig 12556 bp, 8 predicted proteins | sample 5400531 | NCBI WGS metagenome assembly WNEY01 (sample SAMN13153338, study PRJNA577476) | soil metagenome | isolation source: 200 cm saprolite under Douglas fir tree site 1 | place: USA:California | collected 2015-04-18
CGACTTCACCGATCCGCAGTCAGACGGAATTGCCGCTGAAAGAAATTGGGGAAATGGAAAAAAAGGCGCTCAATCGGCCGGTCTCGGATTTGGCGCGGACCGGTGAAAAAGAATTTATCGACGTGATCACGAGCCATTCGCGGAACGACGGTGAACCGCAAGTGGCCGGTAACGGCAGCAGTCATGCCGACCGCGTCCAGGAAGCGCTCGGGAACATGTTCATGGACATCATTTGTTCGCATTGCGGCAGCGACAAAGTAATCCGCGCTGGCGCCTGCGGTGTTTGCACGGAGTGCGGCACAAGCCAGGGCTGTAGTTAGCGGCGCATCGCTTTTATTCAGGCGGTGCAAAAGCCGCGCGGTAGACAGATGCGGGTGAATAGCTACACTCGTGACACCGCCGTTCGTTCGTCGGCGGTCGTTTTATTTTGCGATGACTGAGACCGAAGCACAGCGACAGAAAGAGATTCAACAGGCCGAAGAATTACTTTTCACCGGTCCGCAAGCGCTCGGTTTCGTTAAGGGTCTTTTCCACGGCCACTTCGTTTCCGATTGGGTGATGCCGTATCCGCGGATTCCGGCGACACAACAAAGCGAACTCGATAAAACGCTGAAGGAGTTGCGCGAATTTCTCGACGCGAAACTGGATCCGGTGGCGATCGACCGGAACGCCGATATTCCTCGGGAAGTGATTGATGGGCTCGGCCGCGTCGGCGTCCTAGGGATGACTGCGCCGGCGGAGTACGGCGGTAGTGGTTTTACCCAAATGGCGAACTGCAAGATTTTGGAGGAAATCGGTCGCCGCTGCGCATCGACATCGGTGTTCGTCAATGCGCATCATTCCATCGGCATCCGTGCCTTGTTGCTTTTCGGGACGCAGGAACAGAAGCAAAGGTGGTTGCCGAAACTAGTGACCGGCGAACAACTAGGCGCGTTCGCTCTCACCGAAAAAGAAGCCGGCTCGGATGCGGCCAATGTGCAGATGACGGCGACGCCGAGCGCTGACGGTTCACATTTCATTTTGAACGGCGAAAAACGCTACATCACTAATGCGGCAATCGCGCAGGTGTTGACGGTGATGGCGCGGACGCCAGTGCCAGGTAAAGAAGGTAAGACAGCAATCACGGCTTTCCTGGTAACGCCGGACATGCCGGGATTTGAAATCCTCGAAGCGCGGATGCCGAAAATGGGAATCCGCGGCACGGCTACGGGAAGGTTCGCGATGCGCGACGTAAAAGTGCCGAGGGAAAATATTCTCGGACCGCCCGGAAAAGGTTTGAAGGTCGCGCTGACCGTTCTCGATTTTGGGCGAACGACATTTGGGGCGTGTTGCACCGGCGCGGCGAAAACCTGCCTCAAACTCGCGGTCAAACACGCAAACACGCGCAAGCAGTTCAATAAGACGCTTGGCAATTTTCATTTGGTGAAAGAAAAAATCGCGCGCATCGCTGCCGATGCCTACGCGATGGAAGCGATGACGACTATTACCGCTTCGCTGATCGACCGCGGCCTGGAAGATTACATGCTGGAGACGGCGATGCTGAAAGTGTTCACGACCGAACGGTTGTGGGAATGCATCAATGACGCGTTCCAGATTTATGGCGGATCAGCTTATTTTGTCGATCTGCCGCTGGAACGAATGCTCCGCGATGCGCGGATCAATCAGATCGGCGAAGGCAGCAACGAAGTGCTGACTTCGTTCATCGCGCTGGTTGGGATGCGCGGACCTGGAATGGAGTTCAAGGAAATCTACGACACGATGTTAAAACCAACCCGTGTCGGCGGGATCGGCAAAGCGTGGAGCGCGGGGATGAATCGGCTCGGTGCGACCGTGAGAATTCCGGAAGTGCCCGTGCGCAGTGTGGAGCTGCGATCGTTTGGCAACCAACTCGGCCGATTGATCTGGCGTTTTAATTTGGCAGTGAACCGGTCGCTGGTCGTGTATCGCGAACCAATTCTCGACATGCAGCTGGTTCAGGAAAGGATCGCGGGCGCCGCGATGGACATGTTTGCATCGACCGCGGTGCTGAGCCGGTGGGATTCAGAGATTCAAATCGGTCAAGGCAATGGTGAAGCGCCCAATCAAAAGAATACCGCTGCCGAACTTTTCCTGCGCCAGTCATTCCGGCGGATTCGCAATTATCTCGCCGGCCTCAATGATAACGACGACAAGTTCATTCTGAAAGCAGCGGATTCGGCGCTTCGCTAGGGATGTGCAGTGCGCTAGGGCGACTTCAAGATCTGAAGCGCCTCCAGCAAATCGTGCGTGATAAGTTCGTAGAGCGGGTAGCGCACTGCCAGGACGATGTATTGATGAAACTCGATCGCCGTGAGCAGGGCAACTGCGGCGGCGATGATGGCACCTTGATATTTTTTTGCCCACGAAGCCAGCGCTACAATTTCACTGAAGGCGAGGAAGCGCAGCGGCAAGTCCCACATGTTCGCGTATCGGAGGTTCATTCCGTACTTCACATTGCACATGACCAGATAGCTGGCGGCGATAAAGATCGACATGGAGAGTTCCGGTTTCATCGTGCGATTCAATCGAAAGATTGTTCCGAGCGCGAGAATGAGGACGATCGGGCTGACCAGGAGAAGATCGACAAGGTAACGGTACCAGGGTCCATCGCCGGTCAGGATGGCGTAATGGAGTTGGAAATTTTTGCCGACCGACAATTGATAGCTTTGCACAAAGACATTCATGCCACCGGCGAGAAAAATCAGGACAACCACGCCGAGGAGCGGACCGAGAAGTGTGGCGATGACGAGCTCGCGCGTGACGGTTCCAAACTGGAGCCAGCGATTCGTGACGAGCAGAACGACAAGCGCGACCCAGACAAAGAACGAATTTTCCTTGGTTAAGACCAGTAGGGCTAACGCAATGATGTAACTGACGAGTACATTTTGCTCTCCAATATTCTTGAAAAGATGGGACGCAGGGATGAAGCGCGCGCCGCACTCGCGCAAGTCTCGCGTCTGCGCGCGTTGGCGGGTAACCAAGCCATCGTCAACTAAGGATCGAGCGGGCGCTGCCAAGCTGTTTGACTTGGCGTCGGAATCGCTGGCAATTGCAATTTGCTCGACGATGTATGGTCGTGCGCATTTATCGCGATAAAGATGTCGATCTTGCCCTGCTAAAAGGAAAAACGTGCGCCGTCATCGGCTTTGGCGCGCAGGGACGTGCACACGCGCTCAATTTGCGCGATAGCGGGATGAGGGTCGTAGTCGGTCTCTATCACGGAAGCAAATCGCGCAGTCGTGCGAAACGAAATCGTCTCAAAGTTTTCGAGACGGCCGATGCGGTGCGGCGCGGTGACATCATTTTTCTCGCGCTGCCAGACACAAAGATGCCTGCAGTCTATAAGGAGGAAATCGCTCCGAATTTGCGAGCGGGGCAAACAGTTCTCTTTGCTCACGGGTTTGCAATTTATTATCGAACAATCGTTCCGCGAAAAGATGTCGATGTTGTGATGGTCGCACCGAAAGGACTCGGACCGATGGTGCGGAACGAGTTCGTCAACGGTCGCGGAGTACCGGGATTGATTGCTGTTTACCGGAACCGAAGTGGCCGGGCCAAACGGATCGCGTTGGCCTGGGCCAAGGCGATCGGTTGTACCCGAGCTGGGGTAATTGAAACTACGTTTCGTGATGAAACGGAAACGGACTTGTTCGGCGAACAAGCCGTGCTTTGCGGCGGGACCAGCGCACTTATTCGCGCCGGGTTCGATACCCTGGTCGAAGCGGGTTATCCGCCGGAGCTGGCGTACTTCGAGTGTCTGCATGAGCTCAAATTTATTGTCGATCTAATCCACGAAGCTGGAATGAGCGGAATGCGCGCACTGATTTCGGATACGGCCAAGTGGGGTGAATTAACCGTTGGTTCGCGAATTATAGACAGCGCGGTTCAGAAACAGATGCGAGCGGTTTTACGCGATATTCGTTGCGGAAAGTTTGCGCGCGAATTCGTTCGCGAAATGAGAACCGGTCGAAAGCGCTACCAGAAACTGCGTAAGGCCGCGGACAACCATCGCATCGAAAAAGTCGGCCGGAAGCTCCGCGCTCTTATGGCTTGGAAATAATCCTGCGTGCCGGCGTGAGGGCGCCGGAAACGAATTCCAGCGAAGTTTCTACCTCGCCAAAATCAATCGTTTGTTGCCGAGTGGCCGCCTACGCGGTCCAGCGGGTGCGCTGTGGTCGGGATGGCGCCGAGCCGATCACAAGGCTGCCGGCATGCGGAGCCTGTGATTAAAGCGAGACACCTCTTACCTTTCACAACAGGCTGTTGTTTTGAGGTTGCGACGCTTGTGTTCGGAGCAGCAAAAGCCGATGCGCAAAACGCGACTGAAATCGCGACCATCGCGCATCGAACCGACCAACCGCACGAGCCACGTGGCTTTGTTACAGTTGTCATACTAAGAGGTTGAGCCTTTTTGATGCCAAAGGCAAGCGAAAACGCGGCGCGTCAGCCTTTCATTCCTGACGCAAAAAGTGCTCGAGACGAAGGCGATCCAAGCGCTCCCGTGCTTCATCTGAGCGCGTCCCGCCTGCAGCCGCAAGTTTCTCGTAAACGGCCGCGGCCGATTCCCATTTCGCGTCCGCTTCTAGCAACTGGCCCGCATTAAAACCCGCTTTGTAAAACCAGAAAAATTCATGTGGCCGATCTGGGCGCATTCCTTCATCCAGAACCGCGTAAAAGCTGGCGAGTGCGGCAGGGCGATCAGCTTTTTTTCCCAAACAAAGTCCCTTTTTGAAGAGCGCCTGGTTGCGCCAGTGGGCCGGCGCATCTTGATCGGCTGCCAGCTTATCGTAAGCTTCAATCGCGCGTTGATAGTTTTGCGGGTCGGTCGCGGCCATTTCAAAAAAAATGTCGCCCCTTCCGCAAATTGCTTCGCGTTTTTCGCCGGGGCGAGCGGCTCCGTTCAAAACTTCGTCATACAAAGCAAGGGCATCCTGGGGTTTGCCCAGTTTGCGTTCGATCACCGCTTGCTCGTTGCGCGCCGCCCATTTCAATTCGCCATTGAGTTGAACGACCCGATCGAAAAGCACGAGCGCCCGATCGAGCGACTGAGCGGCCATGCTCGCCATCGCCGACTCGCCTGCAAAAAACAGTGCTCGCTCGGTGAACGCCCCGGTCGAACTTTGTTCCGTCAACAATTCGAACTGCGTCTCCGCATTCGCAAAATCCTCTGCCCGATAATACATCTCGCCCACCTTCATTCGCACGGACGCGACCAGATTCGATGATTCATGTTGCTGGATGAATCTTTTCGCCAGCTCGATCACTTTGGCCTCACCGCCCGAGGTCGCATCCTCCAGCCAAATCGTGAGGTAATCTGCGCGTTCTTGTGCGGTCGCGGTGGGCTTTGATTCAGCAGCGCGGGCCAAATTCTTGCGGGCTTCATCGATTCGTGGCGGAGTCGCATGAAAGGCCAGCTCCGCCAGTGCCACCCATGCTTCGGAGGCTCGTTCGGATTCGGGAAAGTCGCGCAGAAAATTACGCAGTGAATCGGCTGCCCGAGGGTCCCCCTTGGCAGCTTCCATCAATCCCGCTTCCAAGCGCGGCTCGCCGGGGGACTTTTCGCCCTTGGTTTTGTTTCCGAATTCTTCGGCGTCCGCCAAAAAACGGCTGTCATCGCCTTTTTGCAGCCAGCTGAGTGCTGCGTTAAACATCGCCACTGGCGCTAGCGTTGAATCGGAACGTCCAATTTGCTCAAAGTCGGCGATTGCGGCATCGAAATTCTTTCCGTGGTACTGAATCTGGGCCGCAAGGAAATTAACGCGTTCCAGAACGCCAGGTTCCGGTCGCAACGATCGCGCGTCATTCAATATCGCGAGTGCCTCATCGAAATGGCGATCCTCTAGTTCGAGTCGTGCGAATTCTAGAAAGGCGGAGGCGAGGATTGGCAATTGCGGGCGAGTCCGCCGTAGCGCGGCGAAATATTCCAGCGCTCGGTCACGCCGCCCGAGCCGAAGGTCGAATCGCGCCAGATACCATTGCGCGAACGCGCGCCGCGGCTCGGCTGGATCTCTTGTCCAGCGATCAAGTTCAGCGCGCGATGGTTTTCTTTCGGCGCGATAAAGTTCGTCCAGTTTCGCGAAAATCCGCGCAAGATCGACATCGGAGGGCCGATGTTCGATGAAATTCTCCAACGCGTCATCGCCCGTTTCCGGCGTTTTCAATTGCAGATGCGTATCGGCGAGGGCGAAAAGCGCTGCAGTTAACGTTTCGTGTGTTGTTCCTTCGGGATTTTTCAAGACGGATTCGAAGATCGTGATGACGCGGTCGGGACGGTGCAAAACCATCTCGAGGCGGCCCCGGAGAAAGTGCCGCTCCCTTTTTTCGGCGGTTGTGGCCGGTTGCACTTTTTCGAGCAACTTCCGCGCGTTGACGGCATCAGGTTTGTCCAGATAAAGCTCGGCGGCCCGCAATTGCGCCCGAACGTGCCATTTTGGATCGCGAAACAGCTCCGAAAAACTTTGGAGCGCTTCGTCGGTTCGGCCCAAAGTGCGCAGCGTTTCCGCCGCGCCGAACAAAGCGTCCATTCGAAGACCGGAATTGCTATCGGCTGCGATCTGGCGATAGAGAGGCAACGCCTCGGCTTCGTGATGCGACGTCGCGAGCAATTGCGCGCGCCAAAAACTCGCCGACGAACTTTGACGCAATCGCGGATCCGCCAGCAGGTTAAAGGCGTCAGCGGTCTGATTGGCTGCGACCATCGCTTGGAGCAGTCGTTCCGCGACCGCGCGCCAATCCGGTTCCGATAGGTTCTGCTTCAGCAACGTCTGCAAACGAACGACCGCGACTTCGGGCACGCCCTCAGTAAGCGGTTTCGACGCTTCGGCGAGTTGCGCCGAAAATTGTCCGTGCGCCAACTGAGCGAGCGCCAAGAATACACCCAGGCCTATGGGTCGAAGATTTTTCATCTCTTTTCCAAGAGCGGTCTCAAATATTTGCCGGTGTAACTCTTGGCAAGATTGACAATTTCTTCGGGTGCTCCGGCAGCGACCAGTTCGCCGCCGCGGCCGCCTCCTTCGGGACCGAGATCGATGATCCAGTCTGCGCATTTGATCATCTCCAGATTGTGCTCGATCACGATGAGGGTGTTGCCCGAATCGCGAAGCTTCATCAGCACTTGCAGCAACTTTTCGATGTCGGCGAAATGCAAACCGGTTGTTGGTTCATCGAGAATGTAAACCGTACGACCGGTTGCTTTCTTGGCGAGTTCAGTAGCCAGCTTGACGCGCTGCGCTTCGCCGCCGGAGAGAGTCGTCCCCGCTTGACCGAGTTGTAAGTAACCGAGCCCGACATCGAGGAGCGTGTTCAATTTGTCCGAAACGCTCGGCACGTTTCGGAAAAATCGCGCCGCTTCATCGACGGTCAGGTCGAGGACATCGGCAATGTTTTTCCCTTTATAAGTGATCTCGAGCGTTTCTCGATTGTATCGCCGGCCGTGGCAAACTTCGCATTGCACATAAACGTCCGGTAAAAAATGCATCTCGATCTTGATCAGGCCGCCGCCTTCGCAATTCTCACAGCGGCCGCCTTTGACGTTGAAACTGAATCGGCCGGCGCCGTAACCGCGCACGCGCGCAGCGGGCAGTTGCGCGAATAACTCACGAATCGGACCAAAGGCGCCAGTGTAGGTGACCGGATTCGAGCGCGGCGTGCGTCCAATCGCGCTTTGATCGATCACGATCGCCTTATCGATTTGTTCAACGCCTCGCAACGCGCGATAGGTCCCGGGCTTTTCCTTCGAATTGTAAAAGCGGCGAAAGAGTGCGCGCCGCAGAATGTCGTCCACCAACGTGGATTTGCCGCTTCCGGAAACGCCGGTCACACAGGTGAAGCAGCCGAGCGGAAAAGCCACCTCGATGTTCTTTAAATTATTTTCGATCGCGCCCTTGAGGATCAGCCAGCCTTCTTCGTTTTTGGTTAATCGATTTCGGGCAAAGCGCGGTTTGGTCCGATGTCTTGGAACTGGAATACGCAATCGCCCGGACAGGTAATCGGCGGTAAGGGAATTCTTCGCGTCCAAGATGTTTTCCAGCTTTCCTTGGGCCACAATTTCGCCGCCGCGAGGTCCGGCGCCCGGACCAAGATCGACAATGTGGTCGGCCGCCCGGATTGTTTCTTCGTCGTGCTCGACCACGATCACGGAGTTCCCGAGGTCTCGCAGCCGTCGCAATGTGCCAAGCAAACGTGCGTTGTCGCGTTGATGCAGACCGATGCTCGGCTCGTCCAAAACGTAAAGCACGCCGGCCAATCCGGAGCCAATCTGGGTGGCCAGCCGGATCCGTTGCGCTTCGCCGCCGCTGAGTGTGCCGCTTTCGCGATCGAGCGTCAGGTAACCGAGGCCTACTTCGACCAAAAATTGCAAACGCGATTGAATTTCGCGCACCACGTCGGTCACGACTTTCTTTTGCGCGGGCGTTAACTCGAGATTGTCGATGTAGCGTACCGCCGCCTCCGTCGTTTGCTCGCTGAATTTGTGAATGTTCAGCTCGCGTCCTTGTCGATCTTTGATCGTAACCGCGAGAATTTCCGGCTTCAGCCGCGCGCCGCCGCAGGTTTTGCATGGCTCGCGTGTCATGAAAGCGCGGATCCGATTCCGAGTGAATTCGCTGTGGGTCTGCTGGTAAAGTCGTTGCATTTGCGGCACCAGTCCCTCGAACGGCCGTTTTTTTTCGCCATTGCCGCTGAAATTCATCTCAATTGGCGTCCCATTCGTGCCGAAATAAAGCGCGTTCTTAAATTCGTTTGGCAAATCCGCAAACGGCACGTCTTCATCGATTTGGAAATGTTTTACCAACGCGCCTTGCAGCTGCCGATAATAAGCCTGCATTCGTTTCGTCCCCCGCCGCCACGGCGTGATCGCGCCTTCAGCAATTGTTTTGGTTTCGTCTGAAATCATCAGCTCGGGATCGATCACCAGTTGCGTTCCCAAGCCATGACACGCCGGACACGCACCGAGATGGCTGTTGAATGAAAAATGTTTTGGCGTCAGCTCGCCGAGGGTGAATCCCGAGTCTGCGCTGCCGTAATTCGTCGAGTAACGCAGTTCTTCCCAAGTTTCGCACCCATCCGGGTGCGCGCGCAGCATGACGATCTTGTTGTCGCCCCACTTCAGCGCGGTCTCGATCGAGTCAGTCAGGCGAATCCGAACTCCTTCGCGCACCACCAACCGATCGACTACCGCATCGATGGTGTGACGTTGGCCTTTTTTCAAACGAATTGGTTCGGGGCGATCGAGTTCGATAATTTCTCCATCGATGCGCGCGCGGATAAATCCCTCGCGTTTCATTTTCTGGACGATATCTCGGAATTCGCCGATCTGATTGTGCACCAGCGGCGCGAGGACGATGATTCTGCTGTTCGGTTCGTACCCGAGAATTTGATCGGCAATCTGCTGTGGCGTTTGCCGATGAACCGGTTTGCCTGTCGTCGGATCGTGCGGTTGACCGATCGCCGAAAAAAGAACGCGCAGGTAGTCGTAAATCTCGGTCGTCGTCGCGATTGTCGATCTTGGATTGGCGCCGGCACTGCGCTGCTCGATCGCGATCGCTGGGGAAAGTCCTTCGATGAAATCCACGTCCGGCTTTTCCATCTGGTCGAGGAATTGCCGCGCGTAAGCGGAGAGACTTTCGACGTAACGGCGCTGGCCCTCGGCGTAGAGAGTGTCGAAGGCGAGCGACGATTTCCCGGAACCGCTCAGACCCGTGATGACCACCAGCTTCTCCCGCGGGATTTCCACGTGGAGGTTCTTCAAATTGTGCTGGCGCGCACCACTGATCTTGATAACTTGCGCAGGCATCGGGACGACAAATCTCGAACCTTTTAGTCAAGCACAGCCGCGCGTTTTCTCCAGCGAAAATCCCGATTATGAATGAGACAAATCGCACCCTCTCGCTTGAAGAGTTGGCCAAATTGCAGAAAAAATTCAGCGAGATCAAACATTCCATCAATAATGCGCTGGCGGTAATGATGGCGTTATCGGAGATGTCGCAACGCCGGCCTGATTACGCCGAAAAACTCGCCGCGACGGTCTTGAACAAGGCGCCCCAAATCGTTTCCGGCTTGCAGGAGTTCGCGCAGGCGCTGAACGAAAAGACCGGCGTGAAATCCGCCGTCGCGGGCGACTCGAAGTAGCTGGCTCTGCTAGCCTCGCGCGCATGGACGCCGTGCCGAGCAAGCGCATCCTCATCGTCGAAGACGAGAAGGACGTTGTCGATCTTCTTACGTTGAATCTGCGCAAAGCCGGCGGCTTTGCTCTTTCAACTGCCAGCGATGGCACCGCCGGTCTGACCAAAGCGCGCGCGGAAAGGCCGGACTTCATCATTCTCGATTTGATGTTGCCGAAAATGCCCGGACTCGAGGTTTGCAAAATTCTGAAGAGCGATCCAGCTACGCGTCACATTCCAGTCTTGATGCTGACCGCGCGAGCGGAGGAGATCGACCGCATCGTCGGTTTGGAATTCGGCGCCGACGATTACGTGATGAAACCGTTCAGCCCGCGCGAAGTTGTTTTGCGCATCAAAGCGATCTTGCGCCGGGGTAATGCCGAAGAAACTCACGATCGACTTTCGGCCGGACCAATCACCATCGATCCAGCGCGCCATGAAGTCCGAGTAAATGGTAAACGCATCGATCTGACCAGCCTGGAGTTCAAACTTCTGCGAACCCTGATGCAACGCCGCGGCCGCGTGCAAGAGCGCGACCGCCTTCTCAATGAAGTTTGGGGTTACGAAAGCATGATCGACACCCGAACCGTGGATACTCACGTGCGTCGCTTGCGCGAAAAACTCGGGAAAGCGGGCGACATTGTCGAAACGGTGCGCGGTTTTGGTTACCGCCTGCGCGAAAAATAATCGGAAATGTTTTGGATTCTGCTCGCCGCGATCATTGGGTCGACAATTGCAATCGTCTATTTGGTCTGGCGAAGATGGATCGCGCCGTGGCGCCAGATCGAGCGACTCGTAAGGCAAATCGGCCGGGGCGAGCAGCCACGCACATTTTTAGTCGAAGGCGGCAAAGAAGCGCAACGGGTCAGCGTCGCCTTGGAGAATATTTTCCGTCGGCAGCTGGGCCTCAATCGCCAAATCGGCGAACGCGCTTCGGGAAACCGCGCAATCTTTTCCGCGATGCGAGATGGCTTGCTCGTGGTCGACGCCGAACGGCGAATCACCCTCTTGAACGCGGCGCTCCAGGAGTTATTTGCCTTGAAGGACGACCCATTAGGCGCGTCGTTCCTCGAAACGTTGCGTGACGCAAATGTTGAAGAGGCGATTTCCGAGACTTTCCGTCGCCGCGAGCCGGTCCAGCGCGAGATCGTGATCGCGAATCGTCAGCTCCAAATCAATTCGGTTCCGATGGGGAAGGACAATGGCGACATCGTCGGCGCCGTTGTTTTGTTTCACGACATTACGGAACTGAAACGCGCGGACGAAATGCGGAGGGACTTCGTTGCCAACGTTTCTCACGAACTGCGCACCCCGTTGTCGATCTTACGCGGCTACATTGAAACGATGCGGGACGATCCAAAGATGCCGCGCGCCGAATGCGCTCGCATTCTCGAGGTGATGGAGCAGCACTCAAAACGGCTCGGTTTGCTCGCAACCGATCTCCTGACGCTGGCGCAATTGGAATCGGGTACCTCAAGCCCGCAATTGAATGATGTCGACTTCGGGCAATTCTTAGCGGGCCTAGTCCGTGATTGGAAAAGGAAATTCATAGCGAAGAATTTGAAGGTCGCTATCGACCTGCCCGCCGATTTTTCGATCGTTCGTGCCGATGAAGCGCTTTTACGTAAGATTTTCGATAATCTGCTCGATAACGCAGTCAAATATTCGAGTAAGCACGGCGAGATTCATCTCGGAGCGCAGCGTCGTCGGAGCGAAATAGTGCTTAGCGTAAGCGACGATGGCGTCGGAATTGGTCAGGAAGATTTGCCGCGAATTTTTGAAAGATTTTATCGCGCGGACAAGGCCCGCAGCCGTGAGCTCGGCGGCACCGGCCTCGGGCTATCGATTGTGAAACATATCGCCCAGCTCCACGGTGGTCGGGTCGAGGCCGAGAGCGAGTTCGGTCGCGGCACGACGATTCGCATCTTGCTGCCGGCTGTCACACAAACGTAACAGTAAACATTTTGACCGGCTGAACTCGTCTGCGGCACTTTCGTTCCATGACGAAAATCCACAGAATGATCGGAAGATTTCTCGGGCTGTTCGTGGTGTTCGGGTTGATCGCGACCGCCTCCGCGCAAATGACAATGAACGGCGCCGGCGCGACGTTCCCGTATCCGATTTACTCAAAGTGGTTCGACGAATACGTGAAAGTCGATCCCTCAGTGCGTTTCAATTATCAATCGATCGGCTCGGGTGGCGGCCAAAAACAAATCACTGCCCAAACGGTGGATTTCGGCGCGTCCGACGGGCCGATGAGCGATGAGAATCTTTCCAAAGCACCCGGAAAAATTTTGCACATCCCGACAGTGGCAGGCGCCGACGTGGTTGCTTACAACTTGCCCGGAGATCCCGCGTTGAAACTCGATGCCGATGCG
>WNEY01002991.1_pt1 | contig 12551 bp, 8 predicted proteins | sample 5400531 | NCBI WGS metagenome assembly WNEY01 (sample SAMN13153338, study PRJNA577476) | soil metagenome | isolation source: 200 cm saprolite under Douglas fir tree site 1 | place: USA:California | collected 2015-04-18
GATGAGCTCTCCGACGAGGACAAGCTCGTCGTGACGCGTGCACGCAAGATCCAGCGCTTCCTGTCGCAGCCGAACTTCGTCGCCGAGCAGTTCACCGGTACGCCTGGCGAATACGTGAAGCTCGAGGACACGATCAAGGGCTTCCAGGAGATCTACGAGGGCAAGCATGACGAGCTGCCCGAGCAGGCCTTCTACATGGTCGGCACGATCGAGCAGGCCGTCGAAAAGGGACGGAAGCTGTCGGGCGACGAAGCGCCGAAGGAGGAGGCGAAGGACGAAGAGGAGAGCGGAGAGGCCCCTTCAGCTGATGCTGCACGCGACGAAGAGCCCGAGCCCGCCGGCGTAAGTGGCTGACGAGACTCGAAAGTTCGACCTTTCCCTCGTCACGCCGGACGGCCCGGCGTTCGAGGGCGAGGTGGAGATGATCATCGTCCCGGGCGCGGCTGGTGAGATCGGCGTCCTGGCGCGTCACGCGCCGCTGATCGCGACGTTGAAGGCCGGTTCGACGCGCGTGTACCTGAACCGCGCGAGCGGGGACGTTCGCGAGTACGCGACCGGCGCAGGTTTCTTCAAGGTCGAGCAGGACCGCGCGATCGCGCTCGTCGACGACGCTGTCCCGGCAGACGAGATCGACGACGCACGCGCCAGGGAGCAGCTCGAAACCGCCCAGCGTGAACTCGCCCTCGTGGAGCGCGGCGAGTCCAACGCCGATCGCTGGCAGCTCGAGCAGCGCATCAAGCACGCCGAGAACCAGCTCGCGGTCTCCGGCCGCTCGTAGCGGCCTGCTACGCTTTCTTGACCCGGAAAGCTTTGAAAGGCAGCTTGGCGACCGGGTTACCAAACGCCTAAAGAGCCCCGGGCCTTCCGCAAGGTGCGGTTCTCTTTAGGACGGAGGAGGGAACCGAATTGCAGGACGCGCGCACACGACTCGAGGCCATCCTCCGCGAACGCATCGCGGTACTCGACGGTTCGTGGGGCGTGCTCATTCAGGGTGAGCTCAAGGGCGAGGAGGCCTACCGGGGCGAGCGGTTCAAGGACCACCCTCGCGACGTCGCGGGCGACCCGGACCTGCTCAACCTGACGCGGCCCGAAGTCGTTCTCGGCATCCACCGCGACTACTTCGCCGCCGGCGCCGACATCGCGACGACGAACACGTTCACCGCTACGACGATCGGCCAGGCGGACTACGGGCTCGAGGGTCACGCGTACGAGATGAACGTGGCCGGGGCCAAGCTCGCGCGACAGGCGGCCGACGAGGTCGGTGGCTTCGTTGCAGGCTCCGTCGGCCCGCTCAATGTCACTCTTTCGCTGTCGCCGCGCGTCGACGACCCGGCGTTCCGGACGCACACCTTCGACCAGGTGTACGAGACCTATGCCGATCAGATGCGCGGGCTTGCGGAAGGCGGGGTCGACTTCCTTCTGATCGAGACGATCTTCGACACGCTCAACGCCAAGGCGGCCATCGCCGCGGCGCTCGACGTCGCGCCGGAGCTCCCACTCTGGATCTCGTTCACCGCGATCGACCGCAGCGGGCGCAACCTCTCCGGCCAGACGGTCGATGCGTTCTGGCTCTCGGTCGAGCACGCCAGGCCGTTCATCGTCGGCGTGAACTGCTCGCTGGGCGCGACGCAGATGCGCCCCTTCGTGGAAGACCTCGCGCGCGTCGCGCCCACGTGGGTCGCGTGCTACCCGAATGCCGGTCTCCCGAACGAGATGGGCACGCATGATGAGCAGCCACAGGACACGAGCCAGGCGCTGCGCGCGTTTGCCCAGGACGGGCTGGTGAACATCGTCGGCGGCTGCTGCGGCACCACGCCCGAACACGTCAAGGCCATTACGGCCGTGACCAAGGGTCAGACCCCCAGACGTGTCCCGGAAAGCGAGCGCTTGACGCGCCTCAGTGGACTGGAGCCGTTCCGCATCTTCCCCGAGGCGAACTTCGTCATGGTCGGCGAGCGCACGAACGTCACGGGCTCGGCGCGTTTCCGGCGCCTGATCGAGGCCGGCCAGTTCCAAGAGGCGGTCGAGGTCGCGCTCGAGCAGGTCCGTGGCGGCGCGAACATCCTCGACGTCAACATGGACGCCGACCTGCTCGACTCGGTGGAGGCGATGACGACCTTCCTCAACCTGCTCGCGACCGAGCCCGACGTCGCGCGCATCCCGATCATGGTCGACAGCTCGCGCTGGTCCGTGCTCGAGGCCGGCCTCAAGTGCCTCCAGGGGAAGGGTGTCGTCAACTCGATCAGCCTCAAGGAGGGCGAGAACGAGTTCCTCGATCATGCGCGGCAGATCAAGCATTACGGCGCGAGCGTCGTCGTGATGGCGTTCGACGAGCAAGGGCAGGCCGACACCGTCGAGCGGAAGGTGCAGATCTGCGAGCGCGCCTACAAGTTGCTCACGGCAGACGGCTGGGATCCGGACGACATCATCTTCGACCCCAACGTCCTTGCCGTCGCAACCGGCATCGAGGAGCACGCGGAGTTCGCCAAGGCCTTCATCGAAGGAGCGCAGCAGATCAAGGCGCGCTGCCCAGGCGTGAAGATTTCCGGCGGCATCTCGAACCTCAGCTTCTCCTTCCGCGGCAATGACGCCGTGCGGGAGGCGATGCATGCCGTGTTCCTCTACCACGCGATCGCCGCCGGGCTCGACATGGGCATCGTCAACGCCGGCCAACTCGCGGTCTACCAGGACATCGAGCCGGAGCTGCTGGAGTTGGTCGAGGACGTCATCTTCAACCGGCGCGAGGACGCGACCGAGCGGCTCGTCGAATACGCCTCGCGCGTTGCAGGCGAAGCAACGAAGCGAGAGCGCGATCTCTCCTGGCGCGAGGCTCCCGTGGAGGAGCGCCTGTCGCACGCGCTCGTCCACGGCATCGTCGACTTCATCGAAGAGGACACCGAGGAGGCGCGCCAGAAGTTCGAACGCCCGCTCGAGGTGATCGAGGGCCCACTGATGGACGGGATGCAGATCGTCGGCGACCTGTTCGGCTCGGGGAAGATGTTCCTGCCTCAAGTCGTTAAGAGCGCGCGCGCGATGAAGCGTGCCGTCGCGTACCTCGAGCCGTACATGGAGGCCGAGAAGGCAGCAGGGCTGCACGCGCCCCGTGCGCAGGGAAAGATCGTGCTCGCCACCGTCAAGGGCGACGTGCACGACATCGGCAAGAACATCGTCGGGGTCGTGCTCGGTTGCAACAACTACGAGGTGATCGACCTCGGTGTGATGGTGTCCGCCGATCGCATCCTCGAGACTGCGGTCGAGGAAGGCTGCGACGTCGTCGGGCTCTCGGGTCTGATCACGCCGTCGCTCGAGGAGATGGTCAACGTCGCCAAGGAGATGGAGCGCCGAGAGCTCGACCTGCCGCTCCTGATTGGCGGCGCAACGACTTCCAAGCAGCACACGGCGGTAAGGATCGCGCCCGAGTACTCGCAGCCGACGCTCCACGTGCTCGATGCTTCGCGTGTCGTTCGCGTTGTCTCGAGCCTGCTCGACCCAGGGCGCAAGCTCGAGCTCGACGAGGAGAACCGTGAGCTGCAGGATCGCCTGCGTGAGCAGTACGCCGAGAAGGAGCGGAAGCCGCTCCTCCCGCTCGCGGAAGCACGCGCAAACAAGGAGCAGGTGCCTTTCGACGACCTGAAGACGCCGCCCTTCACGGGGACGAAGGCCGTCGAGCCCGAGCTCACGACGCTGCGTGACTACATCGACTGGCAGTTCTTCTTCCACGCCTGGGAGATGAAAGGGAAGTTTCCGGCGCTCCTCGAGGAACCGGCGGCGAAGGAGCTCTACGACGACGCGCTGGAGCTGCTGAACGAGATCGTGCGCGACGGATCGCTGCAGGCTCGCGGTGTCTACGGCTACTGGCCTGCGCGCTCGGACGGCGATGACATCCTGCTGGACAACGGCATCCGCTTCAACCTGCTGCGCCAGCAGTCCGCGTACGGCGACTCGCGGCCGAACCGCTGTCTCGCCGACTACGTCTCTCCCGACGGCGACCACATCGGCGCCTTCGCCGTAGCGATCCACGGAGCGAGCGAGCTCGCGTCGCGGTACGAAGGCGAGAACGACGATTACCGCGCGATCATGGTCAAGGCGCTCGCCGATCGCTTCGCGGAGGCGTTTGCGGAGTACCTCCACCTGCAGGCGCGGCGTGAGTGGTACGCGCCGGAGGAGGAGCTGCCGAAAGAGGAGTTGCTGGCGGAGCACTTCGGCGGGATCCGTCCCGCGTTCGGCTACCCCGCCTGCCCGGATCACACCGAGAAGCGGAAGCTCTTCGAACTGCTCGTCGCTGAAAGCGCGGGGCTCGAATTGACGGAATCGTTCGCGATGATGCCGGCAGCGGCCGTGAGCGGCATCTATCTGGCTAACCCGAGCGCGCGCTACTTCTCCGTTGGGCGCCTCGCTCGCGACCAGGTCGCCGATTACGCGGGCCGCAAAGGCACGACGGTGGAGGAGACGGAGCGGTGGCTCACGCCGAACCTCGGCTACGAGACGCGTTCGCGCGAAGAGGCGCTCAACCGCTGACGCGAAGGGAGCACGCGTTCGGGAGCAGTCCAACACGTACGTCTGGTGGGACGTGCGGCTGCATCCGAAGCTCGGGACGATCGAGGTGCGGGTCTGCGATGCGCAGACGCGTGTCGAGAACGTGGCTGGGATCGCCGCTCTCGCGCAGAGTCTCGCGGCGACGCTGACGAAGCGGCCCGTGCCTGTTCAGCCGCGCACCCTCATCTCCGAGAACAAGTGGCGGGCCGCACGACACGGACTCGAGGCGGAGCTGGTCGATCTGCGGCGAGACCGGCCCAGACCGGCTCGCGAAGCCGTTCGGGAACTGCTCGAGCTGGCCGGACCCGCCGCCGAGAACCTTGGCTGCGCCGCTGAGCTCAGCGAGATCGAGGGCCGGCTCGAGCGTGGCACCGGGGCAGACGAGCAACGCCGGGCCCACCAGCCGGACGGGACGCTGCTGTCGGTGGCAAGCTGGCTGGCGGAGGAGACGGTACGGGATGTCGGGTAGCCGGGGGGTCGGCTATCCTCAACCTCGGCTGGCGCCCTCGGAACGGGCGCCGTCCTTTTTTCAGGCTGTATGAAGACCACCCTCAAGAGAGGCATGGGGCGCGGCGCGACCGTCAACGGCAACGGGCACGCTGTGTATCCGCCCGGCGTGCACACGCCGATGCGGCGCTATCGCCAGCCGGAGCCGCAGCCACGGGGCGCCTGGCAGGTGGTGCGTACCGTGGTGCTCTGGGTCGTGCTGGTGGCGGTCCTGGTTGCGGGCGGAACGGCGGGTGCGGCGTACCTCAAGACCCACCAGTTCATCGCGGCGATCAGCCCGAAGAAGAAGGCCGATCGTGCCGCCGCGAAGCGCTTGGACGTCGCGATCCCCGGGCAGCCGACCATCGCGCTCGTGATCGGCACCGACCGTCGGAAAGGGAGACAGGCGGAACTGACCGGCCGTTCGGACACCTTGATCCTCGTTCGGGCCGATCCGGCGACGAAGTCGCTCTCCATGCTCTCGTTTCCCCGTGACCTGATCGCGACGCTCAAATGTCCCGGACATCCGGACCTGCGAGATCGGATCAACGCGGCGTTCTCGGAGTGTGGGACGCTCGGAAGCGTCGAGACGGTGCGCGCGCTCACAGGCCTGCCGATCAACTACTTCATCACCGTCGATTTCCGCGGCTTCACGGATCTCGTCAACAAGCTCGGCGGCGTCTGGCTCGATGTCGACCACCGCTACCTCTGTGACGCGACCAACTGTCCGGGTGTTTCGACGATCAATCTCTTGCCGGGGTACCAGCGCGTGAATGCGACGAACGCCCTGGCGTACGTGCGCTTCCGCCACTTCGACTCGGACCTCTACCGCAATGCCCGTCAGCAGCTGTTCCTGAAAGCGCTGAAGCAGCAGGTCTCTTCCCAGCTGGGCGTGGACACCGTCTTCAAGATCATGACCGCGATCGAGAAGAACGTGGTCGTCGGCCGGGGCGGTGGTATAGCCCTCGATCCGCAGACGTTGAAGGATTACCTCTACTTCGCCCATCAGCTTCCTTCCGGCCACATCTTCCAGGCCAAGATCGAAGGACTGACGGGCGGGAACGAGCTGTCCGCGGCCCCGGCGAACGTCGCCGCCGCCGTGCGTGACTTCGTCCAGCCGGACGTGAACGCCCCGGCGAAGGCGCGTGACGTGACCTTCGGCATCAAGCGGCGCTCGCGTGCGCCGCGTCCGCGCGACATCAGCACCACCGTTCTGAACGGCAACGGGGTTGCAGGGTCGGCGGCCAATGCTTCGTACGAGCTCGGGCAACGTGGCTACAAGATCGTCCTGCCCGCGACCGGGCAGCCGCAGAACGCGCCGAACTTCCAGTATTTCCGCACGACGGTGTACTACGACACGGCGAAACGGCGCTCCAAGGCGGCTGCCACGAAGCTCGCAAACCTGTTCGGCGACGCCGACGTCAAGCCGTTGCCCGTCGCGTTCGCCACGCTGGCGAACGGCGCGATGGCCACCGTCGTGGTCGGGCAGAACTTCCACGGGACGATCGCGCCGGAGCCGGTCGACAAAACGCCGACCCGGCAGCCGCCGAGGGTGACGCAGAACGCGGCCATGACCCGGTCACTGCTCGTGCAGGCGAACAAGCGTGTGCGTTTCAGGCTTCAGGTGCCGCGCATGATCGAGAGCTCCTCGCGGCTCGAGTACGACGCGCCGATTCGGGTCTACAACATCAACAAGGGCCACCGCGCGGTGCGCCTGACTTTCCGCATCGGTGGCAACGAGTACTGGGGCATTCAAGAGACGAACTGGAACGACGCGCCGGCTCTCGCCGACCCGAGCTTCGTACACAGGATCCGGGGTCGTGAATACGCCCTCTACTACTCCGGCCCGCATCTGCACATGGTCGTGCTCCGAAAGGATGGGGCGACGTACTGGGTCGTGAACTCCGTTCTCGACGAGCTTTCCAACGAGACGATGCTCGCAATCGCGCGAGGGCTCGCGCCGCTCCCCAAGTAGGCTTCACGGTCATGGCGGAATCGCGAACGATCGGCGTCTTCGGCGCGGGCTGGGTCGGGCTCGTCACCGGCGGCTGCTTCGCCGAGCTCGGCCACGAGGTGATCGTGCGCGACGTGATGCCGGAGAGGATCGAGGCTTTGCAGGCAGGTCGGCTGCCGTTCCACGAGGCGGATCTGCCGGAGGTGCTCGAGCGGAACCGCGCTCGCATCCGGTACACGCTTGACGTGGACGATCTAGCGCACGCCGATGCGTTGTTCATCTGCGTCCAGACCCCGCCGACGTACTCGGGCGATGCTGATCTGTCGTTCGTGTGGTCGGCCTTGGACGACCTCCCGCGAGTCGAGCGGCGTCAAATCCTCGTGATGAAGTCCACCGTGCCGGTCGGAACGGGGGAAAAGGTGCGTGCTGCGTTGGAAGGCCGCGGCCTCACGAACGTCGGCTACGTGTCCAATCCGGAGTTCCTGGCCGAGGGCCACGCGGTGCGCGACTTCCTCAATCCGGACCGGATCGTCATCGGCGCTTTCGCCGAGGACGATGGCGTGGCGGTCGAGGCGCTCTACGGGGGAATCGAGGCGCCGGTGGTCCGAACCGACGTTGCATCGGCAGAGATGATCAAGCTCGCCGCGAATGCGTTCCTGATGACCCGCATCTCGTTCATCAACGAGATCGCGAACGTGTGCGAGGCGGTCGGCGCGGACGTCGTCGAGGTCGCGAAAGGCGTCGGGCTCGACCATCGTCTCGGCCCGCACTTCCTGCGCGCCGGCATTGGCTACGGCGGCTCGTGCCTGACAGGAGACGAAACGGCTCTTGTGCGTCTCGACGGAGAGGTCCGGCTTGTTCAGCTCGAGCGGTTGTACGCGGAGCTCGAGGATCATGACGAGCTCGAGGCGCTTGCGTGGGACCCAGAAAGCGGGTCGGCCGAGTTCACTGCCGTTGCAGTGATGACGCGACGCGAAGTCGATGGCGAAATCATCGAGCTGCGGACGAAGATGGGACGGCGGATTCGTTGCACTCCCGATCATCCATGGGTGACGCGAGATGGAGTCAAGCTCGCCGATGAGCTGACGGAGCAGGATTGGCTGCCCATTGCTGCCTCGACGTTGGCCACGACGAGGCCGCAGGTTTGGAACCTGCTCGAAGGCCTCGATACTGCGAGCCTCGAGCGCGAGGACGTCATCGTTCGCCCGGCACCGCTCAGGCTGGAAGCTCTGGGCGCGAAGCGACTTCAGGCCAACATCGACCATCGGCGCGGCGCGGTCGTCCGGTCGCACGACATTCTCCGTTCAGGAACGCTGAGACTGAATGAGCTGGATCAGACGGACCTGTCGCTCGAGCGAGCCCAGCTCGGAAGTTGCCGGAACGGCACGTACGTTCCGGCGTCGATCGCCGAAGACGAGGCTTTCTGGCGGGTCGTCGGCCTCTACATCGCCGAAGGTCATTGCACGGCTGATGGGAAGCGCCGCCGGCTGCAGTGGTCGTTTCATCCGAGCGACGAGTTCGACCTCGTCGAGGAGGTCTACTCGTTCTGGGCCGCTCAGCGTGTTCGCGCGAGCGTTCGCCATCTTCCAACCACCACAGCCGTGTCGGTTTCCTCGCGAATTCTCGCCGGATTCTGGCTCGGCTCCCTCGGGCTCGGGGCAAACTGCTACGAGCAGCGCCTTCCCGATTCGATCTGGACCGCTCCAGTGGCGTATCAGCGGGCGCTGCTCGGCGGAATGTGGCGTGGCGACGGCTCGTGGTCCTTCGTCAACGGCGGTCCCAGCGTCATCCTCGAATACGGGACTGTCAGCCGCGAACTCGCCGACGGTGTGCTCAGGCTCTTGGCGGGTCTCGGCATCGTGGCGTCGGTGCGAGTCGGCCGCGCGGCCAAGTCCACCCGCGACACGTCCTGGATCCGTATTTCAGGCGCGCAACAGGTCGAGCAACTGTTGGACTTCGTGCCCGAGCAGGATCGTCCGGTCATCAGTGCGTCGATCGCTCGCCAGGCCAGGCGGATCGCGCCGACCGGCTACCACCGCCACGACGAGACGGTTTGGGTCCGCGTCGTCGACAAGATCCGCCGGCCGTTCACGGGTGCCGTCTACTCCGTCGAGGTTCCCGGTCCCCACACGTTCGTTACGACGGGCGGCCTTGTGACGCACAACTGTTTTCCGAAAGACTCGCTGGCGCTCAAACAGCTCGCCTCGAACTCGGGTTACCACTTCCATTTGCTCTCTGCGGTGATCGAGGTGAACGAGCTGCAGAAGCGGCGCGTTGTGCAGAAGCTGCAGAAGCATCTCGGCAAGCTGCGCGGCAAGAAGATCGCGCTGCTCGGGCTCGCGTTCAAGGCGGGCACCGACGACATGCGCGAGGCGCCGTCGCTCGTGCTCGCGTCGCGCCTGCTGGCCGAGGGCGCGGAGGTGCGCGCCTGGGATCCGGTCGCGCGGCCGGGCGAGCTGATGAAGGGCGCCCTCCTCGTCGACTCGGTGCTCGACGCCGTGCGCGGTGCCGACGCTGCGGTGATCGTGACCGAGTGGGACGAGCTACGCGGCCTGGCGTCGAAGGACGTGCACGACGCGATGGCGCGGCCGCTCATCCTCGACGGGCGCAACTTGCTCGACCCGGCCGAGACCCGTGCCGCCGGCTTCGCGTACGAGGGCATCGGCCGCCCGAGCTCACCGTTCGAGGCGCTGCCGGAGACAGCAGAGCCCGAAACGAAGGTCTCCCGCTAGTGCCCCAGCTTGGTGCTCGCGACCCAGAGACTCGGCTGCATCACTGGCAGGGGCACTGATGGAAGCCATCATCCTGGCGGGCGGGCAGGCGACGCGGCTCGGCGACGCGGCGCGTGGACACCCAAAGGCGCTCGTCCCGATCGCGGGGCATCCACTCGCGGAGTACCAGGTGTCGCAGCTCGTGCGCGCCGGCGTCGAGCGCGTGATCGTCAGCTGTAGCGCGGGCCAGGCGGCGCTGTTCGAGGCGAAGCTCGGAGGGCTGGGTGCGACGATCATCGCCGTCGCAGAGCCGGAGCCGCTTGGGCGCGGGGGAGGCTTGCGCTTTGCGGCACAGCACCGAGAGGAGTCGGGCCCACTCTATGCGTTCAACGGCGACGAGCTGCACGACGTCGACCTGCGCGCGTTCCTGGAGGCGCACGAAGAGCACGGCGGCGCCGCGACGATCGTGGTCGCGCCGCTCAGGTCGCAGTTCGGTGTGGTCGAGTTCGGCGACAACGACCGCGTGACGGGTTTTCGCGAGGCGCCGCGCCTGCCGCACTGGGTCAACGCCGGCGTCTACGTGCTCGACGATGAAGCGCTGGCCCGGCTGCCGGAGCGCGGCGACCACGAGCAGTCGACGTTCCCCGAGTTGTCCGAGGAGGGAAAGCTGTTCGGCTTCCGCCACGAAGGCCTCTGGATCACGGTCAACACGCCCAAGGACTTGCAGCGAGCGGAGGAGCACTACGCCGCCCATCCGGAGCTACGCCCGACCCTCGCCCGAGGTCGCAGCTAGCCCCGTCAGGTGCCAGGCACCGGACAGGTCCTGGCGGCATAGAGTCGCCCGGTGGGCGTGGACTCGCCGAACCTCGGGGGGCTCGACGCGTGGGCGTTCGAGCCGCGCAAGGTGGAGAAGCCCTGGGGCCACGAGCTCATCTGGGCGGAGACCGAGCACTACGTCGGCAAGGTGCTCTTTGTGAAGGCCGGCGAGTCCCTCAGCCTGCAGTTCCACCGGATGAAGGACGAGTCGTGGCTCGTCCAGTCGGGTCGCGCCAAGCTCGAGCTCGGCTCGGCCGGGGACGCGGTGTTGAGCAAGGAGGTGATCGGGCCCGGCGCCTCGTTCCACTTCCATCCGGGCACGGTCCATCGCGTCACGGCAATCGAGGACACGACCATCCTGGAGGTCTCCACAGCGCAGCTCGACGACGTCATCCGCCTCGAGGACGCATACGGTCGGGAGGGCACAGCCGAGCCTTAACACAGTTGTGGTAAGGTCTGCCGCTGTGGCTGGACTGACCATCGGCGAGGCTGCCGCCCAGACGGGCTGGTCGCCTCGGATGCTGCGGTACCTCGAAGGCGCGGGCCTCGTTGTTCCCCGCCGGAGCGGGGCCGGCTATCGCCTGTACGGGCTCCTGGAGCTGAACCAGCTCCGGTCCCTGCGGGAGCTTCGGCGTCGTCACGACGTGGAGCTCACCGACATCGCTTTCGCAGCTAGGCTCGAGCGCGACCCGGAGCTGCGGGCCGCGGTGGAGACCTGGCTGGCAGGCACGCTGCTGTCCGCCCTCGACTGGGAGCAGCGCAAGCACGAGCGCCTGCTCGCCGCCTAAGTGAAAGGACTGAATGGCTACGACGAAACGGCATGACGTAAAAGACCTTGCGCTTGCGCCCGAGGGCGTGCGCCGCATCGAGTGGGCCGACCGCCAGATGCCAGTGCTCGCCGCGATCCGCGAGCGCTTCGAGAACGAGCAGCCGCTCGCCGGCTATCGCATCTCCGCGTGTCTCCACGTGACGACCGAAACGGCGAACCTCGCCCGCACGCTGAAGGCGGGCGGCGCCGACGTGGTGCTCTGCGCCTCGAATCCGCTCTCCACGCAGGACGACGTTGCGGCCGCGCTCGTCGACGAGTACGACATCGCCGTCTTCGCGATCAAGGGTGAGGACAACGACACCTACTACGCCCACATCGAGGCGGCCGTCGACCACAAGCCGCAGCTGACGATGGACGACGGCGCCGACGTGATCGGCGTCCTGCACTCCGCGCGACGCGAGCAGCTCGGCGACATCATCGCCGGCACCGAGGAGACGACCACCGGGGTCATCAGGCTCAAGGCGCTCGAACGTGACGGTGCGCTCGGCTTCCCCGTCATCGCCGTCAACGACGCGCAGACGAAGCACCTGTTCGACAACCGCTACGGCACCGGTCAGTCGACGATCGATGGAATCATCCGCGCGACGAACGTGTTGCTTGCAGGCAAGCGCTTCGTCGTCGCCGGCTACGGCTGGGTCGGCCGCGGCGTCGCGTCGCGTGCGCGGGGGATGGGCTCGCACGTGATCATCACGGAGGTCGACCCGATGCGCGCCCTCGAAGCGAGCATGGACGGCTACGAGGTGCTGACGATGGAGAAGGCGGCGTCGGTCGGCGACATCTTCGTCACGGCGACCGGCGACAAGTCGGTCATCCGCAAGGAGCACATCACGTCGATGAAGGACGGCGCCATCCTCGCGAACACGGGCCACTTCAACGTCGAGATCGACATCCCGGGGCTCAGGTCGCTGGCGACCGACACGCGTGAGGCACGGGCCTTCGTCGAGGAGTTCACGATGGCGGGAGGCCAGCGCATCTATCTGATCGCCGACGGCCGCCTCGTGAACCTGTCCGCTGCCGAGGGGCATCCGGCTCTCGTCATGGACATGTCCTTCGCGAATCAGGCGCTCTCCGCGGAGTACGCGATCCAGAACGCCGCCGAGCTCGAGCGGAAGGTCTATCCGGTGCCGGAGGAGATCGACAAGGAGATCGCCCGCCTGAAGCTGGAGACCATGGGCGTCGACATCGACACGCTCACGGAGGAGCAGGAGAAGTACCTGGC
>WNEY01002993.1_pt1 | contig 12548 bp, 9 predicted proteins | sample 5400531 | NCBI WGS metagenome assembly WNEY01 (sample SAMN13153338, study PRJNA577476) | soil metagenome | isolation source: 200 cm saprolite under Douglas fir tree site 1 | place: USA:California | collected 2015-04-18
CGGCTCGTCTTCCTCACGCAGAGCGTCGATCCCGATCATCCGGTCCTCGCCGCGACCATCGCGAAGATCCGCGCGCTCGCAGCACGCGTCGACGACATCGTCGTGCTGACGCAGTCGGGTCGAGGCGACGGCTTGCCGGCGAACGTCGCAGTGCACAACTTCGATGCAGCCTCGCGGCCGGGCCGCGCGCTGCGATTCGAGCGCGAGCTCGCACGCGCCTTGCCGGCGGACGCGGTCGTAGCGCACATGATCCCGGTGTACGTCCTGCTCGCGGCTCCGCTCGTACGGCCGAGACGGATTCCACTCCTGCTCTGGTACACGCACTGGAAGGCAAGCGCCATGTTGCGGGCCGCGGAGCGGCTGGCGACGGCGATTGTCAGCGTCGACCGCCGCTCCTTCCCGCTCGAGTCGGCGAAGGTCCGGCCGATCGGGCACGGTATCGACGTGAACGAGTTCGCCTGCGTCGATCGCAGCGGTCGCTCGGGCCTCCGGGCCCTCGTGCTCGGACGCTACTCGCCGGCGAAGGGCATCGACACGATCCTGCGCGCGGTACAGCAGGTGGAAGGCATCGACGTCGAGCTCCACGGCGCCGCGCTGAACGGACTCGAGCGAGCACATCGAACCGAGCTCGAGCGGCTCGGGTTCGCGCTCGGTGACGCAGTCCCGCGGGCACGAGTGCCGGAGCTCTTGGCCCGGGCTGACGTCCTCGTCAACAACATGCAGGCGGGCGCGCCCGACAAGGTCGTCTACGAGGCCGCCGCCGCGTGTCTTCCTGTGCTCGCGTCGAATCCGGTCTTCGACGAGCTCTTCGCCGGCTATCCGCTCTCGTTCGGGCGCGAGTCTCCGGAGAGTCTCGCCGACCGATTGCGCTGGTTCGCGGGGTTGAGCGACGACGAGCGGGCGGAGATCGGCCGGACGCTGCGCGAGCGCGTCGCGAGACACCATTCCGTTGACACCTGGGCGGACGGAATCCTGGCGGCAACAGTATGAACGGGAACGGGACCGTCCTCCACCTCCAGAAGGTGGCCGGTATCTCGGGCTCGGAGGCGCACCTGCTCTCGCTGTTGCCCACGCTGAAGGAGCGTGGCTGGGACGTGCGGTTCCTGATGCTGCACGAGCACGAGGAGGGCGCGTGGGATTTCGCGCGCGAACTGACGGCGCGCGGCATTCCGCTCGATTCGATTCCACTTGCCGCAGACGTCGATCCGATCGCGTTCCTGCGGCTTGCCGCCTATCTCGCACGCAAGCGCCCGACGATCCTGCACACGCACCTCGTGCACGCCGACGTATACGGGCAGCTCACCGGCGCGTTCACCGGCGTTCCCGTGCGCGTTTCCACGAAGCACGGGTTCAACGAGTTCCGGGAGAACCGAGGCTTCGCGCTCGGCGACCGGGCGATCGCAAGCCTCGCGCACGCGCACATCGCGATCTCGCGCGGTCTCGCCCGCTACCTCGAAGAGGTCGAGGGGTTCGACGGCGCAAGCTTCGAGATCGTCCACTACGGGATCGAGCCGGACGGAGAACCGCAGCCGTACCGCGGCGCTGAGCCGCGACTGCTCTGCGTCGGGCGGCTGATCCCGATCAAGGGCCACATCGTGTTGCTGCGTGCGTTCGCGGAAGCGCGGCGGGAAGTGCCGGCGCTCCGGCTCGACATCGCGGGGCGAGGGCCGCTCGAGCCGGCGCTGCGGGCGCTGGCCAAGGAGCTCGGGGTGGAACACGCCGTGCGCTTCCTCGGCTACGTCGCGCCGGTCCAGCGGGCGATCGAGGAGGCGGCGGTCGTGGTCGTCCCCTCGATGGGTGAGGGCTTCGGGATGGTCGCGCTGGAGGCGATGGAGCGGGCGCGCCCGGTGATCGCAGCCGAGATCGGCGGCCTCGGCGAGCTCGTCGACGAGGGCGTCACGGGCCTGCTCGTACCACCGGGCGAAGCGGAACCGCTCGCGAAGGCGATCGTCCGGCTTGCCGGCGATCTCGGCCTGGCTGAGCAAATGGGCGAGGCGGGGCGCCGCCGCGCACTCGAGCACTTCCGCCAGGAGCGGTGCACGGAACGAACTGAGCTCCTCTACAAGGAAGGGCTGAACGGCCGCCGCTGACATGTCCCGGGGTAAGACCCGAGGACCGGTCCCGCCGGGCCGTGCCTTGGGGAGTTGCCGTCGGCGCGAGGGGGGTCACCCGTTCCAGCACGGCGCGCGCGGCACCTTTGGCGCACGACCCGCGACGAAGGTTCGCCGCGGGTCGTGGCTAGCTGGAGGCTCGTCGGGTTATCGCGTGACTGTGAGGACGTTGCTGAACCCAGTGATGTAACCAGGCTCAGTCTGCGACGTTGGCATGACGACGCGCAGCCGCGAGCGTCCGTCATGCAGGCGCACGCTGAACGTCGCCGTGGAGCTCGAGTCGAGCGTCACCTTCTTCTTCAACGTCGTCGCGCTGGCGGAAGTGAGTCGCTGCACGAGCACCCACTTACCCTCAAACGCACGCGCCGCCGTCACAGTCGTAGAGAACCTGCCGACACCACCGCTGATGCTGACGAGTGCAAGCTTGATTGCCGGCCGCACCTTCACATCCACGGTCGTGCTCGTCTGACCTTTCCACTGTGCCTCGTACGTGGTCTGGATCGTCGGCTTGGCCATGAACGTCCACTGGCCTCCGGCGGTCGTGTCAACGGTCGCCATGGTGCTCAGGCTGGTGCTGCCGAATGGCTCCGCCAGCACGTCAACCTTCTGACCGCTCTGCGGGCTCGAGACCTTGCCCGAAAGCGTGACGCTGGCGCCGTAGACGACCACGGGACGCGCCGCCTTGATCGTTACCGTCTTGCCCGGAGCCGCGGTCCCCGCGGAGGTCGCTACGAGCAACACCACCCCGATCAGGGCTAGGAGAAGCGCGATTGTCTTACGCATTTTCAGACCACCTCTTCCTTCTTTGGGTTCGAAAAAGGAGATCCCGCACGCTTCTGGAACACCCGGAGTGGTCAGTAAAAACATTGTAAATAGCAGGCCCTTTCCGCTCGAACACGCTTCTCGCGAGCCCTCCCCTCGAACGTCCGTTCGGCGGCCCTGCTAGGGGTCAGACCCCAGGACCGGTCCGCTCGAGCGCTGTTTCGTACACGCGCAGCGTGCGGTCCGCCATCCGGGCCACGCTGAACTCGGTGCGAGCCCGCTTGTGGCCGCGCTCCCCGTAGCCTGCCGGATCGTCGAGTACTCGTGTCACAGCAGCTGCGAGCGCCGCAGCGTCGTCGGGAGGCACGAGCAATCCGGTCTCCCCGTCCACGACGATCTCCGGGATCGAGCTCACGTTCGTTGCGACGACCGGCAGCGAGGCGAGCATCGCCTCGAGCAGCGCGAGTCCGAACCCCTCCCAGCGCGCGGGATGCATGAGGACGTCGGCTCGGCGCAGCCAGGCCGCCACGTCCGGCACGCGTCCGGGCAAGTGCACCGGCACGTCGAGGGCGCGTGCGAGCTCCTCGAGCTCCGCCCGCTGCGGTCCCTCTCCGAGCACGACCAGGCGGGCACCCGCATGTCGCGCACGAATGTCAGGCAGAGCGCGCACTGCGACGTCCACGCCCTTCTGCGGCTCGAGCCGGCAGACGGCGAGCAGCACCCGCGCGTCGCGCGGCACGTCGTCCGCCGCGTTCTCGCCCCACGCGTCCGGCAACTCGTCGAGTCCGTAGTGGATCACCTCCACCTTGTCCGCCGGCAGGCCGACACGCTCGACCTGGAAGCGTGCAAGCGCATGCGTGATCGCGACGATGCGCGACGCTCTCCGCGCAACCGCACGTTCGACGAAGCGGAACGAGCCCGTCCTGAACGGATCGTCGTTGTGCTTCGTCGACACGAGACGGCGGGCGCCGAAAGCCCCGTAGACATCCCCGTGCACGAGATGTGTGTGCACGAGGTCGGCCGTGCGCACCGCTCGTCGCACACGCAGCGCCAGCCGCGGATCCACGTCTCGCCGCGCCGGGACGCGCTCGAACGGCACCGTCAGCGACTCGTAGAACGGCCCGGGCGCGCGCGACGGGTCGTCGAGACCGAGGAAGCTCACATCGACGCCGCGCGCGGCGAGCGCCGGCAACAGCGTCAGGAGATGCCGCTCGGACCCGCCGATTCCGCCGATCCTGTGGACGTGGAGAACCTTCACCGAGCTCGACGCCGGCGGGCCAGTGCCCACTCGAGCGCGCCCGCCGCGAGCAGGGCGATCAGAAAGTCGGTGGCAACGCGGTAGCGGGTCGCGCCGACGAAAACCATCGCGGCAAGCGTCTGATACGCGAGCACGGCGAGCGCCAGAGCGACGAACCGTCGCCGGGTGACAGCGAACCCCGCGAGCCCGAGCGCATACAGGAACGACATATAGAGAGGCTGCGCCCAGCCCCGAATCGCGCCGTGACCCGACTCGGTCGCCGAAGCGGTCGTGCGTGGATCCCACTCCATGCGCACCGCCTGAGCAGCGAGCTTCGCCTTCTCGCCGGGGTGATCGCGTACGAACCGCCAGACACGATGCTGGTAGTACTCCTGGTTCCTGCACTCGTCGACGTGCACCTTCTTGCCGTTCTGCAGATAGAGGTCACGCGCTTCCTGGGGATTCGGAAACGGATGCCTCGGCGGGTCGCGCACGTCGTCGATCCACTTTCCGGAGTCGAGCAGGCCGTACGTCTGGAGGTTGTTCGCCTTCCACAGCGCACGGGCGTCCGTCGTCAGCGCGAAGCAGCCGACCTCGACGCGGTTCCGGATCACCCAGGGCGCGAGGGTGACCGCGGCCGCGGCGACGAGCGCGAGCGGCGCCCAGCTCCAACCGTTCCGGAAGAGCAGGTAGGCCGCGATGACCAGCGGGACGAACGCCAGCCGCACGTTGCCGAGCACCGCTAGCCCCGCCCACACGCCCGCAACCGTCGCCCACGGCAGCGAACGCCGGTCGGCGGCGATCAGCGCCGAGAGCACGAGCGCCGCGGCGACGAGCTGGTCGATGATCTCGCGGTTGAGATGCACGTCGTGCCACACCAGGTATGGGCTCAGCGTCGAAAGAACGGCTGCGAAGACGCCTGCGCGCCGCGAGAGCGCGTGCGCTCCGATCGCATACACGAGCAAGGCAGTGACCGTCGCGACGACGATCTGCACGCCGCCCACCGCCCACCAGGTGCGGCCGAAGATCCAGTAGACCGGGATCAGGAAGAAGCCGTACAGCGGCTGCGTGTACGCGGACGGTTCTCCCGGGAGGAAGCCGAAGGTGCCGTGGTGGACGAACGTCTGGGCGAAGTCGTCGCCCTTGTCCGTGAAGGCTGTGAGGATGCGGCCGCGCTCGTGCAGGAGGACGGCCAGGCGCGGGGCGATCGCTACACCGGCGATCAGCCAGAGGTGACCCCTTTTCACGCGGTGACGAGAACCGGCGCTTCCACGTGCTCGCGCACCCAGAGCTCGAGCATCAACAGGCACCAGAGCCGGTGGCCGTGGTCGGCGTGGCCCGACCCGTGCTCGTCGAGCAGCTGTCGAACCGCGTCCGGGCGGAACCAGCCGCGCTCGGTCGGGAGGAGATCGCGGGCCGTCTCCCGCAGGTCGTCTCGGAACCACCGGCCGAGCGGGACGCCGAAGCCGGTCTTGCCGCGGCCTGCGACCTCGGGCGGAAGGTCGTCTGCGAACGCGCGTCGCAGGGCGACCTTTCCTTGCCGGCCGCGTGTCTTCAGCGAGTCCGGCAGGGCCAGGCCGAGGGCGACCACCTCGTGGTCGAGGAACGGGGAGCGAAGCTCGAGCGAGTGGGCCATCGAGGCGATGTCCGCCTTCAGGAGCAGGTCGCCCGGGAGATAGGTCGCGACGTCGAGGAGCTGGAGCCCGGTGATGCCGCTCCGCGGCGGCTCGAGCCGGACCGGGCGTGCAAGACGGGAATCGGCCCAGAGAGCACGGCGCAGCTCCAGCGGGAACACCTCCATCAGGCGGCCGTAGCGGTCGCGGCGGGGCGCCGCGGCGGCGTCGAGGAAGCGTGCGGCGCGAAAGATGGCCGAGCGAGGCTCGCGCCCAGCGGCCGGCAGGAGCCGTACCACAGCGGCGCTGGCCCGCGCGGCCGCTGCCGGCACGCGTGCGGCGAGGGCGTGTGCGACGTATCGCTCGTAGCCCGCGAACGCCTCGTCGCCGCCGTCCCCCGCGAGCGCCACGGTGACATGTCTCCGCGCCTGTTCGGCAATGAGAAAGGTCGGAAACGCCGCCTCGTCACCGAGCGGCTCGTCGTAGGCGGCGGCGAGGCGTGGCAGCGTCGCCGCGACGTCCTCCTCGATCGTCAGCTCGTCGTGGAGGGTGCCGTAGCGTTCTGCGACTGTGCGGGCATGGGCGCGCTCGTCGTAGCGCGCGTCCGCGAAGCCGACCGTGAACGTCCGCACCGGCTGCGTCGACGCCTGCGCCATCAGCGCGACGACGACGCTGGAGTCGATCCCGCCGGAGAGCAAGGCGCCGAGCGGGACGTCGGCGACGAGTCGCTTGCGCACCGCGGCGCCCACGGTCATGCGCACACGTTCGAGCCACTCCTCCTCCCGCGTGCTCGGCTCAGCCGGCTCGATTCGCCAGTACGGCTCGATCCGCTCGGCGGCTCCCTCGGCGATGAGCACGTGGCCCGGAGGCAGCTTGCGGATGCCTTCGAGCGCCGTGCGGTCGCCCGGGACGTACTGCAATGCGAGGTACGCGTCGATCGCGTCGAGGTCGACCTGGCGTGAGAGACCCGGCAGCCGGAGCAGGGCCTTCAGCTCCGAGGCGAACGCGAGCGTCCCGTCGGAGAGCCGCGTCCACAGCAGCGGCTTCTTGCCGAGCCGGTCGCGCGCGAGCACGAGCCGCTCGCGCCCCGCGTCCCACAGCGCGAGCGCGAACATTCCGTGCAGGCGCTCGACGAACTGCGGGCCGCTCTCCTCGTACAGGTGCGGGAGGACAGGGGTGTCGCCGGTGCCGCGCACCTCGTGTCCGCGCAGCTCCTCGCGCAGCGGACGGAAGTTGTAGGCCTCGCCGTTGAAGACCGCGACGACGTCGCCGGCTTCGTTCGTCACCGGCTGGTAGCCCGTGTCGAGGTCGATGACCCTCAAGCGCTGATGGCCGAGCACGCAGTGCCCGAACGTGTCCGTCGAGCCCTCATCCGGACCGCGGTGGACGAGCGCGGCGCGCATCGCGTCCACGAGTTCGGGATTCGGCGTGCCCGAGGGCGAATAGAGTCCGGCGATGCCGCACACGGGGCACATACTGCACGGGCGGTACGCCGTCGTCTCGTGTCATGTGGAACGGCCGCTCGACGACGAGGCGTGGACGCGGTTCGCCGCTCTCCAGGAGCGCCGTCCGTGGCGGTTCACGATCGCTGCGCTGATGCGCCCGCCGGCTCCCGGAGAGGATGAGGAGCGGTGGCTCGAGCGTGCGCGCGAGGCGCAGGCGCGCGGGCCGCTGGGCCTGCACACGCACTGGACGGCGCCCGATCATGCGCGGCCGACCGGCGGCGACCCGGCCGCGCTCGTGCGCGAGCAGGGGGCGTGGCTGCGCGCCAAAGGTCTCGATGTGGAGTTCTTCTGCGGCGGCGGGTGGTACATGGACGAGGACGTCGCGGAGGCCGTGGCCGAGCTCGGTTACACGGATTGCACCGCGACCGCCTTCCGGCCGGACTACCTGGCTCCCGACGCCCCGCACCTCCAGCTCGACGAGCCGGCGCGGCTCGAGCTGCCGAGCGGCCGCGGCTTGCTCGAGTTGCCGACGACGCACTCCATCGGAATGCTGGCCCGGGGTCTCATCGGTCCCTTCCGCCGACCCGTCGTCCACGCCTACTTCCACGACACGGACCTGCTCGATCCGCGCAGGCGTGCGGTGCTGCGCGTCGCGCTTGCGTTCCTCGGCATGAAGCGCACCGCTTCGGATCTTGGGGAGCTTCAGCGCGGTTTTCGGCCCGAGAAGACGATGTCGTTCGCGAACAGCCGTGCGTGAAGGGGCACGAGCCGGCCGGCGATGAAGTGGAGCCGTGGCTCGTCGAAGCCGGCGAGCAGCACGCGCACCTCGTCCGGCGAGAACATCTGCAGGTGCGTGGGATCGTCCTCGGGCTTGCGGCCGAGGAGAAACCTGACTCGGTTCTTCAGCCGGTACGCGTTCGGCACAGAAGCGACGAACGTTCCGCCCGGGCGAAGGACGCGACGCACCTCGGTGACGACGCGCCGCGGATCGCGCAGATGCTCGAGCAGCTCGCCGGCGACGACGACGTCGAAACTTGCGTCCTCGAACGGCAGTGTCTGGTCGAGATCGGCCCAGCGCGTCTCGATCCCGAGCTTCTCCGCCTCGGCCAGCGCCTCGCGGTCGGCGTCGACGCCGACGACCTCGTTCCCTCCGGCATACGCCCGGGTTAGCGCGCCGTCCCGGCACCCGAGGTCGAGGACGCGCCGGCCCGGCCCGCCGACGTAGCGATGGAAGAGCTCGGTGCGCTCCGGACCCGCGAAGACGAAGCCGGCGCCGCGCTCGAGCCGGTTGTGCTCGGCGTAGCGCTCGCTGAGCTGTTCGAGGCTCATGGCGTCGAGGAGCCTAGCGAGGCCACGGGAACACGGAAGTACACTCTGGCCGGTGAGCACGAAGCCAGCCGTGCCGGCCGAGCCGCGGCCGGCGCCGGTCGAAGACATCCGCTCCGCCCGGCCCTACCTCCTCTCCCGCACCACCCTTCTCGCCGTCGCGCGGCGTCTCGCGAGCGTGGCAACGCTGGTCGCGCTCGACCTCGCGGGCCTCGTCCTCGGAGTCTTCGTGGCCCTCATCTTCCGCGAGCTCTACCTGGGTCAATGGCCGCCGTTGTGGGGGATCCTCTGGGACACCGAGACGGCATGGCTCCCGTTCCTCACGGTCATCACGGTGCTCGTCTTCTGGGTGGGCGGCCTCTACCGGCGCCGCGAGCTGCGCGCGGGACTCGGGCAGATCGTGGCCTCGCTCGTCCTCGTGTCGCTGATCACGCTCGCGTTCGGTCTCGGAACGGGGTACCACTTCACGACCTACGGATTGACGCCGACGGCGCTCGTCTTGACGGCGTTCTTCATCGGCGTCCTGCGCGCAAGCTACGAGGTGCTCACACGGGACGTCCTGCGCCTCACCGGCGCTCGCCGTCGCACGGTGCTGGTCGGCGAGGGGGAGCAGCTCGCCGAGCTGCGCCGGACACTCGGCTCGGACCGCAGCGGCATCCGCTACGAGTTCCTCGGCGCGGTCGCGCCCGGCGGCAACGCGGGCGACCTGCCCGTGCTCGGCGGGCTCGACGCGGTCCCGCGCATTCTGCGCGAGCGGGACGTCCACGAGCTGATCGTCACGGACGGTGGGTTCAGTGAGCGCGACCTGCTCGAGCTCGTCGAGGAGGCGCACCGCTTCGGCGCCAAGGTGAAGATCGCTCCGCGCACGACCGAGCTGCTGTTGCAGCGCGCGGAATACATCCCGGGCGAGGGTGCGCCGCTCTTCGAGCTGCGCCCGCCGGCGCTCGTGGGCTGGGACTGGGCGCTGAAGCGCGGCTTCGACATCATCGTCTCGAGCGGCGTGATCGTCGTCGGATCGCTGCTCTGGCTCGCGATCGCGGGGGCGATCAAGCTGACCTCGCGCGGGCGCGTTTTCTATCGCGATCAGCGCATCGGCCTCGGGGAGCAGGCGTTCGGGATGATGAAGTTCCGGACGATGTACGCCGACGCCGCGGAGCGCCAGTCCGCGCTCGAAGCAGCCAACGAGGCGTCAGGGCCGCTGTTCAAGATCAAGAACGACCCGCGCGTGACGCCGGTCGGCCGGTTTCTCCGCCGGTTCTCGCTCGACGAGCTGCCGCAGGTCCTGAACGTGCTCTGGGGCGACATGTCGCTCGTCGGCCCGAGGCCGCTCCCGATTCGCGACTATGAGCAGCTGCAGCCCTGGCACCGAAAGCGTTACCTCGTGTTGCCGGGGATGACGGGTCTGTGGCAGGTGTCCGGGAGGATCGACTTGAGCTTCGACGACCTCGTCAGGCTCGACTTCTACTACATCGAGAACTGGTCGATCTGGCTCGACATCTCGATCCTCGCCAAGACGCTGCCGGCCGTTCTGGCTCGGCGCGGCGCGTATTAGAGGGGCGGCGCGGACGCCGCCCCTCTATCGGGGGGAGCTACGGTCGGACCTGGATGTTCCCGCCGGTGAGCGGGCCCCCGTTGAAGTACAGGAGGTCGGTCTGGATCTCGAACGTGTCAGGCACCCCGGTGTCGCTGAGGTCTTCGACGTCGATCCGGTAGTTCGTCGCGATGCCGTCCTGCAGCGCAGTGCCGAAGAGCGTGGCATGCGTTCCGGCCAGGATGAGTGTCGTGACCTCCAGGCACCTGATGTGGATGTGCAAGACGTGATCGTTGACGTTGCAATGGCCCTTCACCGGGTCGGTGAACGTGGCCGCGTTCGCACCGACTCCGAACGAGGCCCCGGCGCCCTTGATGAACCCGCCGCCCATGACCTGGCCGGTCGTCGTGGCGGGCGCGGTCCAGATCTTCGTGGCGACCGCGCACGGCTCGCCGGGCTCGCTCGCTCCGCTCACGTTCGTGTCGGCGCAGGCCGTGATCTCGTCGGCTTGCGGAAAGTCCGGCCCGCGGTAGGTGAGGCTGCACACTCCATTCGCATCCGTCGCTCCGCACCGCGAACCGCCGCCCGGCGTGACCGTGAACAGGACCGTCATCCCCTGCACGGGTTGGCCGGTGGCGTCGCGCACGAGGGCGGTGACCGTGTGGAAGGTTCCCACCGGGTTGGTCGCTGTCGGGGGGGTGAGCTCGATCGTCGTGCCCGGAGGGCCGCCCGACTGGAAGTCCTGCTCCATGCTCATCGGCCTTTCACCGTTCGGGAACTCCTGGGACCTGAAGGTCGTGTTCCCCCGGCCGGACTCGGTGAACGTGACGGGCCCGGTCACGCTCGCGGTGTAGCGCTCGTTGAAGGCGAGCTGGGCGACCATGACGAAGCCCGGCTCCGGCCCGCAGGTCGCGGTCGACTGCCCTGGCTCCAGCGTCTTGTGGCCGGTGATCGTCGTGGCCCCGGACAAGATCGTGAAGTCAATCGAGACCGAGTCCACGCTTCCGTCGTGGAACGTCACCGTCCCGATCTCGTCGAACGTCCCCGGATACGGCCCCGTGGCGTTGCCGGTGGCGTGGTACCCCACGGTCGACGTTCCACCGGGTGACGTCGCGCAGTCGACTGTGTTGGGCGACGCGAACGGCGCCGCGGTCAGGATCTCGCCCGTAAGCGTGACCGTCGTCGCGCCCGCAGCGCTTGCGGGCAGCGCGAAACAGACGCCGGCCGCGAGCGCGGCAGCGCCTAGGCGTAGCGATCGAAACATGTCGTCTCCCTTCGACAGATGTGACCACTCAGGACAACGACGTTGATGCCCAAAGAGATACGGCCTCCCTGACGAAAGGCTGCCCTCGGGGCCCTTCGCCATACTGAGTCGATGCCCGCGGCGCCCAAGATCCTCGCAGTCGCCTCCGCGACCGACCTCGACTTCCGCTACGGCTGCACCCCTGCCTGGTGGCAGATCTGGAAGGGCCTGTACGAGGTCGGCGTCGACCTGATCGTCACTCCATACCGTGGGCGGGCGGTCGAGTCACCGTGGTGGCGGACGGCGCCGAACCCGCTCTACCGGGAGGCCGAGCTCTTCGCCGGCGCGCGCGGGCTGGCCGCCCGGCTGAGAGGGGACACGCTGCTCCGGCGCGAGGAGGACCATCCCGAGGACACCGTCGGGGACAAGCTGACGCGCGAGGCGATCTGGCGCTACGTCACGCCGCGCTGGCAGCGACACCTGGAGCGCATCCTCGAGCGCGAGCGCAATGTGGCGGCCGTGATCGTCTTCACGGTTCCGATGGCGCACTTCCGCGGCATTCCGACACGCTTGCGCGAGCGGTTCGACGTCCCGGTGGTCTTCTACGACGGCGACGTGCCGATGAGCCTGCCGGAGTTCGGCGGTATGGACACCGGTTTCAACTACTACCACGGCGCCGATCCGTCCGAGTACGACCTCGTGCTCTCGAACTCGGACGGCGGCCTCGAGCGGCTGCGCGAGCTCGGTGCACGGCAGGCCGAGGCCGTCTTCTGGGCCGCGGATCCGGAGCTGTTCCAGCCCGCGCCGGTCGAGAAGGAGTACGACGTCTTCTTCTACGGGTACGGGGACAAATTCCGCCGCGAATGGATGCAGGCGCTGGTCGGGGAGCCGAGTCGCAGCGATCCGGAGATCGACTTCGCGCTCGGCGGGAAGGACTTCCGGGGCGACATCGGGAACGCGCGACTGATCGGCGACATCCCGTTCAACGTGTTCGCCCAGGCGATCTCGCGAGCGCGGATCAACCTGAACATCACGCGGCGCCCGCACGCGACGGTGTACGGGTCGTCGACCTGCCGTCCGTTCGAGCTGGCAGCGTCGGGGTCTGCGATCGTCTCGAATCCGCAGGAGGGGATCGAGCGCTGGTTCGATCCGGAGTCGGAGATCCGCGTCGTCTCCTCCGCCGACGAGGCGCTTGCCGCCTACCGCGAGCTGCTCGACGACCCGCCCGCGGCGGAGGCGATGGGGAGACGCGCGCGCGAGCGCGTCCTCGACGAGCACAC
>WNEY01003837.1_pt1 | contig 12546 bp, 13 predicted proteins | sample 5400531 | NCBI WGS metagenome assembly WNEY01 (sample SAMN13153338, study PRJNA577476) | soil metagenome | isolation source: 200 cm saprolite under Douglas fir tree site 1 | place: USA:California | collected 2015-04-18
CGGTGATGTAGGTGTTGTTGAAGTTCGACACGCTCGGGCCGACGATGCTCCCCGACGGGACCAGCCTGCGGATCTCGTTGACGGCGGAGTCCCACATCTGGAAGTACTGCGTCCCGGCGTACCCGGGGGCCCAGAAGGAGCCGTTGTCGGGCTCGTTCCAGATGTCGTAGTTGACATTGACGCCCGCGGCTTGCACATCGGAGACCACGTCGTCGATGAAGCTGATCCAGTTGCTGCAGTTACCGTTCGTGCACGGGTAAGTAGTGCCGCTGGGCTGGGTGGTGTCTGCTCCGTAGAGGTCGCTGACCAGCAGGTCGTACCGGGCATGGGTGGGCCCGCCGTTGAGTCGCCGGGCCTGGCCGATCGCAGAGTTGATGCGGGTGGTGAAGCCGGTTCCGGCGGTGTATCCGTCGCCGATCCAGCCTCCGCCGCCGAGTCTGGCTCCGCCGCCGCGACTGGAGGTGGGCGCGAGGGAGGCGAGCAGGCCGTCGTTTGGCCCGGTGCCGTCTTGCGAGAGTCCGTAGAGGAACCCGGAGCCGACGCCGTTAGCGGTGCCGCTGGTGCTGGCGAAGTTAACGGTGACCGTTTGGTTGCTGGCGAACGCGGGCGCCGCGGGCGCGGCGAACGCGGCGGCCGCCGCCGTCGTGATCGCCGCCGCGGCACTGAGGGTGATGAGCGTGCGTTTGGTGCGGACACGCCTTCGTGCCTGTTGCATGATGCTCCTCTTTCTCGCTCCGCGGTCATCCGCCGCGGGACGCTAGGGGCTGCCGGCCTGAGTCAAACCGGTTTGATTAACGATCAAAAAAAACATGCGCATCACGCGACCGTCCCGCTACTGCCCCGGTCGACGAGAACAAGATCGATGAACTCGTGCACGACGGGGCGTTCCGGCTCGGCAAGCCGGCTGACGAGCAGTTCCACTCCTCGCGCCGCGACCGCCGTGCTGGCGGTGTCGATCGCGGTGTACGGGAGGGCGAGCATCTTCCCGAACTGCTCCGAGAAGATGCTCACGACGGACAGGTCTCGCGGGATCTCGATGCGGCGCTGGCGCAGCAGCTGAGGCAAGTCGATGAGTGCGGCGTCGTTGTGGACGAGCAGGGCAGTGGCGGTCGGGTGCTCGTCGAGCGCGGCGCCGAGGGCTTCGGCGCGTTCGGAAGGGTCGACGAGGCCGCGCACCATCGACAGCGCAACACCTCGACGCTCAGCCTGCTCGAGCGCCGCACTCCGGAAGCGCCAGGCATATCCAAGGTCCTGGGCGAACAGTTCGTCCGGAAGCGTGAGGAAGATGACATCTCGATGGCCGCGCTCGGCAAGATGGTCGATCAGCAGTGCGCCCGCGGCGCCGAAGTCGAGGTCGACGCAGTCCACCGTGCTCTCGCCGTCGGGCATCCCGATCAGCACCCCGGGCTGGCGGATGTCCGACAGGATGTCGGCTCGCGGATCTCGGCGCTTGACGTCCAAGATGATGACGCCGTCCACGAGGTTGCTCTCCGCGACCCGCACGATGCCGTCGGCGCCTTCCTCCTGCGTGACCAGGAGCACGTCGTAGCCGAGGCTGCGCGCCGTCTGGGTGACAACGAGGACGTATTGCAACGTCGCTGGCGCGAACTCCTCCGGCGTGAAGGGCACGACGAGCGCCAGGATCATGGTGCGCGCCGTCGCAAGGGCCCGCGCGCCAGCGTTCGCCCGGTAGTTCAGCACCCGGACCGCCTCGTTGACGCGCTGGCGCGTCGCGAGAGAGATCGTCCGCTTGCCCGACAGAGCGTGCGACACCGTGCTGCGGGACACTCCCGCATATCTGGCCACGTCGCTGATGGTTGCCAAGGTGTACCCGGTTTCCGGTGAGGCCGTTCTCACGCCGAATCCATCGAACCGGTTTGATTCAAACCGGTTCGATGACGCTAACATGCCGCAGCCGGGCATGCAATCCTCACTACAGTTCCGCCCCGGGATCCATCCCCCACCGCCCGCGGCGGCACCAGAACATCCCGAGAAAGCTCGTGACCGCCAACTCACCGGAAGGGTGTGGGGTGCCCAAAACTGCCGGCTGACTCGCCGGCCGCGAGGCAGGCTGCAGGCCCGGGCTGGACTCGACCCGACAGCCCAGGTCGCCGCGGACCACATGATCGCATCACCGGCCTCTGGCCGGGGCCGCGGACCGATCCCGCCCACGGCGCGGGAGCCACGACGGTGACCATGAAACCGGAGCCCTGCGATGATGGGCGCGTCCCGAATGGAGGAGTATCCCGTGGATCTTTCGCAGTGGCTGGTCGCGGAGCATAAGTTCAACCTGACCAAGGACGAGCGGTACGAGCGGACCCGCGAGTGCATGCAGATCGTGAAGAAGGCGTGGACCTCACGGGAGCCCTTCTGGAAGTAGCATTCCCCGGCTGCGGCTTGGACGGCGGCCTCATCGCCGCCCAAGCCGCAGTGGTGGCTCGGCCCGGCGATCAGCATCCGGTCGGTGCACTCAGCCCGAGGCTAATGGCTTCCGTCCCAGTTGTCTGGACGTAGCGAGTTGACGATCACGTCGGCGATGATGTCGGCGTAGCGGTCGTACTGGTCGGTTTGCAGCGGTTCGCTTCCGAAGAGGCGCTCGGTGAGGGCGATCCTGGCGAATATGGATCCTGCTCCTGAGGTAATGAGGTAGTAGGTGACCACGTGCGGGACGCGCTGGATCGTGCCCTGGCGTTCCAGGCTGACGAGCAGTTCCGTGGTCCGTGCCAGTACCGGGGCGATGAACCTGTCGGACAGGTAGTCGAGCCGCCAGCTGGGGCTGGCGCCCTCCAGGTCCATCAGCCGCAGTAGGTCGGGATGGTCGGCGGAGTACCGCACGAAGCTCCGGATCGAGGTCCTGAGCCGGTCGCGCGGATCGCGCCGTTCGTCGTCCGCCTCGTCCATGACGGCGACGAGCGGGCCGAAGGCCCAGTCGACGGCCGCCCGCCACAGCGCTTCCTTCGAGCCGAACCGCTGGTGCAGCAAGTTATGGCTCACCCCGAGCGTCCGGCTCAGCGTGCGGACCGAGACGCCGTTGTAGCCGTGTACCGCGAACTCGTTCACGGCGGCGGCCAGCACGATTTCCATCGGAGCGGGGTTCTCCTCGGCCCGGGGCCTGCCGCGCGCCCGCAAGGCCTCCGTCATGCCAATCATGATACGGGCCAGCCGCGCGGCGGCATGGCCGGTGCCACCTCAGTGGAATAATAGACGACTGTCCATTTGTTGTGGGCGATGCAACGCCAACAAATTAGGAGCGACATCGTGGGCAAGCGGATCAGCATCGAGAAGTCGGTCGTGATCAACGCGACAGCAGAGCAGGTCTTCGCGTTCATCAGCAACGGGTCAAACGACCCGCGCTGGCGTACCGAAGTGGACCGGATGGACGTGCAGGGGCCGACCGAGCCTGGCACGCAGATGGTCGAGTACTCCACCTTCTTCCGCTGGTTCCACACGGTCACGCCGACAGTCATCGAAACACTGCAATCGCCGACGCGGTTCGTGCTGCAGACCCCGGATACCCACCCGGACTGGCTGCGCAGCACGCGGACGGTCGAGCCGGTCGACAGCCAGACGTCCCGCTTCGTATACCGCCTCGAATTCGACCTGTCGACCATGAAGCAGATCTCCCCCGTCGTTCCGCCGGCGGCGGCGGTCCGCCCGTTCTACGTGCGCCGCATCAAGCGGTACCTGGGCAACGCCAGGCGGCTCATCGAGACGTCAGACGCGGCTCCCAGGTACGCTGCCTGATATGGCTGGTCTGCGGTAATCGCTGATCAGACCGCCGAGCACCTGCCCCTGACCCCGTGGTTTCGCGTAGCTGCTTGGCTACGGCCGGGCGGCGCCGTCGTAGTTTTGCAGGTACCAGTCGGTGTTGAGGGGGAGCTTGCGGATGACTTCCCCGGTGCGTGGCGCGTCGATCATGTAGCCGCCGCCGACGTATATCGAGACGTGTGCCTCGCCGTTGAAGAACACCAGGTCGCCGGGCTGCAGCGCGGCCTTGGACACGTGCGGCAGGGCCGACCACTGGTCGTAGGTGACCCCGAGGATCGACACCCCGGCCGCTGCCCACGCGGCCTGCACGAGGCCGGAGCAGTCATAGGAGCCCGGGCCGGTGCCGCCCCACAGGTAAGGCTTGCCGAGCTAGGCGTTGGTCCCCACGAACGACTCGGTCTTGTCGGACCCAGTCTCGGTCATCACGATCACCGGCGAAGGGGCCTGGCCCAGGCTGGACAGCCGCGCGAAGACCTGGGCCTGGTGCGCGTACGGCGTGAACCCGGCAGGCAGCCACGACAGCGGCGACTTCCACCCCTCAGGCACCGCCTGAGTGGCACGACAAGGAATCCCCCATAACTCAGCCGAGGCGCAGGCGGTGCCGGGTCACATGTGCTCGGCGGCCGACCAGGTGCCCGTGGCCAATTCCATCTTCTCGTCTGGCAGGTGCTGACTGGGATGAAGGTAGATGCGGACCCACTCGAGGACTTTGTCGTCGGATCCGTGCAGGGTGAACGTGGCGATCAAGACGCGTTCGGCGATGGTGAGCTGGAGCGCTTCGGTCACGATTGCCGGCGCGTAGTCGATCCCTATGCGCCGGCGCATGCAGCTGATCTCGTATCCCTGGTCGCGGAGCAGCTTGGCCATCGGCTGGTGGCTGAGATCCGCGTCGGTGTGGCGCTCGCCGATCGACGGCAACTGGACGTTGTGCGCGACGCTGTGCGGCAGGCCCTCGTAGGTCCGCAGTCGCAGGCACTGCCAGAGGCGCTCGCCGGGCTTGCGCTCATGGGCAGCGCATGCCTCCGCGGGGACGATCGCCAGCCCCGCGGTCAGCGGCCGGTAAGTGAACGGCCGGAACTCGTCCGTCTCGAAGATCGCTCGCGGCGCTGCCGGGGCGGGCCGCTTCGCCTGATCAGGCTGGTAGAGCACAGCGGGCCGGCGTCCGCGCTGGCGTTCGATCCACCCGTCGCTCGCCAGCCGGTCCAGCGCCGCGCGAGTGGTGATCACGCTGATTCCCAGCTGGTCGGCGAGTTCCCGTTCGCCTGGAAAGTCGTTCCTCCCCAGCCACAGCCCGTCGGTGATCTGGTGCCTCGTCAGGAGATACACCTGGTGGTGTATCGGCACGGTCGGATCGAAGGTCACGGGCGCCGTCGGCGATTCCTCCACAGCGTTTGACCTTTCCTCTCTTCATCTCTTGACTACTCATAAACATATATGTTTATGATCAATGCGTCATCAACCACATCATCTGATGCTGAGTCCCTCGCGGTCCAGGAGACATCCGCATGCTGAACAGTACGCATCCGTGAGACTTGCCAGCTTCATCGCCGGCGGCCAGAAGCGCTTCGGCATCGTCCAGGCCACCGGCCTGGTAGACCTCACCGAGCGCCTCGACGTGCCTGGCCTGCGGGCGGCGCTCGGCCACGGGATCGGCCGGCTCGCCCGGTTCGGCGGGGCGTCCAGCGACTGGTCGCCCGGGGACGTCACGTGGCTGCCGCCGATCACGGATCCAGTGCACGTCATCGGGGTCGGCCTGAACACCCGCAGTCACTTCGAGGAGACCGCCGAGCTGATGGGCCGGACGCCCGGCGACTTTCCGAAATACCCGCGCCTGTTTATGCGTAGCCCGATGAGCCACATCGGGCACGGGGAGCCGATCGTGGTGCCGGCCGAATCGGCCTGCCTGGACTACGAGGGGGAGATTGCCATCGTCATCGGGCGCGAGTGCCATCGCGTACCGGCCCGCCAGGCCCTAGACTACGTCGCAGCGTACGCCTGCTACAACGACGGCAGCGTCCGGGACTTCCAGGCCCATTCCACCCAGGTAACGGCCGGGAAGAATTTCGTCGCGAGCGGCGCCTTCGGACCCTGGCTGGTCACGGCCGACGAGGTCCCCGACCCGTCGACGCTCACGCTGCAGACACGGGTCAACGGCGAGATCCGTCAGCGGCTAGAGCCTGGTGACCTCATCTTCGGGTTCGGTGAGCTCATCGCCTACATCTCGCGGATCTACGCGCTCCAGCCCGGCGACACCATCCTGACAGGCTCCCCAGCAGGCATCGGCGCGGTCAGCCAGAGCTGGCTGCGGGCCGGGGACAAAGTCGAGATCGACATCCCTGCCGTAGGCGTCCTCTCAAACCCCGTCGTGGATGACCCACGGCCCCGAGCGATGATGCGGGAGAACACACGTGATTGACACCCTTCCGGACAACTCGCCGGAGGTCCTCATCGCCGGAGCGGGCCCGGTCGGCCTGACGCTCGCGGTCTCACTGGGCCAGCGGGGCATCCACTGCCTGCTGGCAGAGCGGATGCCCGTGCCCGGCATCCTGCCGAAGATGGACCTCACCAACGCGCGGTCCATGGAGATCTTCGGGCGCCTCGGTCTCGCCGAGAAGATCCGCGACGTCGGCTGGCCGCTGGACGCTCGCTTTAATGTGTTCGCCGGCCGCTCGCTCGCGGAAGATGCCTACGCGGTGCTCTCCTATCCCTCGATCCTTGAGGCCCGGGAGCGCAGCGCCGTGTGCACGGACGGCTCTCAGCCGCGTGAGCCCTACGAGCGCATCTCGCAGTACAACCTCGAGGCGCTCCTGGCTGACGAGGCTCGTGCGCTGCCCACGGTCGACGTGTGCTTCGGCAGCGAAATCGTCGGCCTGCGCCAGGATAGCGAGTCCGTTCAGGCCACCGTCCGCAACGGAGACGGCAGGGAACGCACGGTCAGCGCGAAGTACCTTGTCGGCTGCGACGGCGGCAGCAGCTTCGTGCGCAAGGCCCTGGGTATCGGCTACACGGGGCAGCCGCAGGCCGCGCGCTACATGCTGGTCTTTTTCCGCTGCCCCGGCCTGCTGAAGAAGGCGGGGCTGGAGGCGTTCCGCCACTATTACATTGCCGGCGAGCGGGGCGGCCTGCTGATCCCGCAAGACGACCTGCAGCGATGGGCGTTCCATTTCCCCCTGGCACCCGACACCGATGCCTCCGGGCTAGACCCGGTCGCAGAGGTCAGCGACCGCCTGGGCCTCGACCTGGACATTGACGTGCTGTACGCCGCCCCCTGGCACGCGCACCTGCTGGTCGCCGACCGCTATGGCGAGGGCCGGGTGTTCCTGGCCGGCGACGCCGCGCATCAGTACATCCCCACAGGCGGCTTTGGCCTCAACACGGGCATCGGGGATGCGGACAACCTCGCATGGAAGCTCGCGGCCGTGCTACGCGGCTGGGGCGGGCCCGTCATGCTCGAGAGCTACAACGACGAGCGCCAGCCCGTGGGCGCCCGCAACCGGCGTGCCTCGGAGTACGCCGCCATGGGCCTCGCTACCTGGATCGGCTACTGGGACCCCGGCGTGGATGAGGACACCCCGGAGGGCCGGGCGAAGCGCAGGAGATTCGTCTCGGCGATCAACACCTACCAGCGTCGCAGCCACGAGCAGCAAGGCACCGAGTTCGGCTACCGCTACACCGTCTCCCCGGTGATCTTTCACGAGAGCGGCCCGCAGCCCGACCCGGACAGCCCGGTGTACCAGCCGTCCGCGGCGCCCGGCGCCCGCCTCCCGCATCTGTGGCTTGAACGCGGGGTCTCGGTTCACGACCGTCTCGGCTCCGGCCTCACCCTGCTGGCCCTCGACGCGGACCCTGGTCAGATCGCAGCGTTCGAGATCGCGGCGCGCCGGCGCGACATCCCTCTCGAGGTGCTGAGCATCGACAGCCGGGCCGACCTCAAGAGCGTCTACGGCGCCCCGATGCTCCTCGTCCGCCCGGACTTGCACATCGCCTGGCGAGGTGAGTCCGCCGACTCCGCCGACGGCATCCTGGCGTTCACGTCCGGTCATCCTCTCCCGCAAATCGCGGCCCCGTGACGCACCGCAAGAACCCATCCCGGAAACCGCGATTCACCCCTTGGAGAACGAGCATGACCGAAATGCGGCACAAGACCCGCGTCCCCGAGAGGCATGGCGGATTCCGGCCGAAGGAGTACGCGCACATCGTGTTCCGCACCGCTCAGCCGGAGGCGCTGATCGACTGGTACTGCAAGGTGCTGGGCATGCAGGTCGTCATGAGCCACCCCGCGATCAGCTTCCTTACGTGGGACGACTCGCAGGACCGGCTCGCCATCATCAGCGAGCCAAACGCACCAGTCGCTGCCCCGAACTCCGCGGGATTCCATCACGCCGCCTACGAGATCGAGAATCTCAGGGAGCTTATCGGCCAGTACCGGGCGCTGAAGAAGCAGGGCATCCTTCCCGAGCAGTGCATCAACCACGGTGTCGCGACCTCGATGTACTACCGCGATCCCGATAACAATCAGATCGAGCTCACGGTGGGTTCTTTCAAGACCGTCGAGGACCTGAACGAGTGGCTGGCTACGGGAGCATTCGACACCAACCCTCTCGGGGTTTTCCTGGACCCTGAGGAACTCGCCGCGCGGGCCGACTCCGGTGAGCCCGAGGAGGAGATCCTCAAGCCGCACCCGCAGCATGCGGAGTACATTGAGGTCCTGACGGACATGCACCGGGCAGCAGCCACTCCGCGACCCGGAGAGAACGTAGAAATGACGTTCCGCAGCAGGCCTTCGGGCCGCTCCTGGACCGACTTGCCGATCTTCGGGCCGAACGACAGGAGAGTCGCCAGGCCCCTCGGCGAGTGAGCCCTCATCCCCAGGTAGGTCACCACCAGGTCGGGATACGGCGACAGGTCGGCCGTTACCCGGTTCGGTGCACGCGTCACAGATCCACCATTCCCCGCTCATCGCCCGCCCTGCAACCCTGGGCCGGTGAGCTCACCCCCGGTGACGAGGTCCATGCCGGCCCGCAGCATGAGCCGGTCTCGCGAGGCTGGTGGGTGGGCGGGTCAGTAGTCGTCGGCCTCGCGGAGCATCATGGTCAGGTTGTTGCGCGGGTCCTCTACGCGCCACTTGACGGGCAATCCCGGTCCAGGGAGAATCATGGGGCGGAAGGATCGAATTGTCATGGGCGCCCCTGCAGTTTCTGTCATTATCCCTACCTACAACAGGCGCAACGAGCTGCGCCAGACCCTGGAAACGCTCGCCGCGCAGGAATTCCCGGCAGCGGAATTCGAGGTAATAGTCGCGGATGACGGATCGTCCGACGATACCGCTGAGGTGGCCGCTTCGTTCGACGGGCCGCTGCGGATGAAGTACGTCTTCCAGGAAGACCTCGGGTTCCGGGCCGGCGCCGCGCGCAACGCGGGGGCGCGACTGGCGGCCGCACCGGTCTTCGCTTTCCTCGACAGTGGTACCCTGGCCGGGCCCGGGTTCATCGGCGGGCACCTGGCCGCGCATGCGGAGCCGGGCAGGCGGGCCGTCATCGGCTACTGCTTCGGGTATAACGGGTTCCGCGATGAGAAATTGGTGTCCGACTCGCTCGGCGCGGCCAGCCTGGCGGAAGTCGTCCGGCTGAACGCCGACGAGCCGCTATTCCAGGACGTCCGGCACCCTGAATTCGAGCGAGTCGGCTTCGAACTCATGAAGTTCGCCGTCCCGTGGACCCACTTCTACACGATGAACTGCTCGGTGCGAGCCGCGGAGTTCTGGGCGGTCGGCGGGTTCGACGAGATATTCAGGTCGTGGGGGATCGAGGACACCGACCTTGGCTACCGGCTTTACCACAACGGGCTGGCATTCGCGCTGTCCCGCGACGCGTGGACGGTCGAGCTGCCCGGAGACCGCCCGGTAAAGCGGCGCCTTTACAGCCTGATGCGCAATGCGCGCATCTTCCTCGGCAAGTTCCATGAGCCGTTCGCCGAGCTGTTCGCCGACGCGCTGCTTAACCTCGAGCTGACCACGGTGGAGGCCGACAGCACGACCCTCGCCCGCTGGACCGAGCGGGCCAGGGCCCTCGACGTGGCGGCCGAGATCGAGACGGCGGTCCGCGAACTGCCGGCGGGGGCGAGCGTCGCGGTCTTCGGCTGCGGCCGGTCGGTCCCGGCGTCACTGCCGCCCGCCGCGCTCGCTGACTTCGACGCTTCCCTGCTCGCATCGGCCACCGCGGACGGCCGGCACACCGGGTACCACGCGATCGGGCTGCGCACCGAACTGGCGCTGGGCTCGGCGGACACGGTCATCGTTACCTCACGGCTGCGCGGGCTGTGGCCAAGGTACGGCGAGCGGATCACTGCCGAGGCACGCCGTGTCGGCCGGCGGGTGCTGGTTACCAGCCCGCCCTGACTAACTGAGAGGCGAGTGGAGCGCCATGGCGGAAAGGGTCCTCGTTCAGTTCGAGGGTGAGGGGGCCGGGGTGGCGGAGCTCACCTGGGGTCAGCGCGAGATCTGGTCCGTGATGCGGGTGAAGGGGCGGTGGCTGCCGATCGGCGGCATACGGGAACTGCCCCCGGGGCGTGCCGTCGCGGACGTCGCCGACGACCTGAAGTTCATCATGACCCGCCACCAGTCGCTGCGCACTCGGCTACGGTTCACCGCGGATGGCAGCCCGCTGCAGGTCGTGGAGAAGCACGGCGAGATACCGCTGGAGGTCGTGGACGCGGGCGACGAGGATCCGGCCAAGGTGGCGCCCGCGATGGCTGACCGGTACCGGGCGGCGGACCTCGACTACGAGGCCGACTGGCCGGTGCGCATGGGGGTGATCACTGCCCGCGGCGTGGCGACCCACGTGGCGGAGGTATTCTGCCACCTCGCCATGGACGCCTTCGGCCTCGCCGCGCTGCGCGACGACGTGGCCGCACGCTGCGGATACCACGGCCAGGCCTCGCAGGTGACCGCGACGCAACCGCTCGAGCAGGTGATGAAGCAGGGCGGCACGGCCGCGCGGCGTGCGCACGACGCGGCCATGCGGTACCACGAGCGGGTGCTCAGCGACGCGCCAGCCACGCAGTTTAGCGAGTCGGGCGATGAGCGGAACCCGCGGGTCTGGCAGCTCACCTGCACATCTCCGGCCGGCTACCGGGCACTGCGAGTGCTCGCGGCGCAGGCCGGCGTGACCACCTCGCCGGTGCTCCTCGCCGCGCTCGCGGTGGCGGTCACCGAGCTGACTGGCGTCAGCCCGGCCGCGGTGCACATGGTGGTGAACAACCGGTTCCGGCCCGGCTTCGCCGGGTCGGTCAGCACCGTGACGCAGAGCTGTCCGTGCGTCATCAGCCCGGCCGGCGGCTTCCGCGAGGTGATCGCCCGGGCCTTTCACGCCGCGATGGGCGCGTACAAGAACTCCTACTACGACCTGGAGAGCAAGAGCGAGCTGTTCGTCAGGATGAGCGCGGAGCGGGGCACCGGGATCGACCTGGGCTGCCTGTTCAACGATCGCAGGGTGGGCAGCCGGGAGGTCGCGGACGCACCCGGCCCCGAGGCCCCGGCCGACTTGCGTGAGGAACTGTACCAGACCACGCTGACCTGGGGGGAACGCAACGGTTCGAGAGCGTGCTCGTCGATGCCGCGACCGCGGGTACGACGTGACCGCGCTCGCGGCCGGGCGGGCGCGGCCCGCTAGTCCCCCTTGGTGAATGCGGCCAGGCACAGGTACCGCAGCCCGGGATCGTAGTCGGCAATGGCCAGCCGGCCACCGCCGGGCTCAGCCACCCAGCTCGCCAGCTCACGCCAAACGCCCGTTAGCGGCTGGCCCGGCGGGAGCGACAGCACATTCGGCCAGCCCGGCACGCCCTCAGTGGCCAGCGGCAGCAGGCCCTCGCCGAGGACCAGGGTGCGCTTCTCCCCTCCCGCCACAGCCAGGGCGGCAAGCTCATCACGGAGGATCGTGAATGCCTGCCCGGCGGGCACGCCGGGGCGCACCCGGACGGCGCGCGCCAGCGGCACGCCGCCCGGACGCCCAGCGGCAGGCGCCGGATGGGCGTCGCACAGCATGGCGAAGGCGGCATTCCGGGCGGGCACGCTCACCGGGACCGGCGGGTCGTAGTCCAGCCGTGTCTGTTCGGCGAGCGCCACTAGCACCCGGCGCCAGCCGCCGCCAGCTGCATAGTCACGGGCCAGCCGCATTGCGGTGAACCCGGCGGCGCAGCCCTGGTCGCACACCGCGAACGCCATGGGGCTCCCCGGGCAGACATGGCTGAGGAACGTGGCGGTCGCCCGTTCTGGCCGTGTGTCGGGCATGGCGAACCCGAGGATGAGCGCATCGGCGGGCTGGTCCGGCGGCACCAGCTCGCCGATCAGCTCAGCCAGCATCTCCCCGTAGGAGTGACCGCCGCTGAGGACCGGGCGCAGCGGCACGCCGTAGGGCCGCACCAAGTCGCCAAGGAACTCAAGGAAGCCGGCATCACCTGCCCCGCCTGATGAGCCCGGGAATTCCCGCCACTGCGCCTGGCTGACGGCTATCGTCTCGCCTGCGAGACCGGCGCGGCCCTCGCCGGATCCGGTGACGTAGCGTCCGCTCAGCCCGCCACCACCAGGTGGCCGGCAACGAAGTCGGCCAGCTGGCCGAGGGAGGCCAGGTCGTCCGGCTGGATCTCCTCGACGTCGATCTGGATGTCCATGGCCTCCTCCAGCAGGAGCATCAGCTCCAGCGTGGTTGCCGAGGTCAGGCCGAGATCCTCCATCAGGCGCGTTTGCTCGGAGAGCGCGGACCCCTCTTGGCCGCCCCGGGC
>WNEY01002995.1_pt1 | contig 12545 bp, 7 predicted proteins | sample 5400531 | NCBI WGS metagenome assembly WNEY01 (sample SAMN13153338, study PRJNA577476) | soil metagenome | isolation source: 200 cm saprolite under Douglas fir tree site 1 | place: USA:California | collected 2015-04-18
CCTCTACTTGTTTTCCTTCGGGGGGGCAGCCAACGGCACGATCTGCATTCCCGGTACTTTCAACCCCGCCGGGGCGAACCGCCCTCCAGCCGCCAGACCACCAGGCAGCGGCCGGTACAGCTCGATGGCAATCTGCGAGATCGGCAGCGACGCCACGTCACCCGTCGGCGCGCCGGTGAGTGTCAGCGAGGCGATCGCGAGAACAGGTTCGCCGTCGTCGGGTACATCGGCCAATGGTTTGTGGGTCGACGCCGGCGCGAACTGGTTCTTCACGCTCATGTGGGTATCGCTGTAGTACCAGTTGAGCACGGCCTTCTTGTTCTCGAACCAGGCGAAGATCACCTGCTTGCCGCTCGCCGTGCGCGCCGTCTCGACGCCGACGCAGCCGGGCGTCGCTTTCAACGCGCCGACGAGATCAGGGAATCCGCCGCCCGGAGGCGGCGCCCCGCGGCCTTGACCCGCAACGAGCGTCGGCCCGAAGAGCACAGCGGCCAGCACGAGCAGCAGTCCGATTTCGCGTCCGATCTTTCTCATGAAACCTCCTGCCCCCAACGATACGACGGATTGCTGGTGACGGTTCGCACGATCCGACGAGAGGCCGGTTTCGAAAGACGAAGGGCAGGATGGGCAGGATGGGCAGGTGATTAGTTGGTGAGTTGGTGAGTTGGTGAGTTGGAAATGGATTGTTCGATTGTGGGATTTGGCGGTCCCGTAGCCGCACGTCTGTAGACCTATCCGCGTCTCGATCAGATCAAGCTCGATAAGGCCAAAAGAGTCCTGGCAGCCGAGACGGAAACCGAGGCCCTGGATCGAGCGCCCACGTTGGTGGTGTCGGAAGCCGAGATCGATACGGCGCTCCGGCAGGTCGCGGGAAAGGGACGGTTGAAGAAGCTCTTGGCGTGACGGCGCCGCACGAGTCGCCTCGCGGCGGCAATCAGATCCTCTGCGTGTTTACTCGGCGCGCAGCGCCTGGATCGGATCGATCGACGCGGCACGCCGCGCCGGGAGATAGGCGGCGGCCGCCGCCGTCATCGTCAGCACCACGCAGGCCGTGGCGATCAGCAGCGGGTTGTGCGGGGCGACGCCGTACAGCATCGTGCTCAAAAGTTGATTACCGGCGAATGCGCCGGCCACGCCAATCGAGAGGCCCAACAGCAGCAGCCGCATCGCTCTCGTGAGCACGATCGCGATCACCTGTTGTCTGGTGGCGCCTAACGCCATGCGCACCCCCATTTCACGAGTTCGCGTCACAACCGAAGAGGCGAGCACGCCGTAGAGCCCGATCGCCGTCAGCAGCAACGCGATGCCGGCGAAGCTGCCGAGGAGCAGCATCTGAAACCGCGGCCCGACGACGCCTCTGGCGAGCAGGTCGTCGGCCGTACGGAGGTCGTAGATCGGCAACTGTTTGTCGAGCGACGCAACCATGCCGCGCAGCGCGGGTTCCAAGCTCGCCGGCGCAATGGCGCTTCGAACCACGATCGACGGGCAGCACCATGGCAGCTGGCGATACGGGAAGTAGTAGATCGGCTCCTCCTCCATTTTCAGCACCGACTGTCTGGCGTTGCCGACCACGCCGACAATCTCTCTCATCTTCGTGCCGCCGGCATCAGAGGTTGCGCCCGGCTCGATCCGCTTTCCCAACGCGCTCTCGCCTGGAAAGAATCTGTCGGCGAACGCTCGATTGACGATCACAACCGGCGCAGCCCGCGCATCATCGCGCCCGACAAAATCCCGGCCTTCGAGCACCGGAACGCCAACGGTCCGGAAGAAGCCGGGCGTCACGATGGCCATGTTCGCGCGCGGCCGTTCCGCTGGAGGCGCCGGCCGCTGCTGAATGTTGAACGCGACGCTCATCTGGTTTCCGGTGAGCGGCAGTGGCATCGCGATCGCGGACGCCGTTACGCCAGGCAGACTCCGCAACTGATCGAGCAGCCTGGCGTGGAAATCGAGCTGCCTCTGCCCGGCATATTCCTTGCCCGGGAGGTTGAGGCTGAACGTGAGCAGCCCCTCGGGACGAAAACCAAGATCTCTGCGCACGAGATGCAGGAAGCTGCCAATCAGCAGACCGGCGGCGCTGACGAGGACCAGTCCCAGCGCGATCTGCGCGACGCACAAGCCGTGGCGAAGGCGATCCGATCCGGGCGTGCTGGTGCGCGACCCATCCTTCAATCCGCCGCTGAACTCGGTCGAGGCCGCGCGAAGCGCCGGGGCAAGACCGAACAGCACGCTCGTGACGACCGCGAGCGCGAGGGAAACGCCAGCACGCGTCCGTCGATGACCGCTTCGCCCACGCGCGGGACGGGCAGCGCGCGGAACAGACGGATGCTCCACGTCGCGACGGCCAGACCCGCGGCACAGCCGATGCCCGAGAGCGTCAGGCTCTCGGTGATGAACTGTCTGACGATTCGTCCGCGCCCGGCGCCGATCGCGGCGCGCACCGTAAACTCACGCGCTCGCTCTTCGGCGTGCGCCAGCAGGAGATTGGCGATGTTCGCGCACGCGACGACCAGCACCAGGCCCACCGCTCCCAGCAGGATGCAGAGGGGCAATCGGGCATCGCCGACCAGATGGTCGATTTCCGGCCGCACGTATGTGCCCGGTTGATTCTTGTTCGAATCGGGATATCGCGCGGCCAGCGAGGCGGCAATCGTGTCCATTTGCGCCTGTGCCTGCTCGATCGACACGCCCGGCTTCAGGCGCGCCATCGCATCCAGCATCCGCGCGCCGCGCTGTTCGGTGACGGGGACCGTCCCCGATGCCGCGTCCCTCGCAACCGTCGTCCATATCTGGGCGGAATCATGCGTAATCGGAAACTCGAAGCGTGGCGGCGCCACGCCGACGACCGTATGCGGCTGGCCGTCGATCATCAGCGTGGTGCCGGCGATCGCCGGGTCTCCGCCGAATCGCCCTCGCCACAGCTCGTGGCTCAGGATCACGACGCGTTCGGCCGCGGCTTCCTCGTGCGGCAGGAACCCGCGCCCCAGGGCGGGCTGCACGTGGAGCATCGGGAACAGATCCCACGAGACGATCTGGCCTGGCAGATGGATTGGCTGTTCGGTTCCAGTCAGCGTGAATTCGGAATCGCGGTAGCTGACGATGTGCTCGAAGACCGCGTTCTCGGCGCGGAAGTCGAAGAACGTGGGATACGACAGGCTGGTGGGGTGCGGCGTGCCGCGGATGTCGAGCGACCTGACCGAGACGAGCCGGTCGGATTCCGGGTACGGCAGCGGGCGCAGGATGACGGCGTTGACGACGCTGAAGACCGTGGTATTCGCGCCAATGCCCAGCGCGAGCGTCAGGATGCCGGCCAGCGCGAACGCCGGCGATTTGCGAAGCTGCCGAAGGGCGAAGCGGACGTCGGCGAACATATCTTCGATCATGGTCATTTGATCACCGGCCTCGCTGGCAGAACGCGATTCGTCTGGCGCGCCGCTCGGGCGGATCGACGGCCGAGAGCTTCGCGTCGCCAAGCTGCTGGCGGATGAAACGTTCGGTTTCGGCCGCCGAGCGATCGACACGGCGGCGCAATTTCGTGTCGCCGCTCCACAGGCGCGTGACGACGCTCTCGGCCTCCGGATCGTATTCCCAGACGCCGGCGAGTTCTCCGCCGGCCACGATGGTGTGATGGTTCAACGCGTCCACGGCGCTGATCGCGGCCGGCTTCGATCTCGCGTCGAGGATCGGCGCGGCAGGGCGTCCGGCCAGCACCGCGGGAGGCCGCCGCAGATGCACAAACGGATCGCGATACGGAAGAAGGACGACCGCGTCGCCCGCATTTCCGCGAAACGACTTCCATTCGCGGAGGTCGTCCGGCAGCAGCCACGCTTCGGCGACCCATCCGGCAATCGAGACCGGCTCGGCGCCGAGGCCGCCCAGGGCCTTGCGCACGGCGCCCTTCGTCAGCAGAGCCCACCACGCGATCTCGTCAACAGTAGCCGGGCCGTGGCGCCGCAGAAAAAGGCGCGTCGCGTTCAACATGACTGAGGCGGCATCGCGTTCGGCACCCAGATCGGGGCGGTCGTCAGGATGCCGAAGCTCATAGAGGTACTTCGATGCATCGAGCCGGGCATTGACCGGATATCGGCGGATGACGCCGCGGATGGCAAGATCGGTTAATGCGCCCAGGAGCAGCTCCGCGGCGGCCGGATGCGTGACGCGGGCGCGGATGTCGGCCGTCGAAAGCGGCCCCTCGTCGAGCGCGCGGCACGCCTGCGCGCCAATCTCCTTGAGGGCGCCCTTGCTAATCGCCCCGCTGGCGAGGAGCGGCGCCACATGTTTTTCGTAGGACGCCGCGTGCAATCGCAGCGCGAGGGCCATTTCATCGCGCGGCACCAACACCGGCGGTCGAGCGTGACCTCCGGGGATCTCAATGACCTCCATCCCGTCGATCGCGGCGCGATCGATCGCGTCGCGCGACACGCCGGGCATGCGGGCGCGGATTGACAGATAGATCCCGGTCGATCCTGCCGTCGGGATCCAGCCCGCCTGCCGCAGGCAGGCCGCGATCGTCTTCGGCGCCGTGGCCGCCGTCAGACCCTGGCGCCGCAGCCACCAGGCGCGCACCCGCGCGAGCCCGTCGGCAGCCTTTCCCATGGCGACGATTCTCGCCGAGAACCGAAGGCTGATGATCGTAAGAATTCGACTCGTCAGTCCGGGATGGAACGCGGTGACGGTGGATCCGATCACGCAGGTACGCAGTGGGATTGATTCCGGAGAACGCGCGGAAATCATGAATGACATGCGGCTGATCGAAGGAGCCGTACGAGAGCGCGATCTCGGACCAGTCAGTCTCGCACGGCGTGTCGAGCGCATCCAGCACTCGTTGTCGGCTGGAAGAGCGTGAAGTCGGCGGTGAACCAGAAGCCGTACCAGTCGGCGATGTCGCGCCGAGCGACGGCCGCCTTGAAGCGTGTCCACATAACCCTTCTTCAGCGGGAGCTCACGCAACGGGTCAGCTCGCTCTCAGGTACGAAGGCACGCGAGATCGATCGCGTCCTGGCCTACACGCCGCAGCTCGATCGCTGACCGAGCGAGCTCATTTCGACGCGCCTCCCGGCCCTTTCTGCCCTTTCCGCCCTACGCGCCCGATCAGCCCCTACTGCGTCGCATACGTCGGGTTCTTCCTCCCCATCAGCCACTGGTCCATCCAGCCGACGATGTGCTGGAGCCGCTCGATGCGGTGCCAGGGCTCTCCGGAGCGGGAGAGCTCGTGCGTCTCGCGCGGGAAGCGGACCATCACCGTCGGGATCTTCCGGTACTTGAGCGCGCGGAACATCATCTCGCCGCCATCGGCGGGCGGCGTGCGGTAGTCGGCGTCGCCGTTGACCAGCATCAGCGGCGTCGTCACGTTCGCGACGTGCGTGATCGGCGACCGCGCGGCGAAGTCCTGCGGATCCTCCCACGGCGCCTTGCGGAACCACGTCGGCTGGAAGAGCGTGAAGTCGGCGGTGAACCAGAAGCCGTACCAGTCGGCGATGTCGCGCTGGGCGACGGCCGCCTTGAAGCGCTGCGTCTGGGTGATCGTCCAGTTGGTGAGCAGTCCGCCGCCGCTGCCGCCGGTGACGCCGAGGCGGTTCGCGTCCACATAGCCCTTCTTCAGCACTTCGTCAACGCCGGCCATCAGGTCTTTGTAGTCGTCCCCCGGGTAGTGATACTGGATGATGTTGCCGAAGTCCTGGCCGTACGACGTGCTGCCGCGCGGGTTCGTGAACAGCACCACGTAGCCCCTCGCCGCCATCCACATGAACTCGTGCGTGTAGGTGTTGCCGTACGCCGAGTGCGGCCCGCCGTGGATCTCGAGGATCAACGGATACTTTCTGCTGGCGTCGAAGTCCGGCGGCTTGAGAATCCAGCCTTGAATGTCTTTCCCGTCGAATGTCTTGTACCAAATCTCCTCGGGCTGGCTCTGCTGGATGTCCTTGAAGAGAGCGTCGTTGACGTGCGTAATCACGCTCGGCTGAAGCCTTCCCGCCTCCGCTCGCTCGTTGTTCTGGCGAGCTACGGCGAGGCTCGCCGAAGCGCCTTCGGCGCGAAGGCGGCGCGCTCCATCGGACGCTCGCGCGAGGTCGAGGATGGCGATGTCGCCGATGTTGGTCTGCGTCGACAGCGTCGCCGCGATTCTCGACGCGTCGGGTGTTGCGCTGAAGGCGACGACGTCTTGTGCGCCGTCGGTGACCGGCTCGACTTTTCCCGTGGCGATCGACACCCGCTTGAGGTTCGCGCTGCCTTTTTCCGCGGTGACGACAATGAGCGACCAGGCCGCCGGCCCTGAGCCTGTCGAAGGGGCCTGCCCTGAGCCTGTCGAAGGGTCAGGCGACCAGACGATCGGTTTGCGGTTCCCGCCGCGCGGCGCCGCTTGATCGCCGCCGATGCCGCCGCCGATGTCGAAGTCGTAACCGGCCGTGAGGTTCTTCGGCGAGCTTCCGGGCGTGGCGTCCATCACCCACAAATCGGGCTGGCTGTAAGAGCGGATCGGCTTCCCGCGAAGCGTGCCGATAAACGCGATCCGCCGGCCGTCAGGCGCGATCGAGACGTTGCTGATCCCGCCGGCGATGGCCGCAACCCTGGTGAGCGCACCGCCGCCGGACGGCACGCTGAACAGCTCGGCGCCGCTTTCGTCGTAATACGGTTCGGGGACCCTCGTCGAGACGAAGTAGATCTTCGAGCCGTCGGGCGCCCACTCGACGCCGCTCTCGTCGAACTCGCCGTCGGTGATCTGTTTCGGCTGAGGTCGCGGCGCCACGGGGTCCGACCCCACCGTGAAGATGTGCGAATGGTGAGCGTTGTCCACGTAGCCTGGATTGCCGTTCGCCCGGTAGACGGCGCGCGTCACCACTTCCACGTCGCTTTTGCGCTCGGGCGCCGGCTTCGGGTCGTCGGACTTCTTCGCGTCCTCGACGCCGGTCGAACTGGTGAAGGCGATCTGCTTCCCGTCGGGCGACCAGACCGGGCCGGCGGCGCCGCTCGTCACATCGGTGACGGCCCGCGCCTCGCCGCCATCCATCTGGAGCAGATAGATCTGGCCGGGCTGGATCTTTCCATCCTTCTCCACCGATCGCACGAACGCGATCCGCTTGCCGTCCGGCGACCAGCGCGGCGTGGTATCGCGGATTCCCGCCGTCAGGCGGCGCGGAGATTCAACACCCGCCGCCGGCACCGCGAACAGCGACGTTTCGTACCGGTTTTCTTTTTCATTCACCGTCACGCGGACGAACGCGACCGCCGACCCGTCCGGCGAGATTTGCGGATCAGCGACCCAGGTGAACCTGAACAGATCCTTCTCGGTGATGAATCGCTTCGTCTGTCCGTGTGTGGACGCCGCGGTGACGACGACCGCACATGCGAGAACGGCGAGCGACGCTCGGCGCATCATGAAGAGCTCCAATCAGCAATCAATCTGCATTCTGCAATCTGCATTCTGCATTTATCTGCATTCTGCAATCTACAATAGATCTATGTCGGTGAGAGACGTCATCATCGTGGGCGGTGGTCCGTCGGGCCTGTCGGCCGCCATTGCCGCCAAGCAGCGCGGTCTCGACTACCAGGTGCTCGAGCAGGGCGTCCTGGTCAACTCGATCTACCGCTTCCCGCCGCAGATGGTGTTCTTCACGACGCCCGAGCTGCTCGAGATCGGCGGGCTGCCGTTCGTATCGCCGTACGAGAAACCGACGCGCGCCGAGGCGCTGAAGTACTACCGCAAGGTTGTCGACATCTACGACCTGCAGATCGCCTTAGAGGAAACCGTCGTGTCGGTCTCACGAGAACACGAGTCAGGTGGGTCGGGTGAGTCGGGTTGGTCGGATGGGTCGGGTGGGCCCGGTGGGTCGAGTGGGTCAGGTGGGTCGACTGGGTCAGGTGGGTCGGATAGGTCGGGTGGGTCAGTTGGGTCAGGCGGGGAGAATCACGTGTTTGTGGTCGAGACGCGATCGGCGCGTGGGGTCCGACGTGTTCGTCACGCCCGCAACGTCGTCATGGCGATCGGCTACTACGACCATCCCGTCATGATTGGCGTGCCGGGTGAGGATCTTCCGCACGTGCACCATTACTACGGCGAGCCGCACCCCCACTATCGCCAGCGCGTCGTTATCGTCGGCGGCGGCAACTCGGCGGCGGAATCGGCGCTCGAGATGTTTCGTGCGGGCGCGCATGTGACGATCGTCCACCGGGCGGCGGCGCTGAAGTCCACGATCAAGTACTGGGTTCGGCCGGACATCGAGAACCGGATCAAGGAAGGGTCGATCGCCGCGCGGTTCGGTGCGTGCGTCACCGCGATCCGGCCCACGTCGGTCGTTCTGCAGGAGTGCCGCGATGCACGAGCCGCAGATGGAGCGCGAGCGCCAGCGGCAGGAGCGAGCCGCTCCCGCGCCGACGGCGCTTCGGCGGGCCTCGCCGAAGATCGCATGGATCGCGAGCGAGCCGAGGCGGGAACCTCTCAGCCGAGCGGACCCGAAGATGGAGCCCGAGTGCCAGGGGAAGGAGCGCGAGAGTTTCGACCGAGCGGACCGGCGGAGGAGCTGCCCGCGGACGCGGTGTATCTGTTGACCGGCTATCGAGCCGACGCCGATCTGTTGTGCCGTGCGGGCGTCGCGCTGAACGATCGCGAGGCGCCCGTCCACGATCCCGAGACGTTTGAAACGAACGTGCCGCGGTTGTTCGTCGCCGGCGGCGCCATCGCCGGCGTCGACACCGGGACGATCTTCATCGAGAACGGACGGTTCCACGGCGAAAAGATCGTCGAAGTCATCGCGCGCCGCGGATAAGCGACGTTTTCGTAGCTCAGTAACGAAGCTTCGCCTCCAACCGCCGAGTGAAGCCGAGCAGTCTGTGCGCGAATCTTCGTTACTGGGCGACATTCAATTTATTGGCGACCGGATGCCGCATCGACCATTTGGCCAAAAAACCCGGCCTTGAGCTCTCAGCCCGGCACTAAAATACGCGCCAGTTATCCCGGCATTGAAAAGGGGCCGTACCTCTTTTTTTGGAACCGTCTGCGTAAAGAAAAAAAGGGGGTCCGGCCCCTTCTTTCGCTCGAGGCCATCATGCGTCGCAAGTGGGTCGGGATCGGCGTGCTCGGCCTCGTCACCGTGCTCACAGGGGCGCAGGCGCCGGCACCGCCGCCGATCGACGTCACTGTCCACGAAGGCACCTCGATGTCGGTAGCCGTGTCGCCCGACGGCCGCACCCTGGCCGTCGACCTGCAGGGCAGCATCTGGACGCTGCCGGCCGCCGGCGGTCCCGCCACGCGCATCACCGATATCTTCAACGACGCTCGTCAGCCGACGTGGTCGCCCGACGGCAAGTGGATCACCTTCTTCGCGTACCGTGACGGTGGATACGACATCTGGACCATCGGTCCTGACGGATCGAATCAGCACAAGCTGACCTGGGGACCCTTCGACGATCGCGAGCCGATCTGGTCGCACGACGGCACGCGCATCGCGTTTTCGTCCGACCGCGGCAACCCGCTCGGCAGCGACTACAACATCTGGACGCTCGACACTCGGACGGGCGACCTCCGTCAGCTGACGAAGGCGCCGTCCGACGACTACATGCCCTCCTGGTCGCCTGACGACAAGGAGATCGCGTTCGCGTCGGCGCGCGAGGACGGGCAGTCGGTGTGGGCGGTGAACGTCGCGGACGGCAGCGAGCGCAAGGTCTCGAGCGCGGCCGGGCGCGTGGACGCGCCGTCGTGGGGACCGAACGGTCAGATCGTGTACCACGTGACGACCGGGGGCGGTCGCGGCGGCGGTGGGGGCGGCGCCGAAGGATCGCGCTACGAGATTGCCGGCAAGCCGCTGACCGGCAGCGAGAACGTCTTCGCGTTCCGCGCGTCATGGTCCGCGCCATCGGACTTCTTCTACGTTTCGGATGGAAAGATCCGGAGGCGCAGCGCAGGCGGCGGCAGTTCGCGGACCGTCGAGCTCACCGCAACGCTGCAGGTGACGCGCGCTGACAGCGCGTACACGCGCCGCAAACGCGATTTCACGTCCACGGCTCCCCGCCAGGTCCTCGGCGTCGTCCGGCCGGTGATCTCGCCTGACGGAAAGCAGATCGCGTTCGCCGCGGTGGGCGACATCTACGTCATGCCGGTCGGCGGCAAGCCGGAGAACATCACCAGGGATCGCGCGCTCGACACCGATCCGGCATGGTCGCCCGACGGCACCGAGCTCGTGTACTCGTCGGACAAGGACAGCGATCATCTGCAGCTCTGGATCCGCGACATGCGCACGGGGCAGAGCCGCCCCGTCACGCACCTGACGACGCAGCCGCAGGGCGCGACGTGGTCGCCGGACGGAAAACGGATCGCGTTCTTCAACGTGGACGGCATGTGGCGGGTCGCGCAGATGTCGGTCCTCGACGTCTCGAGCGGCACCGTGACGAAGGTGCACGACACGCTCGCTCAGCCGGGCACGCCGACCTGGTCGCCGGACGGAAAGCGGATCGCGCTCGCCGAGGTGGCGCCGTTCACCCGACGTTTCCGCGAAGGTACCAACCAGGTATTGACGATCGCCGCAGATGTAGGACGACCCTTTCAGGGTCGCCCGGGTGGCGAGCCTGAAAGGCTCGCCCTACGCGGGGCCGGCGCTATCGACGTAGGGCCCCGCTTCAGCGGGGCCGGCAATATCGCCGGGGCCGGCACCCCTCAAAGGGGTGCCCTACGAACGGACAACGATGGCGACAAATGGTACGCGCCCGCGCCGCTGCTCTCCATCGACTCGCGCGGGGGCTGCGGCCCGGTCTGGTCGCCCGACGGGACGCAGATGGCGGCGATCTATGAAGGTGTGCTCGCGGTCTGGCCGGTCTCCACGGCGGGCGAGCCGCTGGGTCCGCCTCGCCGCATCACGACGGAGAGCGCGCACGCCCCGAGCTGGGCGGGCGATTCACGCCACATCCTGTATCAGTCGCTCGACACCCTGCGGATCATCGACGTCGAGACGGGCGAGGTCCGCACGGTCCCGTTCGATCTGAAGTACACGCCCGCCGTCCCCAAGGGCCGCATCACGGTGCACGCCGGCAAGCTCGTGGACATGAAGAGCCCGGCGCTGCGCTCGAACGTCGACATCGTCATCGAGGGAAACCGCATCACCAGCGTCGTGCCGCACGCGGCCGGCAATCATGCCGGACAGGTCGTCGACGCATCCAACCTGACGGTGATGCCGGGGCTCGTGGAGTTCCACTCGCATCTGCAGAAGGATTTTGGCGAGGCGGCCGGCCGCGCATGGCTCGCGTTCGGCATCACGACCGTCAGGAGCCCCGGCAACACCCCCTACGAAGCGGTCGAGGATCGCGAAGCGAACGAGGCCGGCGTGCGACCGGGCCCCCGCGTGTACGGCACCGGGTATCTGATGGAATGGCAGCGCGTCTACTACAAGATGGGGATCGCGATCTCCAGCGTCGCGCAGTTCGAGATGGAGCTGCAGCGCGCCAAAGTGCTGCAGCACGATTTGATCAAGAGCTACGTGCGGCTGCCGGACCTGCAGCAGAAGCGCATGGTCGAGTTCGCGCACTCCATCGGGGTGCCCGTGGCGACGCACGAGATCTACCCCGCCGCCTTTGTCGGCGTCGACAACACCGAGCATACGGGGGCGACCAGCCGTCGCGGCTACTCGCCGAAGATCGCGACCCTCCAGCGCAGCTACGAGGACGTCGTGCAGTTGTTCGGCAAGAGCCAGCGGATCTTCTGCCCGATGATTTCGCCTGGCGGCACGCGTAAGCTCCTCGAGCTCGAGCCCGACCTGGCAAACGATCCGCGCTTCAAGCTGTATCCGCAGTGGATTCAGGAGCAGCTCGTGTCTCGCCAGACCAGCGCTTTCGCCGCGACGGTCGACCCGGCCGCCGGCAGCGGGAAGATGGTGATGGACATCATGCGCGCGGGCGGGCTGGTCGTCGCCGGCACCGACACGCCGAACGCGATCAACCTGCACGGCGAGCTCACCGCCTACACCCTGGCCGGCATGACGGCCTTCGAGGCGCTGAAGGCGGCGACCGTAAACCCCGCGAAAGCGCTGGCGCTCGATGCCGGGACGATCGAGGCCGGCAAGCTCGCCGACCTCGTCCTGGTGGACGGCGATCCGCTGGCGAACATCGCGAACGCGCACAAGGTGAAGCGCGTGATCGCGAACGGCCGGCTCTACGATGTCGATCAGCTGGTGAGAGCGGGCGCCGCTCCGCAGCGAACGTCGCCGGGCGTCGTCCGGTAATCAGTCGGCTTCGTCGGCGCGTCTCTCCGTCCGAGTGGAAGCTCCGTCAGTGACCGGCGGGCCGCTGGGCCCGCCTCAAAGGAGGATCCGACCGTGCGCACCACAGTGATCGTCGTCGTCGGTCTGCTGCTCGTACTTGCGTCGGCGGCGTCGGCGCAGGAAGTCCTCGTGATTGGCGCGGTGACCGACGAGTCGAAGGCGGTCGTGCCCGGCGTCACGGTGACGGCCGTCGATCTCGAGACCGGCCGTCAGTTCACCGGCGTCAGCAACGAGAACGGCGAGTACCGCCTGTCGAATATGCAGCCGGGCGCGTACAAGTTCCAGGCCGAGCTGTCTGGATTCGCC
>WNEY01002996.1_pt1 | contig 12545 bp, 8 predicted proteins | sample 5400531 | NCBI WGS metagenome assembly WNEY01 (sample SAMN13153338, study PRJNA577476) | soil metagenome | isolation source: 200 cm saprolite under Douglas fir tree site 1 | place: USA:California | collected 2015-04-18
GGTCAGACAATCGTAGTAAAACTTACTTACATAGGCGCTGGGTGGCTTGTCGATATGCACCCGGGCCTCGGAGCGCACCTGCCAGCCGCGGTCCATGCGCCCGATGCCAAAACAGGTATAGCCCCCGCCGTGGGCCAGACAGATTTTCAGGTTGGGGCAGGCATCCATCACCCCGCCGAAGACAAAAGAGGCAAAGGTGACGGCCCGATCGACGAGATTTCCAATGGTGTTAGGGAGGTGATAGCGTTGGGTGCGCTGGGTGACCAGCGTTGGCCGTGCCTGGTGGATGAAAATCAGCGCACCCATTTGTTCTGCGGCTTTCCAGAAGGGTAGAAACTCTGGCTCATCAAAGGTGCGGTTCTTGACATGGTCGTTTATCATGGCCCCTTTGAGGCCCAACTGGACCACTGACCGTTCGAGTTCGGCAATGGCCGCCGAGATGTCTTGCATCGGCAGGGTGGCCAGCCCGGCGAAGCGCTCGGGGTAGTCGAGCGTCATCTGGTGCACTTCGTTGTTGCATTCCTGGGCGATCGCAGTGGTGGTGGCAACGTCTTGATCGTACTTGTAGAAGGCGACATTGGTAGAGACCACCTGGACGTCGATCCCCAGGGAGCGCATATCGGCCAGCCGCTGTTCCGGTGTCCAGGCGTTCATCGGGTTAAACAGTTCCCCCTCGGCACGGGTCATGCCGTGCCACTCTTTGCCGACCAGCACCGCACGCTGGAAACACTGGGGGGTGAGATGGGCATGAATATCGATGGCGCGCATATGCCTCCTTTAGAGCCCCAACAGCTGCTCTAAATTCTTGTAGAGGATGGCCTCTTTTTCTTCCTGCGTCAGGCTTTGCAGGCTTAACACCCAGGAGACGGGCCAGTCGATCGCCATGTCAGCCGGCCAGTCGGTGCCGAAGATCACCTTATCGATGCCAACGGTGTCAATCAACATCCGCAGGGCAGCTTCACTGTGGGTCAGGCAGTCGTAGTAGAACTTGTTGAGGTACGCGCTGGGTGGGTGCTGGATGTTGACCCGGGCCTCAGAGCGCACCTGCCAGCCGCGGTCCATGCGCCCGATGCCAAAGCAGGTATAGCCCCCGCCGTGGGCCAGACAGATTTTCAGGTTGGGGCAGGCATCCATCACCCCGCCAAAGACAAAGGAGGCGAAAGTCACGGCCCGGTCGACCAGGTTGCCAATGGTGTTGGGCAGGTGATAGCGACCAGAGCGCTGTCTGACCAACGTTTCGCCACCCTGGTGGATAAACATCAGGGCCCCCATCTGCTCTGCCGCCTGCCACAGGGGCAGGAATTCCGGGTCATCATAGGTGCGCCCGTTGACTTTGTCATCGATCATGGCCCCTACCAGGCCAAGCTGGTTGACCGCCCGGTCGAGCTCGGCGATGGCCGCCTTGACGTCCTGCATCGGAATCTGCGCGAATCCCTTAAAACGCTCCGGATGGTCCATGGTCATCTGACGCACTTCGTCATTGCACTCCCGGTGCATGGCGGCGACGGTCTGGGCATCCCTATCGTAGTAGTAAAACCCTGCCCCGGTGGAGACGACATGCACATCCACCCCGAGCGAATTCATGTCGGCGATGCGCTGTGCTGGGGTCCAGACCGCTCGCGGCGCAATCCGTACGCTGCCAGGTTTGATGCCGTGCCACTCCTGCCCAGCCCGCATGGCATGGATGAAGCACTGGGGTGTCAGATGAGCGTGAATGTCAATACTGCGCATGGGTTCCTCCCAAGGTATCTAGTGCTTGATGAAGGACACCTATGCTAGCAGGCTCGCTGTCTCAGGTCCAGTATATCCCGCACCGCGTCGCCTACGCCCCCTACTTGCGTATTGCTCTCACACCGATTGTGCCCTAACATAGGCCGATAACCATATCCGATGCCAGGAGGTGGCTCCCAGGTTGCGGGCTACCGCGAGAAGCCAGAACTTAGGAGGTGCGCTATGCAATGCAAGACGTTGGGACAGCTTACAGTTGGTATCTATATCGCCTCGTTGATGGTATTTGCGGCAGTGCTGCCATCTGAGGCCCAGGTCCGTCGTCTCGTTTTTGCTTCTGCCGGGTTCAATGAGAGCAACCGCTTTTGGATCATTGGGCGTCCGGCCCACCTGCAGTTTGATCCTTTTTTAGAGACACTGCTCGATGTTCACCCCGAGACCGGTGCCTACATCCCCCGTCTGGCGGAGAAATGGGAGGTAACCCCTGACTTGAAGGAATGGACCTTCTTCCTGCGTAAAGGTGTCCAATTCCACTTCGGCTATGGCGAGTTCACCGCGCGCGACGTGGTGCATTCGCACTCCCTGATGCTGAGGCCAGAGGCCATAGCGACCTTGACGGGGTTCTGGCGCAGTGTGGAGGAAATCAAAGTGATCAACGACTACCAGGTCGTCTTCCGCATGAAGCAACCTGCCGCCACCATGCCCTATGCCGCGTCTCGCTGCGGCGACCTACGGATCGTCAGTAAGGCGCAGTGGGACAAGGAGGGGTTAGAAGGGTTTGAGAAACGGCCAGCGGGCACGGGCTCCTATCGGTATGTGACACGGCAACTGGGGCAGTCCATTACCTATGAACGGGTGGAGAACCACTGGCGGGGTGAGCGGCCCGATTTCCCAGAACTGGAGATCCGCTGGGTGCCTGAGGATTCCACACGGCTGGCGACTTTGCTCAACGGTGAGGCGCACATTGTCGACCTGCCCCGTGAGCTGCAGCCAGAGGCCCTCAACCGGGGCATGAAGATCCTCGCCTCCAAACTCGCCACCGATTGGGAGACGATCTACTTTGGTGGCCAGTATCACATGCCCGGGGACCCTAAGTATAAAGCCGACATCCCCTGGAACGATAGGCGCGTACGGCAGGCCATGAATATGGCGGTGAACCGCCAGGAATTGCGCGACACGATCTTTCGCGGTAAGGGGGCGCCTATGTACGTGAGCGGGTTTGAAGCCTCTCTCGAGGGCTGGAATCCTGCCTGGGCCGAACGCTTCGACGACCTTTACGGGTACAACCCCACCCGCGCCAAAGCGCTGTTGAAGGAAGCTGGTTATTCCCCTGGCACGATACAGGTCAAATTGCTCTCGTACACCAGTCCTGGCGAGGCCGAACATCCGCAGGTGGTCGAAGCCCTGGCGATCTATTTTGACGCTGTAGGGATCAAATCCACCATCGAGTCCTTCGATGAGGGGAAAGTCGGTAGTATGTGGCGGAACAAGGAGGCCACCGGGTGCATCTGGTCCAATATTATTGGTCTGCGGCCTACCGAAGAATGGATTCGGACCTCTTATTGGAGTAAAGGCACGGTGCATCATTTTGAGGATCCCTTCATCGACGAGCGCTACGTGCAGCTGACGCAGACCGTGGATCCCAACGAACGGCAACGCCTGGCCAGGGAAATTGGCGATCACTTGTTCGAGGAGTTCGCCGATATGCCCCTGCTCCTATTGTATAACGAGGTCGTGGCCAATCCGAAAGTCGTCGCGGACTGGACCTATCCAGGACCCGGGGCTGGCCGCACGACGCATTTCCATCTGCTGAAGGCGGCGAAATAGCCCCTTACAGGCCGTCTCTCCGGCGCCCAGGGGGGTGTACAGCGGTTGCTGCTGTTGCCCCCTGCCAGCGGTAGACCGCCAAATCCACCCGGCCTTCGGCATCAAACACCACCCCTTCCTCTTCCAACAACAGGCGCTGCACCAGCGGACTTTCAGGAGGTGTACGGAGGCTGATCTGGCCGCGATGATTGATAACGCGGTGCCAGGGCACGTCCGTGCCAGCCGGCAAAAAACGTAAGGCATATCCTACCGCCCGCGCGGCCCGCGGCTGCCCCAACAGGGCTGCCACCTGGCCATAGGTCACCACTTTCCCAGGTGGAACCTGGCGTACCAGAGCGTAGACACACGCATAGAAATGCATCGTTGTCGCATCCAGAGGAGGTTTGTGCTTTCTGAAGAAGTTCTGTTACTATACACCATGCCGGACGAAGTCATGCATCTCCCGAGAGGCAGGGTATGGAGATCCACGAGCTACGAAACAGCGTCGAATTCGCCCTCGATATGGTACACGCGACCAGCACTATGCTGGCAGCGGAGGTCTGTGCCTCCTGGTGTGAGCAACAAGTAGTCCGCATCCAGCATGACGCCGACCATCCCAGTGAGGCACTGCAGGTCCTGGAGTCACAGACGGTCTATGGCCTGAGCCTCCTCCTGGTCATGGCCGATCGCGAGGGCCGTACTACGGGGTTTGGCGTGACCAGCGAGGACTTGTCACAGGACGGCATCCTCATGGCGCTCGAAATGGCGAAACACAACACGGCTCCTGAGCCTTTTCGCCTGTCCTTCCCGCGCCCTCTCGATCTCGCACCGCCGCCCACGCCGTTGTACGATCCGCAGGTGCTGACGCTGCCAGACGACGAGATACGGCAGGCCGCTCTGGAAGCCCTCGACGGCACCCTCTCGACTTTGCAAGAGGCCGGCTACGTCAGAGGGCTAGGCGTCAAGGGCGAGGTGCGGAGCCAGACAGAGCATCTGGTGATCGGGAATACCGAGGGGTTGTTAGCGAGCGATACCACCACAGGCCTGCTCGCTATGATGCACAGCCAACTCACGCAGTCGCAAAGCCGCGGCACAGGGAGCCGCGCTACCACCCATTGGCGCGATTTTACGGCCTACGACGCGGGAGTTGAGGCAGCCCAGCAGGCGCTCCAGGCCCAGAGTGGCATCACCCTGGCCAGTGGCGACTATCCGGTAGTGTTCGGTCCCCGGGCTGTAGCGGCGCTGCTCCAGGATCTCGTCCTGCCCGCCCTGAGCCTGGACACTGTAGCGGCCAACGCGAGTCCCTTCACGACGCGACGCGGTCAGGCCATCGCCAGTCCTCTCCTCACCATGGCTGACGACGGACGCCTCCCCGGCATGCTCGGGAGTCGCACGATCACGGGCGATGGTCTGCCAACGGGCCTCACATCGCTCATCGAGCACGGGCACTTAGTGAGTTTTTTAGCTGATGCATATCATGCCCAGTATCTGGCAGGACGTGTTGGTGCCGTGGTGCCGCGCAATGGCATGCGCCACGCTACCAACGGCAAAAGTTTCGGTATGCGCCCTGGGATCTTTCCCACCAACGTCACGTTCTCCAGCCCTGATGCCGTCGCCTTCGATGCCCTCCTGGAACCCATAGATCAGGGTGTGTACGTCGGTGGTCTGTGGCATACCATAGCACCAGAAGGGCTCCACACCGGAGCCTGCACCAGCACCGTGATCGGTCCGTCTTTTGCTATCCGGCAAGGCAAGCTCGCCGAGCCTGTGCAAGCAGGCCAATTGCGTCTGCAGGACAACTTTCTCGACCTCCTACAGCGCCTCACGGGCCTCTCCACCACCCGGCAGCCGGTAGTCCTGGCGACCCGGCAATCCCTGGTTCTTGCCCCTGAGTGGCAATGCAGCCAGGCCCATTTTACTACCTCTTAGGACGAGGGTGATAGTGTGCTTTTGCGACGAGCGTAGATTCCAGGTATGATAGGGTGCGTATAACGGGGTCAGCCTGACCACAGGCTGGGCAATCCAGGCGTCTGCGTACTTTTGCACAGAGGAGGAGGTTACGATGCGAAAACTTGTGCTGTCCACTTTCGTTATGGCGCTGGCACTGCTGACCTACGCCCATTTGGCGGCCGCAGCAGAGATGAAAACGATGGCCAAGCTCACGGGGGAAGCTGAGGTATCCGGGGGAGAGACCAAGGGCAGTGGCACCGCACAGGTGACGCTCGATCCTGACAAAGGCGAAGTGTGTTATGACCTGACCGTGAAGGATATTCAGGAGGCCACGGCGGCGCATATCCATGAAGGGGCGGCGGGCAAAGATGGTCCCGTCAAGGTGCCATTTGATGCGCCCAAGACGGGCTCCGCGAAGGGTTGCAAGACTGCTGATGCCGCCTTGATTAAAGACATCATGCAGAACCCTGCCAATTACTACGTTAACGTCCACAATGCCACTTTTCCCAAGGGTGCTATACGCGGACAGCTCTCCAAGTAGGGCGTGCAAACCAGCCCTGTGGCTAGCTAACGCTGGCACACGAGAGGGTGTGCGCTATGTCCTGGCGGGCATCCTCTCGCTGTCTGCGCATCTTTACCCATATGCATGTGCTGATGTTCGCACCTACGGTGTACTGTCCCCTGGGTGGCGTGGGTGGCGTAAGGCCCAGGCCAACTGCCGCGCTATACCACGCAGCAGCCGCACGTCACGGCGTTCGAGGCCGGCACGCTCAAAAATCCGCCGCAGGCCCATGAGTCCGCGTTCGATAGCGTGCGGCCCTGGGAAGCCGTGGATGGCAAACGCTTCCCGCATATGGCCATACATCGCCTCAATCTCGTCCAGCGACGCTAAGGGCGGCTCCTGGTGCGGCGGTGCCTGGTACTGAGCCTGCATAATCTCGTAGCTGAGCACCATAACGGCTTGCGCCAAATTCAAGGACGTGGCTTCTGCCGCAGTGGGAATGACGACGAGATCGTTACAGAGGTCCAGCTCCGCACTGGTCAACCCGGCATCCTCTGGACCAAAGAGAATGCCCACGTGCGGATGCTGCTCGCACAGAGCGGGCAGCTTGTGTGCCAGTTCATGGGGCGTGAGTGGCGCATGACGATACTCCCGACGACGGGCTGACGTCCCCACCAACCAGTGACACGTTGCTACCGCTGCCGACAGGGAGTCATACACCGCAGCCTGGTGCAGGAGATGCTCGGCATGACAGGCCATCATGCGCGCTTCAGGATGGGGAAAGTGCTCAGGGGCCACCAGTGCCAGCCGCCGCAGGCCCATATTATGCATTGCACGCGCTGCCGCACCGATGTTGCCTGGCGTCTGCGGACGTACCAGAATGATGGTGATGTGTGCTGCCTGTGGCCATGTGCGCATCGTAGGTGTCGCCTGTGGTAGAGCAAGTTCCCCTCGCCCAGAGAGGAAGGACCAAAAACACCTGTCAACGCCAGTATTGTAACATGAGAACTCCTCTCCTTCCCACGCGCCATCAGCTATTCCACCAAGGCGTAGCGTTGATAGAGTACCACACACGAAAATTGGCGACAGAGCCGGCCGGATCAGCGCGACGACAGGCGCGTATCCTCCACCAGCTCGCCGTACTCGAGCTTCACGATCCGATCGCCCAGGTGGTAGTAGCGGTCGTCGTGGCTGATCACCACGATCGTCTTGTCGTGGGCCGTGAGGTCGGGCAGCAGGCGCTTGTAGAAGATCTCGCGGTAATGCGGATCCTGGTCCGCCGCCCACTCGTCGAACACGTAAATCGGCCGGTCCTCAAGGAATGCGGTGAGGAGCGCCAGGCGCTTGCGCTGCCCCTGGGAAAGCGCCGTCGTCGAGAGTGCCCCCCGGTGGACCTCTACCTTGTCATCCAGCTCGAGCTGAACCAGGTGCTCACGGGCTCGCGCGTCAAGGTCCGATTCCTCCAGGCCGAGGAGCCGATCGAACAGGTAGAAGTCGGAGAAGACCACCGAGAAATGACTATGCAGCCACTCACGGTTTGTCTCGCTGATGCAATGTCCGTCCAGCCGGATTAGCCCCGCCTGGGGTGGGTAGAGTCCCGTCAGCACCTTCACGAGTGTGGACTTGCCGCTCCCGTTGCCGCCCACCAGGAACACGATCTCCCCGCGCCGCAGCGTGAAGTCGAGAGGGCCGAGCACGAAGCCGTTCTTGCCGGCGTCCGCGTATGTGAAACGGACCCCCGCCAGCTCGAGACGCTCCCAACCGAGCGGCGACAGGTCGGCGGTCGGCATCGCCATGCCATCGCCAGTAGCCAGCGCCAGTCGAAGCTCTTCGACCTTCTGCAGAGCCACCTGCCCTCGCGCGAAGATCGGCCAGGTCTCGATGACCGTGAACATCGGGCTCATCACATAGAAGCTGGCGAGGACGTAGCCACTCAGGGTTTCCAGACTCAGAGGCTCAACGACGGAGAGTCCGAAGAGGAGAAGGCCCACGAGGCTGTATAAGAGGAGTTGGGTCCAGCTCGTTGCTACAAGATAGTGGCCGGTGCCGGCGAGGTTGGCATGACGCAGGATCTCGATGGCCGGCTCGACCTCCTCCACCAGGAAGGCCCGCCGCCGGCCAGCGTGCAGCTTCAGCTCCTTGGCGCCGTCGGTGAGGGCGTGGAAGTGGCGGAAGAGCGCCTCCCGTGCGTCCCGCGCCCGCTGGAGGTACTGGTGAGCCCGCGCGCTTAGGACTCGGTAACCCAGCATGCCCAACACCATCGTGCCGATCATGACAAGGAAGATGCGCCAGGACAGCCAGGCGAGATACATCGAGCAGCCGACCAGGCCGGCGAGGCTGATGGCCAGCGTCGGTACGTTCTGAATCGCCCAGCCGATGACAGCGACGTCATCGATGAGTCCCGTCAGGATACGCGGTACCCCCAGCGCCTCCAGGCGCCGGAGTGGCGTGGCGAGGACGCGGCGGCTCAGATCGTTGCACAGCTCGGCGAGCGTTCGCTGCGAGAAGTGGTTGAGCGCGAGCTGCGCGAGGGCGTTGCTGCCGATCTTGGCCAGCGTCAGCACCACAAACCCACCCAGCAGCCAGCGTGCCGAGAGCGGCCCGCGGCTGAGCACGGCGTTGATCAGGGCGATGAGGGCGGCGCTGCAGGCACCACTCACAAGCCCAGCGACGACCGCCGTTGCGACCAGTCTCCACGAGCCACGGCTGATGAAGCGAAGGAGACTCACACGCTGGGCCCGCCCGAGGACGCCGACACCTGGGCATGCTCGAGGCACGCCTTGAGCTGTCGGGCCAGAACCCGCACGTGTGGCTCCATCAGCATCTCCCCGGAGCTCTCGCCCGGCGCGCTGTAGACCACGAGCCCACCCGTGGTGAACTCGCGCCAGGCGAGCCGATAGTCGGCGGTAGGAGCGACCTGGCGTCCCTCAGCGCAAAAGAGCACAACCGGTCCGGGATACACGCGCGGTGCATACTGCTGGAAAGCGAGCAGATTGGCCCGCGTCACGACCTCCCGGTAGAACGCTCCCCGGGCTCCGAGGAACAGGTCACGCTGGACGATAATCTCCGTGAGCTGCTTCAACCGCCTGAGCAGGTACCGTAGCTGCTCGCGGCCGCGGAGCCGCGCGAGCATTTCGAGGGAGAGGCGGAGATGGTTCGCCACAAAGCCGAGTACTGCCGGCACGCGCCCCCTGAGTCTGAGCTGGCGCGCCGAGGCCGGCCCCGGCGGCCACGTCTCGAGGAGCCCGAGGAGCCCGACCTGTTGTCCGGCCGCGCGCAGTTGCTGCACCATTTCGTAAGCCACGACGCCGCCCATGCACAGGCCCACGAGGTAGTAGGGACCCTCGGGCTGCACCGCACGGATCTCCCGGAGGAACTCTGCCGCGATGTCCTCAATTCGCGTCAGCGGGTCCTCCAACCCGTCGAGACCTCGTGACTGCAGCCCGTAGAAGGGCTGGTCTGGCCCCAGGAGCCGCGCCAGGGTGTTGTAGCCGAGAACGTCACCACTGACACCTGGCATTCCGAACACGGGCGGCCGACTCCCGGCCGGCTGGATCGGGACCAGCGAGCGCCTCGACGCCAGTCGTGCGTCCCCACGGAGGAAGGCGGCCAGACCTTCAATGGTGGGCGCCTGGAACAGCGTCGCCAGCGGCAACGTGATCCGAAGCTGCGCTTCCAGCTGTGCGAACATCCGCACCGCGAGGAGCGAGTGGCCGCCGAGGTCGAAGAAGTTGTCGCGGATCCCGACGGGGCCGACCGCGAGGAGGTCCTGCCAGATCTTCACGAGCTGCCGTTCCAGCTCGTCACGCGGCTCGGTGGCGGAGTCGACCGTTCCGGCGCTTGCCTCCGGCTCGGGCAGAGCCTGGCGGTCCACCTTGCCGTGCGCGGTGAGAGGCAGGCGGTCGAGCGCTATGAACGCCGCCGGGATCATGTAGTCGGGCAGCTTGCTGCCGAGGAACTCGCGGAGGTCGCGGGCGTCCACGGAGCCGTTGCCGACGACGTAGGCCACGAGGCGCCTCTCACCGTCCGCCGTTCGACGCGCCACGGCTGCCGCCTCCCGCACGCGAGGATGACGCGCGAGCGTGGCCTCGATCTCGCCCAGTTCGACGCGATAACCGCGCACCTTGACCTGGTCGTCCAACCGTCCGAGGAACTCGAGCGTGCCGTCGCCGAGCCACCGCACGAGGTCACCACTCCGGTAGAGGCGCTCCTCGAGCGTTTTCGAGAGCCGGTGCACGACAAAGCGCTCGGCCATCAGTTCTGGTCGGCCGACATAGCCACGCGCCAGGCCATCGCCCGCGATCCACAGCTCGCCCGGCACGCCTACGGGCACCGGGTGGAGGTGACGATCGAGCACGTACACGCGGGTGTTGGCGATGGGCCGGCCAATCGGTACCGACCGCCCGCCCGCCGTGGCGTGCGTAACCGTGTGGCAGCACGTGAAGGTCGTGCCTTCGGTCGGCCCGTAGCCGTTGATAAGGCGGCAGCCCGGCAGCGCCGCGAGCACGCGCCTCACGTGGGCCGGAGAGAGGACGTCGCCCCCTGCCAGGAGCTGGCGCAGCGGGCTGAGGACCCCGATCCGGTGGTCCACCACCTGATGGAAGAGACCGGCCGTAAGCCAGAGCGTCGTCACACTGTGCCGAGCGAGCACTGTGCCCAACTCCTCCACGGACAGCACGCCAGGCGGGGCGATGGCAAGGCAGCCCCCATGCAGGAGCGCGCCCCAGATCTCGAACGTGGAAGCGTCGAACGACAGCGCCGCGAGCTGGAGAAACACCTCATCGGGCCCGAAGCGCGCGTAGTCCGTGTTCTTGACGAGGCGCACCACGCTCCGGTGTGTCACCGCGACGCCCTTGGGCGCGCCCGTGGAGCCCGACGTGTACATGACATAGGCGAGGCCATCAGCGCCGACGGAGCCTCCGAGGCGGATGTCCGGCTGCGCCCAGATGTCGCCGCCGTCCGCGTCGAGACAGATTGTGCGCGGCCCGGGCGCTGGGAGCCGGGCCAGCATGCGCGCGTGGGTGAGCAGGAGCTCGACCTGCGCGTCGCTCAGCATGAAGGCCAGGCGCTCGGGCGGCGTTAGCAGGTCAAAAGGCGCGTAGGCGCCACCCGCCTTCAGGATGCCGAGCAAGGCGACGATCATGTCCACCGAGCGCTCCATCCACACGCCCACCAGACACTCCGGACCGACGCCCAGGGTGCGGAGGTGGTGCGCGAGGCGGTTCGCGCGGCGGTCAAGCTCGCGATACGTGAGCGAGGCGCCCTCGAACGCGAGCGCAACGGCGTCGGGCGTCGCGTCGACCTGATCCTCGAATACACCATGCACGGACCGGTCGCGAGGATAGGGTGTGGCCGTGGCGTTCCACTCGGTCAGGAGCCGGTGCGCTTCGGCCTCGCCGAGGAACGGCAGCGCTGAGAGCCGGCAGTCGGGGTCAGCGGCCACGCCCTCCAGCAGCGTGCGATAGTGGCCCACGAGCCGCGCGATCGTCTCCGGCTCGAAGAGGTCGCGCTGGTACTGGACGGTCGCGCTCAGCGTCCCATCGGTGCCGTCGCGGACGAACAGCGTGAGGTCAAACGGCGCGGCAACGGTGACGAACGCGAGGTCGGCACCCATGGCGGCACCCTGCCAGACGAAGCTGACCTGGAACAGCGGGTTCTGGCCCAGGGTCCGCTCGGGCTGCAGCTCCTCCACGAGCTTCTCGAACGGCATGTCCGCGTGGTCATAGGCGTCGAGGCACGTCTCGCGCACCCGTGCCAGGAGTTCCCGGAAGGTCGGGTCGCCCGCGAGGTCGGTGCGGAGCACCAGCGTGTTGGCGAAGCAGCCGATGACCGGCTCCAGCTCCACGTAGTTCCGGTTCGCCACCGGCGTGCCGACGACGATGTCTTCCTGGCCGGTGTAGCGCGCCAGCAGCGCCTTGAAGGCCGCCAGGAGTGTCATGAACAGCGTCGCCCCCTCGCGGCGGCTCAGCTCGCAGAGCCGGTCGGCCAGCGGGCGCGGTAGCACGAAGTCGTGGCTCGCCCCGGCGCACGTCGGCCGGCTGGACCGTGGGTGGTCAGTCGGCAGCTCAAGCAGCGCGGGCCGGCCGCCCAGCTGCTCGCGCCAGTACCGCCGCTGGGTCTCGAGCACCTCCCCCATCAGCCACCGGCGCTGCCAGAGCGCAAAGTCCGCATACTGGAGCGGCAGCTCCGGCAGCGGTGACGGCCGCCCTGCCACAGACGCCTCGTACAGCGCCTCCAGCTCACGGGCGAGGATGCCGAGCGACCAGCCGTCGGCGACGATGTGGTGGACCGACACCAGCAGCTCGTGCTCGTCGGGCCCGAGCCGGAGCAGCACGGGGCGGAACAGCGGGCCGCGCGCGAGGTCGAAGGGCCGCTGCGCCTCCGCGCGGACGATCTGCCACGCGACGCGGTCACGGTCTACCGCGGCGTGCCGTTCGAGGTCGATGATCTCGAGCGTGACCGGCTCTGGGTCGGCGACCCGCTGCACGGGCTCGCCGTCCTTGCTCGCGAAAGTTGTCCGCAGCGACTCGTGCCGGCGCACCAGTTCCGTGAAGGCATT
>WNEY01002997.1_pt1 | contig 12541 bp, 9 predicted proteins | sample 5400531 | NCBI WGS metagenome assembly WNEY01 (sample SAMN13153338, study PRJNA577476) | soil metagenome | isolation source: 200 cm saprolite under Douglas fir tree site 1 | place: USA:California | collected 2015-04-18
CACTGGCTGGCCGGGCGATCCCGCTACCGCACAGACTCCGGTCGCCTGCGATCCCACCGAGGTCGTCGAACTCGCCGCGAGCGCCGGATCGCTGGACGAGCTGGTCGCCAGGCAGTCTGTCTGCCGCGCGTGCCCGCGTCTGGTCGCCTGGCGAGAACGGGTCGCGGTCGAGCGGCGGCGGTCGTTCGCCGACGAGCAGTACTGGGGCAGGCCGATTCCCGGCTGGGGCGCCGAACATCCCGCCGTTCTCATCGCCGGACTGGCGCCGGCCGCTCACGGCGGCAACAGAACTGGCCGGATCTTCACCGGTGACCGGAGCGGCGACTTCCTGTTCGCCTCGCTCTACCGGTGCGGCCTAGCTGTCCAGCCGACCAGCGTGACGGCTGGGGACGGCCAGCGGCTACTCGGCGCCAGGATGATCCCTGCGGTCAGGTGCGCACCGCCGGACAACAAGCCTGAGAATGCGGAGCGAGATGCCTGCGAACCTTGGTTCAGCGCCGAACTCAGGTTCCTAGTCGCCGACCTGCGCGTCATCGTCTGCTTGGGTCACTACGCCTGGCAGACCGTCTGGCGCGAGCTGGGCAAGGTCGGCTTCGCCGTCCCCAAACCGCGCCCAGCCTTCGGTCACGGCGTCGAGGTCGAAAGTGGCGGCCTGCTGATCATGGGCTGCTATCACCCAAGCCAGCAGAACACTTTCACCGGCCGCGTCACCGAGCCAATGCTCGACGCGGTCTTCTGGCGGGCCGCCGCCTATGCTGGCCTGCCCACGCCAAACCCGCCCGGCCCGGCCCCGAGCGGTGGCAGCTAACCCAGGCTTCGCCCACCGTCGCCGGGTCGGAGAGGTGGCGACGACCAAAAGTTTGCCGTTACGGCTGGTGACCACTGTTCGCGATGTTGAGCAGCTTTACGTGATGTGTTCTTGCGACTGACGGTGCCTAAGTCAGTTGTTAACCGTTCTGAACCATTGGAGTAGCTGGTTGTAGTCCAAGGAGTCGCGCATCGTGAGATCACAAGACACGAAGTGGCAGCGCCTGTTTACCTATTGTAACAATGGCACGACTTTCTGGCCGAGGTCGGATCAAGCTGCCACGAATGATCTACTTGGTAGCTTATAATAGCTAGCTGACCGTTTCCGGAGAATCTTTGAATAAACTGCCTCACATGGGGTACGATTTCCGCGCCCCCGTAGCCCAAAGGCAGAGGCAAGCCCCCTAAAAGGGTACCAGTGTCGGTTCGAGCCCGACCGGGGGTACTGGTGACGACGAGGTGTTAGGTTTTCCGCCTTTGGCCTATCGTTGCAGGTCAGAGCCCCTGTAATTGGTAAAGCAGCGGAACACTCAACACGCTGGCGTGCATGCGAGTGCTGATTTGCGATTCACTACTCGTGATAGACCTCGTATTGGTCGACAGCAAATTATGAATCACATTATGCGGGTTGGCTGAGCCCAGCGAAGCGCTCGGAGAGCAAAGCGGGTTCGCCGTTATGATAAGAAAATACCCCCACCTGGTCAACGCCTCCTGACCAGCCACGGACCGCCCAGCGGACTCTCACGCGCCCTGTCCGACCGCTATAGCCGGTCAACCATGAGGCGGAGGCTCACGCCTCGTCCCGCAAGCCGGGGCAAGTCTTGCGCTAGCGTTCGATCAGACGTCGTCGGAACGTCGCCGTCGGCTATCTGCCTGGCGGAGCATCGCGGTGAGTTCGGGGTCGGGCCCGAACTTCCTGACCTCTTGCGCACAGCGGCAGGCGACGGCGATCCTTGCCGCCCACTCCAGCGCCTCCTCGCGTGAGGGCACCTCGATGACCGTGAGTCCGCCGATGATCTCCGGGTGCGGGCCGTCAGTGACCGTCCCGTCGGTGGCCACGATGCTCGCCCGCTGGTCTTCCAGTCCGCCGGCACACACAAGCACGCCAGCATTCACGGCCTCCTGGACCACCGCATGCGCGGCCTTGGCCACGGCGGGCATGTCCTCGTCGGGGATGTAGTCCATCGCGTGGGCACCGAACAAAATCAGGTACTGCGTCATCCCATGACTCCCTTGTCCCTGCGGCCTTCTCCGGTTAACTCATATACGAACGCCTTGCTCCGGATCCGACATTCTGCCAAAGAGACTTCTCACAGGGACCTCCGCCGTTCAGCCCCGCGGGCGTCACTTGACCCGAGCTAGGCCAGGTGAGTGCGCACCTGGCAGCCGCGCTCAGCTGCTGGCAGCCGGTTCTCTACCGTCACGGGCGATTCTGGCCGGGACGGCGATGCGCGCCGGCGGGAACTGACCGCCTGTTAGGCAGCACTTCCCACCGATTGCGCCGTCCTTAATCGGGTCAATCCGGGCAAAAATGCCTCCCTAACCGGTGGTAAGTGAGCGCAGCGGGTGGTAAGTCGCTGCTCACGGGTGGGAAGTGCCGCACCCGGCGGCAGCACACGGCAGCGCGGCGATAGTTTCTGGTCAGCAGGACTGTCAGTGCGCGGCTGCACAGTCGGCGCCGGGTGAACTCCCAGGCCAGCGCCCCGGAACCGCGACCATCGCCGCTGCCGCCGACTACGAGTAGCGGAACCGGGACGCGCGGACCCGCAATTGTGCCGCGAGCTTGGGTCCTGGACCGTCGGCAACCCGAGGGGCCCACGCCGGCGCCAGGGCAGCGGAACGCGGGACGGGCGGGGCTTGGGCCAGAACGTGCACGGTAGCTGGCCCCGGGCGCGCGCTAGGGCCTGGGCCAGGGTTGCGGTGGTTAGCCGCTGCGGTTGGGGCCGGCCCGGGTTAGCGTGATCGCTACGATGACGCGCTTGTCGCGTGCCATCGCCGCTCGGTAGTCGTCCCAGTCGGGATGCTCGCCGGAGATTCGCCGGTAGTAGTCGACGAGCAGGTCCATCGCCTCAGGCAGATGAACAATCTCGGCGCTGCCCTCGGCTTGAATCCATTCGCCGTAGAACCCATCGTTCATCACGCACAGCGAGGCCTGCGGATCACGCGCGAGGTTCTTGGTCTTGATCGCTGTCTCACGGGTGCTGATCAGCACCCGTCCGGCGTCATCGACGCCTACGGTCACTGGCGAGAGCTGCGGTTGTCCATCGGATCGCGTGGTAGCAAGGACGGCCCGATGGTTGGCACGCATGAACTCGCGAGCGCGCTCGAGGTCCATGCGGTTAAGACTAGGCCCTGTTTAGCCTCAGGCGCCGCTGGACCTCGTACTCGTGCACGATCGCCACGGCGTAGGCGTGGCACACGCCGTGCTCATCGGCGAGCCAGGTGGCACGCTCGGAGTGGCGGACGAAGGAGGGGCCTGATTCCAGGCGATGGAACCACTCTCGGAGGTCACTGCCGGTTACCCGCGGGATGCGGGCAATGAGGTTCTTGTGCAGCTCTGGAGAGTGGGTTATTGACAAGGGGCACCTCCATGCCGATGGTCTTCTACTGGTGAGACTGCCCTACTCGCCGCCTGCTGGCAAGACCTGAACGTGACACTTCTGTTACACGACCAGCGAATTAACTTCCGGGTGCCTGGCCAATCACGGTAAGTCGGACTCGGCCCTCGCGCCGTCACGTCTGGGCCGCATGAACAAGCCTAGGTGCGGCCGCCTCGTGACGGCCGCACCCAGGCTCTGAACAGGCTCAGACCGCGTTCGCCACGATCGTGTGCTTCAGGCGCCGGGTCATGTCAAATTCATGATTTTCCTGGTTCTCGGCATCGGCCCGCTGCTGTCGGCCGCCTTCCTGGTCTGGCGCCACGCCGCCGGTGCTGGCTGGCTCCGCAGCGCCTGCACCGCCGACATGTCGCCCCATCCAAGGCAGCAGCAACATCGGAGCCCCTCCGGTGCTGTTCCTTCCTCGGAAGCAACAGCCTCGGTGCCCCCCTGGTGTCGTAATAGCAGCACCGGTGCCCTCCTGATGTTGTTCCTTCCTAGGAAGGAACAACATCTGAGCCCCTCTGATGCTGCTCGGGCTAGCGGAATCGTGCTCAGAAAGCGCTGCGGCAATGAACTGAGCCGTCGAGCCCAGATAAGAGCTCGGCTCTAGCCGTTCGCGAAGCTCAGAACTAGGCCCGGACTCCGAACTACGAGCTTTGCGGGTAGGCGAGTCCGGCTAGCGACGTGCATCCTTTGGCATAGCTGGAACGGGTTGCTGGAGACCAGTCCGAGACTGTTGGTCACTGCTACCGCGCCGCGTACGCCGGATCACCGGTGCCATATTGCGACTGGCTGGAGATCCAGCCGTGCTGCAGCGTCAGCTTGTGCGACTTGATCGGCGCGATCGGACCTCTGCGACTAACAAGAGACGCGAAAGAGACTACTGGAGCCGAGGTGAGACTGGGCTACGACAGGCGCTCGAAGATCATCGCCATGCCCTGGCCGCCGCCCACGCACATGGTCTCCAGCCCGAACGTCTTGTCGTGGAACTGCAGGCTGTTGATCAGCGTGGAGGTGATCCTGGCTCCGGTCATGCCGAACGGGTGACCGACCGCGATCGCGCCGCCGTTCACGTTCAGCTTGTCGATGTCGATGCCGAGGTCCTTGTAGGACGGGATCACCTGAGCAGCGAACGCCTCGTTGATCTCGACCAGGTCGATGTCCTCGATCGTCATCCCGGCCCGGGCCAGAGCCTGCTGGGACGCGCCGACCGGGCCGATGCCCATGATCTCCGGCGACAGCGCGGTGATGCCAGTCGAGACGATCCGCGCCAGCGGCGTGATCCCGAGTTCGGCCGCCTTGCGGTCGCTCATCACGATGACGGCGGCCGCGCCGTCGTTCAGCGGGCAGCAGTTGCCGGCCGTCACGGTGCCGTCCGGCCTGAACACCGGCTGCAGCGTCGCCACCCGCTCCAGCGTGGTGCCGGCCCGCGGCCCGTCGTCGGCCGAGATCACGGTGCCGTCGGGCAGCGTCGCCGGCGTGATATCGCGGGCCCAGAAGCCGTCGGCGATGGCCTTCTCGGCCAGGTTCTGCGACCGCACTCCGAACTCATCCTGCTCGGCCCGGCTGACCCCGCGCTGCTGGGCCAGGTTCTCGGCGGTCTGGCCCATCGCGATGTAGATGTCGGGGATGCTGCCGTCGTCGCGCGGGTCGTGCCAGACCGGAGTGCCGGCCCCGGCCCGCTCGACGGTGCGGGCCTCGGCGTCGGAGAAGACCGGGTTTTTGGTGTCGGGCGCGCCGTCGCTGCTGCCCTTGGCCAGCCGGCTCACGCACTCCACGCCGGCCGAGATGAACACGTCGCCCTCGCCGGACTTGATCGCGTGGTAGGCCATCCTGGTCGACTGCAGCGAAGACGAGCAGTACCTGGTGATCGTCGCGCCGGGCAGCGCGTCGAGGCCGAGCATCACGGCGACCACGCGGGCCATGTTGTAGCCCTGCTCGCCGCCGGGCAGGCCGCAGCCGAGTACCAGGTCCTCGATGTCGGCCGGATCAAGCTCAGGGACCTTGGCCAGCGCCGCCTTGATCATCGCAGCCACGAGGTCATCGGGTCGGATGGTGGTCATGGTGCCCTTGAAGGCCCGCCCGATCGGCGAGCGCGCGGTAGCGACGATAACTGCCTCAGGCATGATGGCTCCCTGGCCAGGCGAAACCGGTTGTTTACCGCAGAGTAGCTTACGCCGGCCGGTTCCGAGTAGCGCCGGCTAGGGAGCCGACGAGGTTCCATTTGGCTGCGCCGGCCAGGTCGCGGGCGTGCTCTCGGACGCTGTAATCACCGGCGGTCCTGGCCTGGGCAATCGCGAGGTCCAGGTCGTTGTCGCACCGGTCGAGCACTATCGAGAAATCCCGGCGCACCGGCTGATGCCGGTCATAGCCGAAAGACCGGTGAATCCGGGCGAACAGCGGCTTGTAGATCCGGGCCCGCTCGTGCAGTCCTGACGAGTGCGACATCGGGTTCTTCGGCCGGTCAATGATGTAGCCGGGCAGCAGGTCGGTGAAGGCGCGGCGGAGAATCCACTTCTCGACGCCGTCCCGCACCTTGAACTCGCCCGGCAGCCGCATCGCCAGTTCGACCAGCGCCTGGTCGAGGAACGGGACCCTGGCCTCCACGCCGTGCGCCATCGAGGTCCGGTCGACCCGCTGCAACTCGGTGCGGCCGAGGTTGGCGATCTTGTGCAGGAACAGGCGACGCTGCTGTTCCTGGCTGATCTGCGAATACATCGAGTACCCGCCGAACAGCTCGTCGGAGCCGTCGCCGGTGAGCACGACCTTGACCCCCAGCTCGGCGATCCGGCGGAACAGCGGCACGGACACAACCGCGTTGATGATGTCGCCGTACTCGGTCAGCTCAGAGATCCTGATTGCCTCGCGCACGTCGGCGAGCCGGATTTCGCGCGGCGAGATCTCGATGACCTCGTGCCGGACGCCGAGGTCGGCGGTCAGCCGACGGGCGTAGTCGAGGTCCTCGCTGCCGGGCGCGCCGATCGTGAAGGCGACGCAGTCCGGGTGCAGTTCGCGGACGTGGGCGAGCAGCAGCGAGCTGTCCAGCCCGCCGGACAAGATCACCCCGACCGCGTACGTGGTGTCGACGCGGATCTTGATGCTGTCCATCAGGGTCGCCCTGACCTGGTCAATCGCCTCGGCTTCGTCGGTCAGCGGCTCGGCGGCGCCCGGCAGCGCACCGTCCGGCGTCCCGGTGCGGGCCAGCTTGCTGTGCGCGGTGAACTTAGGCACCGCCCCGGCGCTGGCCCAGCCGTGGCGGCCAGGCGGCACCTCGCCAATCGAGGTGCCCACCCCGTGCTGACTGACACTGACCAGGGCCTTGATCTCAGAGGCTAGATAGAGGTGACCGGCTCCCAGCGACCAGTAGAGCGGCTTGACGCCGACCGGGTCGCGGGCCAGGTAGATGCGCTCGTCGGTCCGGTCGGCGATCGCGACCGCGTACTCGCCCCTGAACCGGCGGACGGCGGCCTCGCCCCACTGCCCGAACGCCTCGGCGACGACCTCGGTGTCGCTGTCGGTACGGAACTGCCGGCCCAGGCTCGTCAGTTCGCCGCGCAGCGCCCGGTAGTTGAAGATCTCGCCGTTCAGGCACAACAGGTACCGGCCGTCAGCCGAGATCCACGGCTGCACTCCGCCCGTCGGGTCGGTGATCCGCAGCCGGTGCGTCCCGGCGAGCAGGCGATCGTCGGCCGCGACCTCCTCGACTTCACCCCGTGGACGCAGCTCGTCGAGCATGGCGCGGAATGTGGCCTCGCTCGGCTCGGGCCCGGCGATCAACGCGATCCCGCACATCCGGCCTCAGCCCTGCTGCTGCCGATGTGAGTGCGGCAAGCTGTGCTGGCCCGGGTGGTGGGCGGGGGGCGAAGTGGGTGGGACCCCCCTATCCCCCCCGAGGCTGCGTGGCCCGTGCACGATCCTGGGCCGCAGGCAGATGTGCCAGGCCTGGCCTTCGTCGATGACGTTGACCTCGTTGGCGCGCTGGCGGTCGAGCAGCAGGCCGCGCAGCCGCCGATGCGCGTGGAACCGGCGGTACCAGGCCATCTCGATGTCGGCGGCGTAGCCGACGCAGTGCGCGCTCGGCAGCAGGGCGATGTAGCCGAGGTCCTTGAGCCGCTGCTGATGGTCCACGCTGCGGGCGAGGCTAGTGACCCAGAGCGGCGGCGTCCCTGGCGGCGCGATCTGGGCGAACTCGTCGGCGAGCTGATTGAGCCAGGCGACCGCCTGCGGCCTGGTCCTGGCCAGCCACAAGCCCGCCGTCCGGGGGGAGCGCCCGGGCAGCGTGCGACGCTCGGCCGACCGGGCCGCCCGGCCAATCAGGGAGTCGACCTGGTGCCGGTACCGGAACCTGAGCTGCCCCTGTCCGCTGAGCTCGTCGAGATCGACGAGGTCGGCGGACTCGAGCACGTCCTCGTCGGTCTGGTAACCCCGGTATCGCCCCCACCACACCGAGTCGATCTGGGCCAGCATCGCGATCCTGACCAGCGCCGCGATGCTGGAGGAGTTGTTGCGCGCCACCGGCTGGTAGCTCCGTACCTCGGCGACCAGCCTGGTGATGGTCTCGTCCCGGCCGTCCGGCGTGGCCGACAACACCGCCGCGAATTGCTTTTCTTCGAGCCGCCGTCCGAAAAGGTCCTCGGCCCTTTCGGCGTCCGATGGACCGAACTGCCCGAATTCGGCCACCAGTTCGCTGACCGCCGCTCGGTACGAGCCGAGATTGGGTTCATTGGGCGTGAAGTACGCGACCGGGGGACGGCTAGCCGCCACATCCCGGTCTGCCAGCCACAATGTCACGACGCCCCCTTGGTCAGAATGAAATCGCAAAACTCTATAGCGCACAGAGTGTAACAACGTGACTGCGAACAGTTAGGTGCTTTAGTGCTTCATCCCATGTGCCCCGTATCGCCTGGTCATGTCTTCCAGGCCACCCTCGCTAGGCTGAACTCCATGCAGGTACACGAGTCGCTGATCGAGATGATCGGGAATACGCCGCTGCTCCGGCTGCGTAAGATCACCAGGCATCTGAGTACCAGTCATGGCGCTGGGCACGGGGACGAGAGCGGTGCGCCGTTGGTGCTGGCGAAGATCGAGTACGTCAACCCGGGCGGCTCGGTCAAGGACCGGATCGCCCTGCGGATGGTGCAGGCCGCCGAAGCGTCGGGCGAGCTGCGGCCGGGCGGCACGATCGTCGAGCCCACCTCGGGCAATACCGGCATCGGGCTTGCGATCGTCGCGGCCGAGAAGGGCTACAAGTGCGTCTTCGTCTGCCCGGACAAGGTGGCCCAGGACAAGATCGCGGTGCTGCGCGCCTACGGCGCCGAGGTGGTCGTCTGCCCGACCACGGTCGCCCCTGAGTCGCCGAACTCCTACTACAGCGTCTCTGACCGGCTCGCCGCCGAGATCCCCGGCGGCTGGAAGCCGAACCAGTACGCGAACCCGGCGAACCCGCGCTCGCACTACGAGACGACCGGACCGGAGATCTGGAATCAGACCGATGGCAAGATCACCCACTTCGTCGCGGGCATCGGTACCGGCGGCACGATCTCGGGGGCCGGACGGTACCTGAAGGAAGCCTCAGGAGGCCGGGTCAAAGTCATCGGCGCCGACCCGGAGGGCTCGGTCTACTCGGGCGGCACCGGGCGCCCTTACCTGGTCGAGGGCGTCGGTGAGGACTTCTGGCCGGCCACCTACGACAAGACGATCTGCGACCAGATCATCGGTGTCAGCGACGCCGACTCGTTCCTGATGACCCGTCGCCTGGCCAGCGAAGAGGCGCTGCTGGTCGGCGGCTCGTGCGGGATGGCGGTCGTGGCCGCGCTCAAGGTCGCCGAGCAGGCGACCAAGGACGACCTGATCGTCGTGCTGCTGCCGGACGGCGGTCGCGGCTACCTGTCGAAGGTGTTCAACGACGACTGGATGGCCGACTACGGCTTCCTGACCTCAGAGACGGCAGAACCGAGGATCGCCGACGTGCTCGATCACAAGCGCGGGCAGCTGCCGCTGTTCGTGCACGCGCATCCGGACGAGACCGTGCGCGCGGTGATCGAGACGCTGCGCGAATACGACGTCTCCCAGCTTCCCGTGCTCAAGGAGGAGCCGCCGGTGATGGCGGCCGAGGTCATCGGCTCGATCACCGAGCGGGACCTGCTCGACGCGCTCTCGAGCGGCCGGGCCGCGCCCAGCGAACCGGTCTCCGCGCACATGTCGGCGCCGCTGCCCATGATCGGGTCGGGTGAGCCGATCAGCGCCGCCGTCGCCGCCTTGGAGAAGTCCGGGGCCGCGGTCGTGCTAGTTGACGGAAAGCCGGCCGGAATGATCACAAGGCAAGATGTGCTTACCTTCCTAGCGGGGTAGAAACCGGCTCAGGAGCGGCACTAACTTCGCAGTGCAACACGGGGTTCGGCGGATCACTCAAGCGTGCGTATTTCACAGGGAGGGCGACGGCGCCAATGGCTCAGCTCAATGCGACGGACGGGTTCGAGACGCTGGCTATCCACGCGGGCCAGGAACCCGACCCGCTGACCGGGGCCGTCGTGCCGCCGATCTACCAGGTCTCCACCTTCAAGCAGGACGGCGTCCTCGGCCTGCGCGGCGGCACGCACGCCGGCGTGACCGACGGGCCAGGCCGGTGGATCGAGGGCTACGACTACTCCCGCAGCGCGAACCCGACCAGGGGAGCGCTGGAGGAGTGCCTGGCCGCGCTCGAAGGCGGCACCAGGGCGCTGGCATTCGCCTCCGGCATGGCGGCCGAGGACTGCCTGGTGCGGACGATCTGCCGGCCAGGCGATACCGTGCTGATCCCGCACGACGCCTACGGCGGCACCTACCGGCTGTTCGACAAGGTGATGGCTCACTGGGGCCTGACCTATCACCCGGTGCCGGTCTCCGACCCCGCCGCGGTCAGGGCCGCCGTGGCCGCGCACCGGCCCAAGCTGATCTGGGTCGAGACGCCCACCAACCCGCTGCTGTCGATCGCCGACATCGCCATGCTGGCCGAGATCGCGCACTCCGCCGGCGCGCTGCTCGTCGTCGACAACACGTTCGCCTCGCCGTATCTCCAGCAGCCGCTGAGCCTCGGCGCCGACGCGGTCGTGCACTCGACCACCAAGTACGTCGGCGGCCACTCCGACGTTGTCGGCGGCGCGATCATCGTCCGCGACGCGGATCTGGCCCAGCGCTGCGCATTCACCCAGAACTCGGTCGGGTCGGCGCCCGGGCCGTTCGACTCCTGGCTGACGCTGCGCGGCGTCAAGACGCTCGCCGTGCGGATGGACCGGCACAGCGACAACGCGCTCGCGGTCGCGGAGATGCTGACCAGCCATCCCAAGGTCAGCGCCGTCTACTACCCGGGCCTGCCCGGCCATCCCGGCCACGAGGTCGCGGCCAAGCAGATGCGCCGGTTCGGCGGCATGGTCTCGTTCCTGCACTCCGGCGGCGAGCAGGCGGCGATCGAGATGTGCGGGCGGACGAGGTTGTTCACGCTGGGCGAGTCGCTTGGCGGCGTCGAGTCGCTGATCGAACACCCGGCGACGATGACCCACGCCTCGGTAGCGGACTCACCGCTGGCGGTACCGCCGAACCTGGTCAGGCTGTCGGTGGGCATAGAGAACAAGGACGACCTGATCGAGGACATCAGGGTAGCCCTGTGCTAGCCCGGGGGACGACCCCCCGGAACCCCCCGAGGGGCCGGGTGCTTCTAGGCGCCGTCTTCCCTCCTCACAACGGCGCTCGTCAGTCCAGACGGCGCCGCGCCCGGCCTGAGGCACTCACGGCGTCGCCCGGTTTTGGCGACGCATTGGCGCAAAGCTTTTCGCGGCTTGAATCTTTTAGGCGCGAGTTACTCAATGCGGGAGTTGCCGTGGAGTGATCGTGGCGTCGGAGCCTAGGCGCATTCTGGCCTGGTGCTGCTCGTGGCCGATGACGTGCATGACCGCGTTGATCAGGGCCAGGTGGGTGAACGCCTGCGGGAAGTTGCCCAGGTGCCGGCCCGACTTGGGGTCGATCTGCTCGGCGTAGAGCAGCAGCGGGCTGGCGTAGGAGAGCACCTTCTCGCACAGGTCCCTGGCCCTGGTGTGCTCGCCGATCTCCGACAGCGCCGACACCAGCCAGAACGAGCAGATCGTGAACGTGTTCTCCTGGCCGGTGAAGCCGTCGTCGGTGGTCTCAGAGCGGTACCGCAGGACCAGTCCGTCCTGGGTGAGTTCGTCGGCGATCGCGATCACGGTCGCCTTGATCCGGTCATCGGTCGGCGGCAGGAAGCGCAGCAGCGGCATCAGGAGCAGCGAGGCGTCCAGCGACGTGGTGGCGTAGTGCTGGCAGAACACACCGCGATCATCGATGGCGTTCTCGCAGATGTCGGCGTGGATCTCATCGGCGGCCTGCTGCCACTGGGCGGCGATCGCGGGTTCGTCCCTGATCCTGGCCAGCCGCGCGCCCCGGTCGGCGGCCACCCAGCAGAACATCTTCGAGGAGGTGAAATGCTGCGGGTTGCCCCTGACCTCCCAGATGCCCCGGTCCTGGTCCCGCCAGTGCGCCAGCGCCTGCTCGACCTGGAGCTTGGCCATCTGCCACACTCGCTCATCGAGCCAGTCCCGCGACTTGGTGTGCAGGTACAGCGAGTCCAGCACCGCACCCCAGACGTCGTTCTGCCGCTGGCTGTAGGCGGCGTTGCCGATCCGGACCGGCCGGGCGCCCTGGTAGCCGCGCAGGTGGTCGAGTTGATGGTCGTCCAGGTTCCTGGAGCCGTCGATGCCGTAGACGATCTGAAGGTCTTCGCGGTCCCGTTCGACCAGGTCGGTGATGAACGCGAAGTAGTCGGCTGCCTCCCATTCGAACCCGAGGGTGAACAGCCCCCACAGCGCGAACGTCGCGTCCCTGATCCAGCTGAAGCGGTAGTCGAAGTTGCGTTCGCCACCCGGCGCCTCCGGCAGCGAGGTGGTCGCGGCGGCGGCGATCGCTCCGGTCGGGGCGTAGGCCAGGCCCTTGAGCGTCAGCGCGCTTCTGGCCAGGTAGGTGCGCCAGCGGTGGTCGGGCAGGCTGCCTCGGGCTAGCCAGTGCCGCCAGTGGTGCGCGGTCCAGGTCATCCGCGCCGCGGCCTCTTCACAGGTCGCGGGCGGCGGCTTGTGGCCCCAGGACAG
>WNEY01004833.1_pt1 | contig 12541 bp, 8 predicted proteins | sample 5400531 | NCBI WGS metagenome assembly WNEY01 (sample SAMN13153338, study PRJNA577476) | soil metagenome | isolation source: 200 cm saprolite under Douglas fir tree site 1 | place: USA:California | collected 2015-04-18
AACATAAAAATTCCCAGCACGAGCACGGTGAAAAGGCCCGCCGCGCGCACGACGTTCATCACGATGAGCCCGTATTTTCCCGTCATCGGATCGTACTGGTAGCAGTAAAGCAGCGCGTGGTCGGTCGGAGTGCCGATTTTCCCCTCCGAAGCCTCGACCAGTCCGAGACGAAAATCCCGGGCCGGATACTGGACGCCGTAAAAGTAGCGGGTGATACGTCCGTGCGGAGTGAGCACCAGGATCGCGGCCGCATGCGCGTACTGCCGGCTTGCCGAATCGTACGCGTAATGAAAGCCGGCCGCTTTCGTCAGTGCGTCAATCGATTGCTGCTCGCCTGTAAGAAAGTGCCAATTTTCCCTGGCTCCGGGCCGCCCGTATTGGCCCGCGTAAACGTCCCGCTTCGCCGTCGCCAGCGCGGGTGTGTCTTTCGGCTCAAAACTGACCGTCACCGCATCAAAGTCCTTGCCGAGATCGAGCGAAATCGCCTTCATAGTCCGCAGTTCGCCGTTGAGGACTTCCGTGCACAGCGCGGGGCAATCGAAATACACGAGAGAGAGCACGATCGGCTTCTTCCCGAAGTAATCGCCTAGACGCACGGCCTTTCCGTTTTCGTCGCGGAAGATAATTTCCGGGGGAATAGGCTCGTTGAGGCGCTGGGCAATGCTCACTTCGCGCAGGATGGCCGGCGGGCCCACCTGCTGCGCGCGCGCGGGAAGGGCGGCGAGCGCCATTGCCGCGATGTAAAGTGGCGCTGCGTTTCTCGCGTTCAATGTTTCGTACTTCCTTTCCGCTCAGACTTTTCTGCCCCGGCAGAGGTTCCGGGGGATGATGCGCTGGGCGCTACCGGCAGGCCCTTTTGAAGCAGCAACTCCATCGCGCGTTCGATGGGGACGCGCACCGTTCCATCGTCTCGACTCTCCCAGGAGTACGATTCAAGGGACCTCTCTTGCTCCGCGCGGAATCTCAGCCAATCCTGGCGCGGATTCACCTGCAACTGAGGGCCAGCGGGCAACTGCCGCGTTCCGGCAAATGGGGAAGCGGGCGCGCGATTGATCTGGCCGGCCGAAAAATAGTTGAACAGCCCCCAGCACAGAAGCGCCGTGAACACGAGCACGAAGCTCAGAACCACTAGAAAGCCAAAAACCCCGCGCACATTCGCATCGCGCGTCTCGTAACCCTGCGAGGCTGCTGGAGCGCCGTGCGATTTATCCATGCTCGACGACATGCTGCGCCACTCCTTCCATGCGTGGATCGTGGACCGGCAGAACCGGCAACTGCTGCAACTGCCAGGTGAAATACGCGAGCCAGATTCCTCCCATGCCAAATGGAAGCAGCACGTTCATCCACGTGAGGTGTGCATCGCCTCCGCCGAACGCGGGCAAAACCATCCAGTACATGTCCACCAGACGCATCACGAGAACCAAACCGGCAACAAGTAAAAGGGAGCCCGTCCTCCGTTTCACGTTGCGAAACAGAAGGAGGAAAAACGGCAGAGCGAAATTCAGAAGGACTAGCAGCAGTCCGACGGTCCCCCAAGTTCCCTGCATGCGCCGGATGTACCAGGGAATTTCCTCGGAAAGATTTCCGCCCCAGATAATCAGGAACTGCGAGAACTCCAGGTACGCCCAGAGCATGACGAAGGCCAGCAGAAAACTTCCGAGGTCCTGAAAATACGAAGGCCTCACAACTTCCGAGAGAGGTTCCCGTCCGGAAAGCCAGATCAATACCGCTATGGAGAACGCCAACGCAGCAAGCGCCTGGCCCACCATGAACAGCAGACCATAAATCGTCGAGTACCAGCGCGGCTCCAGCGACATCACCCAATCGACCGAAGCGAATGTAACGGTCAAACCGTAAAGCACCAGCCCGCCGCCGCTCAGCCCCTCCATGCGCGCCCATAGGGAAGCATTTCCGCCCGCATCTTCAGCGCGAGACCACTTGTTGAGCAAATGCGTGAGCATGAACCAGCACGCGAAATAAAAAATCGTCCTCCCAATGAAAAAATCAGCATTCAGATACAAATGCTTGGCGAGAACGACGGGATCGTTCTGGCTGGGGCGCGACCACGCATATAGGTCCTTCATTCCTGCAAGCAGCGGTAGCACCGCAGCAGCCATGAGAGGAAGCGTCCGGCTTCCGGCTTCGAGGATTCGCCGAATCACCAGAGCCCAGTTCCCTCCCGTCAGATGCTGAACCATCAAAAGTGCCAGGCAGCCGAGCGTGATCCCAATCCAGAACAGGAACGCCACCAGATAGGACTGCAAAAATTCCCCACTGTCGCGAAGTCCGCCAACCACGCAGACGGCGAGGAGCGCGCCGCCGATCAGCACGAGCCGCACCGGCAGGCTCTCGAGCTTCATCGTTTTGTTTCCGGCTTCACTCATCGCGATTCGCCTTGCAATTTTCTCCGCTCCGCTGCCGGGACATCGCTGATCGACGCCTGCCGGCTGAGTTGCAGCGCTCGAATATAAGCAACAATCGCCCATCGGTCGCGAGGAGCAACCCGGTAGTCATATGGATACATCACGCCAAACCCGTTTGTGATCACGTCGAAAAAGTGTCCGGCGGGCGCGGCGCGCAAGCGGTCAATGTGCAACGAAGGTGGACGGCGGAATCCCCGTTGCACGATCATGCCGTCGCCGTCGCCGGACAGCCCGTGACACGGGGTGCAGTAAATATCGAAGCGCTCCCGGCCACGGTCCAGGATTTCGCGCGTGACCGGAAACGGAAACGCCTCCGCCAGCGCGCCGTTCACTTTTCCCGTGTACAGGAGCTCCTCCGGCCCCGTCGTCAAATCTCCGCGCGGAAAAGTTCCCGCAACAGGCATGCGCGCGGATTGGCCGTCCTCAAAGAAGTCCGTCGGGTCAAACGGGTTGTAGCGCGGCTGGACGTGCATGTCCTGGCGGCACCCGGCACACAACAGCAGAAGTCCCGCGGCGGCGAACGCCCACCTGCCCATGAACCGATTCCCGCGCTGGGTGCTAGGCATCAATTTCGGACACCTCGCGCGCAGTCAGCGTCTCGAGAAATTGCCTGGTCTTTTCGCGGTCGAACAGCGGGTCGCGCGCCTTGATGCAAAGGAAAAACCGGTCGCGCGAAGCGAATGCAAATCGCGGCACGTTGAAGACCGGATGATACGGTGTGGGCAATCCATTCATGGCCAGCATTCCGAACACGGCCGCAGCGGCGGCGAACAGAATCGTCATCTCAAATGTGATTGGGATGAACGCGGGCCAGCTATTGAGCGGCCTGCCGCCCACATTTACGGGATAGCTGATCACCGCGCCGTAATACTGCAGAAAGAAGCCCGCGCATCCGCCAACAATCCCGGCGCACAAAACGACCAGCGGGAGGCGAGTGCGGCGGAAGCCGACGGCTTCCGCCAAGCCTTCGATCGGAAACGGAGCGAACGCGTCGATGCGGCGGTATCCCGCTGTCTGCGTACGGCGTGCAGCTTCGAGGAGCTGCTCGGGAGTCTTGAACTCCGCCATCAATCCGTAAATCGTTTGCTTCTTCATGCCGTGGCAATCGCGCGGGAGCAAATTGGGAAGCCGGGAATCACTCAGCCGCCTTTTTTTCCTCCTCGCTCACCAGTGTCCTCATTTCGAAAATGGAAATCAGCGGCAAGAAACGAATGAACAGGAAAAGCAGCGCCAGGAATAGCCCAATCGTTCCGATAAACGTCGCAATGTCCCATCGCGTCGGGTAGTACATTCCCCAGGAAGAGGGCAGAAAATCACGGTGCAAGCTGGTGACAACAATCACAAACCGCTCCAGCCACATCCCCACGTTCACCACCATGGCGATCGCGAACAAAGCGCCCACCTTGGAGCGCACTTTCCGCGACCACAGAAATTGCGGCGCAACGATATTGCAGGCCACCAGGCACCAATAGACTGTCGCATAAGGTCCGCCCATGCGGTTCAGGATCATGAAGCGCTCATATTGATTGCCGCTGTAATACGCGGTGAACGCTTCCACCATGTAGCCGTAGCCGACGATCAGTCCGGTGGCGAGCATCACCTTGCCCATATTGTCCAGGTGACGCATGGTAATGAAATCTTCCAGGCCAAAAATCTTGCGCACGGGAATCGAAAGAGTGAGCACCATGGCGAATCCCGCGTAAATGGCGCCGGCCACAAAGTACGGAGGGAAGATTGTCGCATGCCATCCGGGAACGATGGCGAACGCGAAATCGAAGCTCACAATCGTGTGCACGGAGAGAACCAGCGGGGTTGCCAGGCCAGCGAGCAGCAAGGAAGCCGTTTCGTGGCGATACCAATGGACCGCGGACCCGCGCCAGCCCATGGCCAGAAAACCGTAGATGATCTTGGCGGCGCGATTCTTCGAGCGGTCACGGAGCGTCGCGAGGTCCGGAAGCAGCCCGATAAACCAGAAGAGCGCCGATACAGTTGCGTAGGTCGAAACCGCAAACGCATCCCACACCAGGGGGCTGCGGAAATTCGGCCACATTTTCATCGTGTCAGGATATGGAAACAGCCAGTAGGCCAGCCATGGACGCCCCATGTGGATGAGCGGAAAAATTCCCGCGCAGGATACGGCAAACAACGTCATGGCTTCGGCAAACCGGTTAATGGAAGTGCGCCACTGCTGCCGCAAAAGCAGAAGGATCGCGGAAATCAGCGTGCCCGCGTGGCCGATTCCGATCCACCAGACGAAATTGATGATCGCAAAGCCCCATCCGACCGGAATCTGGATGCCCCAAATCCCCACCCCCACGGCGAAAAGATAGGTGATGGAATAAAGGAGCAGCATCACCAGTGCGAACGCCCCGGCGAAGCCCACTATCCACCACTTCGGCGGACGGCGGATCATGACAATCGCGCTGATCTTGTCCGTGACGGAAGCGATGTTGTACCCCGGGCCGAGGATCGGCGCGGGAACGCCTTGCTCTGCCAGTTTATCAGCCGGGCTATCCGCCATGTTTCATTCCACTCTAGACTGCCGCTGGTTTCTCGATCTCCGGGTTCGGATTGCGCAGCCGCGCCTGATAGGTAGTCCGGGGCCGCGTGTTCAGCTCTTCGAGCAAGCTGTAATTCAGATTTTTCTTCTTCAGCACGGAAACGCGGCTCTCTGGATCATTGATGTTCCCGAAAACAATCGCTTCCGACGGGCAAGACTGCTGGCACGCCGTGACGATTTCACCGTCGCGTACAGTGCGATCTTCTTTTTCGGCTTCGATTTTCACCGCATTGATTCGCTGCACGCAGTACGAACATTTTTCCATGACGCCACGGCTGCGCACGCTGACGTTGGGATTGCGCATGCCGAACAGGCTGGGCGTCTCCCAGTCCGAGTAAAGTCGGAAATTGAAGCGCCGCACCTTATAAGGACAGTTGTTCGAGCAATAGCGCGTGCCCACGCAGCGGTTGTAGACCATTTCGTTCAGGCCTTCCGGGCTGTGAACCGTCGCGGCCACCGGGCAAACAACTTCGCACGGCGCGTCTTCACAATGCATGCAGAGCACGGGCTCGTGGTAAGTGCGCGGGTCGTCCAAATCCCCTTCGAAGTAGCGGTCGATGCGAATCCAGTGCATCTCACGGCCAATCATGACTTCCGTCTTGCCGACCACCGCGATGTTGTTTTCCGCCTGGCAGGCCACCACGCACGCGCCGCAGCCGGTACAGGCGTTCAGGTCTATCGCCATGCCCCACGAGTAGCCGTCGTATTTCACCTCGGGGTACAGCGAGAGCGGATTTTTCTCTACGTCGGCCTGCGCGAATTGCGGATTCTTGCGGTACTCGTCCAGCGTCGCGACGCGCACGACGTCGCGCCCTTCCATCGTGTTGTGCGTCTGCGTTGCGGCCAGCGCCCATTTCGCGCCCGTCTTTCGGATCTCGAGTCCCGAGCCTATCCACGGCGTGGCGAAAGGCCGAATCCAACCCGCGTCGAAGCCCGCGCCCGTTCCAACGCGCCCCGCGCGCGTGCGTCCATAGCCAAGAAAAACAGTTACGCTTTCGTCCGCGTGGCCGGGCATCACCCACGCCGGCGCGACAATGGTTCGCCCCTGATACTTCAGTTCAACGGCATCTTCACTCCTGAGTCCCAGGCGCTGGGCCGTCTTCGGGCTCAGCATGGCGACGCTGTCCCACGTGAGTTTCGTCAGCGGCTTTGGTAATTCCTGCAGCCACCCATTATTTGCGAATCGCCCGTCCCGGATGGTCGGGTCGGGGCGGAAAACGATCTCAAGTCCTTGCTGGGGAGCTTGGGGAGCCTGCGCTCCGATTCCGGATTTCAAAGCGACTGGTTTGGGAAGAAACGCAGTATCGGCCATCACTCCGTCGCGCAGCGTTTTCTCCCAAAACGCGTCGAAGTGCTGAATTCCGGTCCTTTGCGCTTGCCAGGATTCACGAACCACATCGTGAGATGGTTTCCCCGCTTGCCCGTTGAGCAGGGCAAGAAAATCGATCTCTGATTTTCCGCCATAGAGCGGCGCGATCAGCGGCTGAATCACCGAAATCGTGCCGTCGTATGCTCTGGCATCGCCCCACGATTCGAGAGAGTGCGCCTGGGGAATATGCCAGTGGCACAGCGCCGAGGTTTCGTCTTCGTAGAGCCCGAGCCGGGCAGTGAACTTCACCTTCGGCAGGATATCGCGAAAACCTAGATCCGATGGCGCGTCATAGGCTGGGTTGCCGCCAATGATCATTAACGTCGTGACTTTCCCGGCGCGAATGTCGGCGGCAAGTTCGCCAATCGACGGCCATTGATCGATCGGCGATTCTTCTATTGGCTGCGTGAAATAAACTGTCTTGTCGAAATTGCCGAGCGTATCGTTGATGGCGTGCGCCAAAGCGTGTACGATCGCCGGCTGATGGTCGCCTGCGACCACGAGAGTCGCACCTGCATGCTGTTTGAGATCGCGCGCGAGCGCCGGGATCCATTCAGGAGGCACGCTCGATGAAATCGCCGGGCCCGCAGCGACGGCCAAGCCGAGTTCCTTCGCCAGCGCGCGCGCCAAGCCTTCGATTTCCGATGCACGCATCCGCAACCGATGATCGGCCATTGCGCCGGTATTGGTTGGCGTCGATTCGACGGCGTATAGCCGGTTCATGTTCGATTCGGCGGTCTCCACGCGGCGCTTTTGTGCAAATTCGCGCGCGTACCGAACGCATCCGGGTCCACTCGTAAGCAGATCTGAATCGAGCGAGAGTATCACTTCCGCGCGATTCACCCGGTAAACTGGATTCACAATCTCCCCGAATGCGATTTTTGCCCCTTCGCGGACATTGTCGCGCCCCACTGACTCGTACTGATGCCACTTCGCGGACGGGAACGTGTTCAAAAACGTGCGGATTTGCGCGCCAAGCGTCGGAGAAGTAATTGTGGGTGTCAAAAGTCTCAGTCCGGCGCCGCCGGACTTCATTTCATCGGCAAGCGCGACGGACAACTCGTTCTGGAACTCGGTCCAGCTCCCGATGCGGCCATCGTGAATTTCCGCCTGCGAGCGGTCCGGATCGTACAGCTCCAGGATGGAAGCCTGCGCAAAGGCGTCGCATGCCCCCAGGCTGGCAGGATGGTCGGGATTGCCCTCAACCTTCGTGGGCCGCGCCATGTGGCTTTCGACCAACACTCCCGTGGCGACGCCGCCGAGTGTCACGGCCGTCGCATAAAACAGCGGCTTGCCGGGGACGATCTGCTCCGGCTGGCGAACGTAAGGGACGATGCGTTGTGTCGGAAGCTTGGTACAACCGGTAAGTCCGGCGAACGCCGCGGACGCGGCCATCACCTTCATGAGTTCGCGCCGGTCAAGTGTCGCGCCCGGATCGTTGGCTCCATGAGGGAACTCATTCTCCGCATGGTCCCGAAACTCGGGCGTATCAGCAAGCTCGTCCAGGCTGCGCCAAAACCGGGGCGTCATCCCACCGCTCGTCGCCTGTCGAAGCGCGGCGATGTCGACACCGGGCCGCGAGTCGTTCTTCTTCTTTGTCTCCATCGATGGCCTTGCGTGCTCAACGTCCCGGCCAGGCCGGGACGTTCAGAGTAAAAGCAGGACCCGCATCCGCTCCCTGTTTCCCCTAACGGTGGCACGTCGTGCAGGTCGTCAGCCTCTGCACTTTGTATTCCTTCGCGAGTTGGCGACCGAGAGCCAGCTGGTTGCTGGGCGCCTGGTAAAACGCATTAAAAATTTCCGAACGCGGGCGAAGGTAATTCTCTGGGGCGTTATGGCACTCGAGACACCACCGCATATAGAGCGTCTGAGCACGCCAGGTAATGTTCATTTCCGCGACGGGGCCGTGACAAGTCGTGCACCCAACCCCCTTCGCTACGTGAATGCTGTGATTGAAATAAACGAAGTCCGGCACGGCGTTCACGCGCGTCCAGGAGATCGGTTTAGAGTCACTATAGCTGGCGCGCACGGGTTCTAGCATGGCGGCATTCGTCCAGATTTGCGAATGGCAGGTCATGCAAGTCTCCGTGGGCGGCATGCCTGCCGAAGAGGACACTTCCACGGACGCGTGGCAATACCGGCAATCCAGACCGAGCTCCCCCACGTGGTGTTTGTGGCTGAACGGGACCGGTTGGGGCCGTGCGTTATTCACTTCGGTAACGTAGGACGTCTTATTGACAACGTCGACGGCATATCCCAATAACGCGACAAGAATCACCGCGCCATAGATGCTCAAGCGCGCAATTGTATTCGTGCTGCGGTGAAATATCTGAGCCATGCCAGCTTCACTCGGAGCCCTCACCGAGGGTGGACAGCCTAGACGGTCTTAGCGCCTTTCCGTAAGCCGCGTTAGCGGTTCCAATTTGCGGGTAACGGCGCGTTCGACCAGCGAAGGGGCGTGCAATTCGGCAGTCAAACTTTACACTCTTACGATGAACCTGCCGAATGTTTGGGGTACATCTAAAATATGCATTCTTCTAAAATTCCAAATATGAATATTCCGATCAGCCGCCGCCCACAGCAAGCACTATAGCAGCATCGGAAAAACTATTTCAAATTTTCTATCTTTGGGTTGTGGGTAAGTCTGGCCTAGGCGCGTATAGCGACGCCTACCGCGAACTCCGGCCTGCGTTTCGGGTCTCAACTTCCGGTTCGGCGACAATGACCCCGGAATGTTCTTGGTGCGGACGGCACTTCGTCATATAGCGCGTGTCCCAAGAGCTATCCGGTTGCCATTAGGCACTTGAGACGATCGACCATCAATCTTGCACCTGCGGTGGTTCACTGAGAATCTCTCTTCGTTGACTTGCCCTGCAACGCAACCTAAGATAGATGTGCGCCAAATGGCGGGCTCCCCATCACACCTCGGACAAACCGTCTCCCACTACCGCATCATGGAAATGCTGGGAAGTGGCGGCATGGGTGTTGTATACAAGGCCGAAGACACAAGGCTCGGCCGCTTCGTGGCCCTCAAGTTCCTGCCCGAAGATGTGGGGCACAATCCGCAGGCGCTGGAGCGCTTCAAACGCGAAGCGCGAGCGACCTCAGCCCTGAACCATCCGAACATTTGCACGATTTACGACATCGGTGAGCAAGGTGGCCAGGCCTTTATCGCCATGGAGTATCTGGACGGCGTCACTCTCAAGCACGTCATCGCTGGCCACCCACTCGAGATGGAACGGCTGCTCGATATCTCTATCGAGATTGCCGATGCCCTGGATGCCGCACACTCCCAGGGCATCGTCCATCGCGACATCAAACCGGCGAACATCTTTGTTACCAAGCGCGGCCACGCCAAGATCTTGGACTTCGGCCTCGCCAAAGTTCCCACCGCCAAGGTTTCTGCTAGCAATGCTGACACTGTCGAAACTTTGACAGACGACCCCGAGCACCTTACGAGCCCCGGCACCGCGCTGGGAACGGTCGCTTTCATGTCGCCCGAACAGGTCCGCGCGAAAGACCTCGATGCGCGCACAGACCTTTTTTCATTCGGCGTAATCCTCTACGAAATGGCGACGGGACAATTGCCCTTCCGTGGGGAAAGTTCCGGCGTCATCTTCCACGCCATTCTCGAACGGGAGCCAATTAGCCCCGTTAGGTTGAATCCCGACTTGCCCGCAAAACTGGAAGACATCATCAATCGAGCCCTCGAAAAAGACCGTGACCTGCGCTACCAGGGCGCAGCGGAGATGCGCGCGGAACTGAAACGCCTCAAGCGTGATACAGACTCCGGGCGATCAGCGGTGACCCCCAATATCTCCTCAGGAGCGAGTACTGACCCGCTCGACGCATCCAAGCCGCAGTCCGGCACGCATAGCGTCGGGTTACCGGGGTTGAAAGAGGCAACAGTCGAAGTTCTTCCCGCGCATCCATCCAGCAGTTCGGTCATCGACGTAGCGAAGCAGCACAAAGGTGGACTCGTTGTAGCAATGGACACGGCATGCCTTTCGCCGGATGGGCGTACCGTGGCGTTCACCTCGCCCGTTGCGGGTATTCCGCAAGTGTTCGTCATGCTTTCCTCAGGCGGCAAACCGCTTCAACTGACCGACGATGAAGGCGACAAGGTCGTAGATAGCTTTTCCTTTGACGGTTCGGAAATCTATTTTAACCGTGTGTTGGGCCGCGATGAAGTATGGGCCATCCCCACACTCGGGGGAAGTGCGCGCCGCCTGGCCTCCGGTGTATCGCTAGTTCCATCTGCTGATGGGAGTTCACTCTTCTACTTGAAATCAAACAATCAAGGCATCTTCCGCGCGCCGAATACCGGCCTTGGTGAGGAGCGCGTATACAGTTTTGACAGCCCTCAGATTATTCCCTTGTCCATTCTCCTCTTTCCCGACAGCAACGATCTGCTGGTCAGTGCCGCAAGGCCAACCGGCGACCTATCCACTGATGAAGTCCATTTGTACAGACTGAATGCGTCCACTCGAAAGGCGGCGAAGTTGGCCACGTTATCGGGTCATCCCGAGGACCTGGTTTGGGGAGAGCCTGGAAAGAATTTGTTGCTTAGCCGGACGCTCAACGGCCTCACCAATCTTTGGAGCTACAATTTGGCGGATCGCTCCTTAACGCAAATTACTTTTGGCCCCGGCCCGGACCTCCGGCCGATGCCCTATCAGGCCGGCAAAGGCATCTTGTACGTCAATGGAAAGGGATCCGGATTTCTAACTGCGTATCATGTACGCAGCAAGTTATCCACCGACATCGTTTCGGAGAATGCAACGCAACCCGTTATCTCTCCAAATGGAAAGAGGCTGATTTTCATTAAGATTATTGACCAAAATGAAAGCGAACTGTGGGTATCCGATATCGATGGCAGCAATCAAGTGAGGCTTGCTACCTCCGGGCCTTCCTTGTCAACATTAGGTTGGTCTCCCGATGGTTCGCAAACTTCTTTTGCTGATACAAAGGCAGGAGAGAATAGGACGTTTCTAGTGGGTGCGGATGGCAGCGGACTGCGCCAAATCAGGGGCGTAGAGGGTGTGGTTGGATTCCTGATTTGGTCGGCCGACATGAAAACGCTTTACATCAGTACCTCGAAGCAGGGGGCCAAGCCAACGGTGTGGAAGGCCGACCCAGACGGCACCCATGTGGAGCATTTCCTGGATGACTGCTGCTGGGTGGCAGATGCTTCTTCGGACGGCAAACGCCTGCTCGGTTTCTGGCCATCAGGTGACAACCTTGGGATTTACCAAATCTCAATAAAGGACATGAAGCGTATTCTGTTAGTTCCTGGCGTAGCAACCTTTGGGGTCCACTATTCGCCCGACGGAAATTCCGCCTTGTACGCGCTTGCTTCGCGCGGAGAGGTCACGTTTGACCGGCAAGCCTTGCGAGACGACAATCCGATTGGCAAACCTCAAATCGCCCTCAAACTCCCCTTCACTTTCCGATTGTTCTACCAAGGCAACGCCTTTGATTTCTCCCCGGACCTGTCCACGGTGGTCTACGCCCGCCCTGGGGGGCAAGCTGACCTTTATCTTTTGAGCCAGTCACAATAGAGAGATCACAAAGCGTGGACGGATCCTTCTTCCCGCGCCAGGTGCGATTTCCAAAGCGTTACTCGATTGCCCTTTCCAGAAGTCGAGATGTCTGCCAGGAACTTCTTACTAATCCTTCGACTACGACTGTTCGAGGTTCGTTTGACCCGAGACTCAGGCCCCATCTCGGACTTTTCGATCAGCAATCGCAAGAAATTGCCGGGAACATTACAATCGAAGGCCGCGTATCAATCAGAGAAATCGTGGCGCCCTCTGCAAAGGCGATTTCACATTGATCGCAAGATCCGGATAGTGCACAGGGAAGGTATCCGTTATTTTATGCCGACCCTGTGGGATTGGGGCAGCACGATCTTATGGCGTAGCCGGGCCATAATGGCTCTTTGGTTAAATATTTTTTCTCAATCTAAGAGTCCATTTCGACCCTGGGGCGTCCATACCGTATGAGCAGGAATTCCTGTTCGAGATGAGCTTGTGGTCTGGTCCATATCCGCGGGGCCGGTCACATGCTTTCGGAAAGGACGCCTGCGATAAATTAAAAAGGTGGAAAAGGGGGTCTATGAGAAATCCAGTTCTATCACGTGGGTTCATCCTATTGGCCGCGTTGGCGCTTTCAATCCCAGCTTGGGCG